>Ga0222718_10004898_pt1 | contig 10976 bp, 3 predicted proteins | sample C33_27DmetaG_FD_165045 | JGI IMG/M metagenome (GOLD analysis project Ga0222718, IMG submission 165045) | Estuarine water microbial communities from San Francisco Bay, California, United States - C33_27D | ecosystem: Environmental > Aquatic > Marine > Unclassified | place: USA: California... | reverse complement strand
ATACACATTATTACTATTAGTTTTTTCATATTATTCCCAAGAGGCTTTTAATGTTTTTAATTTTTTTGTTTTTTTAGATTTTTTTCTACTTTTAATTTTTTCTTTTACAGCTTGTATTTCTTTATCTTCAACACCTAAATCCCAACTGTTCCAGCCCATTATTAAAGCCATGCGCTGCCACATTTCGTTTTCTTCATTTAAAGCCTGTTTAGCATTGTTTATTTTTTGTATTGCTCTACCTAAAGGTAGGTTAGTAAAAGCTTCAACAGCTGTACCTAGCGCTGGCACTAGAGGGTTGTTAAAGTTAACACCCATTTCTTTCATTACTTTTTTGTTAAACTTTCTTGTTTGAGTTGAAGAATAAAGCTTTCTAAGTTTAGAGCCAATTGGTGGTGATATATTTGCAAATGCTAGCATGGTGTATGCGTGATCTGCTCTGTAATCTTTTTGGTCTTGTTTCCAAAACTCTCGAGCTACATTTTTTGCAGTAGAGACTACAGCTCCATATATACCAGTACCTCTTAATAATGAATCAATAACCGTGTTTGTAAGTCTTTCAATTTTTTTATCTTTATCTTCTTCTTCAACTTCATCGTCAAATGCCAAAGCAAATAAAGCTGATTGTAAAGCGGAAAATATTATGTTTTGTATTGCCGCATAATAAACTATTTTACTAACATTAGTTTTCCAATCACCTCTACCTTTTATTAAATCAATACCAGCTTTTTTAGTTAATCTAGCATACTGCATAGGTGTGTTTTGAAAAGCTAATATAAATCTACCAAGTATACTAGCTTGTTGTTTAGATATTAAAGAAGGATCTGCAGACTGCTGAGAAACCTCAGATATGGCTTGCATGTCAGCAAAGGCTTTTGTTTCTGCTTCTTTTTGGTTTAAACCTTTTTTAATATATGTGTTTGCTCTGTTTCTGTAAAACGTTGCACCACCAGAAGCAATTGCAAAACTATCTGCTATTTGCGTAGGTGCAAAACCTTTTTTAAGTAAATAAGCCACTAAAGCCGCTGCTTTGTCTTTTTTATTAGCCATTGCGTTTGCTATAGCCGCCTCGTTTACGTCTGTTTTTAAACCAGATCGTCTCTGCTTTAAAAAATCAGAATTAAATATCATTGCAAAATCTTTGGTAAATTGAGGTAAGTTTGCTAAAGCTGCTGCCGCTTTCACAGGATTGTTGTCACTCCAATTAACAAAATTAACAGCTGATATAGTTTGTAATAAAGCAGACCTCATGTTTAAAAACATTATAGCACCTACAGAGTTGCTAATCCAAGTTGTCCACTTTGTTACTTGTTTATCTGTTTGCCCGTAATTTTTGTTTTTACCAGTCTTCATTCTAAAAATCATGTCTTTTAATGCTTCAACATAATCAGTGCCGTATATAGCTTCAATTTTACTTAAGTTTTCTGCAGAAAAAATTAAATCAACATTTTCAATAAACTCATTTAAAAATTCTTTTCTACCAAGCATGTTAGTTGCTACGTCTAAATCTGAAACTATAGTACCGGCGACCCAGTCAACTTCAGGCTTTACATAACCTTCTTTTCTTTTAGAAATCATACTAAGAACTTCAGAAAAACCAACAATGTCTTTGTTATTTTTAACAAATCTTATTAGTTTGTTTTTTGCAGTCTTAGATATATCAGGTATGTCAAAACCTGATTTATCCCACAAGTAAACTCTTATAGCAGCGTCTACTGTAAAATTCATGCCAGGCACAGTTTCTCTTAATTGTTTTTTAACGCTAGGAAACTGCTTTAACAAAGCTTTATAATCAGTCTGAACTTGTTGTCTTGCTGAGTTTATTTTTCTAATACCTTCTTGATAAGGTTTTAATATGTTATCTTCAAAAAACTTTATTTGTGCTTCACCTTTTTTACCTCTTCCACTTGCAATAGCATACATTAAACCCATAAAGTCTTCAGCGCCTGGTGGAATATATAATTTAAATCTACCTTTTTTAGCACCTCTTAATTGAGCCTCTGCTTTTGAAAACACTTTTTCAGATGCAATACCTTCGTTTTCTTGTATAATATCATTTAACTTATCACCTAAACCTAAACTAAAATTAACTCTAGCTTGTTGTATTTTAGATTTAACGTCAAATTGATCTAATATATTTTTAACAGCTTGCACATTTTGTAAAGCGTCGTCAGCAAAATAAAAGTCGTTAAACCCTAAACCAACTTTATCAGCAACCCACAAGGCTTTTGCCTCTGATGTAGAGTTTGCTAATCCAGTTATATTTTCTAAAGGTATGTTTAATCCATTTGCAGTTAAAAAATCAAATATAGCTTGTTGTGCTTGTGGTGGCCTAGCTGTCAACACAAACATGTTTTTAGGGCCAAACTTGTTTTGCAACTTTAAAGCTTTCTGAAATAATGGCGCTAGCTTTCCTTTTACAACTTTGTTAAAATCAGAAAAATCAAACTCATAACCTTGCTCTAACAAGTCTTGATATGTGCTAGCATATTGCTCTGCATTTAAAGTACCTATAGTGCCATCTGGAGCTGTAAATTTAACTAATGATTTAGTAGTAGCTAATGTATCATCAAAGTCTAATATAGTTATGCCTTTGCTAGCGTTTACTTTGCTAGAAACAACAAGCCCTTGATTTACTTTTTTCTCTTCAAGCTTATTTTCTTTTATTAACTTACCAGTGTTAACAACGTTAAATTTATCTGCAAAACTTTTTCCATCTAAATCTAGTATTAAATTAGGATCAATACCTCCGTCTTGCTTAGCAACTTCTATGTTAAAATATCTATCGTACCAATTATCAAGTAACAAATCCCAATCTTTAGGCATTGTAGTTCCTAGCTTTGCAGCTCCTAACTTTGCGTTTTCAGCAGAATCTAAAGCTATTAACTTGTAATTGTCCATAACTAATTCGTAAGTTACATCAAAATTAACATCTTTGTTTAAGGCAGCATCTAACAAAAATATATAAGCAGCAGTTGCAGGCATAGCATGCTCATACTCGTAAGCCACTAAATTTTTGCCTTTTATTTTGCCAACAGGTTTTGGTGAATAACCAACAAAAGCCGCACCTAATTTATGCCAATGATTTGATTGGCTTGCTGTAAGTTTTAAATAGTTACCTATAGCAGCAGCTGATTTTTTATCTTTTTTAATAGTAGTGTTTATCCTACTCCATAAAGCCTCATGTATTTTTCCTACTTTATCATTAAAAGCTTTTACTTTGCCATTTTTAATGTTAGTTGTTATTGTGTTAGCATCTTTAAATATTGATCCGTAAGCTTGTCTTGAAAAATCATTAACACCATCTACTTTTTCACCAAAAGCGCTGTCAGGTAGGTTTCTAAGTTTTTGCATTTCTGGCTTGTAGTAAGTTTGGTAAACTTCGTAATTTTTAGCTTTGCTTCTAACGCCTGGAGTAAACTCTGTACCCCACGTTTTAATATCTAATTCTCTTATTGATTTTTTTAAAGAATTATTTAAATCTTTTTTCTTTTTATTAAGCTCTTTTCTTTTAGCTGATTTAGGCTTAGTTTTGCTTATAGCTACTTCTATGTTGTTTAATTGTTTTATAACTTTATTAAGTTTTGGTTTTGCAGTTTTAATATCTAAGCTGTACATGTCATAAAATTTATCACCAAATCTTTCAAGCTCTTTTTTTATTTCCGCAGTGTCTATAAAAGCAGGTTGTCCAAACCAAAAATCTCTTGGCATTAAAGGTAATACGTGTTTTTTTAACGCTTTGATATATTCATCAACTTGAGCTTTTGTATTTAGCTCGTAAGTTGACATGCCTATTTTTTCTTTTAGCAAAGCATCAAGCTTTACTTCAACATTAAACTGGCCTAAAACATTTAAGCTAAAAGCAACTCTACTTTGTGCAGCAGTAATATCAGCTATACGTTGTGGATCTGTTTTCTTAGCGTCTAATTTTCTTTGTGCAGCAGAGATTGCTTTATTACTTGCTGTAAAATTAGCAAAACCTTTTAAATTTTGTCCTATTTTTCTATTGTAGTCATTTAGCTCTCCAACAGGTGTTATTCCAAAAAACTCTTTTTGAGCTTTTTTAACAGTTTCTGTTGTAGGATTTATAAACTCATCTTTTAACTCCCACAATGGAACTTGAGATTTTTTACCTTTTGATCTAGCTCTTTTACCATTTGGTTTAAACTTTTTATCATAAAAATAGTTTAAAACATTGTTTGACAAACCTATAGCTATACCTGAAACTTCTCTAGATACTGGCTGAGTATCAACTTCGTTAACGTTAGCATCTTCAACCGTAACGTTAGTTCTTGGAAGAACTCGTATTTCGTTTGTTAAAGCGGGTTCAAAAGCATAATAATTTTGAATATTACCAGCTTCAGAAGACTCAGGTATACCGTCTGTTATTTTTTTAGCATAAGTTAAATTATTTTCTTTTTTTAATATTTTATTAGCAGGAACGTTAAACACTATTTCGCCAACTTTACCCGTATTATTTTCTTTAACTTGTTTAAACGTATCTCCTTTTTTAATTTTTACAGCTTTAATTACGTCTTGCTCTGTTTTGTTTTTACCTACCTTAAGAACATTAATTTTTGGTGTTTTGTTTTGAGCTAAGTTTTCATCTAAACTAGGCTCATCTTTTGCTCTTTGTTTTTCAATTTTTTGCTTAACACCTTCTTGCTCTTGTGACTGTATTATCTCGTTGTACCTAGGGTGTTTTTCATAAAACTCTTGTAGTCTAACGTCAAATAAACTTCTTTTTGTTTGAGGTACAAAAGCATTTAGATAACCCATTACACTGTCATTTTTAGATCTATCGTATTTCATTATAGTTTGAAACAAACCTCTATTGTTGTCTATTTGACCAGCAAAATCATAAGCTATACTTTCTTTTGCGTCTTGGTCTAAATTAAGGTTTTGCATACGTCTAATAGCTTCTGGCACTAACTCATAAGACATCATGAGCGCAGTATTTTTCTTTTGTGTAGGGTTGTTCCAAGTTTCTTCGTTGTATAAAGCTTCAACGTTTTGATATACTTGAGATCTGTTTATACCAGTTTTTTCTTCTTCTGGCGGTATAATAAGCGTTTGTTTTCTAGCTTGTTTTTGAAAGCTATCTACATATCTAAATATATCGTCAGCAGTTTTAAAACTTAAAAATAAACTATTACCACCAAACACTCTGTTGTTTAAACCTTCTAATACTCGTTTTAAATCGTATAAAATACTTTGACTTTCTCTATTTATAATGCCAGCACTTTTTAAATCATTTATAAGTGGTATTAATTCTTTTAAATTTGTTTTATTATTGTTAGCTTTTTTATAATCATTAACTCTTTTTGTAAAGGTATTGTAAGCTTCTTGAGTTATAGAACCATTGTCTAGCTTTTCTTGCATTGCTTGCTCTATAGAATTTACGGCATCAAGAGCAGAGTCGTTTATTTTACCGTCTTTTTCAATACCAACTTTTCTTACATCTTTATGTATTAATTCATGTAGTGGCGAGCCAGCAGCAAATGCCGCTGCAGTTCCACCAGCTAGTATAGACTTTTCTATATTATCTTCTAAAAACACAATGTCATTACCAAACTCAAAAGCATTGTTATCAGCTCCTTTAAAAACCTCAGCAACATCTTGTTGTGTTATAACTCCTTTTTCAATTTGTTGAGTTAAATACTCAAGAAGTTTTGGATCAGATATATTTTGAAAAGATTTAACTTTGTCTTCACCAATTACATTTTTTAAAACGTCTCTTTCAAACTGATGTCTACCTAATTCAAAAGCAGCGTCAGCAGCGCTAAAAGTAACATCAGTACCAAACTCTACGCCATTTTCTTTAGCGGCTTTTTCCATTTTCTTTAAAAAACGTTTTTGAGGATTACCTAATATTTGCTCTCTATTAGCATCATATTTATTGTAATCGTCAACAAGTTGTTGTTTTTGTCTTTTGTTAAAAGGGTTTTGAGCATCGCCTTGTAAGCCTAAATCTTGCAGTTGTGTTAAAGCTTTTCTACGTAATCTATTATTTTCAAATAAGTCAGTTACTTCCTTAGATGTTAAATTAGCTGCTTTTTGAACAGTAATTACATCGTCTAAAGCTGCCTCTTTTAGTATTTCTCTTTTTCTTTCAACTAATTCTTTTCTTTGTTTTGCGCTTACTATACCTCCGTATTTATTTTGTTTAAGAAGCTCTTGTATTTCAAACAACTCTTTAGCTCTTTCTCTACTAGCATTTCTTTCTTTTAATGTGTTTAACTCGCCTTTTAAAACATTATACGAGTTCATGCCCATACTAGGGCCTTGTATTGCCAAACTAGTAAAAGCTGTATTGACTAAAAAATCTGTATCTAAACCTTCTATTAAACTTTTATCTTCGCGTAAAACTGCTATGTCAATTAAGTTGTGACCTAATGTTGTTACTGTTTCTTCACCAAGCTCTACACCTACATTAAAAATAGCGCCTTTAGCCCCATATAAACCTTTTTTAAGTAAACCACCTTTTATTGCTTTGCTTGTTCTATTTAAACCATTTACGTAACTTAAAGTACCAAGTTTTTCAGCGTACGAAGCAATAGCACCATATGTTATAGAAGAAAAAGCTTTTTCAAAAACAGTTGAGCTTAAAGCGTTCTCTTGATCTTCTCTTTGTTTTTTTAATTCAATTATTTCGTCAGGCGTTAAATTTTCATCTTTCAACATGATGTTTATTTGATCTATTTTTGGTTGAGCGTATTTTTGAGCAACTTCCATGTCACCTATTTTACCACCAGCTTCCATTTCGAAAAACACAGCTTGACCAGCTCTTGCAGCTTTTCTTCTACCCGCCATTGAAAGACCAGAGCTTATACCACCGCTGGCTAAAGCAACTAATATGCTTGGTGAGTTATTTCCTAACATTTGTTTAGCTACTCTTAAAACATTACTACCATCAATATCTTCTGCTTTTATTGTTTGAGGAAGTGTTGTTTCTATTTCTTCACCAACTTCATCATAGTAGTTTATAGCGTTTTTGTAATTATTATCTAACCAATTATAAACTTTTTGTTCTTTTTCAGAAACTTCTGGCTCGTCAATACTTCTTGCAGCATGTGAAGTTATTTCTTTATAACCCATACCTATGCCTTTCATTATACCAGCGCCAAGAACAGCACCACCAGCTAAAAATGATTTTTCTAATTGTAAAGCAGTTCTACCAGACAAGCTATAATCTAAACCAAGAGCTGTAAGAGCCATTGAAGAGTTTTCAAAAACTTTAGCTTTTGCTAATAAATCTTCACGCCTACTATTTAAAGATTCTTGGGATTTAACAAGCTCATCTACTATTGAGTCAAAACCTCTTTCATTTAAAGTTTTATTAAGAGCATTATATTGTCTTGACAGTTTGTTATACTCTTCAATTAATTCTGGTGACGAAGACTCTGTAACTTTACCTAATTTATCAAAAGCTTTGTTAAAAGTTTCTCTTTGACTTAAAATGTCTGCGTTATTTTTTGTAAATTCTTGTTCTTTTAATTTAAAGTTTTCTATATCATTATTAAAAGCGTTATTAGCATTAGCTAAATAACTAGCCTGAAATTCCATTGCTTTTTCAGGACTTGTTTCTTTTAAAGAGTTGTAAAGTTCTTGAGGGTTTTTGTATTGTACTGCTTTACCTTGTTTATCATCATATATTTCAAACTCACCTCTTGGCAAGTCTTTATCTTCTATAACATCTGGCAACGATAATAAAGCTATTTTTCTTTCATCACTAGACATGCCAGAAGAAGCATCTTCTAACGCAAGCTTTTGTCTTCTTTTTTGTGCTTCTCTTATTTTTTCTTGAAAATTTTGGTTTTTTGGTAAAGTTTTTTTATCAGGATCGTTATAAGCTAAGTATTCATTGTACTTTTCTTCTTTAAAAAATTCTTTTAAATCTTGCTCTGTTGGCTCTAAAGCTACTCCTCTTGTTGTTTTATCTATAGGACTGTAAACATCTTCAAATTTTTTAGGAAGATTTTCTAAAGAAAAATAATTTTCAACTGCTTCATTAACAACATCTTCATCATCTGCTTTTATACCTTCTTTAGCAGAAAACAACATGTCTACATTGTTTTGAGTTGTCTGCTCGCCTAATTTAACAGTAAAAAACTGAGTGCCAAAGTCTGTTCTTGACTTTGAATACTCACCACTTTCAGACAGGTAATTGTAAAGCTTATCTTGCGACTCTTGACTAGTAAACTGCTTACTAAAATCATCGTAAGACTTTGAGTAATCACCTTTTTCTACTAAATAATTGTGTAGTTTTTCACTCATATTAAATTTTATAATTCGTCTAGTGGAGCGCCTTCTTTTTTGCTAGACTCTTCACTGTTTTCTCTATTTTGTATGTTAGCTTGTGGGTCAAGGCCAAGTTGTTCGTCACGACCTAAATTAGATTTACTTCCAGTTATGTTTATATTCTTATCGTCACTGCTGTAATTAGGAAACGTAAATACTGACCCCATTTTATTTGCAGCTTGTTTAGTAAACATATTTACAAACCTATCTTCTACTCCAAAAAAACCACTTACTAACCTATACCTTGCTAGCGGATCGTCAGGTAAAACTAAAGCATTTTCTTTATCAGCTGTTGTTGGATTTTCTGGATCTATAGGTTTATTATAAAACAATCTCATTTTACCATCACTACCTCTTTTGAAAAAAGCTTCTTTACCAGCTGCAGTTTTTCTACCTTGCAAGCCAGAAAAATTTTGTGAATTAGAAGCTTCTAAAAATGTTTTAGCTTCAGAATAATTATTTTTTTCAGCCGGAGTTAATTTTTCATACCATGACTTTTCTTCACTTGCATTTTTCTTAGCTTTTGTAGCGGCTATCTCTTTTTGAATTTCAATATTTTTATTTTCAAGAGCATTAAAAAGTTTATCTTTAAATATTCCTTTAGATATTTCTAGGTTAAAGTTTTCGTTGTCAGGGTTAGTAACAACATCTATAAAGTTTATTAACTCATCGTCATCTATTATACCATCATCATCACCTAAAGCCATAGCAATTTCTTTACTAACAGTTCTATCTGCCTTTAGCATTGAACCAAAACTTTGGCCCATTACGTCATCAGCTAAAGCAGCTCTAGTACCTGCGTCATCTAATTTATCTATTGTTTGTGCTAATTCGTTTTGAGCATCAACACCAATATATGTTCCTTTTTTAATTTTACCTATTTGTTTACTTATGACAGTGGTAGTTTCGTAATGTCTTGGTTCAAACAGCTTGCCGTATTCAGCTTGAGTCATTTCAATCGGCTCGCCTTTTGTATTTTGAAATTTAAATATTGGTTCACCTTTTTCGTTTTCACCATACTCATAATCTTGAGACTGTATTTTATCAATAGCATGTATACTTTCTTTAGGCATACCTTTTGACTGCTCGTTGTTGTCAATTGCCTTAGCGTAATCAAGTCTAGTAGCTTTATGATCTTGTATAAATATAGAGTGTGCTTGAACTTGTCTTAAAACGTCTAGTCTTGTTTTTTCGTCACCGTTTTGCACAGCTGTAGCATAAGCATCTTGCAAGCCTTCCATTTTAGAAAATGTAGCGTCATAAATGCCTTTACCTAAAGAACCAGAATTTAATATAACTTCTTCTGCATCTGTTTTTAATTTGTCATTTAATTCTTTTCTTCTAGTTTTTTCTGCTTCTATTTTTTCTCCAAAAGCTTTTTGCATTTCATTACCTTTTTCGGTAATTTTATCAAGACCAGAAAGATCTGCTGGCATTGAAGCCTCACCCATAGCCGCTGCTCCTTTTACTAGTGTTACGTCTGCTGTTGTTTTTGCCATATTATTGTATTGTATTTAAAGTAACGTCAAGTTTGTTTTCTTCTCGTAATGCTTGGCTACGTCTTGCATTTTCTGCCGCTTGTTCAAATAAATCTACACCTTCTACTCTACCAGCAGGTGCGGCTCTTCTAAATATATTACCACTGCCAACGCCACCTCCAGCTTGCAATGCTTTTGCTCCAGCTATATTCATAGCCATATCTGCTCCTGCACTAGCTATATCACCAACTGCACTCATTTGATCTGCTGTTGCCTGTCTTCTAGCTTGGTCTGCAGCTGCTGCTCTTTGTTGTGACATACCAAACAGTGTGGATGTTTTTTGATATTCTAAACCTCTACCAGCCTCAGCACCTGCAACTCTTGCTTTTTGTGCTATTAACTCACCTTGACCAGATAGTTGTTGATTTTTAGCAGCTTGTTGTGCAGCCATTTTTTGATTTGCAGCTTCTTGCATACCAATACTTGCAGATGCTTTTTGCAAGTTTAATTGTCCTTGGTTTGAAAGCGTCTGTGCTAAAGCTGCTATACCACTACCACCTGCAGCACTACCTAAACTGTCCATAATGTTGGCTTGGCTTTGTTGAAATTGTTGAGCTTGAAACTCTGCTTGCTGTGTATTAACCTTTAAGTCCTCCATAGTATTTTCCATGTTTGCATAAGGATTTTTAAAACCAGCCGCTAAGTTGCTAGTGTCTAAGTTTTGATATTCACCTTTCATTTTTTCAAACTCGGCTTTAGCGGCTCTTTGCTCGTTAATTCTACCTCTACGACCAGCTAAAGACATACCTAGCTTAGCAGCGCCACCAGCCACAGCTAGACCACCAGCTACAATTGCACCTGTTACTAAGAAAGCCATATCTTATATGTTTTTGTTAATATACTTTTCATATTCTTTATAATTTTTTGAAACTATTTCAGTTTCCAGTTCATCTAAATTTTGTGTATTGCTAGGGTTTTTATGTATGTTTACAAATATACTTTCTTTATTTGCATATATAACCCTTTTAACGCCTGGTGTTGAAACTACATAACAAGGCGCTATATAATCTTCTGTAGAATCTTCTGTTGCCACTGTAATGTGGCCGGTTAATAAAAACCAGACATGTAGGTGGTTGTGTATTGCACCTACAACCATAGAGTCTTGTGTCATTGTCATTTGCCTAACGTATATACCGTCCG
>Ga0222718_10004895_pt1 | contig 10977 bp, 9 predicted proteins | sample C33_27DmetaG_FD_165045 | JGI IMG/M metagenome (GOLD analysis project Ga0222718, IMG submission 165045) | Estuarine water microbial communities from San Francisco Bay, California, United States - C33_27D | ecosystem: Environmental > Aquatic > Marine > Unclassified | place: USA: California... | reverse complement strand
AATTAGTTACCGTGGCCCGATCGCCTCTGCAACCGACACGGCTATCGATCAGCTGCTGGCCGGAGAAAGCACTGAGCTGGTTAGCGTTGCTGGTACTGCCAGCAGCATCAGCCACAACGCGGCTGATCACGCCAATCTTTCGTACACTAACGACATCGCTCCGATAATCGCTGAGAACTGCGCGGAGTGCCACCGTGAGGGCGGCATTGCGCCATTCGCCATGGACAGCAGCCTGGCAGTGCAGGGCTGGTCGCCTATGATTCGGGAAGTTGTAATGACCAAGCGCATGCCGCCTGGTCAGATCGACAACAAAGTTGGCCACAAGATTAAAAACGAAATGAATCTGAGCGACGCAGAGATTCAGAAGCTCGTGCGCTGGGTTAGCGCCGGTTCTCCCGTGGATGTGGGAAATGGTGTTGATCCATTGACTACATTGGTTTGGCCAAACACGAAGTGGAGCCTGGGCGAGCCAGATATGATTGTTACGATTCCAGCAACGACAGTGCCTGCTACAGGGGTAGTGGACTACAAAGACGTCGTGGTGGATCTGGGATTGGAAGAAGACCGCTGGGTCCGCGGCAGTGAAGTTGCCCCTGGTGCACCTGAGGTACTTCACCACATCATCACCACCGTCGTGCCTCCAGGTGGCGGCGAAGATCCTCAGGCCATGTTTCTGCAGGCGATTAACAGTCTGCCTGAAGAACGTGCCGCAGCGATTCGCGCAGAGATGTTTGCGGCGGTTGCTTCCGGTGGAACGCCTGATATCGACAAGATCTTCCGCGACAACCCAGAGATTGATGTAGGCGCCCTGCTTGGTGGTGGCGGCCCCGATCAGGCCTCTGTTGCGGGATACGCGCCTGGTAATAGCATTTCACTAAGTCCAGAGGGTGTAGGCGGCAAGCTGATAGCCGGCACCAAGCTGAGCTTTCAGATGCACTACACCACCTCAGGCAAAGAGATGACTGATGAAACTGAAGTCGGTATCTACTTCTACCCTGAAGGCTATGTTCCCGAAGAGCGGATGGGCGGCGGTGTTGGCAACGCCTTCACTATTGCAATCCCGGCAGGTGCCAAGGATCACGAGATGGAGCTTGTCACTTACGTGGCGAATGAATCTGAGATCCACAGCTTGATGCCCCACATGCATTTTCGCGGTAAGCGCATGAAATTCACTGCGGTCTACCCTGACGGAAACGAAGAGCTGTTGCTGTCAGTTCCGGCCTATTCCTTCAACTGGCAGTTGGCTCACGAACTGGAAAATCCAGTCCGCGTTCCAGCTGGCACGAAGATTGTAGCCACCGGTGCGTTCGACAATTCTTCACAAAACGGTTTCAACCCAGACCCGAATATTGAAGTAAATTGGGGCGAGCAGTCCTGGGAAGAAATGTTCATGGGATTCTATAGCTGGAAAGAAGTTAACCAGGGCGGTGACGACTAGATCAGTCGGTACCAAATAAACAAAAAAGGCGGGTCAGTGACTCGCCTTTTTTTTGCATAGCTTGTGGGCTAGTTCCGCGGTGGTGGTGGCGTCCAGTCGCAACCGTCACAGTTTGGATCTTTGTCGTTTTGAGCCATCACTTCAAAGATAAAGTCACGCCATACCTCGTTTGGCTGCCATACTGTATTCATATCTTCCTTGGCCTCGGCTAGAGGCACGTCCTCATATAACACCCGATAGAGAAAGCTGAAGGCAGTGGCTCGAGCATTCACCTGACAATGCAGCAGGGTTTTCTTGCCTGTATTGCGCTGCATGGAATCGGCAAACGCATAGAAGTCATCTGGAAGTGGATTTGAAAAGTCCACCGGCACTTGCATGTACTCCATGCCCAGACCCTTTACGATCTGATCCTCATCGGGAAGTGCATTCGTGTTATTGGTGAACGCTATATAAACAATTCGCTCAAATCCCTGATCGGCAATAGCCTGGAGTTGGTCAGCAGTGGGCTGGCCAGCACTGGCGAAGGTCGCACTGTACTGACGAAAATTGGTAATTCCTTCAAGTTCCGCAGAGGGTTCTTCAACGGCCAGCGCAGTTTGGCCCAGGAGCACTGTGGCTGCGGCGATTAACGCTAAATTTTTCATGATTTCCTCGAATAAAAGGGCTTTATACTTTGCGTCGGTACTATATCAAAACCCTGGTACGGATACCCAACAATACTGGTTCATTTTGCCGCATCATAGGGACGCAGTGACCATGGATTTCGACGCTGCACGCGTGATATAAGCATCTGATGAAAGATGATGTACTGGCGCGCTGGCGCCATTCCCACAGTTTCGGACAAGATAAGAAGCGGCCAGGGGAAACTCGCACCTTTATTGTCATTGCGCTCACCGCCAGCATGATGTTAGCTGAGATTGTTGGCGGCATCGTGTTCGGCTCCATGGCCTTGCTAGCTGATGGTTTGCATATGGGGTCCCACGCAGTGGCTCTGTCCATCAATGCCTTTGCCTATATCTATGCCAGGCGCCACGCGCATAATGCCCGCTTCAGTTTTGGCACCGGTAAAGTAAATACATTGGGAGGCTACACCGGCGCTATTCTGCTCGCACTGTTTGCCGCGCTTATGGCCTGGGAAAGCCTGATCCGACTGCTCAATCCGGTGGAGATAGCCTTTAATCAGGCTATTTGGGTTGCCAGCATAGGACTGTTGGTCAATGGTGCATCGGTATTTATTCTTGGCGAGCATCATGAGCATAGTCATGATCACGAGGACCATCATGACCACCACGACCATCATCACGATCACAATCTGCGCTCGGCCTACCTGCACGTACTGGCCGATGCGCTAACCTCTTTGTTGGCCATCTTTGCGCTTTTGATCGGCAAGTATTATGGCGCGGTGTGGATGGACCCGGTAATGGGCATAGTTGGCGCCATCCTGGTGTCGCGCTGGTCGCTGAGTTTGCTGAAATCCACCAGCGCCATCCTGCTGGATGAACAGGGCTCGCAAGACATAACTCAGCGCATCCGTGAGGCCATTGAGTTTAATGGCGACCATCGCATCGTCGACCTGCATCTGTGGATGGTAGGTCCAGGGATTTACGCCTCGGTGCTATCGATCGTGTCCCGCTCCCCAGCCGAACCACGTTACTTCAAATCGCTGCTGCCGGAAAACCTGCCGATTCAACACATCAGTATCGAGGTGCATTCCTACGACGAAGATGGATAGTCTGCGCAGCTTCCAGGAGCCCCCTGGAAGGCCTCTAAATGGGGCCTTGAAGGTGCCTTGACGAAAACTCAGTTAGCGGGGCTTAGCTCCAGTCGCTCGAACAATACCGATTCAATTTTCTCGCGACTATAAAATGCAGGAAACACTTTGTCGGTGGCCCATAGCTCAAACAGATTGGCATAAAGCGGGCTGTCTGGGTCTCCCACTTGACCTGGCGAATTCATTCCCAGAGTGTTGTCCCAATCCCGGGTGTCAATAAAGATGCGAAACGAGGCACCCGTCGTCTGATTGTCGCCACTACCGGTATTGCCAAGGGTAAAACTATTGCCACCTCGGGGCAGTGGCCCTACATCCAGCTGCGCTCTTAGCTCCTCGTTGACCGCCGCACTGAGTGGATGGCGAATGAGCGCATGCTTGTAGTCAGCCTGACCATAGACCCAGTTTTGCATGTTAGGCCCAAGTTTCTCCCGGAGATTTGCAACACCCTCGGCCAATGTGCGCAGCAGGAATGCGTCGCGACCAGCTAGAGGATCAGCACCAAAATCACCGTCCGGTCCCAGCAGGAAGTCGATCGTGGTCTTCATGCCGACGTTGAGATACTGCTGGGCATTTTCTGGCACTTTCAATGACTCAATGTTATCCAGCAACTGACGCTCGAATGCCACATAGATACCGGCGGTGATGGAATCTCGGTCCAGCACGAAATCCCAGTCCAGCAACATCTGGCGGGCCTGCTCAACCTGGGGGTCGTCTGCCGGCAGGTCCTTAAAGAACGGCACCAGGCTGCGGGCAGGAATGGACAGGTAGTCATGCTGCAGCGCAATCATGTCAGTCATATTGAACTTGCGCCCGGACGCCAGCACTTCACTGCCACGGGCCCAGCGATAAGGATCGGTCCAGGTAAAGCCGATGGCATCCAGATATTCATAGTCTGGTGGCGTGTAATTGCTGTTGGAGGTTTCGATATAGCCGCGTTCGGGATTGTATTCGTTGGGCTTGGCTTTGATTGGCAAATATCCATCCCATTCATAACGGCCATCACCTGGTACCGGCACTATGCCGCTAAAGTTGCGTCGAATCGGTGCGATACCCACTGCCTGCCAGCCGATATTGCCCTTACGATCTGCCCAGATCATATTCTCACCGGGAATATTGCTGTAGTTTGAAGCCTCGCGGAATTCTTCCCAGGTCTGCGCTTGGTCCATGCGCAGGGATGCCAGGTAAGGCGCACCACCAAATTCCATCCAGGCGGGACGCAGCGCATAGGCCAGGTTCTTGCCTTGATCCTCGAAAGCCACCGGACCGTGCCGGGTGTATTTTAATTCAACGGTGAACGGGTCCTGGCCGCGCACCGGTATGCTTTCTTCAATAATAGACATGGGCTCCCAGCGCCCGTTGTAGCGGTACTCATTCGGATTATCTGGATTGGTCTCGTATACGTAGAGATCTTCCCCATCGGTGTTAAACACGGTCAATCCCCAGGCACCGAACTCATTGTGACCAATGGATATACCCGGAATGGTAGGTTCACCTCCACCAAGCACATTCCAGCCAGGCCCTACCAAATGTGCCCAGTAGCGCAGGGAAGGCACGGACTGGGCCCGGTGCGGATCGTTGATCATCATGGGCCATCCGTCCTGGGTCAGATCACCACTCACCACCCAGTTGTTGCTGCCTATGTCGTCGAGGTCGAAACGCTGAATGAGGTCCGCTTCCTGATCGATAACAGTAGCCAATTGCTCGAAGTCATCTGCCCCATTGCGCGCTGCCGCAACCTGGATATCCGCAGGTTCAAATCGCAGATTGCGACGATAGGCGTTATAGAGATGGAGAATGTCGTTCTCCACCAGGGAATCGCAGTCGATCATGGGGTCGAGTGTCAAATCAGGATCATGGGGGTGAAAGTACTGCAGCTCCCTGACTGCCTCTTCACCGATAGTACAGACTGCTCTACCGATGTTCATTTCCAGGCCAATATTGCCGAGCAGCCCCTGGTGTCTGGAGATGACAACCTCTTCGGTCCAGTGTTTGGGTTCTATATCCAGCAGTTTGAAGGGTAAAGGTAAGCTATCCGGATCCTGCATCGCCTCATCAATATAGGCATTTACGCCATGCACGAAGGCGCCAACGATGTCGACACCGCGGGGATGATAATGACTCAGCTCTTCTCCCATCGCGCCGCGGAACTTGAACAGGCGCGCGCCATGGTCACGCTCTATCGCTTTGGGGCCGAGTATCTCTGCGGTTGTGCCGGTAGCACGCGCGCGCCAGATCTCGAACTGGAACAGACGGTCACGTGCCGCGCTGTAACCCTGGGCGAAGAACAGGTCGTGCTCTGTCTCGGCATAAATATGAGAAATGCCCCAGCGGTCTTTAAGAATTTCCACAGGTGCCTGCAGTCCTTCAACTTCGAGATTCTGTCGAGTCTGGGCGTGGAGTGTCAGGCTAGCAATGAGCCCCATTAATGCGAGTACTACTGTCAGAGAGACGCGGCGGGACATGATCGGTTCCTCATTATTATTAGTAAGTTGTGATACACAGCTTGTTTTCGCTGCCATGCGCTAGTATCAACTATACCCCATCTGCCGGAATGGCAGCTATGGTGATCAGCGCTATGATCCGCAGTCGCCATGGCCCGCGTAACTAAATTGACCGTCACAGCCTTATCAGCTCCAGCCCTAACAAATTCAGCCTGACAGCCAAAGGATCAAACCATGACACGGACTCTCATTCTCACGGCCTGCATTGCCGTTCTCGCCGCCTGCAGCGCGGTGCAGGTAGATGACTATCGCAATCAGGCACCCACGTTGAAGATGGAAGATTTTTTCCAAGGGGACCTGGTGGCTTATGGCGTGGTAAAGGATTTTCGCGGTCGCGTCATCCGCAAGTTCACCGCGGAGATACTCGCCTACTGGCGGGCTGGTGTCGGCACCCTGGAAGAAGACTTCGAGTTCGATGATGGTGAACTGGAGCGTCGGGTCTGGAAGCTGCAAACCAATAGCACGAACAATTACACGGGCACTGCAGGCGATGTGGTTGGCGATGGCGAAGTCACGGTTGCAGGCAACAGCGCTTTCCTGGATTACGTCTTACGCATTCCTTACGGTGATGGCAGCATTGACGTGCGCATAGATGATCGGATGTATCTGATCACACCAACAGTTTTGCTGAATGAATCCACGCTCAGGAAATTTGGAATTAAAGTGGGCGAGCTGTTGCTCGTCATCCAGAAGCAAAACAGCTGACGCCTTTGGGCCAGAAGCCAGCGGCGCGACTCTTGAGCCCAAGGCTGGCCCTACCCCTTTGCTGGTCAGTTTGTCTAGTCACTGAACTGCTGCAGCAGCTCCAATGCCTTTGGCGCTTTTTCCCGCGGCACAAACACATGGTCATGATAATGCGCCGCTACCATGTTAGCAGGAATGTCGAACTCGGCCAGTTTGCTGGCTACCGCTGCAGTTAGGCCCACTGCACCCAGACTTGAATGCACCGACAGCGTGATACCCTTGAATACCCCATGATACTCATAGGTCGAGGCGTCAGCCTGCCCTTGCTGTAATAGCAGGCTAAGCCCCTCTTGCTCTTGATAGGTGGCCAGTGGATTCAAGTGCGCGACATCGGCAAGGCTTGCACCCACAGCGGTGCAGAACACAAAGTCGCCATCTAGAAGCACTGGCCGCAAGGCGGAGAGCATCTTTTCAAGATCAGTTTCACCCGGCATTGCGATCCCTTGAATTAGCGTCAAGTTGCAGGTCTGTTTAAGGTTGCCGCTCGCTATTCTTGAATTTCAGCAGCAATTTCCTGATAGAACCCTGGAATGCTGCGACTCATAAATAAGCCGCTCTCGGCCTGAGTCCAGCTCAACGCAGGATCCTTTAGCCTTTCAGCGGCATCGTCCGCACTCACGCCATTACGAATAAGGTCTGCCATGCGCATGCGCACTGCTTCCATCTGATTCCTGAAGGCCAGAATGCCGCGCCGATCCATGAGACCACCATGCCCTGGGATAGCCGTATCGAAATCCAGGGTCAGCATACTATTGAGCGTTTCAACCCAACCACGACTGCTGCCGCCATTGGCATAGTCCATAAAAGGCGCCGTGGTATGCAATAAGTCTCCACCATGGATTGTCTTGAGGTCAGGAAAATAAACAACGGTATCGCCATTGGTGTGACCCGTCCCCATATGAAAAGCCTGCACTTCGACACCACCGAGGAAAACCGCAGTGCTCTCGGTGTAGATCAGGCGCGGTGGGCCTTCCTGGTTGCCGCGAATCATATTATCCCGGGCGTTCTTGTGGGCGATGATTTCAGCAACTTCCAGGAACCCTGCATTGCTGCCGCTGTGGTCACCGTGATGATGGGTATTTATCACGTAGCGAACCGGCAGCTCACTGACGCTGGCTACCAGGGACTGAATCTCGTCGAAGTCCTGGGGAAATTTGTCATCGATGAGGATTACGCCCTCATCGGTCAGGCGAACGCCAATATTGCCGCCCGGGCCGGTAATCATATAGAGCCCGTCTTTAACTGCCGATATCTCCAGACGACCCTGCGCCCAGGAACTTATTGACAGAAAAAGCAGCACAAAAGTCAGTCCGGTTCGTAGTAATAGTTTAATCATGATTGCCTCGATAAGACTTTAACTTAATTATTTTGAATAGGGGTTTCTAATCGGATTCATGGGACGACTCAGTGCCGCGCCAGCTTTTCCATGAGTACACCATTGGCAAACTAAGCGCAAATACGATACCCGAAAGCAAAAGCTGCAGCAGCAAATAAAACAATACGGTGACAAAATAGGGGTTCAAGATAGTGTCATCCCCCACTTCAATCTCCAGTGTGAGATCACCGCTCCAGACAGTGAAAAAAGTCAGCAAGGTCATGCCCAACAGGAACAGCGCAGAGAAAAAACTGAACTTCCAGGTGATTTTGCGGGTTGTTTGAACGCTACTGCGAAATTCCGGACTCATACCACGACCAACTTAATACGCGGGACAGCTATCTTCAATAGCTGCGAGAGGCCGCTCAGCATCAGGCGGCGGAAAAGTTTTCTTGAAAGTGAAAGCTTCCGGGCTGGGGCCATTTTGACGCAATTGTTCCAATCGCTGTCTGGCCTCCTGCAGGCTTGGCTTATGACCGTACGATGCACACCACAAGTTTTGATAAGCATCGCACATCAGCCCAAACCACTCTTTCCTGCCCCGCTTTATCAAACCGGTGACTGTGCGCATGCGTCCGGAGCGCTGATGTAGTTCTGAGTGGTCACTGTTGCGATCCTGATAATGACAACCCTTGACCTACTGCGAAGAATTAACCATCAGTGACAGCAGGGCTCTGTCAGCAAATCGCAGTTTTGCCTTGGCCTTGGGGGCCCCCTCACTAGCTGTTTCCTGCGCTTCGGCCGACAGCACGCACAGTAGGAGCATAACCAGCAGCGGAGTGCCCCGCCCAGTCTGATAGCAGTTCCCGATAATGTTTCCCATGCGCCGGAGTGTACCAGCTAGCCAGCGGACACAAACTGCTTGGCTACATTCAGCACATCTTCCGGATCAAACAGGCGCCAACCGCGCTCGCTGAATCGCTGCAGATCTTCAGTGTCGGGAAAGCTATAGTAATTTCCTGCCTCGGTTTGACTGGTGCTTCGCAGGTTTTGCCCCGCATCAATCTTCTCCACAGCAGCAAGCATTTCTCCGCACCCTGCTTCATACAGCGACAGCACGTGCCATAAATAGGAGCGCTCCCGCGCCACCGCCAGTCGAGTCGATGCGACAATACTGCCCGTATCTATGCTGCTGTCTTCGATGAAGTGCAGAGTTGTACCGATTTCTGATTCGTTATTGAGCAGCGCCCAGAAACTCGCCATGACGCCCTTGTAATACGGCAAGGCCCCGGAATGCAGATTCAAGATGCCGTGAACAGGAATGGCGATCACCGGATCCTTGAGAATCAGGCCATAGCGAATCGACAACACCAGCTCAGGCTCCGAAGCCACAAATCGCTCCAGCCCTGCGGCCTCATTGATATTATTCAGTTCGCTCACGCCACCGGCCATCACTTCTCCTAACTGTTCGAAGCTTAACAGTGACTGTTTTGCAGTCCTCGCTGTATCGGATGCGCGACTCAACAACGGCGCAATTATCTGGTTAAGCAGATCTTGTTCAACAAATTTAAGCTGCTGCAGCGGTGGCGCCAGCGGCTTGCTGCCAACCCTGGAGGACAGAAAAACACTGATTCGGTGCGCAGAAAGGCCTGGGATAAGATGATTCAACGCGATACAACTGGCCAGATCGCGATTGGCGAGGATTGTGATGTTCATTTAGGCAGGCTTCCGACAGAACGTTCTCGCTGCAATTATGGCATGGACCGCAGCTGTCTGATCCAGCCGTCACCTTTGCTCAGCAGGTAGAGTTCCCCTACTCCATCGATGCCCAGGCGCAAGCCGGCGCGGACTTCACGCCCGTAGGTGTCTGCAAAACCAAATTCTTCACGCAGACTGATTGTTTCTCCCGCCCTGGTCACCCGCAGTTCCGAAATCAATGCGTTCCCTCCTGGTGTCAGACCTACGGTGTCGATATAAAAGATGCGCCCAGTCACCATATCTGTGAAAACATATTTACCCAGCAATTCAGGAATCAGAGAGCCACGATATACAAAGCCACTGCTAATGGCATAGCCCTCGTCATGATCGAACTGCGCGACTGGATAGGTGAAGCCATTATCCACCACGGGCAAGGGATAAACCGGATTGGGTCGTACGCCACCTATGCCAAAGGCCGTAGCAAAGGTTCCTTCTCGCAAACGCCAGCCATAGTTGGCGCCACGGATACCGATGTTCACTTCTTCAATCTGGGCCTGGCCAATATCTGAAATATACAGCGTGCCATCTTGATCGAAGGAAAAGTGCTGCGGGTGGCGAAGACCATAGGCCCAGATTTCCGGCGCGACGCCAGGCTGACCCACAAAGGGATTATCAGCCGGGATGCCATAGGCCCGTCCTGCGCTGCTGCCAAGAGGATCGATGCGCACGATGCTGGACATCGGCTCGCTCAAGGACTGCCCATTCTCATTGGGATCGTTGGCGCCACCGCCATCTCCGAGACTAAAGTAAAGCATGCCAAAATCGGCATCGCCCAGACGCGCAGCAGGATTAAAAGCGATGTTGCCGATGTTATGATTCTGGGCGAACTGGCCAATGCGAAATATCTCGCGACTGCTGCCTTGAAACCGATTAGCAGATGGATCGGCCACGCTCCATTCGCGAACGACACTTTCGTGGTTCTCTGCGTCGTGATCGAGATAATTGGCCGTGCCGCTATCCGAACTGGCGCTGAAGGTGGTGTAGAACTTGCCAAATCCAGGTGTGCCCGCAGCGGCAAACTGTGGATGGAAGGCGAAGCCCGCCAGGCCGGTTTCGTTTGGAAACATGGAGTCATCGAAGCCTGCGCCCTGCTCCCTGATGTCCAGAAAAACCACTGGCTCACGACCACTTGAATCGGTGATATAAAGCAGTCCGCGCAAATCATTAATCACAAGCCGATCCGAACCATCAGGAATCGGGTACATGTATTGGATTCGGGCGTACGCGGGGTTGGTCATGGCCACGTCGCTGGAGTCTTCGCTGCGCGGCACTCGCACGAAGGGGGTGGCGGTCACAGTGATCGAGCCGAATTCAATTGGTTGCGGTAAGGGATCAGAGATGGCTTCAATGGGCGAATCTGCTGCGCGTACTGCGACAGACAGGCAGGCAAACATAGCAATGAGGTGCAACGGCAGCAATCTGGAGTTCATTATGGAATCTCCCCTACGAC
>Ga0222718_10004893_pt1 | contig 10978 bp, 13 predicted proteins | sample C33_27DmetaG_FD_165045 | JGI IMG/M metagenome (GOLD analysis project Ga0222718, IMG submission 165045) | Estuarine water microbial communities from San Francisco Bay, California, United States - C33_27D | ecosystem: Environmental > Aquatic > Marine > Unclassified | place: USA: California... | reverse complement strand
AAACTGCCTATGAAGGCACACTAGATCAGTTGTACAATAAAGACTTTGACACGTTTATTGAATACAACAGACAGGATACTCGACTGTTAGCAAAACTGGACAAGAAACTCCGCTTTCTGGATTTGGCTAACACCATTGCACATGACAACACAGTGTTGTTGCAGACCACAATGGGCGCAGTAGCAACCACGGAGCAGGCAATTATCAATGAAGCACACAGCCAAGGACTGGTCGTACCTAACAGAAAGAATAGGGATGAGGGGGAAGAAACAACAGCGGCAGGTGCCTATGTTGCTTATCCCAAAACAGGCATCCACGAATACATCGGAGCCATTGACATCAACTCGCTCTATCCCTCGGCTATTAGAGCGCTCAACATGGGACCAGAAACCATCGTCGGACAAATCCGACCAATAATGACCAAAAAGTTTATTCAAGACAAAATGACTGGAGGTACTAGTTTTGCTGGTGCTTGGGAAGGTCTGTTTGGCAGTCTTGAATATGAAGCAGTCATGAAAGGCGATCCCACAGTTGAACTGACAATTGATTGGGAACAGGATGGCACCAGCGATGTTGTCAGTGCCGCAGACGTTTGGCGTTTAATCTTTGACAGCAACAAACCCTGGGTACTCAGCGCCAACGGCACTATCTTTACAATTGAACGCAAAGGTATTGTGCCAGGCCTGCTGGAACGTTGGTATGCTGAACGTAAACAGATGCAGGCCAAACTCAAAGACTGTATTGCCGAAGGCAATGAAGCAGACATTGAGTACTGGGACAAAAGACAGTTGGTTAAAAAGATTAACTTGAACAGTCTGTATGGTGCTATTTTGAATCCAGGCTGTAGGTTCTTTGACCACAGGATTGGACAGAGTACTACGCTGTGTGGCAGGGTAATTGCCAAACATATGGACAGTTTTGTAAATGAAGCAATTACTGGCAAATATGATCACGTAGGCGACGCAGTTATCTATGGTGACACTGACTCTGTGTATTTCAGTGCGTGGCCAATAGTAAAGGCCGATGTAGAAGCAGGACGTATGCAGTGGAACAAAGACATTGCTATTCAAGTCTACGACAACATTGCTGACCAAGTCAATGACAGTTTTCCAGCGTTTATGGAACGTGCATTTCATTGTCCTAGGGAACATGGCAGCATTATCAAGGGTGGTAGAGAAATTGTTGCCAGTAAGGGTCTGTTTATTAAAAAGAAACGCTATGCAGCGCTTATCTATGACAAAGAAGGTAAGCGCAAAGACATTAAAGGCAATCCCGGCGAAGTAAAAGCCATGGGCTTAGACTTGAAGCGTTCGGATACTCCCAAAGTTGTACAAGACTTCTTAAGTGAAATCTTATTAAAGGTCTTGACAGGCAGCGGCAAAGAAGACATTATTGAACGTGTGCGTGAATTCAAGTATGAGTTCCAAGAACGTCCTCCATGGGAAAAAGGTACACCTAAACGTGTTAATAACCTGACCAAGTATACCGCAGAAGAAAAGAGACTGGGCAAAGCCAACATGCCAGGACACGTTCGTGCCGCAATGAACTGGAACAACTTGTGCCGTATGCACAGTGACAAGTTCAGTATTCAAATTGTTGATGGTATGAAAGTGATTGTGTGTAAACTCAAAGACAATCCGCTTAAATACACCAGTGTTGCTTATCCCACAGACGAAACACATATCCCGCAATGGTTTAAAGACTTGCCATTTGATGACAGCACAATGGAATCCACTATTGTAGACCAAAAAGTAGAAAACTTGTTGGGTGTGTTGGAATGGCAGATTGCTGAAAACACAGATATCAACACCACATTTGATTCACTGTTTAGTTTCGAATAAAATCTAAATAAGATATGAAGTTATCTGAACTTGTCGACTTAAAAATTAGAATAGAAAAATATTCTTCTCATGTAAAACATCTAAATAAAAATACCTTTTTATCTGAAATCAATTCATGGAGCGATTTGTCTTTGCAAAACGACAGTTTTTTAAAATTACATGAAGAAATTAAATCAGCAGACAATCTTATACAAGCATATTTTTCCAATTGTTTAGAAGAAATTGAAAAAGAAATAGAAAATCAATCTGCTATATTATTAACTTATGGGTTTACATTAAATGGTGTTGTTCAATTAGGACCTACTCAAAATGCACAAGACGAATTAAATTATCGTTCGACAAAAATTCCTTTAGATTTAGCCGAAACCATTGGAAGCATTATAAGAAGATATACTGATTGGAAAATTCCAACATTAGAAATAGGACCAGGAGATGGATTTTGGACTAACAATCTTGTTGGATCCGATCCTTTATATCTAGTAGACATACATGATGAAAATTTGAAAAAAACAATACACAAATATAATAGGTTGTTTGCAAGAAAAATACGTTCTTATCTTATTGGCGCAGAAAATAATAAATCACACCTAGACTTGTCAAATTTACCCGAAAATCAGATAGGCTTTATTTTTAGTTGGGGAGTGTTTGATTATTTGTTTGTAAATGAAATCGAAATCTACTTAGAACAATGTTTGAAAATTCTACGGCCTGGTGGAACAATGATTTTTAGTTATAATAATTGCGACACAGTCAAAGGAGCTCAGTTAGCCGAGACGGGGCAAAAAGCGTGGTTAACAGAAAAAATCTTATCTAGGATTGTGTCAAAAAATAATATGGAACTAGTTAAGATTTTTGTAGCCAACGAAGATTTTACTTACGCTGAAATAAAAAAACCGGGAACTATCAAGTCAATTAAAGTTGATCAGCCTCAACTTTCAATAAAAATTAGACCTGGACTCGAAAAAGTTGACACAGAGACAAAAATAAATTACAATAAACAACAAATTGCAAGAATTAAACAGTTAGCAATTCAACTTGGGATCGATAACGAACACGCAATTATGGCAAATCAATATGACCCACACAAACTTATGCATTTAATTGAAGTAGCAAGGATTAATAAAAAATGAAAGATCACTTACAGGATATAGTACAACATACACACGGACTGGGAGTTATTGACCTAGTTAAAATCGTCGGCACTGACACAGAAACTACATTAGAAGCACTAGCAGAAGATCGTAGTGTCATCGTGCAAGCCAAATTCAAAGGTGTGGTAGCAGACTTTATTGGAACGTTTGGTATGCCTAACTTAGCCAAACTAAACACAATTCTTAATATTCCAGAATATCGAGAAGATGCCAGCATTGCAGTTACACGTCAAGACCGTAATGGTGAAAGTGTTCCAGTGGGTGTACACTTTGAAAACAAAGCAGGAGACTTTAAAAACGATTATCGTTTTATGGCTAGTGAAATCATTTCAGATAAACTTAAAACTGTCAAGTTTAAAGGTGTAAAGTGGAATGTAGACATTGTGCCCAGCGTGGCCAGTATTCAACGTCTCAAGTTTCAGGCACAGGCCAATAGTGAAGAAACTACGTTTACTGCTCGAACAGAAGGCACTGACTTGAAGTTTTTCTTTGGTGACCATAGCAGTCACGCAGGTAACTTTGTGTTCCAAACTGATGTCAGCGGTACACTGAGCAAATCCTGGGCATGGCCTGTAGCAGTTGTTATCAGCATCTTGAACTTGCCCGGTGATAAGACATTTAAGATCAGTGATGAAGGTGCCGCAATGATTACCGTAGACAGTGGCATTGCTGAATATAACTATATCTTACCAGCACAGACAAAATAATGAATTATGATCGCTTAGTTACGCTCAAAGTTTTACAACAAGAAATCAGTGTGCTCAAGACTAAGGCTTGGCTAGAAGATAGCGGACACATCTATACTGCTATCAGCGTGATTAAGGATCGTATTCAGGAATTAGAACGTGAACTAACACCAGAAGAACAAACTTGGTACGAACTAAATGCCAACTAAAGACGATTTAACACAAAAACAAAAAGACTACGCAGTGTTCTTACCTGCGCTTAGTAGTTTTTATAGCAGGGATGTCAGTAAACAACAGTTAAACCCTAACTATATTGATCCAGCACGAGTACCTAAAGACTTTGAAAATGGGGTTGAAGGCTTAAACTGGATGAACAAGAATGAAGGCTACTTCACTTACCATTGGAGTCTGTATAGTGCAGGACACGCAGACTTGAACTTGAACAAGATCGGCGGGCGTGATGACATGGTGCGTAATCGAGATCGTAAAAACGCATTTGTATTAGGCGACAGTGGCGGCTTTCAGATTGGTAAAGGAGTGTGGGAAGGCAACTGGAAAGATCCCAACTGTCCGCAGGCTGCTAAAAAACGTAAGCAAGTATTAGAGTGGATGGATGCTTACATGGATCGAGGCATGATCCTTGATATTCCCGCTTGGGTTGCTCGTAGTCCTGCAGGGCAACAGGCTACAGGCATAACCACATACGCAGAAGCAGTGGCAGGTACCAGTATCAACAACGAGTACTTTATGCAGAACCGCAATGGTAACTGTAAGTTCTTAAACGTACTACAAGGTGAAACACACGCCGAAGCAGATGACTGGTACGAGCAAATGAAACATTACTGCGACCCTAAACAACACGCACAACCATTTGAAGGTTGGGCAATGGGTGGTCAGAATATGTGTGACGTACACCTTGCACTACGACGTATTGTGGCATTACGCTTTGATGGATTATTGGAACCGGGACTGCACGATTGGATGCACTTTCTCGGCACAAGCAAATTAGAGTGGGCAACTCTACTTACAGACATTCAACGTGCAGTCCGCAAGTACCATAACGAAAACTTTACAATCAGTTTTGACTGTGCGTCGCCTTTTCTTGCCAGTGCTAACGGACAGATTTATTATGATGTAACCATAGAGGATCGCAGTAAGTGGAGTTACTTGATGCAGCCCAGCATCGACGACAAAAAGTATGCAAAAGATTTCCGTCCTTTACGTGACACTATCTTACAGGATGGTATTTTTGAATCGTTCTTGGAAAGTCCCATCAGTGAACGTCTCAAAGCCAAAGACGTTTGTATCTATGCGCCAGGTGACTTGAACAAACTGGGCAAAGAAGGACGTACAAGTTGGGACAGTTTTAGTTACACACTACAAATGGGACACAACGTATGGACTCACTTGTATGCAGTACAAGAAGCCAATCGTCAATATGACGCAGGCCTATATCCTCAAATGTTAGTAGCAACTACTTCAGACAAAAAGTCGTTTAGAACCTATGACAGAAACTTCTTCCGTGACATTGTAGATGATATCTTTGCTACCAGCGACAGAGGTCGTGCTGAAGAATTAGTAGAACACTACAATCGATATTGGTTAAGCATTATTGGTACACGTGGTGCAGTTGGTAAGAAAACAGTAAACAGTAAAACGCAGTTCTTTAACTTGTTTGAAACTGAAGACGTAGAAGAACATCACAGAGATGACAGTGATTTAGATGAAACCAAACTTGAAGCACTGGAACAAGAATGATTTTTACCAAAGTTCAAGACTCACAAACAAAACAAAGAAAACCAATTAGAGCTCCGATGCAAAATGGGGAAATCGCCCATTTGTTTCCTACTCCTTTGTATATAAAAGAAAATTGTGTCGACTTATCGTTAACAACATGTTTGCAAGATCCCGAAAACTTGCCCCCACATATAATGATTGATAATTGGGGGCATGTTAGTAAGAACAATTATTATCTAAATCAAGATAAGTGCAAGGCTTTGAAAGAAAAACTTACTGCATATGTAAATGATATGGCGAACAATGTGTTAGGATTTTCTGGAGAGTTTGCAATTACACAGAGTTGGATCAGCACCAAACAACCTTACCAAAGTCATCAATTGCATACACATCCAAACAGTATTATTAGTGGTGTATTTTATTATGACAACCCAGAAGAAACCAGTTCAATTACTTTTGTAAAACCAAATTATACTAGTGCCATCTATAGTTTAAAACCTATTAGGAATGATGAAAACAATATTTTTACAGCAGATGAAATGCACATAAAAGTCAGCAATAATATGCTACTTTTATTTCCCAGTTATTTACAGCACACTGTTTCAATAAATGAAAGCCAAGTAAATAGATATAGTTTAGCATTTAATGCAATGCCTAAATATCAATTAGGCATGCTAAACGATTTAACTGAACTTAAAATGCCCGAATTTGAATAAGGAGACGGCTATGTATGAAACACGTATTAAACACCTTGAAGAAATGCACAGAGTCTTAGATAGTAAAATTGAAACATTGGAAAAAACTGGCATCTATGAAGACACAAAACTTCATGAAATGAAAAAACAAAAACTACAGATTAAAGATGAGCTGAGGCGACTTACTAAATTACAGTGGGAACACGATCACGAAACTGTACACTTGGACAATTAATATGAAATTAAAAACAAGTAGCAATATCTATAGGATAGTGCCTTTAGAAAAGAAAAGCATCGAATACGTAATTGAATGCTATCAAAAATTATCAGATGGTGATACTCGAGGTTTTACTGCAACATTCCTCTATCGCTGGGGACAAGGATTTAGAGAATTAGACAATCCTGTAAGCAAATGGGAAGCAACCAGCAACGATGGTGTAAGTTGTGATCCCACAATCGGTTGGGGAGCAGAACTAGAAGATAGTATCAGTGTATGGGTTGATTTCGACGGCGATTGGACTGATGAAGAACGAGAAGAAATTGAAGCCTACTGCGAAGGCGAACTAGAGGATGAAGAAGGTCGCTGTTGCGAAGCATGGTTATTTGATGGTCATCACGAATACGAAGTTGATTCAGATGAAATTGTAATACATGGCCCCGTTAAAATTGACTTAGTAGACGAAGACAAATATAATAATGTAATAGAAGAAAACATAGAACCCCAAGAATGAAAAGTTTAATTGTAGGTATGGGTATAGGTCAACTATATCTTGCTGTATTAAAGAATATTGGCGCAGAAGTAGTAACAGTTGACAGCAATCCCGAGGTTGGCGCAAATTTTGCTAGTGTAGAAACTGCTTTAGAAAAACATAAATTTTTCGATACAGTGCACATTTGTACACCAAACTACACACACTACAAATTAGCATATAAACTAGCACCATTTGCAAAAATTGTGTTCGTAGAAAAACCAGGTGTAGCAACAGCACAAGAGTGGATGTCATTACTGACTACCTTTCCAAAAACTAGATTTATGATGGTCAAGAACAATCAATGGCGTGATGAATTCGTTGACTATCGTAAAATTGCGCTGACTGCAGACACTATATTGTTTAAATGGATTAATCGAAATCGTATTCCACGTCCTGGTAGCTGGTTTACAGATAAGAAACTGGCATTTGGAGGAGTGAGCAGAGATTTACTACCACACTTGTTAAGTTATTACACAGGATTCTTTTCTGACTTTGCTAAATCTGCACCTGATGTAAAATTGTGTAAACAACGCTGGCAGATTGAAGACTTAACTGATAGCGACTACGGTACAGTTGACCCCAATGGTCACTATGATGTTGACGACAGAGTAGAACTAGAAATTAACCATAACGGCAAGTTATTGTTCTTTATTGCAGATTGGCGCAGTAATGATAAAGATGACATTGGACTAACGTTTATTGCAGAAGGCGGTGCAAGATTTGAATTTGAACTAGGTCTCTGTCCAGAAAGTGCATATGAAATAATGATTCGTAGTGCTTTAGATAATCTAAATAACAGTGACTTCTGGCAACAACATATCAAACAGGATCTTTGGATTCACGAAGCAATTACTAATGTCAACGCAAGTTAAAGTATTATCCACAACAGGTACAGGCGAGTTCGCGGAAACTGATTACACCTTACCCGAATTACAACCCGATGAAATTCTAGTAAAAGCCATAATGACCGGCGTATGTCGCAGTGACATTGACATGATGCAGGGCACATTTGGTCCATTACCGTTAGACATGCAAGGACACGAAGGTTTGGGTATCGTTGCTGCCAAAGGCACACAAGTGCATGACGTTATAGTAGGCGACTATGTAGCAACTCGAGGTGAACCTGCTTATGCTGATTTTTATCGCAGTAGGCCCCGTGAATATGTTTGGGTACCCGAAGCACTACCTAAATATATATTAGAACCAGTTGCTTGTGGCATCAATGTCATACACCAACCCTTGCGTGAAATTGCAGAACGCAGTGGTCCAGGACGAAGGTTATTGTTGTTAGGCAGTGGGTTTTTGGCTTGGGTTGCTTATCACACTATTTTGCTCAACCATTTAGAATTTGACGTAGATGTTGTGGGCTCTAGCAATTGTGCTCTTTGGCAAGATACACTCAAATCGTATCCGCAGGACTGTGAATACGATGTTGTTATTGATTTGAGTGGTCGATATGATGTGTTTACCGGCGTACACAATGCCAAAGAAAGTTTATTGGTAGTGGGTGTTCAAAATACTGTGACCACAGACTTTGGTAGTTTACTTTGGAAAGCCTGTACCATTATGTTTCCCAGTCCGAGAACAGACGGATTTTATAATGCAATGAAATCTGCAGAATTTTGGATTACCAATGGTGACATTGTAGTTGACAGTTTTTGGACAAAAGGTTATAATAGATACACAGAATGGCAACAGGCATTCCGGGATGGTGTTAATCGTCCCGACGGTTACAGTCGAGGATACATTTATTGGGGTAACAATGACAATTGATACAAGCGGTCGAAAACAAGTAGACTATTTTGTTGGCACAGAAGTAGAAAATACTATCATGAAAGGTGAGCGTACACTATTTGTAGTGGGCGTCAAACCTGTCGACGAAATTGTCGAGATCGCAGAACGTGAAGGTGTAAGGCATTTATACTTTGGCACCAGTCAAAGTTTTCATCCTGCCAATCCCTATGAGTGGGCGCAATGGGATGATATGATTAAGCCATTGCTTGTAAAAAACTATTGGGTCACGCTGGACTTTGGTGTTGAATATGCTCCAGAGATTCACGAAGAATCCTGGAATGAGTACAATACATTCATTCCTATGATCTCAGTTAAACTGCCTTACATTAAGCAGTATAACTATCACGCAACACTTAAGATTGATGACAACACTTGGGGCGACACTAATCCTGGTGTTTGGTGCCATCCTCTTAATGAATTACTTAAACGACGTGTCTACACAGACTGGAAAGACTATGTAGGCGATGAACCTGTAGGTGCAAAATGAATCAAGAACAAAGAGAACAAGTTAATCGTATCATGGAACAAGCAGACCGTAAAGTCTGGGTTACGTTTCGAAAAGAAGGCATCCATCGCTATCCAGCAGCGGCGACAGATCCTGCACTAGCAACAGGAGACGAGTATGATGTTAGTTTTCTTGGCGTACCACATCGACACATTTTCCACTTTCGTGTCTGGATCGATGTACTACACAATGATCGAGACATTGAATTCATACAGTTTAAACGCTGGTTGGAAAATCTCTACCGCGACGGCACTCTAGCATTAGACTACAAGAGTTGCGAAATGATGTCGGATGACTTGTACGTACAAATCAGCAGTCGTTATCCGGATCGTGCAGTATGGATTGAAGTATCAGAAGATGGTGAGAATGGTGCATTGATCCGTTATGAAACCACTCACCCTAACTTATCTGTCAAAATTTGATTAATATATTTTTTGTTCCAGGCATGTTTGGTTCTACTTTAGAATACATGCTTAGAAATTATACTGATAATTTTGAAAAAAGCCACGGGTATATAACTAGCGATGGTTCTTTACACTCATATAAAAAAGAATATCATCCTATAATACTTAAAGATTTTGAAAACTTTTCAAATACAATACAAATTTCCACACCAATTTATCCATTTCCAGATGCAAAGTTAAATGAAATAATCGATAAGTGGCCTGGCCAATTAAACGAATCAAAAAATATTTTTATAAGAGCTGAAACATTAGAAGATGCAGAACTGAATTTATTATTTCAATTTTATAAAATTGTAAAAGGTGTGTTAAACGATAACTTTGGTATTTTTGGGAAGGACAATAACAAAAATTTTGCCAATTGGAATTCAAGTTATCTGCACTGGCTAGATATGCAAAAATGGGAATTGAGAGAATGGTTTAGTATATATTATCCAAATTGGGTGAATGAATGGATAAATGTCGAAAGAGACTTAAGTGCAATTAATAAATTTTTATTAATAAACAGTATCAACATATTAAATGACATTGATACCGAATTCACAAAAATTGTAAAGTTTTCAGAGTTAAATGCAAATAAAAATAATGACTATTATAAATTTATTTCATCTTGGACTTTATCTCAAGATTACATTATCGAAGAATTTAAATTAATAGATAACATAGTACAAAAAACTTTGAAGAATTTAGAGTTTGATTGGACTAGTAGTAGACTTTGTATTATATCAGAATGTATAATACAAAAAAGATTACGTGATAATGGATATGAAATTAAATGTTATAACCTAAATAATTTTCCAACTAATAGTGAACAACTATATAACTTACTTGAAAAACAATAGGAGAAAATAATGGCAGCAAAATGGCTTGAAAAATATCTTACTATGAAGCCAGAAGTCACAAAAATCTTTGATGACTTAGAACAGTATCGCGATTACTGCAAGTTTAACTTCGTCAAGTTCGATGAGCGGGACTTGTACAAGAGCGATGCATATCGCAAATTCGATCGACAGCGTAATCGTCGAGAACGACACAATGGCTAATGTATTTTTAGTTGACTTAGAACCAGTCGAAACACGTTACACTGGTCAATGGCAGTCACATATTCCGGAACTGTTGAAGAAAGCAGGACACAATGTTCAAGTTTTATCTGGTCCTACGGACATTCCTAGTGCCACTACTCCTGGCGCCTTTCTTAATTTTGGCGGGACTAATATCTATAAGTCTAGTCAAGTTGAAGCAATGGGCAGACTATTTTGCAGTGGGGGAGTTGGGCGTGGTGACCATTTTCTTTTTACTGATGCTTGGCATCCAGGCATTATTAACTTAAAATACATGAGTGAATTACTGGATATT
>Ga0222718_10004885_pt1 | contig 10997 bp, 8 predicted proteins | sample C33_27DmetaG_FD_165045 | JGI IMG/M metagenome (GOLD analysis project Ga0222718, IMG submission 165045) | Estuarine water microbial communities from San Francisco Bay, California, United States - C33_27D | ecosystem: Environmental > Aquatic > Marine > Unclassified | place: USA: California... | reverse complement strand
CGAATACAGCCCGTGGATGCAATTTCACCGGGGCTGGGACCAAATCAACAACAATGAGCCGTTCTGGCGTGTTTACGCCACCAACAACCCAAGTGAAATGTTACGCGAGGCTGGGTTTCCCGAAGATTCCATCTGGCAGGGTAAATTCCAACAACTCGATAAAAGCTTGCATTGGTTTATTGCCACGGCTCAGAGAGAATAATTAGACGTCAACGTTTCAATTGATCACAAACCCCTCATAACCATCTCGCGCTATGCTGTCACATTTCTCCGCATAGGCGGGGAAGCCACCGAGATAGGGCATAAACACCCGTGGTTTGCCGGGGATATTGGCGCCCAGGTACCAGGAGTCACACGCGGATCGCAGCGATGCGTTGCCGACCTCTCGCGTGTGCTCCACCCATGCGTCTTCCGCTGGTTTTTCTGCTTCAATAGAACTCGATCCGGCATCGCGCAAATGGGTCAAGCAGTCCGCTATCCAGTCCACATGATGCTCACAACCGGTCACCATATTAACTAAGGCTGACGGACTGCCAGGTCCGTTGATGGTGAACATGTTTGGGAAGCTATGTACGGTGAGACCCAAGAAACTCGAGGGTCCTTCGCCCCATTTGTCCGTGAGTACCAAACCACCCCGGCCGGTAATATGCATCTTTGAGAGCGCGCCGGTCATAGCATCGTAACCGGTCGCGAAAATAACGGCGTCTGCAGCGTAGGTCGTGTCGCCGACTAAAACGCCATCTGGTACAATTTTATCAATGGGTGTTTCGCTAACATCAACCAAAGTCACGTTATCGCGATTAAAGGTTTTGTAGTAATCGGTATCGACGCACATGCGTTTACAGCCAAAGGGATTCTTCGGCACAAGAATTTCCGCGACCGCGGGATCCCTCACGATGGTCCGAATCTTACCGCGTACAAAGTCAGAGACCGTATCATTGGCATCATCGTTGAACAGCAAGTCGGCATAAGTTGCTTGGAACATGAGACCTTTGTCTTGCCACCATTCTTCAAAGGTTTGTTCACGCTCTTCATCTGAGACGTCTAGGGCGGATGGACCGGCAGGCGTTACCGGGATGGCAGTCGGAAAGTTTTTACCTTCGGCCCGTAATGCTGCGTAGTTCTTTTTCACAGCCTCTAACTCGCCAGGATTCAATGGGCGATTGGCCGCAGGCACGGCGTAATTGGCCGTGCGTTGAAACACAGTGACGTGATCCGCCTGTTCGGCAATCAATGGAATTGACTGTATGGCGGACGAACCGGTTCCAATTACGGCGACGCGTTTACCAGTAAAGTCGACCCCTTCATGGGGCCAAAGGCCAGTGTGATAAGTGTCGCCGGTGAAACTCTCTAAGCCAGCAAATGTAGGCATGTTGGGAACGGAGAGAGGGCCAGTTGCCATGATGCAAAACTTCGCACTTACCGTTTTGTTGTTTTCGGCTTCAACCTGCCAGCAGGATTCGGCCTCGTTCCACGTCGCTGATGTGACGCGTGTGTTGAACGTGATGTCTTTGCGCAGATCAAAGCGCTCGGCCACATGTTGGATGTATGAGAGGATTTCCGGTTGCGTCGCGTAGCGTTCTGACCAAACCCAATCCTGCTGCAGATCTTCGTCGAACTGGTAAGAGTAGTGGATACTTTCCACATCGCAGCGGCAACCGGGATACCGGTTCCAGTACCACGTTCCGCCAACATCGTCGCCAGCCTCAAGCACGCGAGCGGTAAACCCAAGTTCTCGCATTTTATACAGAGCATAGAGGCCGCCAAACCCGGCGCCGACAATAAGAACGTCGATATCTGTTTTGGTCATATCCCTCGCCTTACTACCATCTCTCTCGTAATTTCACTGACTTTTGTCACGCCCAGCAACGCCATACCCCGTTCGATTTCGCTGCGGAGAATGTGTAGCGCCTTCTCCACGCCAGTTTGACCTCCTGCGCCCAAACCGTACACGTATGATCGACCGATCGAGCACGCGGTCGCACCTAAGGCCAATGCTTTAATAACATGGGTGCCGCGGCGGATGCCGCCATCAAGGATAACATCGATCTCACCGCCTACCGCATTAACAATCGATGGTAGGGCGTCGATGCACGCTTGTACGCCATCCAGCTGCCGCCCGCCATGATTGGAGACCATGACTCCATGGGCCCCAATCTCTGCCGCCTTTTTGGCGTCATGGGCCGAGTGCACCCCTTTAATGAGAAAACGCCCACCCCATTCCTGCGCCATCCATTCAGCATCTTTCCAGGTCATGCCGCTGTCGATTTGGCTGGACAGATATTGTACCGGTGAAACTTGTTTATCTTTGATGCTTAGGGAATCGTACTGCGACATATTGACCAAGTCGAAGCTGGGATTGCGCAATGCGTTTAAGCTCCAGATGGGATGAGTGGCAAAGCTCAGTAGGCTGGAGAGTGAAAATGTTGGTGGTATCGTCATGCCGGTTACTAAGTCTCGCTCTCGGTTCCCAGGGACTGGAACGTCAATTGTCACGCAGATCGCGTCATAATTTGCCGCTTTGCAGCGTTCGATAAATTCCTTGGTTAGACCACGGTCTTTGTACACATAGATTTGGAACATCTTTGGCCCGGGTGTTTCAGCGGCGATATCTTCAATCGTTGTCGTTGCCATGGTCGACAGGCTGTATAGCGTTCCGGCCTTGTGGGCGGCCCGGGCGGCGGCCCGCTCTCCGGTGTGATGAAACAGCTTCGACATCCCGGTCGGTGATAGAAATACCGGCCAGTCCAATTCCAAGCCAAGGGCTTTGGTCTTGGTATCGATCGAGCTCATATCGCGCAGCAAATTGGGCACGAATTCAATATCTTCGAAAGCATCGGTGTTTCGTCTAAGGGTGACTTCGTCGTCGGCCCCACCGTCCAAATAGTGAAAGATCGGTGCCGGCAGGCGACGCTTGGCCTTAGCACGCAGGCGTTCAATGTTATGGCAGCGGTCGAGTGACATTGGTTTACTCTCTCTCTATCCACCCTTTCACTACCATACTCACACAGTGGCTATAAGAGGCGTGGCGCTGGCCTCTGCTATGGTAATCTTTCAGCATGCATCCCGGTTACGACCTCACGGAGTTCTCCCAATGAAGACAGATCGTAGAACAGCTCTTAAGCTCGGCAGTGCAGCGGCGGCCACGCTAGCCACCGGCAAGGCAAAAGCACAAGCCAACCCAGACGTGATTGTCATCGGGGCTGGATTGTCTGGGCTTTACTCGGCGTTGCTATTGGCTGAGGCCGGCGCTACGGTCCAAGTTATTGAGGGGCGGGATCGCGTTGGCGGCCGTTTGTTCAGTGCCCGCAATGTAGAAGGCAACCCTGAATGGGGTGGCGATTCTATTCTTGGCGGATACGGCCGGATGCAGGACGTCTCTGCCAATGTCGGGATCGAGCTGGTTGATCATCAGTCTCGCCGTGATCTGTCGCCGGAAGCCCATAAGGATCCCACCAACACCGAACTGGCTTTGCAGGGCAAGTTAATCCCTAAGGGTGACTGGCCCACGCATCCGCTGAACAAAATGCCTGATGGTGCCAAGAACCGGTTTCCCGGGCGCGGGTTCTTTCAGGCGGTGATTGGCGAAAACAATCCACTGGAGTCTTTTGAAGACTGGTTAGATGCTGACAGTGCGCAGTTTGACCGCTCCATTTATGAAGTGTTCAAGGAGATTGGTTGGAGCGACGAAGCCATTGCTCTCAATTACAACACCAACGTGCAGTACGGTACGTCGGCCCACGATATCTCGTCACTGATGTGGTTCTTCACGCAAGCGTGGTTCAAGTTACAGGGCGAATTGGATCGCGTGGCGTTCAAGGCTCCCGGTGGCAATCAAAGCATTCCTGAAGCTATGGCCGCATCACTTCCTGGCGAAGTGCATCTCGGTAAAGAAGTCATAGGTATTCGTAGTGAGCCAGGTCAGGCCGAGGTTCATTGCGCTGACGGCAGTGTCTACCAAGCCAAGCGAGTGATTTGCTCTATGCCGATCCCGACCATGCGCTGGCTCAAATTCGATCCGCTTCTCCCTGCTCTTAAAGCCCAAGCTATTGCGACAGTGCCGGTGCAAAAGATCACCAAGATCATCTTGGTGCCGAAAAAACCATTCTGGGAAGACGATGGCTATAGCCCCGCCATGTGGACGGATACGGACTGCGGTGAAGTCCGTGCTCTGCGTGAAGGGGAAGACGCCAATCGCATCACTTGCCTGATGGCTTGGGGTCGCGGGTACCTGGCCGATAAACTCGATAGCTATAGCGATGAAGAGGCAATGGCGCAGGTGATTGCTGATTACGAACGCATTCGCCCAGCTGCAAAAGGGCAGCTGGAAGCGGCGGGCATTAAGTCGTGGCAGTCTGATCCTTTCGCCGCTGGAGATTGGGCCGTGTGGTCCCCAGGAACGGTCACCACCATGGTCAAAGCGTTGATTGACCCTGCCGATCGCATTCACTTCTGCGGTGAGCATACGGCGACGTCGAACCGGGGCATGGAAGGAGCCATGGAATCTGGTGAACGTGCCGCGTTTGAAGTCTTAGATCTCATATAGGATGAAGCTCTCCCGACGTACTTTTGTTACAGCTTCGGCAGCGCTTGTGGCGTCGCGACCTCTCCACGCCAAGACCGAAGCAGATGTCATCGTTATCGGTGCGGGATTATCTGGCCTGTACGCGGCTCGATTACTAGCTGATGAAGGCGTTAAGGTTGTTGTGGTTGAGGGTCGTGGACGCCTCGGTGGACGCCTTGAAAGTTACCGACATCTCGAAGGAGCCCCGGAAGCCGGAGGGGATTCCATTCTCGGCGGCTATGGCCGGGTACGCGATCTGGCTGATCAACTAGGGCTCACTGTCTTAAATCACCGCCCCCGTGGGCGTCTCTCACAAACGGAGATTGCGCTAGGTGGCAGTGTCATCCCGCGCGATCAATGGTCCGACCATCCACTCAATTATATGCCCACGGAATCCAAAGCAGCTTTTCCGGGTCGGCGGTTTTTTGAATCCGTCGTTGCGGCCAACAATCCGTTAGAGGCATTTGAGAGTTGGGCCGATCCTGAAAGCAAAAAATACGATCGCTCCGTCTATGCCTTTCTGCAAGAGCAGGGGTGGAGCCCGGACACGATTAACCTCAACTACAACACCAACATCGGGCGCGGTACATCTGCCCACGACTGTTCTATTCTAACCTGGTTCTTCCGCATTGGGTGGGACAAGGTGCAAACCGATATCGAAAACGTCGCCCTCAAAGTGGTTGGCGGCAATCAAACCATTCCAGAGCGTATTGCAGCTGAACTGCCCGGTGATGTGCATCTCAACAAAGTCGTTTCTGCTATTCATCAAGATGCAGCCGGTGTGAATGTTATCTGTGAAGATGGCTCGACTTTTAGGGCCAAGCGGGTCATTAACTCTACGCCATTACCGCCATTGCGTTGGGTCAACTTTGATCCGCTGTTACCAGCGGAAAAAGCGGCGGCGATTAACATGTTGCCCTCAATGAAGATCAACAAAGTTTTCCTGACCGCCTCTGAACCCTTTTGGGATGACGATGGGTTTGGCCCGGGCATGTGGACCGACACACCCATGGGCCAGGTCGCTGTGCTGCGCCAACTCGAAAACAGTACTGCGGTGACGGGGTTGATCTGCCGTTCGCGCGGCATCATGGCAGAAAAGCTTGATGCCCTAGGCCCCAAGGCCGGGCAGGCGTTGGTGATATCTGAGTACGAAAAACTTCGCCCAGCTGCCAAGGGTAAGCTCAAGGCCGTTGGCTATAAGTCTTGGGCAAAGGACCGTTTCGCTGGCGGCACGTGGATGGAATGGCATCCAGGGCAGGTGCATCAATTCCAACCTCATCTCGCGTCAGCGGCAGGTCGTATTCATTTCTGCGGCGAGCATACCGCGCAATCAAACCGAGGCATGGAAGCCGCTGCGGAATCCGCCGAGCGCTGCGCCTTTGAACTCCTAGATGTGTTGTAGAGTTTATTCCGGCCGAATGGATTTAAGTGTTTTCAACAATGCTTTTGCACATTTTCGAAGCGGCAAAAGAAATCGCTCGGCCGCACAGTCTAGAGGAATGGCCGACGGGTGAAACCTATTAGAAAGTGCAAAGTCCACGTCGCCGTTGATCTCTACAGGTACCGATAGGGTTCCCCAGTTTACGCCGGGCACTTTGGATAGAGCGTATCCTTGGTTTCGCGTCTGTTTCAGATCGTTTTCAAACTGCCCTGGGTCCATTTGTGTCCGGGTAAAGAGATAACGATCCTTAGCCAGTGCTACACTTAGGATGTCTTTTCTAACGTCTTCGGGTTTATAGGCGAGCAACACATGTCCAGCGGACCGACCGACTAAGGGAAGAGTCATGTGCTCCCTCATGGGGTAAACGATCATTGATGATTCTGCATCGGTGTTTTCTAGAACCGTGAGCTGGCTGTTTCTGATTGTAGCGAAGCCAAGCGGCCACCCCATCACTTTACAGGTTTGAATCAAGTGAGGTCGCACGTGTGTGGTAATCCAGTCGTCACGAAGAGAACCGCATGAGAACTCGAGAACTTTTGGCGTCACAGTGTACTTGCGGGTTGTAGGATTGCGCTCGACGTATCCCAATTGCTTCCATGTCACGAGATAGCGATTAACCGCTGCTCGGGTCACACCGGAGAGTTTTGCCAGTTCTGATACAGTTACACCGTCAAAAGAATTAATATTTCGCAGCACTGTTATTGCGCGTTCAACGATTTCTAAGGGGCTAACGCCACTCATGCTGTGTTGGTCTCTTGCCAGTTGTCTATATCGAAGCCACTCAGGCATTCGGTTAATCGCCCTGAGCAGAATTTTAGAGGCGTGAGAAGCCGGGACTTTATATCTGATAAGCTTAAGAGTGTTTCATCAACGCCGACTGACAGGCAAAAAGGAACCGTATGCTCAATATGAACCGGGACAGCCAATGTATTGAGGCGGCGTTTCAATGTCTTCGACGCGGCATACCCCGTATCTCTTATCTCATTTAGGAGAACCTCTATTCGGTCTTGTGTTATGTCCGCTTGCGCATAGAGGTCGGTAGTTTGCTGTTCCGCCATGGACAAAACGTCTCGTCTTATAACTTCAGGCAAATAGGCGAGGAGCACATGACCAGCGGCGCGGCCAAGGACAGGGCGCATCAGCATCGTCTTGCGCAATTTGGTAGCAAGGGGGGAAACGGAATCCGTGTTTGCAATAAGCGTCACTTGGGCATTCTTAAGTGTCGTGAAATTCAGCGACCAGCCAATCTCTCGGCATGTGTCATTCAGTATAGGGAGGACCGTCTGTTGAATTTTTTGCTCCCGCATAATCCCTTTCGATAGCTCGTGGGTCTTTGTTGTGGGTCGATAAGCACGGGTGCGTTCATCGCGAAACACGTAACCCATATTCACGAGGGTGACGATGTAGCGATTAACTGCCGATCTTGGCAGATCAACATCAAACGCGAGCTCTGACATCGTAATGCCGTCAACGGCGTTAATGGATCGCATAATTTTGGCGAGCCGCTCTATGCTCTCAAGCGGTTGGATGCGCGCCATCGTTACTCTCCGGGCGATTACTCATTGAGTGAGCATATCGGCTTGTGAACCGGCTCAGGAAGAATCCCACACTAGTTGCTAGGTCAGCGATTAAACCTAAGAACAAGCGCTTTAGGCGCAATGGAGAATTACTGCCGAGGTAATCGCTCAACGAGTAAATGCCGGTTTGGCCTGTTGGGCTAGCAACCCATGGGGGACAAAGACGCTGAAATATAAAACTTCACAGTTTGCAGTATTGAAAACCGTGTTCCGGGAGGAAGTTCATGAAAGTTAGAACCGTCTTGCTTGCAGGTGTTGCGATGGCCATCGTCACGTCGGCGTCCGCTCAACAGATTTCAGTGGAAGAAATCGTGGTGACTGCGCGTAAACGCTCTGAATCGCTAATGGAAATTCCTCTTACAGTCTCGGCATTCTCATCTGCCGATATTGAGCAAGCCGGCTACACCACCATCTCCGATTTGGTTGAAGCTGTGCCGGGTGTGACCTATGGCAGTTTCGAGGCGGAAGGCCGTGGTGATTCAGCCAGCTTCCGCGGTGTTTCGACTAACACCGGCGACCCGACTCTGCAAAACTCATCTAAGTTCATTGACGGTGTCTATGTATCCGGCTCACTGTTCACCGCGTTGCTTTCCGATCTTGAGCGTGTGGAAGTGATTAAAGGGCCACAAAGTGCACTCTATGGTCGCGCGACTTTCTCTGGAGCTATCAATTACATCACAAAAAAGCCAACGAACGAGTTTGAGGGGTCTATTAGCGCGACTGTTGCTGAGTATGACGAGATTGAACTTAGCGGAACGTTGAGCGGACCTATCGTGGACGACCGACTGTCCATCCGAATTAGCGGTGGGCTTCTTAGCAAAGGTAGCGAATACAATAACGTCACCAACGGCGCTGAAATGGGTGAGGATGACATCTACTCAATAAGTAGTGCTTTGCGTTTCACGCCCAGCGATGAATTCACGGCTGATCTCTCACTGAGCTATTCCGACGCCGATCTAGGTGAAGCACCACGTGCGACGACGGCATTGAACAATGGCGAACTGTCCGTCCCTCTTGGGTCCGTTATTGGCGGCAATGTTGATCAGTTGGATGAACCTGGCATCCAGTCCGAGACATTTCGTAGCAGCCTGCAAATGAACTATGACATGAACGGGTACACGCTGACATCGATCACCGGGTATGGTGAAGAAGACACGGTGAATCAGTCCGACGGCAACTATGACCCCAATAAGGTCGGGTTCTTGTCCTTCCTTTGTAACGCGGGTCCATTTGTTGGACCGGGTTGCAGTATTTTCCAGACCGTTACAGAGCGTCGGCTCGAGTCAAAATTTCAAGAGTTTCGTATCTCCTCTCCAGAAGGGGAGCGCCTGACTTGGATTGCCGGTGCATCTTATTTTGATGAAGATTTCTCGACCGCGCGGTTGCGTAACTTCCGCCAGTCACCGTCTCTAAAGACCACCGAAAATCTCTCGGTGTATGGCTCCATGTCTTTCGAAGCGACTGGTCAGCTCTCGGTCAGTTTTGATGCCCGATATCAGAATGAAGATATTAAGGTTGAGAACCTCGATACTGGGGTTATCCAAGAAGGTGAATTTAATTCTTTCTTACCGCGATTTATCGTCGAGTATACACCGTTAGAGGGCACGTTGCTCTATGCAAGCGTCGCGAAAGGTAACAAGCCTGGAACATTTAACAGTTCCAGCCCGCCCGAGTTTGCAGTCGTAGATGAGGAAACATTGTGGACTTATGAAGTCGGGACCAAAGTTGACGCTCTTGACGATATTCTGAGCATTCAAGCCTCCGGTTATTTTATCGACTGGACCAATCAAGTATTCCGCTTTAATGACCCTGATCCAACGATTGGTAGCTATTTCATCAATGCAGGTGAAACAGAGGTTTGGGGTGCTGATTTTTCGGTTAACGCCCAATTCAACGAGAATTTCAGCGGCTCATTTTCATATTCGTACGTTGATACGGAATTTAAAGTATTTGAATCTTCGAATGCCCTCAGCATTCTGGGTGACGCCGACGTTTCGGGAAATCAAACCCCGCGTACAGCCGGAAATTCACTCTACGCATCGTTGGAATATCAAGCGCCACTGACAATGGTTGGCGACGGCTATAAGTGGTTTGCGCGCGCAGACTTGAGTTATCGCGATGAATTGTTCATTGATGAACTAAACCTTGAAACCATTGGGCCACAAACGCTTGTCAATCTGCGCCTTGGTGTGGATACCGGTCCTGCTCGTGTCACTCTCTTTGTCGATAACGTCACCAACAGTGACGCGCTGACCACAGGCTTTAGGTTTGGTCGCGTTGCACTCGTAGGATTGCCGCAAAGCCGCCAATTTGGCGCTAGGGCATCCTATAAATTTTAGGAGCGAGAGGTTATTGAGGTCGGATAGACCTGGCTCTAAGACTCGTTAGACAAAGGGCGGCTACGGCCGCCCTTTTGTTTACTGAAAACAAGCCTATTTAAAGCTATAAGTAGTGCAACGTCAGTTTATTGTGATGAGAGACCAATTATGACCGAAGGTGCCAACACCAAAGCAACGCATCGGGGGGATTTCATTCCGCCCCAGACCGAGGATGTGTTCCTCAACAACGCAGCGCTAGACAATGTCATGTCGACCGTGATCGCTTTGGGGAGTGAGTTCTGGGCGCTCCAAAAGCGCATGAATGTGATGGAAACATTGCTTGAGGAGAATGGTTCAGTATCGAAAGAGATGGTTGAAGCCTACCGTCCGACCGAAGAGCAAGCCGCAGCCTGGGAAGAGCAACGGGATCGATTTATCAACCGTGTCTATGGGTTCTTGCAAAATACAGACCCTGACTCAAAGCGGGCAGGGTAGGGAGAACACCATGATTGATCGTCGCACCCTATTTGGAGCCGCTGCTGCTGTAACAAGCGCTGTCGCCTCCCTGTTTGCTAGTCGCCAAGCCTCCGCCGCCGTCAGAACGAAGTCTCTCTCCAACGATATTGAAGTGCGTGGTACTTATTCAGAGGGCCGCCTGGAGCGATTGCCGGAGATGGATATGGAAAGCCGGTTGGAATTTACCCAAGGCTTTCGGAATTGGTCCTTACGTAACTTTGGCCGCAAGAGTTCCCGCCGGATCAACGAACTGGTGAAAGAGGCCGGTTTTGACCCAAAGGTCTCCCCGCCTATAGATGATGTTCTGGATGTGGTTGGGGATGACCTCACAGTGTGGACCAGCGTGCGCTGTAAAACCACTGCGCAGCAGATCATGTGGAACAACTTAGTGGATGGCTTTTACGCCAATAAAGATGGTTATCTCGCCGAGCTGGAGGCTGCCGATAATTCCGGGCCGGGCACGCTAGAACTCAATGCCAGCTTAAGTATTCCCGACTACACCAAGCACGAAATTCATATTCAGCCCGGTGGATACATCGGCGATCCGCTTGGTGGGTACGTCTACCATTACGGCGTGAACG
>Ga0222718_10004883_pt1 | contig 11000 bp, 6 predicted proteins | sample C33_27DmetaG_FD_165045 | JGI IMG/M metagenome (GOLD analysis project Ga0222718, IMG submission 165045) | Estuarine water microbial communities from San Francisco Bay, California, United States - C33_27D | ecosystem: Environmental > Aquatic > Marine > Unclassified | place: USA: California... | reverse complement strand
AAATAAGAAAGTGGTTATTGAAACCCTTTCAATTCCTATCCCTATCTATGTGAATCTCGACTACAAGATTACGGTCAAGACAGAATACCAACAGCAAATGAACGACCTTACCCAGCCCTTCATGACGAGAACAGGGCAAATAAATTCATTTGTAATGCGTAGAAATGGTCACCTCTATGAAGCATTTATCGACCAAGGTTTCAACCAGTCCAACAATGTCGCCAATCTAGGCGAAGACGAAAGACAATTCACCAGCGAAGTAAGCATTAAGGTTCTTGGCTACCTTATAGGCGAAGGCAATAGCGACGATAGACCTATTGTAACCAAAGAAGAAAGCATAGTCGAGATAACCTTCCCAAGAGAAACAGTAGTCCCAGCAGGCACCGACAACTTTTTTGCGGACTAATGACATCCTGAAGTCTGTTTGAGAGAACTACTACTATTTACATTATGATTGAGGGTGCTAAAAGCATCATTTTATTTAAAGAGAGGTTCTCAGAATGTCAGTAAAAAGTTTCAAATTTGTGTCTCCCGGTGTGTTTATCAACGAAATTGATAACTCATTCCGTCCACGTAGGCCCGATACAATTGGTCCAGTGGTTGTCGGTAGAGCAGCACGCGGCCCTGCTATGCAGCCTGTAAAGGTTGAATCATATTCACAATTTGTTGAAGTGTTTGGCGACACTATCCCCGGAAATGGCGGCGGCGATGTCTACCGTGATGGAAACTACCAGTCTCCAATGTACGGTACCTACGCATCCAAGGCATTCTTGAACGCAAGTGTTGCTCCATTGACCTTCATTCGTCTACTTGGAGAACAGAACACAAACAAAACTTCTGGTGGTGAGAACGGATGGCAAACCACCAAGACCCCCGCTGCTACCCTAGCAGATAATGGCGGCGCTTACGGTCTTTGGATGTTCAACTCATCATCTGCTGCTGACCTCGGTAACGGAACACTAGTTGCAGTTTGGTACCTAGACTCTGGTTCTGCTGTTCTTCTCTCAGGAACACTAGCACAGGGCACAGACACAAGTGCTTCAGTCGGCGGCATCTACACAGAAGATTCTTCTGGAGATTTTACAGTTCTAATTGAATCAGCAGATTCTGTCATCGCAGACGAGAAAATCACATTCAACTTTGATGACAGCACTGATAAGTTTATTCGTAAGGTCTTCAACACAAACCCGCAGTTAGGTAACGCTGGCGCTACCAACTTCTACCCCTCCACCTCCAAGAAGGCTTACTGGCTTGGTGAATCTTTCGAGCAAGAAGTAAGAGACACCTTCACCGGAAACAAGTTTGCAATGATTACTCCCCTAAAGGGAACATCTGACTCTCCCGCAAACATGACCGATGTTACAGACCTTAAGGGTAGAACCGGCTGGATTATCGGACAAGACCTTGGTCTCGCCGCTTCTTACGACCCAGCCGCCGCACAAAAACTATTCTACTTCAAGGATCTAGGTCACGGCGAGTGGCTAAACAAGAATGTAAAGGTTTCAATTGAAGAAATCAAGCCATCAAACACCAAGACTTCTGATTACGGAACTTTCTCTGTTGTCCTAAGAAGCCTAAAAGACACTGATGCAAAGTCTGTTGTTCTTGAGCGCTTTGACAACCTAACTCTCGATCCAACATCTCCTAACTTTATCGCCAAGAAGATTGGTGATTCTTACTACGAGTGGGATGAGACAGAAAGAACCCTAAAGCAATACGGAGACTACGCAAATCTATCCAAGTTTGTTCGTGTTGTAATGGACTCCGATGTTGAGGCAGGCGCAACAGACGCCACCCTATTACCATTCGGTTATTACGGCGCTCCTCGTTACGGCGGCACTTCTGGTGCCACCTACAGTGGCGCGGACGCGGGCGACCTCACTTCTGTTAGAGTGCTTACAACATCCGTTTACGGTTCACATTCCAGCTTTATGTCTGCTGCTTCCACACAACTTACTGGCACATTCAACTGGCCTGTCGTAAGACTACGCCACTCTGCTTCTGACGGCGGAATCGCTGACCGACGCAACGCATACTTCGGAATGATGTCAACAAGAACAGCAACAAGCACCGTTGCAGACATGAGCATTGCAGATCCCCACAGATACTGGCCCGGCATTTCCGACAGTGATTATGCCTACATCTTCTCACTCGATGATGTTGTCGCTGACGATAGTGATGTCTACTACCTATCTGGTTCTCGTGTAACTGGTGACAGTAGAACTGCTACTAGTGGCGCAGCATCACTTCTTGATGCAGGCTACAACCGCTTTACAGCACCAGTTTGGGGAGGCTTTGATGGCTTTGACATCACAAAGCCAGACCCAATGTACAACGCTGGGATGGCTAGCGCTACAGAACTAAACAACTACGCTTACAACTCTATGAAGAGAGCGATTGACACAGTTGCCGATCCAGAGTTTGTAGACATGAATCTACTTGCCGCTCCCGGTCTAACCAACACAGGTCTTACTACTAGAATGGTTGACCTATGTGAAGAGCGCGCAGACGCAATGGCAATCATTGATCTTCCCAATGTTTATATTCCAGCAGCAGAAGCCTACAAGTCTACCAAGCAGGCAAGAGTAGTCGGTAACCCACAGACTGCCGCAAATGATTTGAGAACACGCCAGATTGATTCTTCTTACGGCGCTACATTCTACCCTTGGGTCCAGACATTGGATGAGCCTACCGGACAACTTCTATGGGTTCCACCTTCAGTTGCAATGATGGGTGTTCTAGCATCCTCTGAAAGACAGTCACAGGTGTGGTTTGCACCCGCAGGCTTCAACCGTGGTGGTCTCTCTGACGGTGCAGCAGGCATTCCAGTTACAAACGTAACAGAGCGTCTATCTTCCCGCGACCGCGACACACTTTACGAAGCACGCATCAACCCAATCGCTTCTTTCCCAAGCACTGGAATCGTAGTGTTCGGTCAGAAGACTCTACAGGAGCGTCCATCTGCTCTAGACCGAATCAACGTTCGTCGTCTAGTCATCTACCTCAAGAAGCAGATTTCCATCCTTTCTACACAAGTTCTCTTCGAGCAGAACGTGCAGGCAACTTGGAACCGCTTCAAGGGACTCATTGAACCATTCCTTGCTAACGTCAAGACTCAGTTCGGCATCTCTGATTACCGACTAATCCTAGACGAGAGCACAACAACACCTGACCTAGTAGATCAGAACATCATGTATGCCAAGATCATGGTCAAGCCCGCTCGTGCCATTGAATACATCGCAATTGACTTTGTGGTTGCTTCTACCGGCGCATCATTTGACGATTGATAATCGGGGGGCTTTTGCCCCCACCAACTACTTATTACTGAATTACAGGAGAACCTAAAACATGCCATTCTGGTCAACTAACTTCGGACAGGACGCAACCCTAAAAGATCCAAAGCGTAGACATCGCTTTACCGTAGAATTCCAAGGAATCAACGCTGCTCAGGGAGGTGCTCTCCTTTGGTATGCCAAGACTGCCACAAAGCCCGGCTTTACTGTTAACGCTGCCGAGCACAAGTACCTCGGTCACACCTTCTACTACCCTGGTAACGTTACCTGGGAGCAGGTTACTGTGACACTCGTTGACCCAGTTGATCCAGATGTCACTGCTACTTTCGCTGACATCGTTACTGCTAGTGGTTACACTCCTCCCACTGATGCCAATTCACTTGGCACCGTTTCCAAGGCAAAGGCTACCGGCGCTCTTGGCAACGTTCTAATCACCCAACTTGACGGCGACGGTAACCCGGTTGAGACTTGGACCCTTTGGAACGCTTTCATAATAAGCATGAAGCAGGACGATCTTGACTACACCAGTGATGATTTGGCTACCACCACAATCGACCTCCGCTTCGACTGGGCGAGAGTAGAAACACTTAATAACTCTTCTGCTGTCAATGGTTCTGGTGGAAACGAGTTCTTCAAAGTTTGATAAGACAATAACAAAACGCGAGGTGTAAATTGTCAAGAAATCAAGATCGCCTAGGTGGCGTTCAGCAACACGACACGAGCCCTCCGCCCCAACAGGGTGGCGGGGGTTTCTCGTTTGTAGTCCCAACAGAGTTTGTGGATCTACCATCACAGGGTCGCTTCTATCCACAGGGGCACCCACTACATAACCAAGATAGCATCGAAATCAAACAGATGACTGCCAAAGAGGAAGACATCCTCACTTCGAGAACACTACTAAAGAAAGGTGTTGCTCTAGAGAAGCTAATTGAGAGTATCATTATTGATAAATCAATCAGACCTTCTAGTCTTCTTATTGGTGATCGTAACGCAATCATTATTGCTGCGCGAGTTTCTGGTTATGGAAACGACTATACTACCACAGTACAGTGCCCTTCTTGTGAAACAAAGCAGCAATACGAATTCGATCTAAACGAAGCAAATATCGATCACGGAAGTGTATCAGAAGATTATGGTATCACTGATTATGGTGACGGCACAATTGGTTGTATCCTTCCGAGAACACAGGCAGAAGTTAGAGCACGCTTACTTACTGGAAAAGAAGAAGTAGCGTTGACTAACAAGAAAAACTCAGAAGGTCTGATCTCAAAGCAATTGCGCTCTATTGTTGTGAGTGTAAATGGCGATTCTTCGCCACAAGCTATCAACTATCTAATCGAAAACATGCCTTCCAGAGACTCACGACATCTTCGCACGATCATCCGTCATGCAACTCCAGACGTTGATTTAACTCAACAATTCTCTTGCACCGAATGCGGTCATACGCAAGAGATGGAGGTGCCGCTAACGGCGGACTTTTTTTGGCCTGACCGATGAGTATAACGAGGGAGTTTACGAACAGATTTTCTTCCTCAAGTACAACAGTGGTTGGAGTTTTTCTGAGGCTTACAGCCTACCTGTGGGGCTCAGAAACTGGTTTGTTGAGCGCACTATCAAACAACTAAAGATGGAGTCTGAAGCAATCAAGAAGGCATCCAAGGGACAATCAAACTCCAACTATCAGGAGTTGACCCCAAGCAATCAACCACCAATTCCAAAAGAGTATGCTAGATGATCTTAGGCTCCCTCGGGAGCCTTTGCTTTTTGTGTGCGAGTCTATTTATTGGGAGAGGTAACCTTGTATGGCTGATCCATTAACTCCAGAACAAGAAGCAGCAGAACAGTTAGCTGCCGAAACTGCACAATTAGAAACTCAAGTAAAGTTACGTCGTGAACTAAACGAACTGACTTTAGCGCAAATAAAATATCTACAAGATCTTGATCAGCTAACTCCTGCACAAAAAACAGCTTTACAATCCATAGCGGCTCAAAGAGAAAAAAATCTCAATCTTCTTGAAAAAGAAATAAAATATTATGATAAACTGGCTACTCAAGCCAAATCAGAACAAGACCGCTCTAAAAATGAACTAAAAACTCTACAAGCAAAAATTGATAAACAAAAACAACTAGTAAAAGAAGGCAAAGCTGAAAAAGATTCTGTAACAGTTCTAGAAGAAGAATATGAAAAATTAGACAAAACCATCAAAAACGCCAAAGAAACAGCAAGCGAACTTGTTGGGGCATTTGGAGATTTATTGAAAGGAAACCTTACAGACGGACTCAAGAAACTGGGAGGTGCTTTAGCTAAAAATTTAAAAAATAAATTGATGGATAGATTTACAGATAGCATCTTTTCGATGGTTCGTGCAGGACCAAAAGGAATAGCGGCATTAGCAGGCATAGCAGCAGCATTTGTTGCAATTGGTGTAGCAGTCGCCATTACCATGAAGATTGTAAAAATGGCTATAGCAGTAGTAGATGCCTCAAATGCTTTCCAGAAAGCCACAGGTACGTCTAATGAGTTTGCATCAAGTTTGGTCACTGTTGGCAACGAAGCTCGAAAATTTGGTGGAACAGTTGAAGAAGTAAGCGCGTCTTTCCAATCTCTCTTCACCAACGTCTCAGACTTTACTATGATGTCAAAGGCTTCGAGAGAAGAACTAATAAAGACAAATACAGTTCTATCAAAACTTGGCATTGCGAATGATGATTTAGCGAAGAGCCAGCAGTTTATGATAAAGACAATGGGTCAAAGTGCCGAACAGGCGGCTGCAACTTCTCGTGAACTCGCAGCGTTTGCAAGCGACATTGGCGTTGCACCATCAAAAATGATGTCGGATTTGGCTTCTGCTGGCCCACAACTTGCCAAGTTTGGTCGTGACGCGACCTCCACATTCAAAGATCTAGCACAAACAGCCAAGATTACAGGTATTGAAATTAACAGACTTCTTGCAATAACTGACAAGTTTGATACTTTTGAAGGAGCAGCAGAGCAAGCAGGTAAACTAAACGCTGCATTGGGAGGCAACTTCGTTAATGCTATGGAACTCTTGACAGAGACAGATCCAACAAAGCGTTTTGAAATGATGACTGGTGCTATCAAGGACGCTGGCAAGTCTTTTGACGAAATGACTTACTTTGAGGCGAAGTTCTTTGCCCAAGCAATGGGGCTAAGTGATGTCAGTGAGTTGGCATTGGCTCTATCAGGCAACATGGATCAGGTTGGCAAGTTTACAAAGAAGTCTTCTGATGAGTATGAGAGACTTGCCCAAAGAGCAGCAAAAGTGCAGAGCTTCCAAGAAAAAATGAACACCCTCATGGCACAATTGATTCCAATTGTTGAGCCACTTGTGAATGGACTAATGAGAATGTCGGATTGGATGGCAGAGCACATGGAAGCAGTTAAGGTTGGTTTTGTTACTATGATTGTTCTTACTAGTGCCCTCGCCGCAGCCATGAGTGCTATGGCGATTGCTACTATGGTTACTGTAGCTCCAATTGCGGCGGTAGCTGCTGGTATTGCGGCTGTTATTGCTGGCGTTATTGCTCTTGGGACTATGTTATTTGTATATCCGTGGGGTTCTAATTTTGGCGATGCCTCCGCTGCACTAGGAGAGAAAACAAGTTTTCTTGGCTCTAGTTTCTTGTCTATGGCTGAAGACGTAACGTCCGCTGAAGCAGCAGTCAACAAGTTTGGCAACACAACATTCAAGGGCAACAGAAACTTGAAGGTTGGAACCGAGATGACAACGAAGAGTATCCAAGACATGAACGTAGCAATGAAAGATGCTTCAGTCAGCCCTGCGTCTGCTAGAACAGAAGCAAACGCCTACAACATGTCGCAGATTGGAGACACAATTACAACAAATAACAATAGTTTGCCTTCAGACCAGACCATAGTTGTTAATATAGGCGAAGAAACAATTGAAAAAACAATCAGAAAAGGAATTAGTAGGGTCACTAGAAGTGCCGCTATGGTTAGCTAAATACTAGTAAAAGGAACAACATGAACCAATTTGACATAAGAAAATATCAAAACGAAAACAATACCTTAGTTGACGGTACGGATGCTCTTGCAAATCAAAGACAGCTAGTTGTTTCTTTTTATCATGTCCCTTCGGGAAGGAGCGTGTTCTTCAAAGCTTTCATAACAGCGTTTAACGAAAGTTACAATTCCAATTTTACCCCTAATGAGACTTTCGGCAGGACAGACCCGATTTACCAATACAAGAACACAACAAGAAAAATAACTCTTGCATTCAAAGTTCCGGCAGCCAGTGAAGGCGAGGCATACGAAAATCTTGGCAAGGTCTCAGCGCTAGAGCAGATGCTTTATCCAAACTACACAGAAGTAAACAGTGCCACTACACTTGCACAGGCACCACTTATTAGAGTCAAGGTCATGAATTTGTTAACTAGTAATTATAGCTCTAGTCAGCCTCGTGGAAGAGAAGCGGGGCAATTGGCTTCTGGCGACACGGAGCCTAGAAAAGTTTTTTATAATTCCTACAATTCAGACTCAGATCCAAAAAAAGGATTATTAGGCGTAATTGACAATCTTATAGTTAACCACAATCTAGAAGGCGACGATGGTGTTTTCTTTAAAAGACGCGAAGTAGATGGTGTAGCAAGACCAGTTAACAATACAATTCTGCCAAAGTTTATTGATGTTAATCTCTCTTTCTCGCCTATTCACGAACAGACACTTGGCTGGAACGAGAATGACAAAGCAATGCAGTCACTTTTTCCTTATGGGGTGATTACCGACGATACAAACCCAATTCGACTGGAAGAAGCAGATAAAAATCACGCAACCTACAATGAGCAAGTCGAAAAAGATAAAACCAATAAATTAAAACAGCAAAACAAAGACAATGCTAGGGCAAGATACAGTGGTGTTCTTGGCAACTTGAGGATGAAAGCTGATATTCGACGTTCAAAAGCAGGTGATGATGAGGCTAAAGCCAGACTAAGCGCAAGATCAGAGGTCTTGAGAGAAGACATGCAAGCAAGATTTGAACTTCTACAAGCCGTTGGTATCGGAGATGGATTTATAGAGGAAATTGGAGATTAGGAATAATGAGCGATATTAAAAATTTTACATCTACAACAATTAACAACGACACAGACTTTTACAGAGAGTTGCGTGAACGCAGAGGTGTAAAACAAATAGAACACTTTACTACCCCTCGTTTGAGAAACCCTACAATTGGTGACAGAATCTCATTAACAACTTCCACACACATCTGGAAATATGGAGATAGATTCTACAATCTCGCTCACCAGTATTATGGCGATGTCCGCTATTGGTGGGTCATTGCTTGGTACAATGGGATCCCAACTGAAGCAGAAGCAAACACGGGCGATGTGCTTGAGATCCCATTGGATTTGCAAAAAGCGCTAGTCGCTTTAGGAGCGTGATAGATGTCTAAAGATTATTGTTTAGCTCTTGACAAGCCAGTAGAAGCAGAAATTAATAAAGTCCTAAAAGCTTATAGGAATGCTTACAAAGGACATCACTCAAAAACAGATCAGGCTGACTATGATGGAATGTCGGATACTGCATTTCTAAAAGATCCTTTTAGACCCACCAGAGAAGACATAAAGGAATCAGTCTTAAATAATCCATTGTCATCTGGGCTTACGAATCTTGATGATACTTTAGAGTTCAATTTACATAGAAATACCGCTTTTTATGAATTTTATCAAACTTCAACAGGCACAGTCGGCAATGCAACTGAGTTCGATAAAAAAAGAACTGCCATTCAAAAAGAGTTTGCATCCGTCGGTGGCACATCGACAGGTGCCGGACTCCTATCAGCAGGAACATTGCTTGCATTCGATTTATCTTATAATGAGCTATTGGTCTATGCTTCCCCATCTACACCCGAACTAAACGACTTCCTCAGCTTATACGATAGTTTAGCCAGTATTTGTCCAGAAGATTTTGAAAAAGAAACTGAAAAACTTTATAAAAAAAGTTTAGTAGATTATTTTGAAGGCAAAAAAGCAATAGAAATCGCTGACGCCCTTCCGGGCGGTCGTAGTATTCGTACTGTTCAAGGAAAAAATTTATTTATACAAGGGCTTGCTGCGGCTTCTGATCTTGATAATGCACGTAGAGCCCTAGAAGATTACATTGAGGGCAGACTAGAAACAGAAGTAGAAAACATCTTCGCAGAGGTTAAACTATACCAAGAGCAGTGCTTTGTTTTATCACAATTGGCTAATCTTATAGAATATAAAAAAAATTCACCATCTTTGCTGCCAAGACTTCCTTACATAAGTCAAGAATACTTTTATAAAGCACGAGGTGCTCATAACTTATCAAGTATAGATAGAAATGCTCCAATTCTTATTCAAGATGAACCCTTTGGTTTCATGAACAAAATGATTCAGTATCCATCTACTTCTCGGCTGTTCAATTTAACAACAGCGCAATTGTCTTCTTTGGTGCCAACAATAAGACTCTATAAAATAGAAACAGATCCTGACACTGGTAAAGATATAGGTTCGACAGAAATAAAATTTGACCCCAATCCTGCTGTCAAGAGCTACCAAGGTGAAAGAAGTTCTTTAGATCTGTTTATGCGCAAAGGTAAAAGGGGTTATGGCGTGGGCTTAAAAAACTTTAACTTTACATTTCACGGTTCTGACCCATTTGCTGTTAAAAAAGCAATTAAAGCAGATTTGACTTTATTCGCAACAAGTTTTGGTGATTTAATTACAGAACGAGATGGCTATAAATTTGCTGATTTGGCATTGAGAACTGGAAAAACACCCGAAGACTTAAGACAAAATCTTGACATCATAGACCAACAAAATCTAGATAAATTAAACTTTAGATTAAAGGTTGTGGTCGGCTGGGCAATTCCACATAAAAACGTAAACCAATTCAACTTTTCAGAAAAAGACGCTGTAAAAAATTCTTTTGTTACTTTGAATCTTACTCCAACAACACATGAATTTAATTTTGATGAAATGGGTGGAGTAAATTTTAAAATCAATTATCTTGCCTACATTGAAGACTACTTCAATAATCAGACTTTTAATATCTTTAGCGAGCCTAAATTAGAAGCAACAAGAGAAGCAAGAAAATTATTTTATGAGTTTTTAGGTACTCAAAACTGCGATGTTAAAAGTCTGGATGCCATAAAAGAAACAGACGCCAAAATCTTACAGAACGAAAAAGCACGCTCATTTTCATCCATTTTAAAGAAACTTAGAAGACAAGAAAAACTATTGACTTATAATTTGAGTTATGATGAAGTAAGCAAGTTTTTGAGAGGATTTAAGATAGATAATGAAAAATTAGTCCCAAAAGCCTATGATGCGACCTCAACAAGCGCAATTCAAGAAGCTTTCAAGACTTTCAACGATTCCGCCTCTGACGCCAACGAGAGGTCCCGTGTCGCCAAGCTAACTACAGAAGACAACTCTATAACTTTCTTTTTTATCTCTGATCTACTTTCGGTTATTATGCAGGGAATTGATGAGTCATTGAGAGAGATGACCGAAACACAAAAAGAATTAGACTTCAAAAGCATGATCGAAAATCAGGGCGTTTATTCTGCCAGCGACGCATCTCAAGTCTTGAGCAAACTGAACATCAAAGATAAACAATACAAGAGGTTCTTAAATGAACGAGCAGGCAAAGAGCGGAAACAAAGTCTGCTGAGAGCAAAGACTCAATTTGAGAAACTTAGA
>Ga0222718_10004878_pt1 | contig 11006 bp, 9 predicted proteins | sample C33_27DmetaG_FD_165045 | JGI IMG/M metagenome (GOLD analysis project Ga0222718, IMG submission 165045) | Estuarine water microbial communities from San Francisco Bay, California, United States - C33_27D | ecosystem: Environmental > Aquatic > Marine > Unclassified | place: USA: California... | reverse complement strand
ACTACTTCTTCTTCCATAAGTTCTGATATAAGTAGAACGACTCTTTTATTAACTTCTGTTATAATTTCTATGTAATTTTTCCCTTTAATTTTTGTAGTATTTTTCATTGCTTTTCTATAATCTTCTAAAGTTTTACATTTTTTACCATTAACTTCTTCAATAATATCGTATTCATTAAGGACTTCTAAGTTAGATAAAGTACTATTGGGGAAAACGTGTGTAATGATAAGTTTTTTTTCTGTTTTATTTTCATTATCTAAGTATTTCATAAAATTATTAATGCGGTTAGTAATTTTGGAGGGGTCATCTAAATGTAATTTATTTATAATTTTATCTAAATGATTTTCAGTTAATTCCATAACTATAAAACCACCAAATACTTCATAATCTATGGCTTGTTTTTCATATAATTCATATTTTTTATTAATTGTTAATTCGAAATTATTGTATTTAAATTTCTTTTTATGTAATTTCTTTCCTCGCCAATATTCAATATTTATCATTTCATTATTTTTTACCATTTTTAAAATATCACTAAGTTTCATTTTTTCATTAAACCATTCCTTATCAAATAAACCGAAATTATCCACTTTGATACCATTAATAGAACATATAATATCACCCTTATTTAAACCTGATTTTGAAATAGGACTACCTTTAAATACTTCTTTTACATATATACCATTTTCACACTTACAACTTTTAACATCTAATAAAGGTTTATTAGTATTTTGATATGATAAACCTAAAAAAGGTCTCTTAATCATTTTATCCTTATTATTTTCTAAAAGTGATTTTATTAAATAATAATAAGCAATTGGTGTAGCATATCCAACATTATTAGCAAATAATATACCAGACGAATTTATACCTATAACTTTATTATCCAGTAATAATGGTCCTCCTGAATTTCCTGGGTTAATAGGTGTATCTGTTTGTATTAGTGTATATTGTCTTCCACTAATAATACCTTTAGTATATTTAATATTATCTTGTCCTAGAGGGAAACCTATAGCGTAAACGTCACTTCCAGGTTTAATATCGTAAATGGTTTTTTGGTCGTGTAATTCGTAATAGTCCGTATTTTTATAATTTTTAGTTTTTAAGAGAGCAATGTCTAAATCAGGGCATAATCCAATGATATCAACTTCTATTTTTTCTTTACCATAATTCGGTATTTGGATATATACTTTTTTAGCGTGTTCTACAACATGACTACAAGTTAGTATATAACCTTTATCGTTAATGAAAAATCCTGTACCGATACTTTTACTGGTATTTGAGTTTTTATATGGGTGGATCCAATCAAGACTGATTTTTTGTGACAGTATTTTTACTGTTTTTTGAGAAAGTGACTGTGTATTTATTTCCATATATTATTTATTTAGAAATAAAAATGAAAATATAAAATTGATTTAAAGAATTTAAGTAAATTTATTACAAGTTTATTAAATCGCAATGGAAATGTTTATGAATAAATACAATAACCTATATAATGATATTTTTCTCGAAGAAGGAAAGCGAATCCAGAAAGAAAATATTTTAAAAAAAAAGGATGTAACAGATTATCCGCAACCTACAAAATATAGAATTTCAACTATGACTATGATAACTAGTTTTAATTGTAATATAAATTTGGAGGTAGTTAGTAGGTATTTCAAATTGGATGATAAAATTATTTCAATGGTTTATGGTGATAAACCAGTGAAAAGTATGAATATCAAGAAAAATAATAGACCTTTCTTTAATCAGGCAACTATTATTGTGAAATTAGATCCCTTAAAGAATATTAATATTAAGATATTTAGTAATGGGAAAATCCAAATGACCGGTGTTAAAAAAAAAGCAGATGGAGAGGCCGCATTACAATTAATTATGGAAAAATTGAAGAAAACCAATGGTATAATTCCAGTAAAATATTTATTAGATTCTCAACTTATTAAATATTATTTAGAGTTAATAGATGAACAATATATTGACGAGGGGTTTTATGAATTAGATAAGGATAATAAACCAGTATTAATGAGAGATGAATTGCTTAAAATTATATATGAAAAGAAAGGGGAAAATATTGGTATATATGCGGAATCTATTGAAGATTTATCGGTTATTAAAATAGAGAATATTGACATAGTTTTAATCAATAGTGATTTTAATATTAACTTCAAAATTAAACGTAATAATTTATTCTCTATACTTTCTAAGGAATATGATATAGTTACTAGATATGAACCTGGTATTTATCCCGGTGTTAATAGTAAATATTATTGGAATAAGGCATATGAAGGATATCAATATGAAGGTAAATGTTATTGTACTAAGAAATGTACTGGTAAAGGGAAGGGTAATGGAGACGGTGATTGTAAAAAAATTACTATTGCGGCTTTTCAGAGTGGGAGTGTAATTATTACTGGTGCGAGGGAGATATTACATATTGAAAAGGCACAAAACTTTATTAATAGGGTATTTAGAGAAAATTATGAGTTAATTAAGAAGGTTGATGCTCCTTTTATAGAGAAAGTAAAGGAACAAAAACCTAAGAAATATATTAAATCGAGTGATATTATCTATATCAATAAGAATAATTTAGATAATAAATTTAACAAAGATATTTATCAAAAATATTTGAAGTATATTACTATGAAAAATATGAAAATATAAATTAAATGAGAGTATAAATTAAATGAGAGTATTTATTTTGACCATTGGAGTGATGATTCTGGAATAATATTATTTTTTACTTGCCAACTCATAAAACCTAAAATTTTTTTTAAATTTTTTTGTCCTTGTTTTCTTATTTTATATCTATCATTAATTGAATCTATAACACTTAAATTAAGTGCCATAATAGAAGAGTGTAATTGTTTTTCACATTGAAATTTAACCTTTTCTAATTTTTTATCTAAATTTTTACTATTACATTTGTCTGATAAAATTCTACTATATGCTTTATCATTTTTTGCACTATCTTCCATAAGTTTTTTAAAATCATTTTCTGAAATATTCATATGTAAATATGGTAATACTCCATACACACCAATATGTTTATTTGAAAAACCTTTTTCTTTATCAAAATGTATTTCGTCTTTTACACCTTGTAACATAAAAGCACCTAATTTTGCCGCAAAACTAGGTTTTTTTGATAGAGAAGAAGTTTTTTCCTTATTATTATATTTATTTTTTTTAGTTTTATTATTTTTACCGAATTTTTTTAAAGTTTCCGGAGGTCTATACATAAACATTTTATTTTATATTAATAAAATATTTTTTTTTTAATTTAATATTTAATTAATTGATAATATAACATTAAAGGCAAAAATTTATCTATAATTTCTTGTGCTTCAATATCACAATCTATTAATTTCTTTATTTTTTCATTATTTTCAATTATACGTTTATTTTCAATTATAATTTTATTTTCTTTTTTTTTATTTAATTTATATTTAATTTCATAATTTAACATTTCCACAAAATTCTCTAAATTATTCATAATTTGACTTATAAAATATATTTTTTCCGTAAAATTATCATCCATATTATATTTTTCTTCTTCTATATTATAATTTTCTTCTATACATAATAAACTTAAATTTTTATTTAATTTATTTAGTTTTCTCTTTAATTTATTCGTTTTTTTTCTTTGTAAATTCAATATTTTATTATAAAATTTCATTTTATAATAACATATTTATTTTTTGTATATTATAACCGTATTATTATTTTTATAATTATTATAAACCTATTATTTATATCATTCGACCTTATCTACTAAACCATATTCTAAACATTCCTTACTATCCAACCATAAATCTCTCTTTAGTAATCCTTTTAATTGTTCCTTCTCTATATTAGTATGTTCTTTATAAATTGATTTTAATTTTTTAGTTAGTTTTTTTAAATTAATAAATTCATCCTTAATTTCTTCCATTTTCCCCCAAAATCCACTACTTATTTGGTGTATTAACATAAAAGAATTTGGTTTAATAATTCTTTCTGAACATACAACACTTATAATAGTAGCAGCACTCGCTGCACTTCCCTCTACTATAGATGTAATTGGTATTGGATTAGATATAATAGTATCAATAATGGATAAACCTGCGAAAACACTTCCACCAAAACTGTTAATATGAAGATATATATTTAAATTTCCTACATTAAAATCATTCTGAACCATTAAAAGTTTTTTAGTAATATCCCTAATAGAAGTATTAATTCTAACGGCATTTTTAGTATTTACATTTCCATAAAAATAAATATGATTATCTCTAACAGAAACAGAATCTCCCATACCAAAAATATCTAAATCAACCATTTCAGGTTCTCCCGCTTCTTCTTCTTCTTTTCCTTTTTTGTTTCTACTTTTAATAGTATTGACACCAAAAGATAAATCATAGGAACGTTTAGGCATTTTTATATAAAATATTTAACTATATTTCTTTAGATTGATTTAATAAATTATTTTTATAAAAATGAGCCTATATTTTTTAATATTAATAAATTTAATCTATACTTTCTATCATTACAAATAAAAATTGATTCTATATTTTCTATATTATTTCAAATAAAAATGAATACTTGTTCTATTTGTTTAGAAAATATTGATACAAAAGATGAACATACCACACATTGTGGTCATATCTTTCATAAATCGTGTATTTCTACATGGTTAAAAGAAAAGAACTCTTGTCCTATGTGTAGGAAAGAACAGATTATTATGTATATGATATATAGTATTAATAGAACTAAAGAAAATACAGATTATAAAATTTCTCAACGTCATGAAGTAGGTGAACAAGAATTATATCTAGATGAAACTACTTTCAAATGTGCATATGAGCAATTGTTAAATCAAATTCCACAGGGATGGGTTAATATTGATTCTGGTGAAGAATCATCTCCGATTGCTCCTGTATATATATTGGAAGAAGAAGGCAAAGAAGTATTTATCGATTATTACTTTCGACAGTTACTGTTATTTAATGATGGAGAAATAGATACAACCAAAATTGTAGCAAAGAGAGGAATTGATACAGTTTACTATACTTCTACTCAGAATTTGAATATAAATGGGAAAAGTATAAGTTCTGGAGAATACTCTATTATGGTTGAGTGGATATATGACGTTATGTGTATTCTCAAGTTGGAATACAGTTTTTCTTATAAGTCTTCGATGAATTCTATACTTCTGGATTTAGTTACTATGACTATTCAGGAACTAGAAATGGCAAAAAGAAGTACATATCAAACAGCAATTATTGCGGCCATTTATACAACCATAAATTTTTATGAGGAAAAAGAGGTTAGTAGAGAAAAATTGATTTGGTATACTGATAACTCTTCGAAAATGAGTGTTTTAAATAACTTCATTCATTTTCAAGATGTTAAAGTAGAAAATAATATTTCCAAAGTTTTGGAAGTTTAATTAAATATGGAAGTGTAAGATATTCATAAAGTAAAAAATTGATTTTAAATAATCTTTTTTTTTCTATTTAAAATGAATTATAATTTGGTTCAAATCGGAGGTTCTTCAATAGTACTTGGAGAAGGTCAATATAATAAATTTGTTTCTGTTAAAAGAAATAAATTGTTTAAAATTACAAAAGTTAGTGATAGACACGACGAATTTAAATATTTATCAGTTATCAGGGAGATAGAAAATTATGAGAATTATTATTCTATACCAGACGAAATAACATTTTTGATAAAACCGACAGATAAGTTCTATATACATTTACAAAAGTTAGTTCAACAAGAAGATCTCAAAATATTCGGCGAACCTCTTAAATGTTTCTATATTAATAATGCCGGAGATAAAGAGTTATATGATACCATAATGGATATAAATGATGGAAAAGACTTCAGTTTTTGGAAATCTTATACCGATATCATAGATTTTAGTAAAAAAATTATGGAAGGTCTAAGTTTTCTTCATCAAAAGAAAATTTGCCATCTTGATATAAAACCAGAAAACATTATGGTAAATACTTTAACAAGGGAATTTAGGTTGATAGATTTTGGTTTCTCTTCAATGGAACCATTTGAAGATTACGTTCATAATATTAGAGGTACTCCTGGATATTTTCCTAAGTTCTTTAATATAGAAAAAATAACTAAATGGTTACCTAAAATTAAAGCAAAAGACGCTTATTTGGTAAATGGAAAAGTTCCTTTCAGTCAGGATAGAACATTAGTATATAAAATAGACAGTTTCTGTTTTGGAAGAACTCTTTATTATCTTAAATATATATATAAAGAAAATAAAACATATTCTTGTTATAATTGGGATAAAGGAGGAGGTAAGCAGATAGACACTATACTTTCTTCTTTACTTGAAAATAATCCAGTAAATAGATTAACTATAAAAGAGTGTTTGTCTAAATACTTTTGAATGCTAAATTTAATAAAACAAAACAAAACAAAATTTTTTATTTAAGTACTAAGTTAATAAAACTAAAATAAATGAAAACAGTATTAGTAATAGGAGGAGGTATTAGTGGTTTAGTATCTGCGATAAATCTTAAAAATAAAGGGTATAAAGTTATTTTAGTGGAAAAGAATAGGGATTTAGGAGGTCGTTTATATCAGCAAAAGTTTGGAGATTATATTATAAATAATGGTCCTAGTTGGTATTGGATGCCAAGTGTAATAAATAGTGTATATCATAATTTAGGTATAAAAGATAAGGATATTTATAATTTAGTTAAATTGGACCCACAATTTAAAATTATATTTGATAAGGAAGAATTTGATATACCAGGAGAATATGAAGATATTAAAAGTATTTTTAAAAACTTAGATACAAAAAGTGATAAAAACTTAGACACATTTATGGAAAATTCTAAATATAAATATCAAAAAGGATTTTCTAAATTTATTTTTTACCCTAACTTACTCATTAATGAATATTTAGAACCTAAATTACTCTATTATATATATAAATTTAATATTTTTCAAAGTTATAGAAGTTTATGCCGGAAAATATCTAATAATTCATATATACAAAAATTAGTAGAATGGCCCGCATTATTTATTGGTTCTAATCCTAAAAATATTACTGGTTTATATTCATTACTAAGTTATAGTATGTTTAAAGAAGGAACATATATCCCTTCAAAAAAAGGTATGATAGAAATTATTGATTTACTTACTAAATACTGTTATAAAAATAAAATAACTATTATAAAAGAAACAGAAGTAGTAGATTTTATTTTTACTGATAATAAAATTACAAAAGTAAAAATAAAAACCAATGAAAATATAAATAATTTGATTGATGTTAAAGTTGATTATGTTATGAATTCCGCAGATTATTTTCATATTGAACATTTATTACCTAATAAATTTAGGTCTTATCCTCTATCCTATTGGGATAAATTTGTAGTATGTCCTTCTTGTTTATTATTTAGTATAACATTAAATACTACGTTAGATAAATTACAATTTCATAATTTATTTTTTAAAGGGTCATTAGATAATCACACTAATCATATTTATAATTATGGAACTTTACCCAAGGAGCCTTTATTTTATTTAAATATAACAACTAAATTATTTACTGAGGCACCCGAAGGAGAAGAAAACTTGTTTATATTAATTCCTAGTAATCCTGATATAGTATTAAGTAGTTGTGAAATAAAAAGAGTATATAAATATGTCATAAAAGAAATTAGTTTGGCAAGTAAAGTAGATATCGAAAACCATATTATTAGTAAAAGAATATTTAAAGATAAATCATTTGGTAATAAATTTAATTCTTTCAAATTTAATGCCTATGGTTTAGGTTGTGATAAATTCCAAAATATTTTTATTAGACCTAAGTTAAAATCTTTATATGTTGAAAATTTATATTTTTGTGGGCAAACTACGTCTCCTGGTCCGGGTATTGCTCCTTGTATGATTTCCGGATTAAACAGTAGTAATTTATTATATAAAGACGATATTGAAGAAAATAAGAGTTATATACCACAGAAATATGATACTATAATATATTATTTATCTAAATATAAATATATATTTTTTAGGTTAGTGACACATTTTATAACTTTGATTTGTATTATAGGATTTAATAGGGATTTATATTTTGGTATGAAAAGAGAATATAATTATTTAGTGAATAAAAAATTTACTAAATCAAATAGTTTTTAATCTAAAATTTTTATAAAAATACTAAATAATGTATGATATTATTTTAATTGGTTCTGGACCTTCTTCTATGCTTTATTTATTATATTTAGTCATTAATTATCCGGAATTGAAGTTAGGAATTATTGCTCCTAATTTTGATATTTTTCATTGTACTTATGGATTATTTTTATCCCAAATTGAAAATACGTGGATATATGATTTAATTAAAAAAGAAGAATTATTTAGTCATATATGGGATATGGAAATAGATTGTTATGGTAAAAAATTAAATATTCCAGATAAATATGCTCTAATAAATAATACTGTTTTATACAATTATATAATTGACTATTTAGAAAATAGCAAGGTAGATATTATTTTCGGCAATGTTAATGATATTCAAGATAGAAAAGTTTTTTATTACGCTAATAGAAATACACTAAAATGTAAAGAAACTAAGTTTATATTAGAAGGTATAGGTTATAGAAAACCGATAGGATTACAATATAGAATGGATTTAGTATTTTATAAGCAAATATTTTATGGTTTTGAAGTGAAAATGGGAAAAAAACATAATATTAAAAAAGTTATTTTAATAGATTGGAAAGACCATAATGATAACTTAGATACTAAATCATTTTGTTATATATTGCCATTGGACGAATATACTTTGTTTATGGAAGAAACTATATTAGTAACGGACTTAGTGAAAGAAGAATATTATATAATTTTAAAAAAAAGATTGAGAAATAGAATTCAAAAATTTAATACTAAATATATTATTAAAAAAAGAGAAAAAAATATAATTCTACTCAATACTTGTATACCTAAATCAAATTCTTATTCCTTTGGTATAGGACAAGGAGGTAATATGATAAATATGATGTCAGGATATACTATTGCTTATAATATATATCATATACCAGAAGTTTGTAAATTAATAGTGGAGAAAAATTTTAATACTAAATTAGTATATCAAAATTATTGGTCATTGAAAAGAAAAATATTATTTTTAATTAATTATTCTGGTATTGAATTGCTAAATAATTTAAATCAAACGGAAACAGCAGAATTTCAATATCAATATTTTAAAGAAATAGTAAAAAAATCATATTATCAACATAAAATAACATTCCTAAATTGCGATTCTAATATAGATTTAAAACAATTTATAAAAAGTTCTTCATATTATTTCAAATTATCAGAGAAATATCTATATAAAATACTATTTTACTCTTTTTATAATTTATTTTCTCCATATAAAATCTATTATTTATTATAAAATACTAAAAGAAATAGGTATAACAAATATAATTTAGTATAAATTTGTATAAATTATACCAAGATAGTATATTATATGTTATTTTCATTTTTTCATAGAACGATAACTTACATCTTTCCTTAAAAACATCATAATCATTTTCAATAATTTTATTATGAATAGAAGAATATAATACTTTGGATAAGTATATACATTCTTTATCTTCTAATCTATTTATTCCTATTTGTGCGAACTCATAATATTTATTTGCCTGTTGAATTTGATAACTAACTAACTTTTTAACATTACAAAATTGATTATCTTTAATAGTATTATTTAATATTTTAGGTATATCAAATTCTAACGATACTTTAAATTCATCTTGGTCTTCTATTGGGATATATATTCTACTCGGTTTCATTTCGTAATCTTCTCTGATATCTCTAATAAAATTAGTTAATTGGAAAGCGCGACCTAAACTGTAGGCATAATCTAACATTTCTACACTTTGGTCTTTATTATCCATAATTGAAAACATAACTTCGCCGATAATTTCAGCAGAACCTATCATATATTCTTCTAGTTCTCTGTATGTATTATAATTAAACTTTTCTAAATCCATTCTCATAGAAGTAAAAAAATATCTAATACAATTCTCACTAATTTTAATTTTACTAAATGAATTTATAACTGCCGGTAATATTTTATAAAATAATTCAATATTTTCATTATTTTTTAAAGAAAAATTATCTAAATAAGTTAAATTATCATAATTAGTATCTTTATTTTCATTGAAAATAGTGAAAAATAAAGTTTCTAAATCTAATAATATCTCCTTTTTCCTAATTAAACTTGTTTTTTTATCACAATCTACTATATTATCAATAACTCTAACAAAACCATAAAAAGCACATATATGTTTAAATTTTTCTTTTTCAAATAAAACTGCTCCCAAATAATAAGTTTTAGCATATTCGTAAAAAATATTACGACATATCTTATATGATTTTTGTAGTTTATTCATTTTTTTATAATTATTTAAATAGTTAGGGTAATTATTTAAATAAATAAATATGAAAATGTTTAATTTAAATGAAGAATTAGATATACAACAAAGTATAATGACGAATTTCTTAACGTCATTTGTTATATCACATGGTTTTTTAGATGTTTTTAAATTCAAAAAATTAGAAAGTGATACATATGCCTATTTATTAATATCTGGAGTATTTTTTATGTTATTAAAATTAGTTCCTAGTATATTTTTATTATTATTTCTTGCTCTATCAGTAGATCATTTTAATAATGATTTGATAGTTATTTCGAGAATGTTGAAATTAGGAACATCGTATACATATCATAAATTTTTAGGATATGGGACTTCAGTATTTGTAGGGACATTATTAGGAAGTAAAAATTATAATTTTTATATTACGGTAATAAGTTATTTAAATGAAAGTAGAAATATCGCAAATGTAATATATTGTATATTTTTATTTATTTCATTATTACATACTACTACCTGGTTATATTATTTCAGTAATAAAGAAAGAGTAATGTCTGGAGTATTAATTTTAAGTGGGTATTTATTAGGTCCATTTTATCATATATTATATTA
>Ga0222718_10004877_pt1 | contig 11006 bp, 11 predicted proteins | sample C33_27DmetaG_FD_165045 | JGI IMG/M metagenome (GOLD analysis project Ga0222718, IMG submission 165045) | Estuarine water microbial communities from San Francisco Bay, California, United States - C33_27D | ecosystem: Environmental > Aquatic > Marine > Unclassified | place: USA: California... | reverse complement strand
TTGAATAACCTCGACCACATCGTTAATGCTGTAGTTATGCTCAACCAGATTTGACAATGATGGTGCATCTGAATCAAAAAGCGTATCTATAATTTGTTCACAGGCATATTCAATGTGCACAAATGGTCTATGCTGCTGCCCATCACCATGAATATTAATCTTTGAATGAAAATTCGCTTCAAATAAAAACTTGTTGATGACCGCATCAAAACGCATACTCCTATTATAGCCATAGACGTTTCCACAACGAATCACATGCGTACTGAGTTTATTTGACAGTCGGGTTACGTGTTCCTCCCCCCGCATCTTTGAAATGCCATAAAATGTTTTCGGGTTAAGATTCGAATTCACGTCTTTGATGGACTCACCAGAGCCGTAAACAGAAACACTGCTTATGTATATCAACTTATGCACATTTGACTCTTCTACTGCATAAGTCACCTCTGCGGTTCCCCAATGATTCACCTGTTCAAATAAATGCGCATCCTGATCTGCAAATGGTGTAGTCACCTTTGCCGCCAAGTGAATCACGGCATCTGCATCTGTCATGGCTCTTCGCAGCTTGCGACTATCAAGAATATCGCCTTCAATGAATGACAGCTTCGCATTGAGTTTGCTGGTACCAATAAAGAGGTTGTAATTGTGTCTGCTCAAATTATCATACACCACAATCTCTTCAATCTCCGCACGATTCATCAATAATTCACATAAAGTGGTGCCGATATATCCCGCACCTCCAGTGATTAACACTTTCATAGTTATTTACTTACAAGTTCTGTGTGCAGTCCGCACTCTGTTTTGCTTTGCCCAAGCCATCGGCCACCTCGATCATCTGATAAACTTGGCTTTACAGTGCAGGGCTCACACCCGATACTTGAATAACCCTGCGCATCAAGCGGATGTCTTGGTAGGTTATGCTCCGAGATATATTTCCATATCTCTTGCTTAGTCCAACTGAGCATGGGGTGAAATCGAATCCCACCTTGGGGCGTACGCTCTATAGATTTCAATTGTTTGCGATTGGCATTTTGATCGGCCCGCACACCGTTAACCCATACATCGAAACGTTCAAGCAACGGCTGCATTGGTTGTGTTTTATTTAAAAAGCAGCAGTAGTCTGGGTCCGAGGTAAAGTAGAAGTTGCCAATATTATTCTTCTGTTGAACTTTCGGCACATGTGACTCTACGTTTAAGACATTTAGCCCAAATGCTATGGCCACCTCATCTCGAAATGCCAACGTTTCGGGAAAGTGAAATCCTGTTTGAATAAAATATATCGGTGTTTCAGGTGCGACCTTCCCGATTATATGCAGCATGGGCAAACTATGCGTTTGAAATGAAGAAGAAGCAAAGAAGGTCTTGCCTTCATTTCTAAATCGCTCAAATTGATCGGATATGGCTGAGAGCTTTTCTTGCATGGGCTATCGAAATTCGCGGGGTGAAATTCGTCATCTTATAATTACCCGATAATTTTTAAAGAAATTTTATGATCAAACCAGCTGCCACAGTGAGAAGCATGGCTATTAAAGCTGTAACAGAAAGTGTTTTGCGGTCAGTGCCTAGGTTTTTTCTTCCAAACAAATAGACCACTAAAAAGGGCACAATCAACAAGGTAGGAACAAAGGATAACCACGTAACACTCAAGTCAAATACATAATAGTGAAACAGTGCGACAACAAAAACTGCACCCGCTAAGGCATGAACTAAATGGGCTATGTTAGACTTCATGAGAAGTGACTTTCATATTGTCAATTAGTCTCACTTTGCCCAGCGTTGCTGCAACCAGGGCTCTCGCGTGCTTTGTAGCATTAGAATCAATAGTTTCGAATGTGTCTGGATTCACCATTTCAAAATATTCCAATTCCCACTCATCGTCTGAGGAAAAATGCTTCTCTATAGAATCTTTGATTTCCTGCGGTTGTTTGGTTGCAAAGCTTTCAGCTGCATAGCACAATGATTTATAAAGTAAGGTGGCTTTCTCTTTTTGAGCCTCGCTTAGTCGTTCATTTCTAGAGCTCATGGCTAGACCATTTTTTTCTCTGATGGTAGGCATTCCAATAATTTCAATCGGCAAACTGAGCTTTTTACACAAGAGCCGAATAATAGCCAGCTGTTGATAGTCTTTTTCACCGAAGAAAGCATACTGAGGTTTGACAATCTCAAATAAGCGATGAACCACTTGTGCCACCCCCTTGAAATGTCCAGGACGGTGTTTCCCCTCCAACACGGAGTCAACAGGGTAAAACTCGTGATCGTATACTTCCATCACCAAATCCTCAGGGTATATCTGATCTTTCTGAGGGGTATAAATTATGTCACACCCTGTTTTTTCGAGCATTGCTACATCCCTTTCCAGGTGTGTAGGATAAAGTTCAAAATCTTCTTTGTTATTGAATTGCGCTGGATTCACAAATATGCTGACCACAGTAAATAACCCTCGCTTCGCGCTTTCCTCCACTAGCGACATATGGCCCTCGTGTAGCGCGCCCATAGTCGGCACAAAACCTACCCTTTTATCAATCAATACGTCTTGTAATTGATTGTTTTTTTTAATTACCTGCACCATGCAAAAATGGTTATCGCTATTGACTTCAAGCCTTATATTGGTTAAATTCGCATTCCTTTTAGCGAAAAGGAATTCTTTACGATTAATCAACCCATTCTATGAGTAATTACGACCGCATTCTATTCGTTTCTCACGAAATCAACCCATATCTTCCTGAAAACTATATGTCCTACATGGGCCGCCAGCTTCCTCAAGAGGCGCAAGATTTTGGCAAGGAAATTCGGCTTTTCATGCCGAGGTTTGGTAAGGTTAACGAAAGAAGGCATCAATTGCATGAAGTAATTCGCTTATCGGGAATGAACCTAATTGTGGATGACACAGATCACCCACTCATCATCAAAGTAGCTTCCATTCAACCCACCCGTATGCAGGTTTACTTCATTGATAATGAAGAGTTTTTTAGAAGAAAAGCTACGTTTTGGGATGAAGACGAAGAGTTTTTTGAAGACAACGATGAACGTTCCATTTTCTTTTCAAGAGGTGTATTTGAAACGGTAAAGAAACTGGGGTGGATGCCAGAAATTATTCACGTTAACGGATGGTTCTCTTCCCTCATGGCTGTTTTTCAAAAAACATTCTATGCGGATGATCCACTCTTCGCAGACGCCAAAGTTGTCTTTTCGATTTACGGGGAGGAGTTTGAAGAGTCATTTGACCCGCGTATGTGGGAAAAGATGTTGTATGATGGCATGACTGAAGAAGATTTGGAGTTAATTAAAGAGCCGAATTATACAAATATCTGCAAGCTCGGAGCAAAATATGCTGACGCCATTGTTTTGGCCAGTGACGATATCAACGATGAAATCAGAGCCTATGTAGCTTCCTTAGACAAGCCAGTGTTGGATGCCCAACCAGAAGAAAATCTCATGAGCGTCTTTGACGACTTATATAATGAAGTAATGGCGCAGGATAGCGTGCTTGCAGAGTGATTCAAATTAAGTTAATTACTGAACTCATTAAACGGTTTGTCGTATGGCAGACCGTTATTTTTTGTAGCCTGTTCGCAGTTGTAACCTCGTGCAGAAACGATTCCCTTTTAGGTTTAGAACTTCAACCTGAGGGTCAATTCGATACAGTTCAATTCTTAGACACTTTTACGGTTCAAGCTTTTACTATTCCTGGTAAGTCACAAAGGTCGGATGAAGCACAGTCCTACATTGGCGCACTGCAATCGGATGAGTTTGGTTATTCTGAAAGTAATTTGATTCTAAACTTTGATGCCGAAACGGGCTTGCTTAGCAATACTGATGGATTTGATGCGACCAAAATCGATTCAATTGTATTACAGCTCAGACCGATAAAGATTTATGGGGATCCCACATCAGAAATACCTGTTGAAGTATTAGAGCTGAAGGAGCCTCTCATACTAGAAGATCAATACTTCTCTGACTTTGATCCAGACTTGAAAGAAACCATTTTAGGCTCATCTGTTTTTAAACGAAAAGGACAAATCAAGGTTACTGATTCTACCATAATAGAATCAGGCGTGGAAAGGGAGCGGTTACCACTTGTGTTCAGAATTAGACTCAAAAACTCGTTTGGGCAATATCTTATGGAAAACCTAGGCGGTGAGGGTTGGACTAATTTAAATCAGCTTCAAACTAATTTCGGTGGTTTAATGATTCGAATACCTGAGGGTACCGAAGTTGACGCTGGGGCCGTATATTCATTTGCACTTCTCACGGGAGAAACGAGCATCCTCATCTACCACACCCCTGCGGACCAGCAAGAAAGGCTTGAATTACCAATTACCTCTAACTGCAGCAGAATCAATCAATTCAGTCATGACTATAGTGGTTCACTGGTAGAGTCATACTTGAATTCAAGCTCGACCAACCAAGACTTGTTGTTCGTTCAAGGTATGTCAGGCACTAAGGCACAGATCAACATTCCAGGATTACAGTCGTTTGGTCAGTCACAGTTTTCTGCGATAGCCAAAGCAACGCTGGATTTTACTTTGGCAGATGAACAACCAGCGTTTTTGGGCAGGTCTCCAAGGCTCTTCTTGTTGGAGTTGGAAAAAGATGGTTCAGAAACCCTCACTCCCGACTTTATTGAAAGTCCATCGCGAGCAAATGGAATCTACTCCCGCCTAACCAATAGTTACACCTTCGATATAACCCAACATGTGCAGCGCATTACTCAGGCTGCTCAGAATGGTCAGAACATCAACTATGGTTTAACATTGAATGCACAAGTGCCTGTTCTTAACGGTAACGACACGTCCCATAATGTTATTCAAGGTGTAGATAATATTGTGCTCAAGCTATATCATACTGATTTAAAGAATTAAGACATGTGTGGAATTGTTGGCTATACAGGCAAAAACCAAGCGTATCCAGTACTAATCAAAGGATTACAACGCCTTGAGTATCGAGGATATGACAGCGCAGGCGTGGCGCTGATGCAAGACGGAATCATCACACATAAGTGCAAGGGTAAGGTGTCTGACTTGTTAGCCCACGTTGGCGAAAAGTCGACAGAGGGCACTGTAGGTATTGGCCATACTCGTTGGGCAACACACGGCCCCCCAAATGATGTAAATGCACATCCGCATACCAGTATGTCTGGTGAGATAGTGCTGATACACAATGGCATTATTGAGAACTACGACAGCATCAAGAAAGAGTTAATCAATCGCGGATACACATTTACGAGTGAAACCGACACAGAAGTGTTGGTTAATCTGATTGAAGAAATCAAAAAACTAGAGAATGTTTCCATTGGCGAAGCGGTGCGAAAATCATTGCGCGAAGTCATTGGGGCATATGCCATTGTGGTGATGGATAAAAATGCGCCAGACACGCTCATTGCCGCGCGGAAAAGCAGTCCATTGGTTATAGGAATTGGTCCTAGTGATGATTACTATCTAGCTTCTGATGCAAGCCCTATCGTTGAGTACACCAAGAATGTGGTATACCTTGAAGATGGAGAAATAGCCGAGCTGCGTCCTGGCAGTGATATGAAGCTCTATACCATTGGTAAGCACAAAGTGACCCCATACATCCAAGAACTTGAATTGCAGCTAGAGGAACTTGAAAAAGGTGGATATGACCATTTCATGCTCAAGGAAATTTATGAGCAACCTAGGTCAGTTAAAGACAGCCTTAGAGGTCGCCTTCGTGTTAACTCGGGGTTGGTGCATCTGGGAGGGATGAGCGATTACACCCAAAAATTGCTGAACGCTAATCGTATTACTATAGTAGCATGCGGCACCTCTTGGCATGCTGGATTGGTGGGTGAATATCTAATCGAAGACCTTGCAAGAATTCCTGTAGAAGTGGAGTATGCGTCCGAGTTTAGATATCGCAATCCTATCATCACTGAAAACGATGTGGTTATCGCCATATCTCAATCGGGCGAAACGGCAGATACATTAGCGGCACTGGAGCTAGCCAAATCAAAAGGAGCTACCATTCTTGGAATATGCAATGTGGTTGGCTCGAGCATTTCAAGGGTTACCGATGGTGGCTCGTATACGCATGCCGGTCCTGAAATTGGCGTGGCTAGTACCAAGGCCTTTACTGCTCAAGTAACGGTATTAAGTCTACTTGCATTAATGCTCGGAGGAGAAAATGGAGCGATAGACAGAAAGCGTTTCCAACGACTGCTGCTTCAGCTCAATGGTATTCCGGATAAAATCGAAGCTGCGCTCAAGACCAATGATCTAGTTGAGGAAATAAGCGCCAAGTTTATGGATGCGAGAAACTTCTTATACCTCGGTAGAGGCTACTGTTTCCCTGTTGCTTTAGAAGGTGCACTCAAGCTAAAAGAGATTTCTTACATACATGCAGAAGGATATCCAGCCGCTGAGATGAAGCATGGCCCAATTGCGCTGATCGATGAAGATATGCCTGTGGTGGTTATTGCCACGAAGGGTCCTTCTTATGAAAAGGTGGTGAGCAATATCCAAGAAGTAAAAGCTCGGAAAGGGGTGATTATCGCTATTGTGACCGAAGGAGACAAGCAAGTGAAGGAAATGGCAGACTATACCATCGAAATTCCAGAAACCGAGGAAGTGTTCTCTCCCTTGGTAGCTTCTATACCCCTTCAATTACTCTCTTATCATATTGCGGTTATGCGTGACTGCAATGTAGACCAGCCCAGGAATTTGGCGAAGAGTGTTACGGTGGAGTAAGTTTATGGGATAAGAAATGTAACTCCGGACTCATATTAGTATATTTCTCTGTATCAATAACTTCTATGTTCATAATGTGGTCTAAAAATGAACGTTGATTTGGATAGGTTCATTAAATTGTAACAATTATTTTACTTTATAAATTAATTATACAAATTCAGGGTTCAATTATTTGATCTTTACTCCCTCTGTCTATCATTTAAAGGGCATAGAGATATTCAGCTAAGTCTACCAATTTAGAGGAATATCCATATTCATTATCATACCAAGAGATTAACTTAAAAAAATTATCGTTTAAGCATATGCTAGCAGTTGCGTCAAATGTGCTTGTAATTGCTTCTGAGACAAAGTCTTGCGACACCACACCCTCTTCAGTGTATCCCAAAACACCTCTTAAATCTCCTTCGGAAGCTATCTTCATAGATTCTCGCACATCTTGAAGGGTAGCTCTCTTTTCTAATCTGCAGGTTAAATCAACAACTGAAACATCAACCGTAGGCACCCTAAAGGCCATTCCTGTTAGTTTGCCCTCAAGCTCAGGAATAACTTTTCCTACAGCTTTGGCCGCTCCCGTTGATGCAGGAACGATATTATTCATTGCCGCACGCCCTAGTCGATAATTTTTTCTTGACGCCCCATCTACAGTAAGTTGTGTCGCTGTTGCTGCATGAACCGTTGTCATTATACCCTCAGTCAATCCAAAATTGTCATTTATTACCTTTGCGAGAGGAGCTAAACAATTTGTGGTGCATGATGCGTTTGACACTATGTGATCATTAGAGCTAAGATTTTTATGGTTGACCCCCATTACAACCATAGGAGCATCAGCCGAAGGTGCGGAAATAATAACTTTCTTTGCCCCCGAAGTTATATGGTTTGTGGCCTTTTCTGAAGTGGTAAATAACCCCGTGCACTCCAACACAACATCCACACCAATAGAATTCCATTTCAAATTCTCGGGATTTTTTTCTGCCGTGACCCTTATCTCGTTTCCATTTACTATGAGATTTCCGTTCCTCGTATCAACTGTCCCGGCAAAGCGACCATGTACCGAATCATATTTAAGGAGATACGCAAGGTGATTGACATCCAATAAATCATTTATCCCCACGACCTTTACATCTGGTCTTTCGCAGGCTATTCTAAATGCTATTCTTCCTATTCTCCCAAATCCATTAATCCCGATATTCATAAATCTTTTATTTGATAATATTAACCCCAAAATCATATTTTATGTTCACCGATAAGTTAGGAGTGACATTAGCTTATAATTCACCAGGAATCACTCGTGGTGTATCATCTCTCTGCTATTGGTTGTTAACTGAAACACCTATCTGACAGATGTTAACGATCAATAATTATGGGAGTAAATTTCATTAGTTGCTCGTTAATTTAAATTTCCTTAGAGAATAGCTAATACATCAAATGTTGTTTGGATTTATCTCTCCAACCTGATTGGTTTTGATACTTCACAAAGAATATCTTCAAATCACTTTGGTTGGGATAATCAACGAAGTATATCTTCTTATCTGATTGGTTTGGGTAATCCACAAAATACCATAACCCATTGTTACCCTCTACTTGACTTGGGTATTCAACTTTGAACACCTTTAAATCGCATTGATTTTCATACTCTACCACATATACCTTTACATCAGATTGATTTGAATACTCAACTGAGTAAACCATTTGAGAGAAAGAGGTTAGAGGTATAAGGAATAGTATGTTTAATAAGTATTTCATATCTATCTTTCCCTGTTATTATACGAAGCCTCCAATTTATGATTACACAAGAGTAAAGATGATCGAAGATTCTCAGAGAAAGAGAGGAAAAGTTATTGTTTCTTAATGACGCCTTTAGTATTCTGTCGGCTCAGGCAAGTGCAATAACCTAGGTCTGCCTATTTAAATTAAAGGCAGTTAGGGGAGTTCCCTCGAATTATCTTCATCTTGTTTTTTACCACTATAGACTATATTCCAAAGAGTAAGGAACATGTAGAGCCCAAAAATAATAGCTCCGATAATAAACATCCCATAACCCATTACGCCTTATTCTTTGCGTTAGTAAGTCTTCTCTGTCTAATTGCTATTGCGAATAAAAGGATAGTTCCTGGCCAATGTGCTGAATACTGCGCCTCTTCTGTAAGACCGATTAGTCCTAAACTTACTGAATAAATTAGGGCCGCAAATGCTAATATTACGGGATACCAACTATTGATAAACTCCATTGCTTTTTTCATAACCATTTTGTTTTCGATTGACTGCCTTATGCTCTTTCTTTACTAAACGCTAAAGTAAAGCATTTAGTTGTCATAAGAGGACATATGCGACATGCAACCAAGGCTACTTTAAGTGCCTTTGGAGGAGAATTAATAGCCAAACTAAGCTCATTGACAATAACCTCTCCACTCTTTCAGGTATTCTGGAGCTATCGAAATCTACATGAGCACAGGCTCCTTAGTGAAGCTACAGAGGTTATGGATTATTCAAGTCTGAATGTGTCTTTAACCTATTTAAAGATCCTTAGAGGTGGCTGACTGAGTTAATTGTGGAGGATATGCCTGAGTTTCGCCAAGCTCCTTTTCAATAAAACACATCATTTTTAACCTCAATTTTTAACCCTTTCTTGCCAGAGATTTTTTTTGTATTGAATCTAAGATTCGCCTTTAAAGGAGCGGTGGATACTGTTTAGTTAAATCCCCATATACATCAATGCTGATGTAGTTTTTATTTGACAGTATATTCACTGTGGTTCCCAATGGGAACCACTTATTATTTGAGGTATTATATCTGATGGGAAAATGGAGTTTTCAGTGGGGTCATGATTAGCTTCAATTTTCTAAACTCTCATCCCCAAGACAGAAACATCATCAACTTGGCTATAGCTAGACTTCCATCCTTCAAATATTTCTCTTAATTTACGTTTTTGATCTGCCATAGGCAATTGATGGATTTCTAATAGGAGAGCCTTGAATTTAGTGGTTTTGAACTTTTTGCCTTTATCACCCCCAAATTGGTCGGCAAAGCCATCGGAGAATATATACATAACATCGCCCTTTTTGAGCTGGAAACGCTGATTTGTAAAGGGCTTGTACTGAATAAACTTCCCTACCGGCTGCTTATCCGCTTTGATTTCGATTAATTCATGATCGCGAATTATAATTAATGGGTTATAAGCCCCTGCATACTCTAAATTCTCACCGTTAATCAAACACATGGCGATATCCATTCCGTCAGACAACGCTTCATCGGCTTCGTCAAATTCATTTACTATAAGTTCTCGGGTGCGGTTTAGAATTTGTGCCGGTTTCGTTAGGCTTTCTTTTAAGCTTTTGTTTAGAGCATTATAGCATACGGAACTAACCATTGCGCCAGGCACTCCGTGTCCCGTGCAGTCTGCAACGGCAAAATATGTACCGGCTTCATTGGAAGCTGCCCAATAAAAATCGCCTGAGACAATATCCCGCGGCAAGAACAGGATGAAGTGGTCTTTGAGCAGCTTTTTAGTTTTTTCTTCTCTGGGTAACAGGCTGTTTTGTACGCGTTGGGCATAGTTTATAGAGTCTGTTAACTCCCTGTTTTTGTTTTCGATTAGTTTTTTGTTCAGAGTAATGGTTTGGTTGATTTGTTCCAACTTTTTTTTGTTGCGGGCCTGAAGATAAACTACAAAAAAGAGTAACAAAACAATCACGATAGATGCAAGAATTATGATTCTTAATCTAGTTTGTTCAAATGCTATTTTCTCGAAACGAACTTCTTGCAAGTACTTGTCCTTATTTAGTCTTTGAATTTCTTCATATATCTGGCGCCTATTCTCAAATTCTTTTTCTGTATTTATGGTCAGTAATTGGTTTCGTAATTGGAGCAAATTCAAAGCTTTTTGGAACTGTTTTTTTTTGATATTCAATTGGACCAAAGCAGAAAAACAACTTAATCCAACAGCTTTACTTGAGTCTGAGACATGCGCAAGTGACTTGTTAAAACTTATCTCGGCTTCTACATAGTCTTGCAATCGAAAAGCTAAATTAGCTTCTAGCCAGTAATGGTATGCCCAGGTTTTAGCACTGTTAATTTGCTCTGAAACAGCATATGATTTTTGCACATAAACCGCGGCAGAATCCAAATTTTCTACTTCAAAATATTCAAAGGAGAGGTTGTGATAAACATTGGAAAGTGTCGACAGGTCCTGTCTTTTTGTCGCAATTTGGGCGACTTGTGCAAGGTATTCAATCGCCTTGTTGTGATTTGTATCGACTATGGCTTTTAAAATTAAAGGCGCTGCAAGCGCGCTGTCTTTACCCA
>Ga0222718_10004875_pt1 | contig 11006 bp, 13 predicted proteins | sample C33_27DmetaG_FD_165045 | JGI IMG/M metagenome (GOLD analysis project Ga0222718, IMG submission 165045) | Estuarine water microbial communities from San Francisco Bay, California, United States - C33_27D | ecosystem: Environmental > Aquatic > Marine > Unclassified | place: USA: California... | reverse complement strand
GTGACAAGGCTAAGCATGTTGACGCAATTGCCAACGCCGCTTGATTGCATCAAAAGCACCGATTTCTTGCCGCCAAGCCATGCACCGCAAGAAGATGCAATGCCTTCTTCTTCGGTGGTTAGCACAATTGGCGTCATATCGGGATCATCATGAACCCGCCGGATTAAATGCGCATGACCGGCATCGGGAACATAGGGAACCTGGCTGATGCCAGCTTTCTTGAAAGCGTTATAAATATCATCTTCCCAAATATGGGGTGTGGAAACAACCATTTGCTTTCTCTCAATTATCACATTTCATTTGTATGCCGCAGACGATGGCGATGCTGTATAGATTTGCCGAGACCAAGGAAATGGCCGCTTCGATGATTCACGATAGATAAGAAAACGCGGCCAAGGCAACTGACAAATGCTGGTGGCGGGAAAATATTTCCGACCCCGTATTTGGATCGGCATTGGCAGCGGCGTTTTTTGCTGGCACTGTTGTGATTGCTGGCCGTTTGGCCGTTGGGAAATGATTTGAAATAACCGAAGGCCAAGCCCTTTTTGCAAGGAGATATGCGTGATGAAGACCTATCAACATTATATTAATGGGGCGTTATGTGATCCGGCTTCGGGCGAATGGTTTGATAGTGAAAATCCCTATACGGGTGAAGTATGGGCGAAAATAGCCCGTGGCAATGCTGAAGATGTGGATCGTGCGGTGACAGCGGCAAAAGCCGCCTTTGACGGTGACTGGGGCGCAACCGGCCCAACCGCCCGCGGCAAGCTGATGGTCAAGCTGGCCGAAATTATCGAACGCGAGGCAGTACGGCTTGGCGAGATCGAAGTTCGTGACAATGGCAAGTTGATTGCCGAAATGGGCGCGCAAACCAAATATCTGGCTGAATGGTACCGCTATTTTGGCGGGCTTGCCGACAAGATTGAAGGTGCGGTCATCCCCTCTGACAAGCCGGGCATTTTCAATTTCACCCGTTATGAGCCGCTTGGCGTTATTGGCATGATTACGGCGTGGAATTCGCCTTTGCTGTTGTTGGCATGGAAATTGGCACCGGCTTTGGCGGCGGGAAATACCGCCGTGGTAAAGCCATCTGAATATACCTCAGCATCAACATTGGAATTTATGGCACTTATCGAAGAAGCAGGCTTTCCCGCCGGTGTGGTAAATGCAATTACCGGTTTTGGTATGGAGGTTGGCGCGCCTTTGGTCGATCACCCCAATGTTGATAAGATTGCCTTTACCGGCTCGGATGTGTCGGGGCAGAAAATCTATGAGGCAGCGGCCAAGAAAATCATGCCGGTCACGCTAGAGCTTGGCGGGAAATCCCCCAATATCGTTTTTGAAGATGCCGATTTCGAAGCTGCTGTCATGGGCGCAATTTCAGGAATTTTTGCAGCAACAGGACAAACCTGCATCGCCGGATCACGGCTTCTTGTGCAGCGTTCAATCCATGATAAATTCGTAAAACGGCTTGTTGAGGTTGCAGGCGCGGCGAAAATTGGTGATCCGATGTCGACTGAAACGCATGTGGGGCCGGTCACAACGATGCCGCAATATGAAAAAATCATGGATTATATCAATATTGCGAAATCCGAAGGGGCGGTTTGCGTTCTTGGCGGCGATGCGTATCGCGGTGCCGGGGCAAAGGGCAAACAATTCGTCCAGCCAACGATCTTTACCGGCGTTCATAACCAAATGCGCATCGCCCAAGAAGAAGTATTTGGGCCGGTTCTGTCAGTGATCCCGTTTGATACTGAAGATGAGGCAATTGCCATTGGTAATGACATTGTTTACGGGCTGGCCGCTGGGGTCTGGACAAGTGATATTGGCCGCGCTTTGCGCATGTCGGAAAAACTAAAGGCGGGAACGGTCTGGGTGAATACCTATCGCGCGGTTAGCTTTACCTCGCCATTTGGTGGCTATAAGCGCAGCGGTGAAGGCCGTGAAAGCGGCAAGGAATCAATCAAGGAATTTTTGCAGGTTAAATCGGTCTGGATTGCCCAGCAAACCACTGCGGCGAACCCCTTTATCATGCGCTGATACATATCATGCCTAATCACATGCTGGCTTGACAGTTTTTGGCTTAAAAATTTTTGGCCTAACAATTTTTGGCCTAACAATTTTTGGCTTGGCGTTTTGCTGCCAGCCGCTGAATGATGGCGGGTTTTGGCTGGTCAATTCTGCCGTGAAAATAATCAAGAATGGTGAAATCATCAGGCAGTCTTGCGGCCAGTTCGCCGTTCTGTAACAGAAAGTCAGGATTGCTTGGGCGGCCAAAGGCTTCATTGCCGGTGGCAAAGGTTTCATAGGCAAGATAGCCGCCCGACCGCACAAGCCCGAATAAATCATCAAGCCGTGGCCGGTAAAGGTAATTGGCGACAATCACAATATCGAACCCATCATCAGCAAAGCCCCATTTATTCGTATCTTCCAGATCAAATTGGCAGATTTCAATTTGCGGACATCTGGCCTTTAACGCCGTCAATGCAGCGTGATCGCGGTCAATGGCCACGAATGAAAACCGGCCTGGAAAAGCATGATCAAGCGCGCAGCAATGCCGCCCGCTGCCTGCCGCAAAATCAAGAATTTTGGCGCCATCTGGCCAGTTTTGCGCCTGCTGCATAATCCAATCAGATGGCGGCGATAGGGGTGGCGGGGTGGTCATTGGCATGACGGGTCTGTTTTGGTGAAAAAACGGGTAAGGGCGGCCAAGGTTTGATCGGGTGCTTCTTCGGCCAGAAAATGCCCGCTATTGATCGCTTGCCCCTCAACATGGCTTGCATAATTTTGCCATTCGCCAATCACATCATAATGTTTGCCAACAAATCCGATATCACCCCAAAGCGCCAGAACAGGCATTTTCAGTTTTTTGCCATTATCGGCAGCGTCGTGGTCTAGATCGATGCTGGCTGCGGCACGATAATCCTCGCAACTGGCGTGAATGGTGGCCGGATTTTTAAAACAGCGCAAATATTCAGCAAAGGCCTGATCGGTAATGGCGCCTTTGGTGCGACCCCAATGACCGGTCTTATGATGCAGAAAAAATTCCGGATCATGGCCGATCAAAGTTTCGGGAAAGGGGGCTGGTTGAATCAAAAAGAACCAATGGTAATAGGCGGTGGCAAACGCCTTGTCGGTCGTGCCATACATCGCCTTGGTTGGTGCGATATCAAGCACGGCAAGATGGGTCACCGCATCAGGGTTATCACGCGCCAAACGATGGGCAACACGCCCGCCGCGATCATGGCCAGCAACGGCGAAATGATCATGTCCCAAACGGGTCATCAGCGCCATCATATCTGCCGCCATAGCGCGTTTTGAATAGGGGCTGTGAGTGGCGTCGGTTTCGGGTTTGTCACTATCGCCATAGCCGCGAAGGTCGGGGATCACAACGCTGAACTGGCTGGCAAGGGCAGGGGCAATCTTATGCCACATATAACCGGTCTGCGGATAACCATGAAGCAGTAACAGCGGCGGCCCCGTTCCGGCCATACGAAAATGAATACCAACCCCGTTATGGATGTTTGTGCTGCTGATAAAGTCGGTGGTGAAATCCATCTCTGGCTGTCCTTTGGTTTTGGCCTTTGATTTTGACCGTAGATTTTAGCCGTTACGCTAGGGGCTATTGTTTGGTTGATGCGCTAGTTTTTACATGCTGCCAGATATGATCAAGCTGGCTGTCCTGTTTGCGTTTTAGGCGCATAAGATTGATGGTGAGGCCAATATCCCATTGATCGGCACCAGCCCGGCACAGAACGCCGGTCTGAATGTCAGCGGCAATCAGGCTGTGCGGAAGCCACGACACCCCCGAACCGTTCCAAGCACGAACCCGAAGCGCGCCAACCATCGAATTTTGATAAACCGGCTTTAACCGGTCGCGATCAATGCGGCCAGCCATATGGCGCGAAAACAGCTTGCCAAGTGATGATCCGGGGGAAAAGCCGATATGAGGAAGCGAGGCGCTGGTGTCTTCATCCAATGAATATAAGGGGCGGCCATTTTCATCAGGTTTGCAAACCGGAACCAGCCTGTCGGTTCCAATTTCGATGGCCTCGCTGATGGCACCGCCCGCACGTCCATCAATAAGCGGGTTATTATAGGCAATTAGAAAATCAACATCGCCAGCCAGAAAACTGCTTATGCAATCAGGAAGATCATCAACCCGAAGGCGGGACATAATTGGCCCAAAGCTATTTTCAAAGCCTTGCAGCCAATCGGGAAAAAATCGCCAAGCCACCGAATGCTGGGCGGCAAAACGAACAACATAGCGATCGGTCATCAAATTGCTTTGTTGCAAAATATTCCGTTCATCAGCAAGCCGTTTGAAAGATGATAAAGCCACATCAAGGATTTGCTCGCCAGCTGGTGTCAGCCTGACAGGGCGCGAGCGGCGGTCAACAAGCGAAAATCCGGCCCAATCTTCCAAAGCCTTGATGCGTCGGCTTAAGGCGGGCTGGCTTATATGTGATTTTCGTGCGGCCAATGAGAAATGGCCAGTTTCCTGAACAGCTGCCAGGTCATCAAACCATTGAAAATCCATGATTATGATTGCTCCATGCAAAAAACGCATCATGTGAATGCAAAATAAACATTGGCATTTCTAATAAAAGCGCGTCAAGTTTTCTGATATTATTTCGCGTCGCACACGGCGTATTCGGTTTAACTCCACCAAAAGAACGGATGCCATAGAATGGCTAAAAAGCTAAGCGAATTTCCTTCAGTTCCCCTTTGTCACCAGCCAACACCGTTGGAATTTATGCCGCGGATGAGTGAATCGCTTGGCGGGCCAAGGCTATGGATCAAACGCGATGATTGCACCGGCCTTGCGACCGGTGGCAACAAAACGCGCAAGCTGGAATTTTTGATTGCTGATGCGATTGAAAAAGGCGCTGATATGGTGGTGACACAGGGCGCGGTTCAATCAAATCATGTTCGTCAGACGGCCGCTGCCGCCTGCAAATTTGGCCTTGATTGCCACGCGCTTTTGGAACGGCGTGTGCCGGACCGGGCGGATGATTACGAAACCACAGGCAATGTTCTTTTCGATCAGATGTTTGGAACCAGCCTCGAATTTCGGCCAGCGGGTCTGGATATGAATGCCGAAGCGATGGCGGTGACCGAAAAGCTGGCTGCGGCTGGCCGTAAACCCTATTTTATTCCAGGCGGTGGTTCAAATGAAATTGGCGCGCTTGGATATGTTTCCTGCGCCTATGAATTGATTGACCAGATCAAAGCTAATAATCTTGACGTTGGATGGATTGTGCTGGCAACGGGAAGTGCGGGAACGCATGCTGGTATGCTGGCGGGACTGCATGCAGCCGGATCAACAATTCCGGTTATGGGGATTAGCGTTCGCCAGCCTGAGGAGAAACAAATCGCCGCGGTTCACAAACTGGCAGTTTTAACCGCTGCACAATTGACCGATACGCCGCTTGGTGTTGAAAAAGTGATTGTCGATGATGGTTATGTTGGCGCTGGTTATGGCCAACCAACCAAAGGCACGCTTGACGCCATTAACCTGATCGCACGGCGCGAAGGGCTGCTTTTTGATCCGGTTTATTCGGGCAAAGGGCTTGCAGGCATGATCGGGCTTGCTCGTCAGAATTTTTTCGAATCTGACAAAGATGTCATCTTCTTGCATACTGGTGGCGCAGCGGCATTATTTGCCTATGGCAACCAATTGGCAGAAAATGCGGCAAATGGATAATGCGTTTAGACTAAACCAACCGGCCATGTTGGTGGATGGAAGGCCCTTTTGATCTACCGCTTGCCAGTCCGTCAATTCGTGCCGATGTTAATCTAACGATTATGTTAAGCCTTGCCATGGTTGTTATGGCATCGTTGATTGGGGCGAACGGGCTTGGTGAAAATGTCCTTGAAGCGCCTCAATATGCCAATGTTGGCCAAGGCATTCTGGCAGGCTTTGCCATCTTGTTCTGTGCGATGATGCTTGACCGTATCGTTCCGGGCGGTAAACAATAGCATTATGAACTTTCATCTGTTTCTGTGGCTTCTTGCGGCAAGCGGACGTCATGCCCGTGTTTTGTTGCCGCTTGGGGTGATGCTGGCCTTACTATTGCCAAGCAGCGGTGCCTTTTTCAAACCGGTCGCGCCCTATATCCTTGCGGTTCTGATTGGCGCAGCACTGGTACGGCTTGATATCGGCGCGGTTTTAAAGGCCGCGCTTCAGCCACAAAGATTAATCCGCAATTTTGCCATTTCGCTTGGTCTTTTAATCATTGTGCCAGTGGTTTTTTTCACCGTGGCAAAATGGTTTGGCATTCCCGATCATTTCTTGCCATTGGTGACTTGGTATGCGGTGGCACCGCCAATTGGTACGACGATCTGGATGTGTATCTTTTTGGGTTTTACCGCGCCGATTGCGATGGAAATCGTTGTTCTGACAAATTTGCTGGCACCTTTTACTGGCCCTTATCTTGGTGAGTATCTTCTTGGCGCGGCGGTGCCGATATCATCGGCAATGCTTTGTTTGCGGCTAGGCATCATTCTTGGTGGTGGGCTATTATTGGCGTTACTTGCCAAAAAGATTCTTGGTGAAGAGCGGATTGAGGCCAACCGGCACCGGCTTGATGGGGTCTCCACTTTGTCGATGCTTGCTTTTCTTCTTCCAGTTTTTGATGGTATTGGTGCGATGGTCATGGCCGTGCCAATTTTGGCGCTGGCATGTCTTGGGCTTGTTTTTGGGCTGAATTTCGGCTCGCAGGCATTGGTTTTTGCCGGTGGCCGATTGCTCGGCCGTTTTGGTCGTTTTGGCCGCGCTGCATCGGGCAAAGCGATGCCATTTCCCGAAGGCACGCGTTCGGTTGCGGTTGTTGCTGGCAACCGTAATCTTGGGCTGTATTTTGCCGCGCTACCCGCCGATCCGCTATTTGCGCTTTTTGTTGCAGCCTATCAATTACCGCTTTACCTTACACCAATGGTGGCTGGCTGGTTTGCCGACCGCTCACAAAAGACATAATTTTTGACCCCGTGATTTTTGACTCAATCATTCGACCGACAATTATTCGGCACTCGCCCCATCATGAGACCGCATGGCCAATCCTGAATTTTACGCGCTAAATGCCAGCCAGACCCGCCGTAACGCCGCGATTGATGCATTGCGCGCGCCTTGTTATGCGCTTGGCATTACGATGGCGGGATTTTCCACAATCGCCCGCGAATCTGGGTTTGATTTCTGGATGGCGCTTGTGACCTCGCTTGGCGTTTGGGGGATGCCCGGGCAGGTGGCTTTTGCCAGCCTTTATTCGACAGGCGCATCTTTATTTATCATTTTTGTCGCGGTATCGCTGGCGAATATGCGGATGTTGCTGATGGTTATTTCGGCGGCGGATATGATGCATCTGAAATCACATGATCTGCCCCTATGGAAACGGATCTTCTGGATGCAGTTTCTGGCAATTACGGCATGGGCGAATTTAGGGCTGGCGCAGCAAAAATACCCCTCGCATCTGCTATTGCCATATTATCAAGGTTTTGCCTTGACGATTTTTGCCTTTGGCATTCTTGGCACGATCTTTGGGTTCTTCTTAAGTGATCTATTGCCGCCGGATATTTTGCGCGTGGTGATTTTCATCACGCCAATTTATATTTTGCTTTTAATCATCAATGCGCGGCAAAAGGCGAACCGGCTTGCCGTCTTAATTGGTGGTATTCTCAGTCCGGTGTTTTTTCCATTTGCTGGTGAATGGGCCATTCTGATAGCCGGTATTCTTGGCGGCAGTTTGGCCAGCCTTTACAGCCGTTTCATTGCCAAATGGCATCTCGAGCCGGTGCAATAGGGCGATGATGATGCGGCAGATGACATAATGGAAGATTATGGTTTCTTCCAATCATGGGCAGCGGTATTTTGCGCGATTATCGGAACTATCATCTGGCGGATCGCTGGAGTTATTTTGGCATCGCGCATTCCGGCTGACGGGCCGGTGATGGGGTGGGTCAACACAATGGCTTATGCAATGGTTTCAGCCGTTCTATTGCTGATATTGGTTCATCCAACTGGCGTATTAGCAACCACTGGCCTCGATCACCGCCTGATCGGGCTTGGCGGCGGATTATTGGCAATGTTCATTAGCAAGCGTTTGATCTTTTCGCTGCTTTGTGGCCTTAGCGCCTTTGCAATGGCGATCCAGCTTATTTAGTGGCCACCAAGGCGATTAGAATGGCAATGGCTCGCCGCGATAGCTTTCGTAAATGCCGGTTGTTGTCAGATCAAGCGCGTCAAAACGCGTCAAAAGTCCGGCCGCGCTATCCGCTGGCGCAACATCGGCAGCACCCCCGCCCATATCGGTTCGCACCCATCCCGGGTGATAGGCACCAACAGCAACCCCGCGCGGTGCCAGTTCGGCAGCAAGCGTTCGGGCGATATTGGTTGCACCAGCTTTGGAGGCACGATAGATCGGCGCATTGCTGCTGGCACGTTCCTGACTACCCATAATTGACGAAATAACCGCAATTTTACCGGTCATGCCAGATGGGTGAAGATCACCATCAGCGGGTTCCAGCAAATGCGGTAAAAATGACCGTGCGGTGAAAAAGACACCGGCAATATTGGTCATCAGAACCGACTCAATGGCGCGGCTGTGATGCGCCGAATCTTCAAGGCCGCCATAGCCATTCAATACCCCTGCATTACAAACCAGAATGTCAACTTTTCGGGTCATGCCAGCGGCGATTTGTTTCATATCAGCCTCGGCGGTTACATCAAGCCCAAGAAGGCTGATTGCCGGATTGTCACGGGCAAGCGCAACCAGATCAGGGGCTTCCATAACATTGCGGGCGCAAGCAATGACCTGATCGCCGCGTTTGGCTGCCTGTTTTGTCATTTCAAAGCCAATGCCGCGATTGGCACCAGTGATCAACAGGGTTTTTGACATGGGCTCTGCCCTTTTTGGTAAATGGTGGAAAGATGAATTGCTTTTGTAGGTGACCGGCTAGTTGGCCGGATTGATAATCGCCGGATCAAAGGGCGGGCGGGTAAAGATTTCGCGAAGCATTGGTTCGAAATGCGCCAATGGCTTTGTCGAGTAATCGGGATCAAAGGCCACCTGATCCCAATCACGGCAAAATCGCTCGCAGTTATCAAACCAGGCATGGTCGCGGTAAATATCACGGGCGTTTTTATCAACGCCCATTGCATCGCCATAATAATACATCTGGAAAACGCCATGATGTTCGATAATCCATGCCACTTCGGCGCGTACATAGGGACGAATAATTGCGGCGGCGAGCTGGGAATGGTTAAGCGGTGCCAAATCATCACCAAGATCATGAATTAATGCGCCAACAATTAGCTCGATATCAGCTCCATCAGCCTCGGCACGCGTCGCAGATTGCAATGAATGTTCAAGCCGGTTAATCTGATAACCGGCAAGCGAGCCCTCAAGGCTGGTAAGGGCAGCAAGCAAACGGTCGGGCAAAGCCACGACAAATTCATCTTCAAGTGCATTCAAAAAGGCATAATCTTCCGAGGTGCCCTCGTCCATGCGGATAAAGCTAACATGCTGCATGGTTTTGCTTTCCCAAATTTTTTGATATTACCTGCATGATCATAGGGTGGTTTGCTGGTTGGAATCAACCATCGAAGGCTAGCGGATCGTATCGCCTGCGGAAAAGATGGGAAGGTTGGGTTCCACAACCATGCTATCAAACCAACAACGCATTTGCCATTTCGCAATATCCGTTCACCACGAGGGTTAGGCCGCCATTTTTGGAGCTGGCAATCTGGTAATAAAAAAATAAAAGGGTCTTCTTGCATAAAAGTTTCAGGTTCAAGTTCAGTGGAGAAATCACTATCTCGCCCTCCATTGACAAGTTCAATATCGGTCATCAAGTGTAACTTGATCTGGCGGATGGTAACAAAATAATCTAGAATCACGATCTCGACGCCGTTTGCAGCAAATAGCTCCTGATCGCTCAGCCTGCTCAAACTATCCCAATTTATATCCTGATGGCGGGCAAGATGTTGCCATTTAACCGCTCTTGGAAATGGTTGTGCTGAGGTAATGCTGCCCGTTCGAAACAATATCATTACTGCCTTTGCGGATTGGCTAAAAGAATTTTGCAAATTTGACCATTGTCGGAACCATTAGTTGTTTCTAACCCTCGGCTAAGAACTTATTGACTTAAGTTGCGCATTCTTAATGGCGTTTACCTCTTCATTGTGCAAAAAAATAATATGACCAAATTAATGCAAATGATTGAAAATCTTATCGACCAGTTTTTGCTGCTGTTGCCATCGCCGGTATTTGTCGAATTTCCGTTGCTCGGCATTTTGCTGGCAAACCCAAATGGGCGCTATGTTGTTGCGGGTCTGACAGTTGTCGCTGGCTTTATTGGCTTGTGGATCGTGCTGCGACTTTTTCAGATTTTACTTGGCAAACGGGCAAAATCAGGCGCGAAGTCACTTGATAATGCCGTCAAAGCTGATGCGGCGAATTCGTCAGAGTTCAAAACCGAAGACGGGTTTCAGTTTTTCAAGCGTAATGGCGCCGAAACGACGCTACGTGATGATGATGCGGCCTTGGCAGCAATCGAGCAGGAAATGTTGACTATTCGCCAGCTTTTTGTCGATGGCCATATCCTAAAAGATGTTTATGTTGCTGAAACACGCCGCCTTTACGGCAAAGCAAAAACTCTAAAAATTTAACTTATTTGTCCTGCATAATTACGGACGGAAAACACAACAAGGGCTTTTGGAAAAGGTTAAATTTGAACTGTGCCCGACCCAACCAGTTATCCATATCCTAGCCAATTTTCTGACCACAACATGTTTTTAATCAGCAGTGGTATTTTATTCGACCATCAAGCCAAAACCATCTTGTTATCCCTTTATGGGAAGAAAAGATGGGTCACTACAGATAATCAACAATATTTGGCATCAAGCTTGCTAAGCCTTGGTGAGATAGGAATTTTTTAGTTCTAAAACCTTTGCAAAATTGCATAGATTCCGTCAGTGTTTCGTGTGGGGATGTTTCCACCGGCGCTCA
>Ga0222718_10004874_pt1 | contig 11006 bp, 16 predicted proteins | sample C33_27DmetaG_FD_165045 | JGI IMG/M metagenome (GOLD analysis project Ga0222718, IMG submission 165045) | Estuarine water microbial communities from San Francisco Bay, California, United States - C33_27D | ecosystem: Environmental > Aquatic > Marine > Unclassified | place: USA: California... | reverse complement strand
TACATTTACTACTTCATTAAGTATTAGACAAATAGAAACAGGAACCCGCAGTGGAACCTGGGGCACAGAAACTAATACTCAATACGAATTATTGGATAATGCATTTTCTTATGTTGCAAATGATTTAGCATCCGATGCCGATGCAACATTAACCATTTCAGACGGAACAGCATCTAATGCCAGGTACTTTTACATTAAATTTACCTCATCCGTGTCGTTAACAGCCACAAGAACAATTACCCTGGCACCCGATGACTCAAGTAAAATTTGGATTGTTGAAAACGCAACCACAGGCTCTCAGGCCCTTACTTTTAAACAGGGATCTTCAGGATCTACTGTGACTGTAAGCAACGGCAATACCGCAATGATTTATGCAGACGGTGCTGGTGCGACCAATGGTGCGATTACGAATGCATTTACAGATTTGCAACTTGCAGGCACTACCAGTGTAGCAGGATTAGATGCAGGATCAGGAAGCATTACAACCACAGGAACTGTTACAGGCACAACTTTAGCAGGAACTTTATCTACCGCAGCCCAAACTAACATTACAAGCGTTGGTACGCTGACAGGTTTAACCGTAAATGGTAATGTCTCAGCAGATGGCGGAACTATCAAACTTGATGGTAATTATCCGACTGGTTCTAATAATGTTGCTTTGGGTAATCAGGCTTTAGATGATGGCTCTCTTAGTGGTGGTAACAATACCGCTATTGGTAATTCAGCCTTAACAGCAATAACTTCAGGAGCATCTAATACTGGAGTTGGAGAAAGTATTTTATTTACAGAAACAACAGGCTCTAACAATACTGGAGTTGGTAAAGATGCGATGGCTCTTCAAAATGGAGCAGACAATAACTCTGCTCTTGGTTTTAGAGCATTAAATGTAACCACAACAGGCTCTAATAATACAGCAGTAGGAAAAGATGCACTTTTTGCAAACACCACAGGTGCAACAAATACTGCTATAGGTGCTTTTGCTTTATCAGCTAACACCACAGCATCTAACAACGTAGCAGTTGGTTATAATGCTTTATTAGCAAACACCGCAGCTAACAACACAGCGGTGGGTGCTTTTTGTATGGATGCCAACACTTCAGGCAATGAATCAGCAGCTTTTGGATATGGTGCCTTGGGTGCACACACCACAGGAAATTCAAATGTTGGAGTAGGCTATTTATCAGGTCAAACACTAACAAATGGATCAAACAATTCTTTTCTAGGTCGTTCATCAGGAGCTAATTACACCACAGGAACTAGAAGTGTTGCGATAGGCTCGTTTGCTGCTGGAGGTGCTGGCTCAAAAACTGGAGATTCAAATATTTCTATTGGTTATATAGCAGGAGCAAAATTAACTTCAGGTCACAGCAATGTATTTGTAGGAGACTCAGCAGGTACTGAAAACACCTCAGGTTATAGTAATGTAGCAGTTGGTTATGGAGCACTAGATGCTGGAACAGATGCACATTCAAATACAGTTATTGGATATTTAGCAGCAAGTTCATTAGTAACAGTCTCACCTTATCAAACACGAAATAATGTAGCTATTGGTAGAGAAGCATTAGAAAATCAAGTAACACAAGAAGATAATATAGCAATCGGCTATCAAGCATTAGGAACAGGTAATAGTCCATCTAATTCACAAATTGTAGCAATAGGTACACAAGCAGGTGGTGCTGCTCACGCTGCTTATGGTGGTACTTATGTTGGCTATAATGCAGGACTATCAATTACAAGTGGAGTTCACAATACTTTGTTTGGCAGAGAAGCAGGAAATAATATTACTACTGGTACTTTAAACATTTGCGTTGGTTACAATCCAATACCGAGTGGCACTGGTACAGCTGAAATAGTTATTGGTAATAGTGTTTCAGGTAGAGGAAACAATACAGGTTATATTTACCCTCCAGGCGGTGGTGCTATGTATCAAGCTAATAATCTTACTACTTGGGCTCAAGTTTCTGATAGAAGAATTAAGAAGAATATCGTTGATAACAATGATGGGCTAAATAAAATTAATGCAATCAGAGTTAGAAACTTTGAATACAGAACCGAAGAAGAAATTACAGACTTTGAAAACACTAAAGCAGTCGTAGTAAAAAAAGAAGGCTTACAGTTAGGCGTTATAGCTCAAGAAATCCAAGAAATATTACCTGATGTGGTAACCGAAGAATCAACAGGCTCTTTAACTGTTACTCCTGATAACCTAACTTGGTATTTAATAAACGCTGTTCAAGAACTTTCAGCAGAAATAGAAAAATTAAAAGGTAATTAATATGTCAAATGATTTTACAGCAGCAAGATGGTATGAAATAGCAGATGATTCGGTTAATTTAATTAATGGAGTTAATGCAGGAACTTGGACAGAGAATGATTTTGCAAATCTTACTCAACAAGAAAAAAACGATATGATGCAAAGAAACATAGACTCTTTAAATGTTATCTTAGATCAACAAGTTGTTATAGATGATTCGGGCAGTAAGACTAGTTACACCACAGCTATTACAACAGCAGAAACTTATATTAGCAACAATTCATAGGGGTATAAAAAATGGCAACAGTAACAGAAGTATTAACAGCAGCAACCGATAGCGTTAATCTTATCAACGGAGTTAATGGTGGAACTTGGGGGGTTGTAGATATGACTCAAGAAGAAATAAACGATATGGTACAGCGTAATGTTGACCACCTTGAAACTATTTTAACTTACACACCCATAGATGAAAATGACCCTCTACCTGATATCGTAAACGACCCATCAGATAAGTCTAGCTATACAGATGCGATTGCTACTGGCAAAGCATATATCGCAGCCAATTAATTTAATCTTAGAGAGAGGAGAAGATAATGACTGAAGAAGCAACAGTAACACTTGACGGACAAGAGCTAGAGGTAAAAGACTTTAGCGATCAACAAAAATATCTGTACAATCAGATGGTTGATTTAAAAAATAAACAAGGTCGACTCAACTTTGAGCTTGACCAAATAAACGCATCTTTAAGTGTGTTTGAAAATGCTTTTAAGGAATCTTTTAAAGAAGAACCTGAAGAAGCTGAAACCGAGGAAAAGTAAAATGGAAGTATTAATACCTTTAGCTATTATGGTGCTTATTGTTGCACTATCTATGAGAAAATTTAAACCTGAGCTTTGGGAAAAAGCAATATCTAAGTTTAAGAAGTAAATGGCAACAATAAAAGAAGCTATGTCTAAAATAGAATCACATGAAAAAGAATGTACTATTCGATATGAAAACATAGAAAAAAGATTAGACCAAGGACAAGACAAGTTTAAAAGACTTGAAAATATGATATGGGGTTTATATCTTTTGCTTATTACTTCTAGTATTGGAATCATATCTAAATTATTGTGAGCAGAGCTAAAAAAAAATCTAGAGTAAATGAAGCTGGTAATTACACTAAACCATCTTTAAGAAAAAAATTATTTAATAGTATAAAAGCAGGTGGTAAAGGTGGTAGACCTGGACAATGGTCTGCTAGAAAAGCACAAATGCTAGCAAAAAAATATAAGGCAAAAGGCGGTGGCTACAAATAGTCTATGGGTTAAAAACGTAGAAATACCCACATCATCTCATCCAGAGATTAAAAAACTTAAACGTAAAACAAAAGTTCATACTTTACACGGAAATAAAGTCTGGGATTCTTCTATGGTTATTATAGAAACACTAGATGAAATGGAAATTATTAATAATAAAATTTTAGATTTAGGTTGTGGTTGGGGTGCATTAACACATTATTTACAAAGTAAAGGAGCATATGCTGTTGGCATGGATGCTGATGAAAATGTTAAACCATACTTTGATTTAATGTCTAGTTTAATGAATGTAAAGCCTAAATTTATTTTACAAGATATTTTTTCTAAACCTTTGCCCTTAAATTTTGATACATACATAGCAGTAGATGTTTGTTTTTGGAATACACATACTGACTTATGGATTAATCTTATTAAATATTTAAATGATAATGATAAACAATTAATTATGGTTGATCCTGGTCGAGAATCATTTTGGGAATTATTAGATAACATTTCTGATGGTAAACATGATATATGTTTTAATTATGAAAGAATGTATATTAATGAACCAAAAAAAACAGATGCATATATAGTTATATTCGGAGAATAAAATGCCATTAAAAAAAACACAAAGAAGTTTAAAAAGATGGACAAAACAAAAATGGACTACTCCTAGCGGTAAAAAATCTAGTGAAACTGGAGAAGTATATGCACCAAAAGCAACAATTAAAAAATTAAAATCTACTGCATCAGGAAGAAAAAAACTTTCAGCAGCAAATAGAAAGAAAAGAGAAGCAACAAGAAAAGGTAAACAACACGCAAGACATGGATTGCATAAAGGGAAAAAAAGATAATGTCAGAAGTATCATCAATTACAAGAATAGGAACTTCAGAACCTTTTGAATTACAAGTACAAAGAGGACAAGTAGGTTGGCACGAAACTAATTTTAAATTTGGTTTTAATCCACTTATAGTTGATTCATTAGAAACTATATGGGCACAGGGAGGTTTATACACCTATCTATCTTCTGCATCTACTCTTTATATATCAAGTTCATCTACAAATGATGATGTTGGAGACACAGGAGCTACAAGTGCAAAAGTTTCAGGTCTTGATGCTAACTATAATGAAATATCAGTTACTGTTGATCTTGATGGACAAACTGGCGTACAACTCGGTGACGCTAGTAATTGGATAAGAGTAAACAGAATACAGGTTATGTCAGCAGGAAGCGGTGGAGCTAATGCTGGTGTTTTATATGTAGGAACTGAGGCTACTCCTTCAAGTGGAGTACCTACTAATAAATATGCAACTGTAGCTATAGGAGATAATCAAACTCTTATGGCTTTATGGACTGTTCCTAGAGGTTATACAGCGTATCTATATCAAACTAAAATAACTGTAGCAACTGAAGCAAATAATAAGTATGGCATTATTTCAGTTGTTTCTAGACCTGATGGTGGTGTTTTTAATGTTAAGGATAAATTTGTAACAGTTCTTGATTCAGTTACACAAGAATACAATTTTCCACTTAAATTTGAAGAAAAAACAGACATTGAAGTTAGAGCAATAGGAAGTTCATCAAATTCAAATCTATCTGTATCAGCAGGTTTAGATATTCTTTATATTCAAAATAGACCCTATCCAGAATAATGTATGAATATAATTGCACAGTTACTAGGGTCGTTGATGGCGATACTATTGATGTTATTCTTGATCTTGGTTTTTCTGTTCTTCACAAGTGTCGTGTACGTCTTTATGGGATTGATACACCTGAATCAAGAACAAAAAATCAAGATGAAAAAGCTAGAGGAAAATTAGCTGCAAAATATCTAGAAGATTCTATTAATAACGGCACTGAAATAATATTAAGATCAAAACTAAAAGATTCTAAAGGTAAGTATGGTCGTGTATTAGGAGAAATTATTGTAGATAATATAAATATTAACCAGTCAATGATTGAAAAATATTTAGCAGTTAAATATACAGGACAAAGCAAAAAAGATGTAGAAGCAGAACATTTACTTAATAGGGATAAACTAATAGAACTAGGCAAGTTTATACCAATAAAATAATGGATTCTATAGTTCAATTAATTAATGAAGTTGGTTTTCCAATAGCAGCAGCTATAGGTTTAGGTATGTTTATTTGGAAACTTATTAATAAAATTATTGATGGAATGGAAACTAAAGTAGATGTTTTAGATGAAAAAGTATCTGCTCAAATATCAGAAATAGAAGCAAGATTAGGTCAAAAACTAGATTCACAACATGGTATTTTAGTAGCACTTATAGATAGAGTTAGGTCTGTAGATAATGAAATTATTAGACAAGATACTCTTTTAAAAACTATATTAGGTGTACCGCAACTTATGCACACAGATAGACTAGCAAAAGCAGACAGAGATGACCAAAGAAAAGATTGATTGGATGCTTATATTTGGAATTATTGGATTGATAATAACCATTATTATTTCTATGTTTGCTCATAGTGATGAAATGGTACATAAATTTAAAAATCCTAGTTTTTCAGGTGTAGGTACATCAGCACATTATTTAACTATTGAAAATCAAGAAACTAGCAGAAAAGATGCAATTAAAGCAGAAATAAAAGCATATCAAGAAGACTTAGAAAGAGAAGCTAACAATACTACATTAGCTAGATTTATAAGAAATTTAGAAAGCAGAATTTATGCACAGCTTAGTAGACAACTTGTAGATAATTTATTTGGTGAAACTGCTAATACTTCAGGCACTCTAGAGCTAGAAGGTAATAAAATAGAATATTCTGTAGATAGTGACTATATAACTTTAATAATTACGGATGCAAATGGAAACACAACAGAAATTACTTTGCCTATTGGCGATTTTTCTTTCTAGTTGTACTAACTGGTCTATATTAAATAATTATGCACCACCTGTTAGTTTAATTAAACAAGCAGAAGTTGGTTCTTTAATAAATAAAGAATTAGCTGAAATAGGTAAACCATTTGTAAAACCTACAATAGCTGTATATCCAACAGGATTTACAGATCAAACAGGACAACGTAGAAGTAATAGTAGTTATGCATCTTTTTCTACTGCTATTACTCAAGCACCACACGCTTTTTTAATTAGAGCATTAAAACACGCAAATAATGGTGAATTTTTTGATGTAGTTGAAAGAGTTGGATTAGATAATCTTACAAAAGAAAGACAATTAATTAGATCAACAAGAAAAGATTTTAATGAAGATGAAAAACTTTTGCCTTTAGCTTTTGCAGGATTAATAATGGAAGGCGGTGTAATTGGTTATGAAAGCAATATTAAATCTGGTGGTTTAGGTGCTAGATATTTAGGTATTGGAGGACAAAAAGAATACAGGCAAGATACTGTAACAGTATCTTTAAGAACAGTATCTGTAAGTACAGGGAAAGTTTTAATAGAAGTATTAACTACAAAAACTATATTAAGTGTTGCAATTAGCCAGGATGCGTTTCGTTTTATTTCTAATAATACGGAACTTGTAGAAATAGAAAATGGTATGGTTGAAAATGAATCTGTAAATATTGCATTGCAAAATGCTATCGAAACAGCAGTATTAGAAACTATACAAATTGGATTAAAACAAAATTTATGGAAGATACTAGATGAAGAAATACTTAATGCTATTCGTGGTTAGTTTTTTATACGCAGATAATGAAGTTTATATAGATCAAGTTGGTGCTACATTTAATCTTGATATAGAACAACTAGGCTCATCTAACATCATTGGTGGTTCTGATGCTATTTCAGGAACTATGACAGCCCTTGATTTAGACGGCACAACAATGACTTTAGATATAAATCAAATTGGTGATACCAATAAATTTCTTGGTGACATTACCGCAGATACTTTTACAGGTTTTTTTGAATTTGATGGCGATGGAAATACTTTTAATATACAAGTTGACCCTACAAATACTTATGGTGCTGACAGTGGTAACTTTAATGTAGATGTTACTGGTAGCAGTAATACTTTTACTTTAGATGTTGCAACCAATGATTTAGCTAGTACATTAGATTTAGATTGGATTATACAGGGTGATAGCAATGTTTTTGATTTTGATATTGACTATGACTTAGCAACAAACTATGTTGATGTAGATGGAGATTCAAACACAATTAATTTTGACGCAGATGGATATTCAGGTGGATATTTCTATCTGGATCACACAGGTAATTCTAGAACTTTCAATATAGATCAACAAAGTACATTAGCAAGTGATTGGTTACAAATTAATTCAAATGGCAACAGTGGTACTGTTTGCGTCATTCAAAATGATGGCGGAACAAGCACAAGTTGTTAATATTGGTGATGTTTCAGAATTAACAGGAAATGCACAAGTATTAAGAGATAAGCCTTATATAGCTGAATTAGATTTTAATATTCAGCAAAATGATAATGTTGAAACAACAAATGGTCGTATAGCTATAAAGTTTCTTGATGATTCAACAGTTAAGCTAACAGAACACTCTCAGCTTACTATAGATACATATATCTTTGACCCTAATCCTACTAAATCAAAACTAGCTTTAAACTTTGCAAGTGGCACTGCTAGGTTCATTACAGGGCAACTAGGCAGAATAGACAAAGAAAACATAACCATCCAAACGCCTACTGCTAATATAGCTATTCGTGGAACAGATTTTACTGCTACTGTAGATGAGTTAGGTCGTAGTCTAATTATTCTATTGCCTGATGCAGACGGCATATCTAGTGGTGAGATTATGGTTACTACTGCTATGGGAACTGTAACTCTTAATAAACCTTACGAAGCAACAACAACAACTGTATTTGAAAGTACGCCAAGTAAACCAGTTATTTTAGATTTAACATTAGACATAATTGACAATATGTTAATAGTGCAACCACCAAAAGTAGAAGTTTCTAAAGAAGAAGAAAGTTCTACATCTTCTGACAATGTATTAGATGTAGATTTTTTAGAATTTAATGATCTTGATGCAGATTATTTTGCAAAAGACGAATTAGAATTTACTGAACTAGATATTAATTTTCTTGATATAAATTTTTTTGAAGATTTGTTAAAAATTATTGATGAACTAGATAAATTAAATGAAGATGATTTAGAACAAGAACAAAATATAACTAGAATTACTGGTACAAAAGTAGGACAAGACACTGAAACGCAAATTATCACTTTGGTTCAAGGTGAACTTATCTCATTGCGTAGGCAGATTGAACAATCGGCACAAGTTGATCTAAACTCTAGTCAAGGCTACACAGTTATATTTATACAGAACGGTGTATCTAATACTGTTAAGATTAATGGTGGTGGTGATTCAGTGATAAAAATAGTACAAGGCTCATGAAGAAAACTATTGTATTCATAGCTCTTATAATTGGCTTGTCATTGCCTATGGTTTATCAAACCACTCCATATCAAACTCTTAAGTTAAAAACATTTGATTACCTTGTACCGAAGCAAGACCCCACAGGTTTTTTTACAATACTGAACATTACTGAAGAAGATGTTATAGCTGAAGGTGGCTATCCGTTTCCTAGAAAAAGATTAGCGGAGATACAAAAGAGTTTGTATGGCAATGGTGCAATAGGCGTTGGATGGGTTATAGCATTTACAGAAAAAGATAGGTTTGGTGGAGATGCTGACTTTGCTATGTCTATGCGTATGACCTTTCCAACCGTATTGGCTATGTTTAACAATGAAAGCAAAGACTATCCACCAACTACAGGCACAGTGATTCTAGGAGATGACATACAAGGCATAAAAGCTAATGGTGTAAGGCAAAACATACCTATGTTTCAAACATCAGCTACACAAGGCGTAGCCTCTGCTCCTACTGAGGTTGATAACTTAGTGAGACAAATACCTTTGTTAATGCAAACGCCTGATGGTTGGGTTGCATCTTTTGGCACTGAAGTTTTAAAAGCATTAGCACAACAAAAAACCTACATTATTAAAGGCTCAGAAAACGGCATAGAAGAAATATCTGTTAGGGGAATACCCCCTACAAAATTAGATAAGTTCGGCAGACAATGGATTAGTTGGGTAGATACGCCACAAACAACATTGCAAGAAATGGATGTTAAAGGCAAGTTTGTTTTTGTTGGTGTTACAGCTAAAGGTGTTATGCCACAGATAGCAACACCAGTTGGATTATTAGAGCCACATAAAATACAAGCTGCACTATCTGAATCTATATTGCTTGAAAACAGTTCTTATGTGCCAAATTGGAATTTAACAGCAGAATTAATTATTTTTGTAATATTAGGCTTACTGACATGGCTTCTATTAAACGCTTTAGGTATAACATGGGGTTTAGTATTAACCAGTTTATTGCATTTATCTGTGGCTTACAGTGGTTATTGGATAATTAATAAGGGTATTTTGCTTGATGTTACATGGTCTTTAATATCAGGATTTATTATTGCATCAACTGCTTTTTATTTAAGATTCAGAGAGCAATACAAATTAAGACAACAAATAAAAAAACAATTTGAACATTACTTAGACCCTAGACAAGTAAAACAACTGCAAAAAAATCCTAATCTTTTAAAACTTGGCGGAGAAAAAAGAACCTGCACATTTTTGTTTACTGATCTAAGAGGTTTTACCGCATTGTCTGAATCTGTAACGCCTGAAAAAGTTACTTACATTATGAATAAAGTTTTGACAGCACAACAAATAGCTGTTCAAGAACATGGAGGCATGGTTGATAAATATATAGGTGATGCAATGATGGCAATATTCAACGCACCTTTAGACTTAAAAAATCATAGCAAGGTGGCTGTAGATTGTGCATTGGACATACTGCAAAACATCAAAAACCTTAATGAAGAATTAATATCAGAGGGCTTGCCAAGTATTGCTATTGGCATAGGAATTAATAGTGGCGAAGCCATCATAGGCAACATGGGAAGTAAAAATAGATTTGATTACACAGCTATAGGTGATGCTGTAAACACAGCAGCTAGATTGGAATCAGCTACTAAAGAAAAAGGAGTAGATTTGTTAATTGGTGAAAGTACTGAAAAATTTTGTGGTCTTTCTTTAAAAGAGTTAAAATCTATTAAAGTAAAGGGAAAATCAAAAGAATTAAAAATATTTACTTTGGAGAAAATATGAAATTTGGTTTAATCAAAAATGTAGTAGGAGCCATAGCACCAACACTAGGCTCTGCATTAGGTGGACCATTAGGTGGACAAGCAGCATCTGTTGTAGCAGGTGTACTTGGTTGCAAACCTGAATCAAAAGCAATTAATGAAGCTATACAATCAGCTACTCCAGAACAAATGTTAGAACTTAAAAAAGCTGAACAAAGTTTTGAATTGCAAATGAAAGAACTTGAAGTAGATGTATTTAAGTTAGAAGTAGCAGACAAACAAGATGCAAGAGGTAAATTTAGTAAAGATTGGACAGCTAGAATTATGGGTATTGCTGTTGTTGGTGGTTTTATGGGTTATATATTTTTAG
>Ga0222718_10004870_pt1 | contig 11012 bp, 9 predicted proteins | sample C33_27DmetaG_FD_165045 | JGI IMG/M metagenome (GOLD analysis project Ga0222718, IMG submission 165045) | Estuarine water microbial communities from San Francisco Bay, California, United States - C33_27D | ecosystem: Environmental > Aquatic > Marine > Unclassified | place: USA: California... | reverse complement strand
GGTGAGGAAGCGCGGGTCTTCCTTGCGCAGAACCTTCTCTCCGAGCACACTTCCAGCCATCTCAGCCTCCTCCGTCGAACGACTCGATGTCGAACGATCCGTTGTGGAACGACGCAGCTGACTGTAGCCGTGGTCTCGACCGCGCGAGAAGGTCGGCTCAGGGAGTCCCGAGGCGAACCGAGAGGATGTCGGCGACCGGACCGTAAGGCCACCCCGACGGGAGATCTTCGGGCAGGTCTGGCAAGTCGAGCAGGGTCTCGCGCCGCTCGCCGTCGATCACGTAGCCAAGTTCGGAACGTGCTGCCTCAATGATTCCCTCATCGGTGCGGAGGCGGTCGACCTCGGCGGCCAAGTCGGCGTTGACCTGTTCGAGCCGCTCAACCTGCTCGGTCAACCCGTTGATCTGGTCCCCCTGACCGAGGTAGGTCTGGAGCGGCAAACCGACGAGGGAGGCGACCACCGCTCCGACCACGATGACCGCGACGACGGCGACGAAGAACGTCGATCGGCCCCGTTCGGTGATCCTCGCGTCGCGGGGTACGGGCCGCGTGATGTCGCTCAGCCGCGAACGGCCGCGACTGGACGCCGCCGTCTTGGTGCGGCGCAGACGCGTCTGTCTCGATCGCTCGGCCACGAGGAGATCATCGCAGGTGGCCGCTGCGGTCGCGGGTCACGCCCGGGCGAGCGCTGAGCGGCCCCGGAAGGAGGCCGCATCACCGAGTTCGCTCTCGATGCGGAGCAACTGGTTGTATTTGGCGACCCGGTCGGACCGGCACGGTGCCCCGGTCTTGATCTGGCCGCAGTTGGTGGCGACCGCGAGATCAGCGATCGTCACATCCTCGGTCTCGCCGCTCCGATGACTCATTACTGAGGTGTAGCCGTTGGCGGTAGCGAGGGCAACGGTGTCGAGGGTTTCGGTGAGCGAGCCGATTTGGTTCACCTTGACGAGGATGCTGTTGGCGACCCCGCGCTCGATGCCCTCGGCGAGGCGCTGGGAGTTGGTGACGAAGAGATCGTCGCCGACGAGCTGGCAACGGTCGCCGACCGCGGCAGTCAGCAGCGACCAGCCCTGCCAGTCGTTCTCCTGCATGCCGTCCTCGATCGAGACGATCGGGTAGGTGTCGACGATGCGGGCCCAGTACTCGGCCAACTCCTCGGCGGTGAGCACCTTTCCCTCTCCCTCGAGGTGATATTCGCCGTCTCGGTGGATCTCGCTGACGGCGGGATCGAGGGCGATGGCGATGTCGGTGCCGGGGGTGAACCCGGCCGACTCGATGGCTTCGACGAGCAACCTGATGGCGTCTTCGTTCGAGTCGAGGTCGGGGGCGAATCCGCCCTCGTCGCCGACAGCGGTGGAGAGTCCACGCCCGGCCAGCACGCCCTTCAACACGTGGTAGGTCTGCGTTCCCCAGCGGAGGGCCTCGGAGAACGACGGCGCCCCGACCGGCATGATCATGAACTCCTGGAAGTCCACGGAGTTGTCAGCGTGCGCTCCGCCGTTCAGCACGTTCATCATCGGCACCGGCAAAACGTGCGCGTTGGCTCCGCCGACGTAGCGGTAGAGCGGAACGCCGACTTCGTCGGCGGCCGCGGAGGCGGTGGCGAGGCTGGTGCCAAGGATCGCGTTGGCGCCGAGTTTCGCCTTGTTGTCGGTTCCATCGAGATCGAGGAGGAGTCGGTCGACCGCGCGCTGGTCAAGGGCGTCGGCGCCCCGGAGGGCGTCGGCGATCGAGGTGTTCACATGGCCGACCGCCGAGAGCACACCGCGGCCCGCGTAGCGATCGCCGCCGTCACGGAGCTCCACTGCCTCGTGCTCGCCGGTCGAGGCGCCGCTCGGCACAGCGGCGCGACCGCGGGCCCCGCTGTCGAGGGTGACCTCCACTTCGACCGTCGGGTTGCCTCGTGAGTCGAGGATCTCGCGACCCTCGACGTGGACGATCTCGCTCATCGTTGCCTCTCGTGTCGTGTGCTCGGGTGGGTGCGCCGCTCGCGGCCGGCAGCGCGAATCACGGTATCGGGTCGACCCGCGGGATCTCTGCTGTCGGGTCCTCCAGTTGGAGCCGCTCATCGGGTGAGGTCACGAGGATCTCGTCGAGGTAGGAGGGCAGTGCCTCCTCGAGGCTGACGTCATGGCCCTGACGCTCCGCGAGGTACCAGCGGTGCTCGAGGAGTTGGTGGAAGATCTCCGCGGCTTCGAGTCGCACCAGCAGATGGCCCGGGATCGCGGCGATGATCGGCTCGAACCTCCGGTCGAGCCACCGGACGGCGGCGACGTTCTCGGGAACGGCCGCGCCGCTCGCCGACTGCAGTTCGGTCGTGTACTCGCGGATGTCGGCGAGCATCCGTCGCGCTTGGTTCTCGCCGGTGGCGAGACCGGTCAGGCCCTTCAGTCGCTCGGCGTGGAATCCGTGCTCGACGACCCTCGGAACGATCCTGATCGATCGGTCCCCGTCGGTGGTGAGCACGTCGATCTCCTCCGCATCGAATCCGAGGCCGTGGAGACGGTCGAGTCGGCGTCGGAGTCGGAGATGCGTGTCGGCGGGTCCCGACGGATCGAACTCCTCGGAGCCGGTCAACTCGTTCCATAGGTTGGCGTAGCGGGATTCGATCGTCTGAGCGACGGTGAACGGGTCGATCTCAGCGGTGAGCCGACCGGCTCCCTGCAGGTCGAGGAGTCCACCGGCCACGTTGTCCGTGGCGATCATGAGGTCGAGGGCGCGTTGGCCGTCGGTCAGACGATCGTGACGCTCTCCGGTCTCGACGTCGATGACGTAGGCCGAGAGCGTTCCCGCGTCGCGGCGGAACAGCGCGTTGTTCAGCGAGCAGTCACCCCAGAAGAAGCCGGCGAGATGCAGGCGAACGAGGAGTCCGACCAGGGCATCGAGCAGGCGGTCTCCGAGGAAGGGGATGGTGAGGCCCCGCCCCGAGAGCAGCGAGCGGTAGGGGAGCGAGTAGTCGAGGTGGCGGGTGATCAGCAGCCCATCGATCGGGCCGTCGTCGACTCGTTCTGTGACGGTCGCGACGACCTCCACGGTGGGGAGGCCGTCATCGGCGAGTTGTCGCAGCAGTCGGTACTCGCGTTCGGCGAGCTCATCCGGCAGCTCTTTCACGACATAGGACACCTCGCCCAACTCCACGAGCTTCACCTCGTGTCGATGCACCCCGAGGACGCGGTGGATTCCGGGAAGTTCCCAATTCGCGAGCCGAGTCTCCGCGGGGAGTTCGGCCACATCGGGGTGCTGGGTTGGTCGAGCGATGTGGAGTCTCACCCCGAGGACTCGCCTTTTACCTCGTCCCACAGTGCGTCGAGCACCTCGAGGTCGCTGGTGGCGAGATCGATTCCGCGTTGACGGGCGAGAGTGTCGACGAGGTCGAAGCGGCGCCGGAATTTCGCGACCGCGGCGCGCAACGCGCTCTCAGGATCGACGCCGAGGTGCCGGGCCACGTTGACCACCGCGAAGAGCAGGTCGCCCATCTCCTCGCGAACCGCCTCGGCGTCATCCCTCGCCGCGACCACCTCGGCTGCCTCCTCGCCGACTTTGGCGAGTGCGCCGTCGACCTCGGGCCAGTCGAAGCCGACCTTGGCTGCCTTGCGCTGCACGGTGTCGGCCAGCGATAGCGCCGGTAGCGAGCCCGGCACGCCGTCGAAGACGGAGGCGTCGGGGGCTCTCTCGGCGCGCTTCAGTCGCTCCCAGTTCGCGGTCACCGAATCGGCGTCGGTGACGACGGTGTCGCCGAACACGTGCGGGTGGCGCCTCACGAGCTTGTCGTGGACGGCAGAGGTCACATCGGCGATCGTGAAGCGGCCCTCCTGCTCGGCGATCGTGGCGTGGAACTCGATCTGGTAGAGCAGGTCGCCGAGTTCGCCGATGAGTTCGTTGTCGGTCGTCGGGTCGTCGGGGTCGAGGCCCTCGATTGCGTCGACAACTTCGTAGGCCTCTTCGATGAGATAGGGCACGAGGCTGCGGTGGGTCTGCTCGATGTCCCACGGGCACTGCTCGCGAAGAGTGCGCGCGAGTTCGTGGAAGCGTTGGTAACCGGCGGCGACCGGGACGCCGAGTCGGGGCACCCACAGGCTGGTCAGATGGTCGACGCCCTCCACCTGGTCCATCTGCGACCAGGTGGTCTCGACCAGCCGCTCGGCGTCCGTCCCGAGTGACATGAGCAGGGTGACCGGCGGGTCACCGATCGCACTGTCGGAATCGGCATCGTTGTCGATCGACAGTTTGATGTCGGACAGCACCCACGGGGCGTGGGTGTGGGCCACGAGGAGCGGGCCGCTCAGCCCGGCCGCCGCGCTCGCGAACCGGTGCCCGTCGATGAGCGTCACCCCGGCCTCGACGGGGTCGATGGCAAGTGCCCCCCACACGAGGTCGAGGAAGCCGGTCGACGGGTGCACGCGGACGTCGAGGTCGTCTCGACGGCGGAGCGCTGACACCGTCTCCTCGAGGACGAGCGGCGAGCCGGGCACCGCGTAGAGGATCTCGCCGTGCTCGTGGGCCTGCGCCACGAGGTGCTCGACGATTCGTAGGTACACCTCCTCGAAGGAGTCGGACTCCTCGTAGAGGTGGTCGAAGGTGAGCGCGCCTTCGACGAGGTGCGACGACGGGTGAACCGCAGTGCGTAGGAATCGGTGCCGGTGCCGCGAGATCACCTCGAGGGTGGCGCTCGTCGTATGGCGGGCGTCGCCCGGTCCGAGACCGACGACCTCGACGATCGGACGGTCAGCCGATCGGGACGATGCCACTGCTCACGGGGTCCCAGGTCCCGTATCGGGGATCGATTGTGACCTCGCCGGACGCGAGGAGTCCGTCCGCGAGGAATCCGCCGCTGTCGGCGCCGGAGTGGACGGCGATCACGTCGTCGCCGATCTCATCGAAGGGCCGGTGCATGATGACGTGCCATCCGAACGAGGACTCCACTGGATCGCTCCAGCCGGCGGGCGGCGCCCCGTAGGCGCCGGCCACGAAGAGCGGGTCGAACGTTTGGTTGATCTGGGCGACGGGAAGGCATCGCGTTCCGTTGCCGACGAGTGCTCCTCCGCTGGTCACAGCGATCGGCTCGGTGGACCGCTCGGCGGCGAGTTCGGCGAAGTCGGCACCGTCCTCGAGGAGCGCGATCACCTCGTCGGCTTCCGATTCACTATCGAGGAGGATGTGGCGCAGGCAGACCACTCCGGTGCGCTCCGGTCGAACGCGGTAGAGCGATTCGACCGACTCGGGCGACGGTGGGGCGACTCGCGAGAGCGCGGCCCCGCGGACGCTCTCTTGGAGATCGAGGATGAGGTTGAGGAACTCTGGGCTGAGCGTCCGCCAGGGATGATCCGCCGGAAGTTCGTCGGTCACTGAGGTGCGGTCGCCCTCGGTGACGGATTGGCCGGCGCGGTTGAGCACCTCGTTCGTGGCCGCGACTTGCACCAGCGCTCCGAGGAGGCGACGAGCCTCGCCGCTGGGAACCTCGCCGTCGATAGCGGGGAGGGTGCCGAAGACGTCACCCCGTTCGAGGTACTCCGCGAGCAGTCGATCGAAGTCGTCCTGCTCGATCGTGGTCGAGCCGATGATCGCCACCGAGTCGGCCTCAGTGAAGGTCGCGCAGGCGGAGGCGATGAGGGTCGAGGCGCAGATCGCGAGGGCTCGGACAGCGAGGCGGGGCGTCCGTCGAGGGGAGCGGTGGGGGTGCGGCATGGTGCAAAGCACGCTACCGGTGAGGTCCGTGCCCGACAGTGAGCCGGTCAGGCGTCGAGGAGATCCCGCTCGAGCCGGTCGACGGCCTCGAGCAGTTCGCCGGGCAGCCGCTCTCCGAAGCGGGTGAGGTGGTCGCGGATCTCGGGGATCGCCGAGTGCCAGCCTTCCACGTCGACCGAGAGGATGGCCGCGAGGTCGTCGTCGGCGATATCGAGTCCGTCAGTGTCGAGCGCGCCCGGTGCGGGCAACCGGCCGATCGGGGTGTCGATGGCCTCGGCGCTGCCGTTGATCCGCTCGACAATCCACTTGAGTACCCGTGAGTTCTCACCGAAACCCGGCCACAGGAAGCGCCCGTCGTCATCGCGGCGGAACCAGTTGACGAAGAAGATGCGCGGAAGGCGGTCGGCCTGACCCCTCGCTCCGACCTCGAGCCAGTGGCGGAAGTAATCGCCGTAGTGGTAGCCGCAGAAGGGCAGCATCGCCATCGGGTCGAAGCGCAGTTTTCCGACGGCGCCCTGCTGGGCGGCGGTGGTCTCCGAGGCCATGATCGAACCGAGGAAGACGCCGTGCTCCCAGTCGTAGGCCTCGGTCACCAGTGGCACGGTCGAGCGTCGCCGACCTCCGAAGAGGATCGCCGAGATCGGCACGCCCACTGGGTCCTCCCACTCATCAGCGATCGACGGGCACTGCGAGGCGGGGGCGGTGAAACGGGCGTTCGGATGGGCGGCCGGGGTGTCGGAGTCGGGGGTCCACTCCTGCCCTCGCCAGTCGGTGGCGCGAGCGGGAGGGGAGCCGTTCATGCCCTCCCACCAGACATCTCCGTCCTCGGTGAGGGCGGTGTTGGTGTAGATGCAGTTGCCCCAGAGGGTGTCCATCGCGTTGGCGTTTGTGTCGTGCCCCGTTCCCGGTGCCACGCCGAAGAACCCGGCCTCGGGGTTGATCGCGCGGAGGCGGCCCTCGTCGTCGAACTTCATCCAACAGATGTCATCGCCCACCGTCTCGGCGGTCCATCCCGGCACGGTCGGGACGAGCATGGCGAGGTTGGTCTTGCCGCAGGCCGAGGGAAACGCGGCGGCGATGTACTTGCTCTCGCCGGCGGGGTCGGTCAGCTTGAGGATGAGCATGTGCTCGGCGAGCCAGCCGTCGTCGCGGGCCATCACCGAGGCGATCCGGAGGGCGAAGCACTTCTTTCCGAGGAGCGCGTTGCCGCCGTAGCCCGATCCGTACGACCAGATCTCCCGGGTCTCGGGGAAGTGGACGATGTACTTGTTGTCGCCATCGCAGGGCCAGGGGACGTCGGCCTGGCCGGGTTCGAGTGGCGAGCCGACCGAGTGGACGCAGGGGACCCAGTCGCCTTGGCCGAGGGCGTCGAGGGCGCCCTGACCCATGCGGGTCATGATCCGCATGGAGGTCGCCACGTAGGCGGAGTCGGTGAGTTGGACTCCGACATGAGCGATCGGCGATCCGAGGGGACCCATCGAGAACGGGACGACGTACATCGTGCGTCCTCGCATGGCCCCGGTGTAGAGGCGGGTGAGTTCGGCGCGCATTTCGGAGGGTTCGCGCCAGTTGTTATTCGGCCCCGCGTCCTCGCGGTCGGCCGAGCAGATGAAGGTGCGGTCCTCGACGCGAGCGACGTCGGCGGGGTCGGAGTGCGCCCAGTAGGAGTTGGGTCGCTTGGCCTCGTCGAGTCGGGTGAAGGTGCCACTCGCGACGAGGGTTTCGGCGAGGGAGTCGTACTCCTCCGCGGTGCCGTCGCACCAGTGGATGGCGTCGGGCTGGAGCACGCTGGCCCACTCGTCCACCCAGGCCGAGAGTCGTTGGTTCTCCGTCGTGGCTGCCATCGCTCCTCCTCACCCGGCCGGCTCGCGCCGACCGCCCCTCAGTGGCCCGTTGCTCCCAGTCTGACCAATCACTTGAGCGCGAGAGGAATCACAGGGCCTGGAGGTTGTGCGCTTGTGACGATAGAGCCATCGCTCATGGCGATAGCAAATTAGAGCGCTCCATCAGTTTCGGTGATGCTCAGTGGGCGGAGCTGTGTACTCGAACGCACTGATCGTGGGACGGAACGACGGTCGGCTGGTCAGACGTCGGGGGTGGCCATGTCCACCTCGGAGCCGAGGCGGAGGGAGGTGGCGCGGCCAGACTCATCAAGGTCGAACACCACCCGCTGCCCCTGGCGGAGCATCCTGAAGACCGACCCCTCGATGGCGCCGGGAGCGAGGTCGTAATCAGCAAGGTCGGAATCGCACATCACGACACCGAACCCCGATGACGGGTCGTAGGCCTTGATCACGCCCTGCATGCGATGAACCCTACTGAAGCGGTCGGAGGCCGGCCGTCAGCCAGCCTTGACGACCTTGCCCGACTTGATGCAGCCGGTGCAGACGTTGAGCCGCTTCGGAGCACCCTTCACGACCGCGCGCACGCGCTGGATGTTCGGGTTCCAACGGCGCTTCGTGCGCCGGTGGGAGTGCGACACCGACATGCCCCACGACGGGCCCTTGCCACATACCTCACAAACCGATGCCATCCGAACACTCCTTGTGAAGGCGCCCAACTCGGGCACCGCTTGCGAACCTCCCGAACCGGTGCGAACACTCGGCCACGGGCGACAACACGCTACCGGTGACCGGCCCGAGCACCACCCGGCCCTCGCGATGACCCGGTGTAGATTCTGCCCGTGCCCACCCTTGAGCGAATCGACGTGCACGCCCTCCGGGCGGTGGTCACGACCTTCCGCGACACGGTGAACGCCCACTCCGGTGGACTCAACCGGCTGAATGTGTATCCCGTGCCCGACGGCGACACCGGCACCAACATGGCCCGCACCCTCGATGCCGTTGTCACCGAAATGGAGGCAGCGCCCGAGACGCTCGACGCCACCTGCGATGCCATCAGCCACGGCTCGCTCATGGGCGCGCGCGGGAACAGCGGCGTCATCCTCAGTCAGATCCTCCGCGGACTGGCCACCACCATCAAGGCTCAGGCCGAGACCACGGGCGCCCGGTTCGCCGACGCCCTCGGCGCGGCGGCCACCGGCGCCTACCAAGCCGTGCTGCGTCCGATCGAAGGGACCATCCTCACTGTCGTGCGTGAGAGCGCCGAGGCGGCCCGATCAGCGGCCGATGGTGACGCTGGCTTGGTCGAAGTGATCAGAGCGGCACGCGAAGCGGGGCGCGCCTCCCTCGCCCGGACCCCCGAGTTGCTGCCCGTGCTCGCCGATGCCGGGGTCGTCGACGCCGGTGGCGCCGGCTACCTGTTGCTCCTCGATTCGGCCCTCCACGTCGTCGACGGCGAACCGCTTCCCGAGCCCGATGAGTCCGAGGGGCCGAGCGCCGAGGCGCTCGCCGCGGTCGCCCATCGTGAGAGCGCCGAGGGCCTCGACGTCAGTGAGCAGCGTTACGAGGTGATGTACCTCCTCGATCTCGTCGACGAGAACATCGATGCCTTCAAGCACGCGTGGGGTGAGATCGGTGACTCGATCGTCGTCGTCGGAGGCGATGGGCTCTGGAACTGCCACGTGCACACCAACGAGATCGGTGCGGCGATCGAGGCGGCGCTGACCCTCGACGGGCGGCCGCACGAGATCCGAGTGACCGATCTGTTCACCGAGGTCGCGGAAGAGCATGAGAAGCGCGAGGCCGCCATGACCGGAGGGCGACACACCCGCACCCGCGATGGAGCGGGGCTTCCTCGGGTTACCACGGCCGTCGTGGCCGTGTGCAGCGGTGACGGTCTCGCCGAACTCTTCTCGAACCTCCGCGTGCAAGGCATCGTGACCGGCGGCCAGACGCTCAACCCGTCGACTGCCGAGCTGCTGGAGACCGTCGCCCGGGTCAATGCCGACCAGGTCATCATCCTCCCGAACAACAAGAACATCATCCCGGTCGCCGAGCAGGTCGACGCGCTCAGCGAACGCAGCGTGGTTGTCGTCCCCACGGTCTCGATGCCCGAAGCACTCGCCGCGCTCGTGGTCTACGACCCCGAGTCCGATGCCGAGGACAACGCCGCCGAGATGGTCGAGGCGATCGCCTCGGTCACCACCGGCGAGGTCACCCAGGCGGTCCGCGCCTCGCGGAGCGATGTCGGCGAGATCGCCGAGGGCGACTGGATCGGGATCACCCGAGGCGAGGGGATCGCCTCGGTGGCCCCCGATGTGGTGGGAGCTGCGCTCGCCCTACTCGACGGACTGCTGGCTGAGGGCGCCGAACTCCTGACAGTGATCACCGGCGCGGATGCGACTCCGTCGGTGACCTCCGAAATTGAAGGCCACGTCGCCGCGGTGCACCCGGAGGTGCAGGTGGAGGTCCACCGAGGCGGCCAACCCCTCTACCCGTATCTGTTCGGAGCGGAGTGAGCGACGGGTCCAGCCAACCGATCTCCCTCCGTGAGCTCGCGGAGATCGACGTGGGTCGCCTCAAGCGAGTCGGCGACAAACGACGTACCGCCCTCGCGGCAGTCGGAATCGAGACCGTCCTCGACCTGTTGACCACCTATCCGAGGCGCTGGATCGACCGGACGAACGAGGCGCCGATCGCCTCGCTGGTGCTTGGCGAGGAGGCGCTGGTGATCGCCGAGGTCCGCTCCGTCAACTCGCGCACGACGCGAAACCGTCGAACGATGGTGTCGGTCGTCGTCGGCGACACGACCGGAAAGATCTCGCTCGTGTTCTTCAACCAGCCGTGGAGGGCGAAGCAACTTGCCGTCGGGATGGAGGTCGCCCTCTTCGGTCGTGTCGACGAGTACGCGGGTGGCCGCCAGATGACGAACCCGATCGTCGACCTCATCGGCGATCGCACCGGTCGGATCGTGCCCGTCTACCCGCAGAGCGAGAAGGCGCGTCTCACCACCTGGGAGATCGCCGGCTGGATCGAGGAGGCGCTCCGGCGGTGCGAGGAACGGGGGATCGCCGATCCGGTGCCCGAGGAGGTTCGGAATCGACTCGATCTGCTCGACCGCGCCGAGGCGATTCGGTCGATACATCAGCCGGAGTCGATGAGGGTCAAGGACGCCGCCCGGCGGCGGCTGGCCTTCGACGAGTTGCTGCGAGTGCAGGCCGTTCTCGTGGCCCGAAAACGGGAACTCGAACGATCGGCTCGAGGAGTGGTGCACGATCGGACGGGAGCTCTCGTCGAGCGATTCCACTCCGCCCTGCCGTTCCCCCTCACCGGGGCGCAGCGTCGAACCCTGGGCGAGATTGACGCCGACCTCGCCTCGGCTCATCCGATGCACCGACTTCTGCAGGGCGATGTCGGTGCGGGCAAGACCGTTGTCGCGGTGTCGGCGCTCCTCGTCGCCGTTGAGGGAGGACATCAGGGGGCGCTC
>Ga0222718_10004869_pt1 | contig 11013 bp, 10 predicted proteins | sample C33_27DmetaG_FD_165045 | JGI IMG/M metagenome (GOLD analysis project Ga0222718, IMG submission 165045) | Estuarine water microbial communities from San Francisco Bay, California, United States - C33_27D | ecosystem: Environmental > Aquatic > Marine > Unclassified | place: USA: California... | reverse complement strand
TGGTTGATATGAGTTATGAATTGGTATTATTGATAAGCTAGATTTTGCATAAATATCCTTCATTTCATGATCAGATAAAATTTGCTTATTCCAATGACCTTTAAAAAGCTTTACATTCTTACTTTTTATTTGTTCCAAAGTTATATTAGAAGTAATAAATATAAAATCATACTGAGGTAAATTCTCTGCAATTTTTACTACTAATTTGTAATCTCGCCTCCCATCGTTGCCTACAAAAAGTATTTGATTTCTGTTTCTTTTTTCCCTTTTTTGGCTCCAGAAGTGTGTGTCAATGCAAAAAGGTGTAAAGTGAAACTTATTTTTGTACTTCACGTATGAAACCTCAGCTTGCTGAAACTCACCTTTGCTCAAGAACATAAAATTTGTCACAGTTTTAAAAAAGATGATTAAAAAAAGTCTTTGTAGCATATGTGATTTCAGAGTGTTGGTTTGTTTTGCAAGTAAACCCATCACAATTACAGTAGATTCAGATCTTTTAATTAATTTAATGAAGACAAGCATAGGAAGTACTGAAAGACCAATCCTATCATTGGTAAGTACAACTTTGTCAGAACGCATTAAGATTTTGAAGTTTTTATATGTGCATATATTTTCAAAAAAAAATGATAATTTTGTCAATTTTCTTAAAATTTTTGAAAATATAGTTAATACTTTATTAAAAAAGTTATTTTTAATTCCAGATTCAAATTCAATAAAACTAGTTTTTTTATATTTATCTTTAACATCAAAGTAACCATAGAAAAAATCATTTGGATAAACTTCTTCAGAATTAATAAGTTTAGACCTCCCAAAACCAAAGATATATAAAATTGATGGGTTTTTAGAATTCACATATATAATGTTAATTGTAAAACTTCTTAAGTTTTGTATTATTATAAAAGTTTAAAATGGGCATTAAATGTTAGTAAATAATAAGTATTTACAATATCTATTAAATTTAATATGGGTACTTACCCTATTGTTGATGATATTCACAAGATCTTTTGTAGGTATAAGCTTTTTTGGGTTCAGAATCGGAGAACTTATGGTAGGTCTGGGCCTTTTTCTGGTTGCAATCTTATCGATAGTTTCTTTCTTGTCTAAAAAATCTTTTACTTATAAATTTCCGTGGAAATATTTTTTACTAGTTATGGTCTCTTTTGCTGTGACTTTGTTTTACACAAAAGGCAATCTTTTTTCTTTATATACATATAAAACTTCTTCTTATCTTTGGATGATTGGTTATTATTTTATTGGTTATCTAACTTTTAATAATCTTAAATTTACAAAATTTCATTTTTATAGTTTATGTACAGCTCCTATAGTTATCTACTTTATAAACTCTGGGAATTATCCAAATTTCATTATTGATTTTTTTAAAAGTTACTCAGACAAGTTTCAATTTACGAAAGGTTCCGATGTTTTAATGGCACTCATTTTTTGTACCTTAGTATTAAAAGGAAAGTTTAAAAATGAATTTAATTATTTAACATATGTAAACATAGTAAGCATCACAACCATTCCTCTATTCCTTACCTTAAGTAGAGCTTCTTTTTTTTCAGGAACTTTTTTTATTATTTCTTTAAATATTTATTATTTTTCAATAATTAAAAAAAACAAAAAAAAGTACTTCATATGGCTTCTATTCTCTATGATTTTATTTACCTTGTCAGCGATTAGGCTTGCAGCAATTCCTGATATAGAGCTTCGAAGTGAAGAGCCAGTAGTTATACAAGTTGTTGGTGGATCTATTTCAGAAATAGCTGAGAGAAAAAGTACCTTTCAGTTTTTAGGCCTCTATGCCTGCGAAGATAGAATCTGCGCAAAGGACAATACATTAGATTGGAGGTTTGATATTTGGAATGATTTAGTACGAGACCAGATTTCTAAAAATAAATTATTGTTAGGCTTTGGTTTCAATGAAATCTTTGAGATAATGAAAGACCCACAAGCTCCTGGGCGACTTGGAAGAGATGGCCTAAATGAACATGTTCATAATCATTTCTTTACCATCATTGGACGAATGGGCCTCATTGGATTGGGTGCATATTTGTTGTTTCAATACAAATTAATTAGATTACTTGACTTTACTTTTGTTATATTTATTATTCCTTTAATTCTTGTGTCACTAATTGATACAACTATGGAAAGCGTACAATTTCCCTATCTTTTCTACTTTCTGATAAGCTACAGAAAAATTGATTTTAGTTAAATATTTTTTAATAGTAGTTTTATTCCAACCATTTGTTTCTAATATAGTGTAAAGCAACAAACAATTATGCAATATAAATGGATAGAAGACTTAGAAAGCAACCTAGACAAATTTTTAGATTCTCTTCAAAAAGATGAATATAAATTTAATCCTGTCACAAAAGGCATTACACCAAACGGAGCTAAATTAGAATTAGGTCTTAGTTGTTATGCTCTAAAAATATACTTTATTACTGGTAGGTGGGATTTATTACCCAACAATCGAAAAGAAAGATGGATAAAATATATTAATTCTTTCCAATCAATTGATAATGAATTCGCCATTAATGCTTTTATAGACAATGCGTACATAAATGCATATAACGAATTCAGTCTTACTAAAAATATAAAGGAAACAGTAAAAAGTATTTTAATTTACTTGAATTACAAAAATTATAGGCTTAGAAGTGAAAAACTTGAAGAGTTTATAACCGCAGAGTCAAAACAAGCAATTTCTACCTTAATTCAAGTAAATTATAAATCAACAAAACTTTATCAAAGCGAGCTTCTGAATGAAAATGCAATACGTAATTATTTAAATAGTTTAAATTGGCAAAATGCATGGAATGCAGGAGCTCAATTTTCATCTCTTTGTGTCTTTGTTTCTACACAAGTTGAGGATGAGAGTAAAAAGCAATTACTAAAAAATATACTTTCAGATTTTATAAAAAATGTTTCTAATCCGGAAAATGGAGGGTTTTACACACAAACTATCCCTGAGGAGAGAGAGTTAATAAATGGAGCAATGAAAGTTATTACAGGTCTTGATTGGATTGGAGTAGAAATGCCCTATCCAAAAAAACTTATTGACACCTGCCTAAATGCTAAACCTAATATGGAGGGTTGTGATATTGTTGACGTAATCTATGTTTTATACATGTGTAATCGCATGACAGATTACAGAAGTAAAGATATTAAGGAATATTTTGAAATTCTTCTCAGCTTAATAGAAAGTCACTATTTTTTTGGCGAGGGAGGATTTTCTTATTTTTTAAAAAAATCTCAAACTCATTATTACGGGGTAGAGATTTCAAAAGGTTTGAATACTCCCGATTTGCATGGAACCCTTCTTTTGACTTGGGGAATCAGCATGATTTCAAAAGTTGTTGATTTACCAATTAGCAATTGGAATATTTTAAAACCTTAGATTAAAAATTTCTTAGTAAATCTATTTTTTAAAGTAGTAATATTTTTTATTTTTGATTTAAATATTTTTACAATATTTTTTTTATATTTAAACATGAGAGTTTCAAAGTCATTTTCTATTATGTGATATTCTACTCCCTTCAAGGAGTCGCTTTTAATTCTTTTAACCCAATAATCCTTGGTTAACACCTCAAAATTATAATTTTGAAGTGTTAAACCATCCATATAATTTCTTAGTAAATCTTCAGTTATATCTTCATAATTATCAACAAACAATACAGGAAGGTTTTCAGCAGATTTGTAAGTTTGATGCCACTTTGTAACAGGTATAGATCCAGCATATAATGTTTCCCAGAAGCGATGCGTATCAATACCATTACCCCATGGACAAAGAACAAATCCAAATCTTTTAATATTTTTTAAATACTTATTTTTGTTTGGCTCAACTAAATCAAGAGTTGCAAATTCTTTGTTTTTGAAAAACTCTTGAATGCCATTTCTTTCTTTAAAATTTGTATTTATATTAAAGTTTAGATAAATTTTACTATTGTCTTTTTTAAAATTTTCTATGGAGAAGTCATGAAAACTCTCTTTTGTTAGATTTTTTAGAGAAAAATCACTCGCTAATCCTATAGGTATTGAATGAAGATAATCTGATTTGTAATCAACATTAACTGAATACCAATTAATAATTGATTCTGGTTTTTTTTGGTAGAAACTTTTATCTATCATTTGGTCTGTTTGATGTGTTATTAAAGTTATGTTTTTAAGGTTATCTAGTTTTTTAATATGATAAAAAAGGTTGTCGACTTGATTTGTATTACAAAAAATAACTGAATTATCAAAGACTTTAAAATTTATGAGGTTTGTTGTTAAACATGAAAAATTAGGATCATTCGAAATCTCAACTATCTTTCTATCTAGAGTATTTACCTTGAATTGTGATCTTCTTTCCGAATAATTTACATCTGCGATATCAGCAAAATCATTACTAGTTATATAGAGATTATTTTTAATTAATTCATTCACCACTATTTAGATTAACATTAGCTAAAAACATATTGAAAAAATATCATATATTTTCAAATAATTAAAGTAAAATAATCTATAAACATTGTTAAATTTAAATATATTTTTTAATCCTGATTATTGGTTATCGGGCAGAAAACTTTTAAACAAAAAGTTTTGGCAATCATCTTTATTTAATTCATATTATCGAAAAATTCACAATTCAAACAAATCACTTAATTCTAAGTTGATTATCTCAGGTCCTCAAAAGTTAGTTAACAATTTATTAACTGGCTATAGGCATAAAGAAGGTATTGTTTTCAATAAAAATAATTATCATAATTATTATTTTTGTAACTTTGATGAAGTCTATTATTCCCAAATAGAAAAAATTTGTACTAACAGTACAAATAAAGTTTTGGTTGGCCCACTGTATAATATAAAGGGACTGTCTAAGTTATCAGAACTAACTAATCAATTTCAAAATCTGAAAATTATTGTTGCTTCTGAATCTGCTAAAAGTGCAACTATTGAATTACTGGATAATTCTATAAAACCTGACGTTATAAAAGTATTACCTGTCGGAATAGGTTTTGAAAAAGATATATATATAAATAAAAATGAACGAATTGAAAAAAAAGCATTAATTTACTTCAAAGGGAGGGACTCTAAAGATTTGAAAGTGGCAACAAGTCTCTTGAAGAAAAAAAATATTAATTACCAAATTTTCGAATATGGAAAATACTCAAATCCAAAACTATTAAGTGCTGCTTCTGTGTGTGAATTTGGTTTTATTGTTGGCAGAACCGAAAGTCAGGGAATCGCAATTAATGAAATGATGTTTTTAAACCTTCCATTATTTGTATACGATAGCAAAATAAACAATTATGGTGGTAAAAAACTAAGAGGCACCTCAGTTCCATATTTTGATAAAAGCTGTGGAAAAATTATCTCGGATGTCAAAAATATTGATAATGATTTTAACGAATTTTATAATAACTTATTGGAATCTAATTATTATCCAAATAAATATATAGCTAAAGAATTAACCCATGAAGCGGTTTTTCAAAAGTTAGAGAAGATTTTTCTTAGTTTTTAAAAATACTTCTTTTTTAATTCCCGTGGAAATTCTAAATAGTTAAGTTTTACTTTATCTTTAAGTCCAAATGCGCTAAATCCAAATTGATCTTCATTTAATTTCTTAAGTTTATCTTGAATATATATAGGATGATTTTTAAGCTTTGATTTAAATAAATGTTTTCTATATCTATCTTGAATCATTCTATACCAAGCTTCGAAAGCTAGTTTAGGATCATCTCCACCTCTATCGCCATAATTTTGGAAAGATCGCTTCCAGGCTCTAGCAAACCTTGCTCTATCTAGGCCAATGATTTCTTTAGTTCTAAACATTGAGTCGTATTGCCAAATAGGAACTTTTACCTGAGGAACATTTTTATACGTTAGTAGCTCACCATTTAATGTCGCTAGCATTTTATCAGTCCCTCCATTCAGCTTAATTTCAGGGAATTTTCTTTTATTTAGCAATAAACAAAGTTTTGTTTTTATTTGATACTTATCATATGTGAAAAATTGATATTGAGGAAACACTATTGCGGGAAAATCTTTAAATCTTTTCATGGATTCTCTTATTAAAGGAATATCATTCTCATGAATAAAGTAGTCTAAGTCCATTCTCATTACCCAGTCTGTGTTACATTTATCCATACCGGATTGATATATTTTATTAAATATACCCCAGTCGAATTCTTTTGGCCAATCTTCACCAACCACAACAACTTCATCAGCAGTAGAGTTATAGCAATTTAAGGATTCTTTCCATGGGTCATTTCTTTCTTCAGGATTCGTCATTGTTGTAAAAATGCTTAATGTATTCACTAAAATCATATTAGTTAAAAATAGTATCTAACACCTATACTTAAATATAGAAATCATGAACTTTTTAACTAAACACAGTGTGAAAATTTTTAAAGTGATAAACCCCTTGCTGTTTTTAAAAAACTATACATTAAACTATTATTTTTCTCGTTTTGGAAACAATTTACAACAAATTGCGATAGGAGTATTGTATTCAAAGATTCATAAAGGTAACTTTTATTCCCCCCCTCACGAACACATAAAAGAGTTTTCAGTAATAAACAATGAAATTTTTGATAAGTTTTCATTGTTTAAAAAAAGATATAGATTTTTTTATTTTCACGATAAGAAAGATTTTGCGAGAAAGAAATTAAAATCTGAAGATGTAATTAATAATATACAAAAAACATTTAAAGAGCATATTCGTAAAAATATCAAATTTTTAAAAGACCACCCAATTGATGAAGACACTCTTGTTATACATATAAGAAGTGGAGATATTTTTATAGACAAGAAAAAAGATTATTACCAGAATCCTATAAATTTTTATATTGAAATCATGAAAGAGTATAAAAAAGTAGTAGTGGTGACGTCCAAGGATAAATTAAATCCTATTTGTTCAGAGTTAGAAAAAATATCTAAAGTTACTTTTCAAACACTCTCTATGGAGTCAGATTTCAACATACTTTATAATTCAAAAAACTTGGCTACTTCTGGTGTGGGGACTTTTCCAATAGCAGCAGCTTTACTTTCCAAGGAGTTAAATAACTTTTACTATACAAACTTATATTTAGATGAACATTTAAATCCAAAAATGCTTAAAGATTCAAAAATTGTTCACCATAAGTACAACATCAATAGTTCGTATATTTACGAATATGAAAAACAAGTAGATATTAAAAACTTGATTTTGGATAAATCAATTGAAGTACAGAAGGAAAATTAGATGTACCACTCTTGGTACTTTTTCATCAACTCTATTTTTTCGTCTCCTCGTACGTAATTAAAATGTATCATTAGAGGGTTAATATTTCCATAGTTTGAATAAAACTTTGGACCATTTGGAAATTTGTTTAGTGGCAGTATATTGTAATTAAATTTACTTTTACTTTTATTGATATAAGTCTGATCGTGTGTTTTGAATTTCTTAAATTTTTTATACGGTATATTTAAAGGATTAAAGAACTTTTTCATTTTCTTATTTGATTTAATCAACATAAACCCTGCACAAAGATTAATCTCATTAGGCTTAGAAGGTCTTTTATCATTTTGGAAAGCTATGTCTTTATAGGAAAATTTATAAAATATATCCTCTAGAAAATCATTTTTTATGACTATATCACCATCGATATAAATGACATAATCAAAAACCAGCAAAGACTGATAAATTAGTTCAAACTTTTTATACATTAAATCCCCAAAAAATTCAGAATCTTGACGTAGTATCTCATCTTTTTCGAGGTGTTGAAAAGTATTATTTTCATAAAAGTTGATATTATTTGATTTTTCAGAGAACTTGGTAACATAAGATTTGTTATCTAGGCAAAAAATATTTAAATCCAAGTCAATTTTATTTTTTACAATAGAGGCACATAAGTTTTTTGTAAGATCAATATAACCATCGCTTGTAAAAGTAATTGCTCCTATATGTTTATATTTTTTGTTTATGCTTTTCAATTATTACCAATATTTTAATTATTTAGAAAAAACTTACTATATAAGCTTAATCAATTTCTTTTTTTAATGAATTTGTAGAAAAACTTCTCTAAAAAAGAAGCTTTTTGATAAAGATATTGCTTTTCTCCAAAATAAATTGTTGATTGAATATGTTTTGGATATAAACTATAGAATTTAATTTTTTGCCAATTTGTATAAGCACCTTGTTGTACAGCAAGAAATGGATATTCAAATTGCAATTTTTCCTTTTGTTTAAACCAAACTTCATTTTCCTTTTCTTCACATCCATAAATTTTACTAATGATACTTAAAATACTTTGGTCATGCCTATTAGACCTATAGCCTTCTATTTGATTGTTGCTATATTTATCCGTTATTAAGTACATGTCCTTGTCTAGTAATTTGTCAACTTCATTTAGTTGCTCACGGAGGGATTCAGATTTTTTAACAATAATATGACCCGCTAGATACTGCTGAGAGTTACCTTCTTTAGATTCAGGATGTATTCCAAAATAATCAAAAATTTCCTTCGAAGTCCAATATTTTTCTATTTGATCATTTTTGAATCTCAAAGTTGAATACTTAGAATGCGAAAGAATATCTATATACTCATTAAATTTAATAGCAGCGTTTAGATTTAATGATGAACCAGCGTCAGAATACACAACAATGTCACCATCATTAACTTTTTCAAGTTGCTGTTTAATTATTTGATGTTTCCATATCCAGAAACCAGCACCTTTTTGATTTTTTAATATTTCTTCATATTTATTCAAAAAGTTATTATTTAATTCTTTTGGACTATAGGCAAGACAAGTATCAAAATAACCACTCTTTTTTGCAAGAGTTAACAGGTGCTTTTTTTGAAGTTCAAAATTGTTATCTCCATAGGTAATAAATACAATTTTTCTCTTTTTCAAATTACCTCATTTCAGTATCAAAAATATTATTTTTTGAGCCTTGTTTAAATATATTTTTCTTAGACCAGTGAATATTCATATCTTGAATATAAAACTGATATGCAAGTTCCCAGTCAATAACTAAATTCATTGGAGTTAGTTTATCTAATATTTTCGGAATAGAGTTTTTTTTAACTAATATTGCATCTGTTGTATTAGTCGCTGGATGAGACATTCTGAAACTTTTTATAAAAGGGAGAAATCTTCTGATGCCAATTTTATCATTTCTAAAACCTTGACTCATACCCTCTCCGACAAAAATAAGATCCCAGGAGGGTTTTCTTTGGATTAGTTTTTCAATTTTTTTCATAAAGTTTTCATACACAGGAATACAGTCATCTTCTAGTATTAATGCATATTCATAGTTTTCTTTATCTATCTTTTCAAATGTTTTAACAAACTTAACTGCTACTGAAATTTCAGACCTTCGTAATTTCACATATGAGTTTGCTCTTTCACCCCAAAGTTCAACTTTCTTATTAAATTCTGCCTCACTATCTTGATAAACTTTGTCTATGAGGGTTTGGTTCAATTCCTCTTTATCAAAATTTTCAATAAATTCATATTCAAAACCTATATTTTCTAAAATAGAGGACATATGAAGCTTTCTATCTTCGTATCCTTTGTAATGAATTATATATATTTTTAATTTAGTGTTCATGAGTCTATAAATTCTGATATCGCAGTTAATACATTTTCAGGTACAACAAAGTCGGGAATTTTATTATTTTTAAAGAATGGCTCATTTAAATAATTCGCTATCAAATCTTTATTGTCGTAAGTTTCTAAAATAAAGTTAATTAAATCACTATCGTTTTTAAAATCACCATGAAAAATAAAAGAGTCTGGATTAAAGTCTTCTTTAACTTGACTAGATCCCCAATAAATAGGAATAGAACCTGCATACATTGAATGTAGTATTTTTTCAGTAACATAGCCATGAGAGTTACTATTTTCAAAAGATATATTGAACTTAAAAGGTTTCATATAGGTTAATTTTCTTTTTTGATCTCCTCTTCCAGAAGCTCTAATGAAAGAATTTGTGTACAACCTACCAAGATTATGGACTTTTTTTACTTCGTTAAGCTTTGGTACAAAATTTACCCTTTCACCTACAGGTTTAGATGCAATGAATGAGCAAAAATAGGGTTTCAGAGAAGTAAACTTTTTTCTTGAACTTAGTAACGATTTTTTTGAAATAAGAAATGCTGGATCTCTATCTAGTATGTTGCTGTCTTTTTCAAACCAATTGATATATTGAGTCCAGAGAGGTAATCGATAGTTTTGCTTACTATTTTGTTTAAAAGAAAGTGAAAAGTGTGTATCAACTGTTACTGGATCAATATTTTCTCCAGTAAAAAATATTTTTTTGGTCAATCCGTTATTGTATTTTAAATGTCCTTCTTTGTTAAAATAATCAACAGAATGAAAAAGTACATCAGGATTATTACTATCAATCTCTAAGTCATACTTAATAGCTAATAAATTGTAAAAATAATTGTCTTCTGACCTGAAGTTTGGCCAAAAATCTGTGAAATATATTTTTAATTTTTTTTTGTTCAATATTATCAATTTATATGTTTAATTTAAGTATATAATTGCTTAATAAATGAGTGTCAGAATTAATAATTTATAGGAAATCATGAAAGCATTTATCACAGGGATTAACGGCCAAGATGGCTCTTATTTAGCAGAGTATTTAATCAATAAGAATTATGAAGTACACGGAACTATTAGAAGGTCTTCATCTATAAATACTGAAAAAATTGACCATTTGATATCTGAGCACCAAGGCAAAGAACTTTTTTTATACTATTCAGACTTGCTTGATTCATCGTCTTTGACAAATTTAATTTCGAAGATTAACCCAAATGAAGTTTACAACTTGGCAGCCCAGTCTCACGTTGCAGTTTCTTTTCAAAACCCACTATTTACTACAGAGACAAGTACAGTTGGACCACTTTCTTTACTTGAGTCAATAAGAAATGTAAATAAAGAAATTAAATTTTATCAGGCTTCTTCATCAGAAATGTACGGAGGATCATTGAGAGAACCTTTGGATGAAGATTCGAAATTTGAGCCTAAAAGTCCTTATGCG
>Ga0222718_10004868_pt1 | contig 11014 bp, 7 predicted proteins | sample C33_27DmetaG_FD_165045 | JGI IMG/M metagenome (GOLD analysis project Ga0222718, IMG submission 165045) | Estuarine water microbial communities from San Francisco Bay, California, United States - C33_27D | ecosystem: Environmental > Aquatic > Marine > Unclassified | place: USA: California... | reverse complement strand
CGACTCATGCCGACATCAATGTCACCAGGCAAATCTCCGCTTCCTCGATATCGGTTGTCATACACAGCAATCAGGGATCCCTGATTCGTCGTGGCCAGCCCGGGAATGCGATAGGTGTGACAGTCATCTTGTCCAGCCATCCTTACCGCGACACCAATGCGCTGTGGTCCCGCTAGAGAGACTTCTTCAGCACGGTGAGTAGTGCCATCGACATCCAGATTCACGAACTGAGCGTCCACAGTTCCGTTCAGTGACGCCGTCGGTTTCAGTTCGAAAGACACACGCAAAGCATTCACGCCATCGACCAAGACTTGCTCCCCTTTGAACGTCAGTTCGTTCTCGGGCTCAAGCGCTTCTCCAAAGAGTGTGTTCTTGTAGTAGACTCGAACCTTAGCGATCGCAGTAATATCGGGAATGCGGACGGTCAGACTTCGGATCGTCTTCGGTTCCAAGGATCCTGTCACACTGATATTCACCGTCATCACTGGATTATCCTCTTTCCCAATGAACACAGGATTCACTTGCTGCACGACGCTCACATGGCCGATTCGCATCGGCACCGGCTTTTTGATGACCACATCATCAATGAGAGTACCTGCATTCAAAGGAGCTGTGCCGATAAACCGAAGCCTCTTTGTCCCTGCAGGCAACGGAACTCGAACGGCAGACAGGAATGGTCGGCCCACTCGAATTTGATCATCACCACGGAAGATCTCCCCCCATTTCTCTCCTTGCTGAGACTCGATGCGGAAGGTGTAGGGCTTGCGACTTGTCCAACGCTCTGCCTGAAACGTTAGTGCCATGCCTAACTCCGTTGCCTGATTGAGCGTGAGGTTGATCGCACGATTCTCACCTCCTTTGAGGTGTAAACTCTGTTTGCCACGATGGGCGAAACGTGCAGTGATCTGCGCATGCCCGGCCTCTGCCGTCCACACTGTCTGGCCAAACTTCAGTTCGGTAAACGGTTCCGCCTTGGCTTGTTCAAAACCCACGCGGTAGGCAGCGCCGGCGTCTGTGTTTGGCGCTTGAGTGGTGATTGTCGTGATCGGCCAGCGATCCGTTCGAAACGGCGACACGGGCGAACCATCGTTGCCCGTGAGATTGACCTTCGGATCATTCGCCCAGCCATACCGAACGGCCATCGGGTTCGCGACCGGATTCGAAGTCACCAAGATCACGTCGTTCTCGACCGTTCCTTTGGCAGGATGAAAGACATGATCCTCGCCCGCGACAACCAATCCCCTCGTTGGTTTGCCGTCACTTGTGCTTAAACTGCTGGAGAAATGTAATGTTGCCGTGGGTCCATCAAAAGTCACATTCTTCACCACGGGACTGTTGCCGTTTCCTAGTGCTAATTGGGCTAGCCGTTCGCCCACGGGACGCTTGTCAGCGGGATGAACATTGGTCGGATGCCCAACATCAATGGCCACCACCATTCCTGTATGTGGCACTTCCTGCGAAACCTCTAGCTGCATCTCCCGAAACAAAGGCCAATCGCGATTAAGCCCTGGCAATTGTACGAAGTAGAAGGGAAGCTTGGGGTCGTCCCAAGCCTTTCGCCATGCGTTGATCAAGGAAACGAATTTCTTCTTGTTCGCAGCGGGATCAATGGCAGGGCTACCGGCCCCCGAAGCCGTGGCGTTGGATTCCCCCTGATACCAAAGGAAGCCTCGCAGCGCCATGGGCACCAATGGGCGCATGCCGGCATCGAACAGGAATCCAGGTTCGAATGGGTGATGTGGGGCTGGAAGCACGCGTTTTTCTAACCAAGCAGCCAAGTTATCCCGACCACGCTCGCGACACCAGGCAGGCATGTTCGCGTCATCCAACCAACCGCTTGAGTTCGCTGTCGGAATGTAAGACTCCATCGGGACACCTCCGACGGCATTGTGAATGAGGCCTATCGGCACTTCCAAAGTGTTCTGTAGTTTATCACCAAAGTAGTAGGCCACCGCCGAGAATGTGGCTGCCGTCTCAGGCGAGCATCGCGTCCACCCCTGGGTTTCGTAGTAGTTGTCAGCACCAACACGGCGCAACGTGCCTAACGGATAGCGTTTCTTCTTTGGATAGAGCGTTCCTGTGAAATCGAGTAGACGAATATTTAGATTGGAAGCGGCATCAATGGCCTGCTTCGCTCCCTTCGATTGCTGAAGCATCCAGCGCATGTTTGATTGACCAGCACACAGCCAAACCTCGCCGACCAATACATCCCCGAGAGTGATGGTATGGCTTCCTGAACGCACCACCAGTTCCTGCGGCAAGGAATTCGCGGACATCGCACCAAGGGTGACCGACCACTTGCCCAGTTTATCTGCTTGTGACGTGCGCTCTTGCCCAGCGAAGACAACCTTTACGACTGCCCCTGGTGCCGCCTGTCCGAAAACCGGCACGGGCTTGTCTCGTTGCAAGACCATGTGACTCCCAAAGGGCTTGCCTAACTGAAACTCTGGCGGACTGACATCTCGCCACCCTTCTCCCTTGTTCAGAAGTGCTCTCAATCTAATGAGATTCTCCTGCTCGTCTTCAGACCTAGCAAGATTGCTCTCTTCGTTGGGATCAACATGATGATCATAAAGCTCGCGTTCTGCAACGTCTCCGGACTTCAGGTTGATCCACTCGGTGTAACGATAACGCCCATCCGTTAGTGAATACCCTCGATGACCGCGCCGCGTAAATTGCGAGAACGCCGCTTGTTTCCAAGAACGGCTCGGGTCTTCCAACACTGCCGAGAAACTCTTTCCTTGAAGCGCATGCTCCGAAACTGGCAGTTCCGCTAGATCCGCGAGTGTTGGATAGAGATCGACCAGCTCGACCAGGGAATTCGTAGCCTGCCCATTGCCTTTGCGGCCCGGGGCGTGTACAACCATCGCAACTCGCGTGTCCAATTCGAAGTTCGTCGTCTTACCCCAGAGATTCTTCTCGCCGAGATGATAGCCGTGATCACTCCACAAGACCACAATCGTATTCTCCCGCAGGCCTAACTGATTCAGTTCAGACAACACCTTGCCCACTTGGGCATCGATGAAACTGATGCACGCAGCATAACCGTGCTTCATGCGCCGCTGATTGCCCTCAGAAATCACTCCTTTGTTAGGTTGGTCCGTGTAGCGACGAATCTCGCCTGAACCATGTAGCGCCATCTTAGGCGCGCCATCGGGCACCGATTGGTGAAGCGCAAGATCGATCTCGTTGGCATCGTAAAGGTCCCAATACTTCTTGGGCGCGATGAATGGGCTATGCGGCTTGATAAAACCCACAGCAAGAAAAAATGGCTGACCCTTCTGCGCGAGTTCACGAAGAGTTTCCGTCGCGCGCTTTGCCACCAAGCCATCGTAAAGCGTTTCATCGGGCACATCGGGCGCTTCCGTCATCGGACCAAACACCAATTTCTCGGTCCATTCACTCGGATGAGGATCCACCGGACGGTACATTGCCTGGAATGCCTCCTTTGCCGCCGCGATGCCATTCTCAGTGTAATAGTAGCGTGGGCCAGGGCGATACGCTGGCACACTCCAAGAAATCGGATCACCATAGGTATCCGCTACCGTCTTGCTAGAACCTTCGGGAAACACGCCATGATAGATCTTTCCGAAAGCTTGTGTGTAGTATCCGTGATTCTTGAAGTGCTGCGGCAGCGTGACAATGTCAGGATAAAGGTCACGGTAGTGGGTGTGATTGCCATGCACCTGAGTGGCATCTGGTCGCAACCCTGTTAGAATGCTGGCGCGAGAAGGGTTGCAGACAGACTGCTGGCAGTAGGCGCGATCAAAGCGCACACCTTCCTTTGCCAACTGATCAATGTTTGGGCTGATGATGTGATCGTGCCCATAACAACCAAGTTCCGGCCTCAGATCATCGATAGCGATGAACAAGACATTCGGCTTGGCAAAAACACTGGTTAGAAGGCCCAGGAGAACCAACAAACTTGAAACGATCAATTTCATTTTCCCGATTTTAGGTATTCTAATATGCCAGCGCGTTCGAAATCCTTGCGCACGGTTTTGAGTCCAGCCTCAGACATATCCCGAATGGGATAGCGCAGGGGACCACCATCGACACCCACCAGTTTCATAGAGGCTTTGAGGCTGAAGTGGTCTCCTTTTCGAAGCCAGTCTTTTCGTAGTTTTATTGTAGAGTGTTCGTTAGAATCGCCGGTGGTGCTTTGTGGCGACTTTACGCCGCTAGGCTTTGCGGTGATCCATAGATGGAACACGGTGTCTGATACTTTAGGTGCTGATTTTTTCGCTGGTGGTTGTAGTAGCCCATCCATTCATCAATGTGCTCCTTTAACTCGGGAATGGTTTCGTAGCTCCATAACCTCGTCTTCTCAACCTTCAGGCTACGCCAGAGTCGCTCAATGAACACGTTGTCCATCCAACGTCCTTTGCCATCCATGCTCACCTTGATCCCGTTGGACTCGATCTCTCTCGTCCACTCGGTGCTCGTAAATTGGCTTCCCTGATCCGTATTGAAGGTCTTAGGCCTACGTCCGCATTGAAATGCCCTCGCCAGAGCTCGCAAGCACATTTCGGTATCGGCAGTGTTGCTCAATTCCCAACTCAACACGGCCCGGCTGTGCCAGTCCATGATGGCGACTAGGTAGGCATGGCCTGTCGCCATAGGGATGTATGTAATGTCCGTGCACCAGACCTCATCCACCTCACTGACCTTCCGGTTACGCAGGAGATAGGGGTAGATCTGGTGCCCCTTGGCACGAGCGCTAAGTTTTGGCTTGGGGGCTATCGCCTTGATACCCATCGTTCTCATCAGGCGAGGTAATCGCTTTCGGCCTATTTTGATCCCTTGATCTGCTAGCTCTTGGATAAGCTTCCGCTGCCCCAAGAATGGCCAACGGGTGTGAAGCTCGTCTAGGCAGCGCATGATCATTCGCTCCTTTTCTGAAGTCGGTGTTGACTTCGGTGTTAGTCTGTTGCGATTAACTCCTAGAAGAGCGCTCTGCTTCCTTATCGAGGGCTTGGTATACTGGGTCTCAATCATGGCTTTTCGCTGAGATCGATCCCCAGCTCCTAGCACTTTTTTCGAAGAACTCCTTCTCGATGACGAGCTGGCCAACTTTGCGTTCCAATCGCTGCTCCTGCTTCTCTTTGAGGGCGAGTTCCGATTTCGCGTGATTCTTGCCTGCAAAGATCTCTGGCACGCGTCCTTCCAATTCCTTCTTCTACTGGCTCACCTGTGTCGGGGCTAGCTCGTTAGCCTGAGCGATCTCATTGATTGTCTTAAACTCGGGTGTGAGGTGTCTTCTCTTTCGTTTCATTTCGTCTGTTTTACTTGGGTTGCACACCACAGACGAGCCTTCGAATTCTCAATAGCTACATGGCTCCGTTTGGGGCGACCACTTCAGATCAAGCTGATCTAAGCATCGATGCCGCCCGACTAGCCGCAGTAAAACTTGATCGCTACACGGCTGGAGGGATGGAACCCGCAAAGAATTTGGTGACCAATCAAATGCACCGACGGTTTTACGCACTGAAAAAGGCGGAAACGAAAGCGTCAGAGCAGAAGGTTGCCGCAACGCGCTAAGTGGGTGGAATGGATGAACGAAAACTCTAGTATTACCGATGGTGCTGCAAGAGCTGCCGTCCTTTCCAGGCGTTCCGTAGGATCTGAATCGTGTGGAGAATGGGCACTCCCCCACCCTTCTTAGCCAAATGGGTCTTAATCTGAGTGAGGCAGCCGATATTTCCCGTCGCGATGAGATCTGGCTTCGTGGCCAGGATGGCGTTGGCTTTCTGTTGACCAAGAGAAGCCGCGATCTCGGGCTGATCAATGTTGTAGGTGCCCGCGGATCCGCAGCAGAGATGGGGATCTGAAACCTCCGCGACGGTCACTCCGGGGATGCGTTGCAAGAGCTGTCGCGGTTGATTCACAATGCCCTGTGCGTTTGCTAGATGACACGCATCGTGGTAGGCAATGGTCTTCGTTTCCTCGGAGTCGGGAAAGGGCTTGAGATCGCCTAGCTGATGGAGGAAGGAGGTGACATCCATCACACGATGGCGGAATGCCTCAGCCTCGGCCTCTTGATCCGTGCCACGAAGGATGAGGTGGTATTCATGCAAACCAGAACCACAACCTGCCGCATTGGTGATGATGGCGTCAAAACCCTCATCACTGAACGCATCAAGATTTTTTTGCGCAAACTTCCTCGCCGCAGGCAAGTCGCCGACATGCCATGAGAGGGCGCCACAGCAGCCTTGATCTCTCGCCACAATCACCTCGACGCCGTTGTGCGTGAGTCCCTCGATCGTAGCCGTATTGATGTCAGGATCGAGTACCTGCTGCGCACAACCGATGAGTAAAGCAACACGCGCTCGCTTCGTACCTTGCGCCGGATTAACCCTCTTCCATTTCTGACGCGGTGGCAATCTGTCAGGCAACAGATCAAGCATGGGCTTAAACGATTTGGGCATTAATGGAGCGAACGCTTTACCAAGCTTACCAAGTTGCGTCCCTACACGAAATCGGTCTGGGTAAGGCAACGTCTGTGATACTAGCGTGCGTCGCAAACTCTCCATCAGGGGGCGATCTCGCTTCTCGTTGCCCAAGGCCCGGAAAGGACTGATCAGATCGCGGTAAGCCACTCCGGACGGGCACGCCGGTTCACAAGCCAGACAGCCCAAGCACTGATCCACATGTGGCAACGCCTTCTCCAGGTCGAGCGTCCCTTCGAGCACCTCTTTCATCAATAAGATACGACCGCGTGGAGAATCCATTTCCTGACGCTGCTCCATGTAGGTAGGACAAGCCGCCAAGCAGAAGCCGCAGTGAACGCACGACTTCACGGCATCGGCCATAGGCTTGCCCAAAGGGCCATGCTGATTGGGATCAATGTCGTGATGCATGGTGCTAGTCTTGGTCGTGAATCGTGGGGAAACGCCCGCATGGATCGAGCGCGTGCTTGAGCCTCGCCTCGATATGGCTCGAGCGCGTTGCGCCTAGCCAAAGAGGCTCGGTAGCCTCTCCTACAATGTGCAGGCCGCTCATGGAGAGCTTGGTGAGACTATCAGAAACTGCTGACAACAGATTCCCCTCCGGAACTGCTACATAGCCCACATTTCCTCCGCTGCTGTAACGCACGCAAACGTCGCCGAGTGATTCGAGTTGCTCCTGCAGACGAACAATCCCTCGCGGAGAAACAGGCACTTTGACAAGCGCCCCCGTGTCGGGCACCCACGAAAGTTCACGGGTCTCTTGCCAATAGTCATCGCCAACTTCTTGAACATCTCCAGGCCAAGTCCCCACAATGTCCGAGGCAATCTTGGCTATGGCCTCAGAGGGACTTCCCACGCGTAGGTAGAGCCGCTTGCGAACTGCTTCGTAGTCGATGGCATACAGCTCCCAGCGCGAAGACGCCGCTAGGGCCAGCCTGTCGACCGCTTGCTCATGGGACTGACATTGCACTTGCAAAGTCCGTTCGACAGTAGGCCTGGGAAACACCTTGAACGTCATTTCCGTAATAATGCCATACCGGCCAAGGCTCCCCACCATGAACTTTGGAAGATCAAAACCAGCAGCATTCTTCACCACCTTGCCACCTGCTGAGACGAACTTGCCTTGTCCTGATAGAAATTGGATTCCCAGGACAAAGTCTCGCAAGCCACCAAAGCGAAACCGCCCAGCACCTGACAGCCCCGACGCAACCGCACCACCCAACGTCGCTCCTCGATCACTATAAAGCGATGAACATGGAAGGAACTGGCCTTTAGCTCGAAGCGCCTCTTTAATCTCGCGCACCCGCGTGCCTGCAAAGGCGGTAAACGTGTATTCCGAAGGCTGATACTCGATGATGCCCGAGAGGCCGCGCGTCGTGATAAGCTGGCAACCTTCATCAACAGCGCACAGCCGAGTTTTCGTGCGGGAACCCACTGGCAACACGCGAGGGCAATCGACCACCAAGTCTTGAAGCTCACTCGTATCTCGTGGTTCTAACATGGCGTCTATTCACGAGAAATGATACCGGCTGCTTCCAGTGGGTGAACGCCGTGCTGAGAAAGTGCTGGAGCTTCCGGTCCAGGAAACATCTTCCCCGGATTGGCAATTTGGTCAGGATCGAAAGCCGCGCGAATGTCTTTCATCATCTGGATATCGTCTTCAGCAAACATGTCACCGAGGTAGTCGCGCTTCTCCATTCCAATACCGTGCTCGCCCGTGATTGATCCGCCCATTCCGATACACATCTTTAGGATGCGTCCCGCCAACGCCTCTGCCGCTTCCAAAGAACCTTCTTCACGTCCGTTGTAGAGGATGAGCGGATGAAGGTTACCATCACCCGCATGAAAGACATTGGCTACGCGGATCCCCGTCTCAGTAGACATCTGATCGATGCGTCTCAACGCCTCTCCCAAACGACTGCGCGGCACGACACCGTCTTGCACGATGAAGTCTGGACTCAATCGCCCGACCGCAGAGAAGGCGCTCTTGCGCCCCTTCCAAATGCTCATCCGATCCGCATCATCGACAGCCACGCGTGTGGCAAAGGCACCGGTCTGTGCTAGGATCGCATCAAGCTTCTCGCGCTCCACCGCCACCTTCTCAGCAGCCCCTTCCAACTCAACAATCAGCACCGCTTCTGCTCCCTTTGGATAACCACAAGCCACAGCTGCTTCGGCCGCTTCGATGGCCAGCGCATCCATGATTTCCATGGCACCCGGCAAGAGCCCAGAATCAATCACCACGCCGACCGCATTGCCAGCCTCTTCAAGCGACCGATAGCCAACAAGAACGGTATGAAAGGATTCCGCCTTTGGTAACAATCTTAGAGCGATTTCATAGGCCACCCCAAAGAGCCCTTCGGATCCGCAGAACAGGCCAACTTCATCAGGCCCAATTTGTTCTCGGCTTCTACCGCCAAACTGCACCACCTCACCCGTTGCCAAGACAGCTTTCAGGCCTAACACATGGTTCGTTGTCATCCCGTACTTCAAACAATGCGCGCCGCCTGAATTGAACGCCACGTTTCCCCCAATCGTGCAAATGGTTTGGCTCGAAGGGTCCGGCGCGTAATACAGACCGTGCGCCTGAGCCGCACGCGTCACCTCGAGATTCACCACGCCCGGCTGTACCACAGCCACACGATCGACCGGATCAATCTCCAAGATCTTGTCCAGCCGATTCAGAGCAATGACGATGCCCTCATCGACTGGAAGGGAACCACCAGAAAGGCTGGTGCCGCTGCCACGCGCCACAAAGGGAACACCTTCACATTGGCACCACTGGACGACGGAAATCAATTCATCTGAACTCTCAGGAATGACCACTGCACGAGGCTCGGCCTTAAACGCCGTGAGCCCATCCGACTCGTATGCCAGGACGTGCGCGTCATCCGACAACACACGATCATCGGAAAGCAGATTGCGAAGCGCTGTAAGGGAAACCGCCAAGGGCTTGAAACTAAAGAACCTCCTTCAGCGCGGCAAGTACTAGATCCACGTTCCGTTTAGTACAGGCATGCCCCATGATACCAATTCGCCAGGCTTTACCGGCCATCGGCCCAAGACCGGCACCGATTTCGATGTCGTATTCAGCTAGCAAGCGACTACGGACAGCGGCGTCTTCTGTTCCATCAGGAATGTAAACGCAATTCAAGTTATGTAGTGAATGCGAAGGCACGTATTTCAAGCCCATGGCCTCCAAGCCACCCCGCAAACGCTGGTGCATCTCAGCATGGCGCGCGATGCGATTCTCCAAGCCTTCCTCACGCACCATGATGAGCGCTTCGCGAAGCGCATACGTCATATTGATAGGCGCAGTGTGATGATAAGCACGCCCGCCCGAAGCATTGCCCATGTAATAATCACGCAGCATGGAGACATCAAGATACCAGCTCTTTACTTTAGTCTTGCGTTCCTCAATCACCTCAAGCGCACGGTCCGAGAACGATACTGGCGAGAGCCCGGGAGGGCACGAGAGATTCTTTTGAGTGCCAGAGTAGATGGCATCGATCCCCCACTCATCCACCTGTAGCTCATGCCCACCTAACGAAGTCACGGAATCGACCAAGAACAACATGCCAGCATCGTGGGCACTCTTGGAAATGTTAATCAAGGGTTGATGTGCACCAGTCGAGGTCTCGGCATGAACAATGGCAAAGAGCTTGGCCTTTGGATGCGCAGCGATCGCTTCTGCAGCCGCTTCGTCCGTGATGATCTCGCCCCAGGCCGATTCCACCGTGTGCACAATCGCGCCACAGCGTTCCATCACGTCCTTCATGCGCCCACCAAAGGCCCCATTGACACACACGAGGGCTTCATCGCCCGGTTCCAGCAGGTTCACCGCGAGCGTTTCCATTCCTGCCATGCCCGTTCCTGAAACAGGAAAGGTCATCTTGTTCTGTGTTTGGAAGACTTCTCGAAGCAAGGCGCAGGTTTCGTCCATAATCTGGACATATTGCGGGTCGAGATGACCCAACGTAGGTGACGCCAGAGCTTTGAGAACACGATTCGAGACAGAACTCGGGCCGGGGCCCATGAGGATACGTTCCGCAGGATTGAGTTGGGAATATTGGGTCATTTGAAATGTTTGAGGTTGGGTCGACACACGACGCCGGTCTTCTCTAGAAGATATCAGAACCGGCATCCAGCCCGTTCTGAGAAGAGTTGATCGATTGGACAGCTATCGCCGTTCACGGATCATGGGGCTAATCGGGTGCTTCGATTAAGGAGAACCGCACCCCGTGCGGGCGAACCTCCACTATGAGCGACTTGAGAATTGCTACGGATCTGCTGGTTCACCGAACGAAGAGAACCTGGGTGGCGGATTCAAGTTGCTAGCGCACAAGACGAGCAAAGAGGTGGTAAGTGGACTCACGTCGCAGTTAGACGATTGAGGTAGAGCATTGGACAAGCGTATTCAAGGAGTTTGCGAGGGCGCTCATTGATTTCCTCTTCAACCCACCTAAGGGATTCCTCCTTGATTCCAGCGAAGCTTTCGCCTTTTGGATAGTATTGGCGCAAGAGACCATTGTGATTCTCGACCAAGCCCTTCTCCCAGGCATGAT
>Ga0222718_10004866_pt1 | contig 11018 bp, 10 predicted proteins | sample C33_27DmetaG_FD_165045 | JGI IMG/M metagenome (GOLD analysis project Ga0222718, IMG submission 165045) | Estuarine water microbial communities from San Francisco Bay, California, United States - C33_27D | ecosystem: Environmental > Aquatic > Marine > Unclassified | place: USA: California... | reverse complement strand
ATTGAAAAGTCTAATCTTTCCATCCCAATATTTATTTTTATACGACGGCATAAATTCAGCGCCAGGAACTTTGAATGTAAAATAGTCTACAAGTTCTTTCAACATAAAAAGTTCTGGTGAGTCTACTTGCACATAAACCTCATTTAATTTAGAAACATAAAATTTACTCATTAATTTCCTTCGAGCCACTTCTTATAGTCTATAAAATTCTTGATTGTCCATTTTTTCTGATCGACCAGAATATCTATTGTCTTATCAATTATATTAATGATTTGCTTCAATATTAACATTTTCTTTTTTGCTTTAATCATATCATTATCATCATCTACCCAAATATTAAGATCTGCCTTGAGTATTTTAGTACCTTCTATTTCCCATCCCTTGGAAATAATTTCATCTTCTGACATTTTTCCAGTATAGTATTTTGTCTTGGATGCTAATAATTGTCTATATTCTAAATCTAAGAATTGATATTTTGTTTCCCAAACCTGTTGATAAGTCATCCACTTCCCAATCAAGTTTTGATTGTGAGCGAGTTCTTCTGTTAATTTTAGAAAATCTATCTTTATATCTTTTTCAGATTCTTGAGTCAATTCAGCCAGTTTAACCGAATACTTTTCGTCCATAATGTTCTCCACATAGTATTATAAAGTTTCAATATCATAACTTCTGTACATAAAGTCAGCAGTAGAAAGGGGTGCAACACTTCCAGTCTCTGCAGAAGAAAGAGGCAAATCCCCTACTGCTATAGGAAATGCATCTTTAAATGTAAATTTTAGGATGGGTGTCGATTGATTATTATATATGAGTAGAATCAAATCTGAAAACACATCCGTCAAAGCAAGTCGCTTTGCATTGGTAAAATTGCCATATTGTTGAAAGTTGTCTGGAAATCCTAATGCAGTAAGCCAATTGTAAATTTCTAACCAATTTTTCATTTCTTCGTCTACTAGAAATCCAACAGACATTACTGAATATATCAGTTTATCGCCTGGCTCTGGTCTTTTTACAAATGGTGTCTCTACTGCGGCTTCTCCCAATGTCACGCCAGGAATGCTTACAGACTGAACATAATCTGTAAGAGATGGGCATATATTAGTAGAAAAACTAAACGTCTGTGTGTTTAGATAATTTGGATTTTGAGTACTTACATCCACAATATATTCTCCTTGTTACCTACTATTTAGTCATAAAAAAAGGGGGGTATTAAACCCCCCAAATTTCTGCGTTTTTTATTATTATTGTTATCTAGCAGATTAGATAGAGTTGATGTTGTCCACTCTAAAGATTCTGTAATACTGGTTGGCACGAGCTCCACCAGCAAATGGGTTTGCAACCATGCCGTAGCGTGTTTTGAAACCGATTTTTGGTTGGAATGTGTTTTCGCCAACTGCGCGTACCATTTGCATTGGTACATATGGGCAATAGAAATAACCAGCATCGTATGGTGAATTACCACGATAGCCAACCATTGCAAAGTCATATGCGCCTGCTGCTGAGAAATAAGGGTCAATGAAGACTTTATATTTCTTGTTAAGTACACCAGCGAATGTTTGGCCAGTATCGTCTACAGTCAATGCTGTATCCATTTGTGGGTTGTAATCAAGTACACCAGACATTGCAAGTGCTGAAGCAACATCAGAAGAACATACGATTGTGTTCGCTTTTCCTCTGCGTGTTTCTTTAGCAATAAGGTTTGCTTCACGCTCGATGTGGAACATAAGTCCTTTGTACTTCTCAACTGACCAACGACCGTCTGCGTCTGTTGTCAAGTCAAAGATACCTGTGTTTGTTACTTGTGATTGTGCGCCAAGTTTTGCTTGTGCATAAAGAGTTCTAAGAACTTCGCGGTTGATTTCTGCAGTGATCTCTGTAGAAAGAATTGTTGACAATTCTGATTCTGCATCTAGACCATGGACAGCTTTCAAGTCTTGTGAAAGTTCCATTGTGTATTCTGCTTTCAACGCTCTGGTTTTCGCAGTTACTGAAACTCTCTCAATTGAGAATGCCATTTGGTTGAAGTGTCCGTCTGAAGTCATTGCGGAACCATCACCCAACTTTTCACCCTCAGCTGTTGAGCCTGGGCCACCAGTTGCATATGTTGAACCTGACTCGTCCAATGCGTTAGCAGCAATAACCGCACCAGCAAATGGATCTGTTCCAGCGTGTGATGTAGCATCGTCACCAGAAAATACTGTGTCAGCTTCATTAAAGAATGCTTCTGTACCAGTTTGTGATGTATAGCGTGAGCGCATTGCAAAGATCAAGCCTGTTGGGCCAGTCATTGGCTGAACGCCTACGAGTTCATATGCCATCAATTGTGGCATTGTTCTGCGAATCATTGAGATTACAACAGGGTCAGAATACTGAAGATTTCCAGATGCAGCTGCAGTTGGTGCAACGTTTGCTGGCGCTTCGTTAAGAACACTCATAGACTCACGGCCCATTGCGTTTTCTTGGCGAGTAGCGTTTTCAGTATTTTCCAAAAGAACGGCAGTTACCGCTTTTCTATATGGATCAGTAATTTCAGCTTGATCAGGATGCTCAAGCACTGGCTTCCACTTTTCTTTCAACTCCTGAATATGATTTTCATTAAAGTCGTGCATTTTTTTCTCCTTAGTAGATTTTAATTATGTTATCTCTATTATATTTATAAAATTTTAATCTTTAGGTCTATTTAGTGCTTTAGCGTAAATATCCATCACAGATTGAAATTTATTTTCCTCTTGAACCACTGGCGAATCTTCTACAGAAGTTTCTAATGCACTTTCATCAAGTACTACACTTTCTACGATTGTTTCAGATGGAAAATAGTTGTCTCTGATTAATGTAACTTTGTTCATCATATCTTCTTGAGTTGTATACTCAAGACTTTCGCTCAAAGAACGAACTTTTTCACTTTGTGAAACTGTAAGTCCTTCTGTTACATCTTTCAAGATAATTTCTTTCTCAAGTTCTTCAAGTTTTTTAGTTAGTTTAATGTTCTTTTCAAATTGCTCGTTTAACTTGCTTTCTTTTTCGTCTAATGAAGTCAATGCTTCACCATACAAGTCAACTTTTTCTTCTGGAACATCAACATAGTTTTCCTCAAAGACCTTCTTCAGACCATTCATAAAGTTCTCCATGATATCTAGTTTGAGACCTGTTTGAATTGCGAGTTTGTTTTCAGCAACATACTCTTTTGCAACATATGACAAATACTCATCAACTTTTTCAGATAATTCTTGACGAATTTCTGCAACGTTTTCTTGAAGCTCAGTTTCGTAATCAGCATAAATTTCTTCCAACTTTTCGTTGACTTTTGTGACTACTGCTGCTTCAAAAATTGTTGTAACTTGTGATTGGAATTCTTCGGAAAGGTCTTGACCTTGTAGCATGGCATCGATGTCTTCTTTAACATCAACGTCTTCTGCTTTAACTTTGTAAGAAGCGTTCATTTTCTTCTTCTTCTTTTTATCGTAAGAAGCATTCATTTCTTCTTCGTCTTCATCTTCATCATCCATTTCAGAAACCTTCTTAGCTTCTTCCATAGACTCTTCTGATTCCTCAGATACTTCTTCGGATACTTCTACTTCTTCTTCAACAGCTTCAGCAGTCTCTTCAGAAACTTCTTCAGTTTCTACAGTCTCTACAACTTCTTCAGTTGCTTCTACTACTTCTGTTGTCTCATCGGTAACAGTATCTTCGATAATCTCTTGATTTTCTACTTTTTCCATTTTTATTTCTCCTACGAGTTTAATTTATATTTATTTATAATATTTACAATTTTGACATGAAATTTTTGAAAAGATTGAGTTTAACTTCTTCAATCTGTTTTCTATTTGCCTCTTGCAATTGTTTTTCGTATTGAGATATCTCAAACTCTTTAATTGCACCGTTATTCCAAACCCACTCTTTGCCTTCCATAATACCGTTTACAAACGCATCTGGTGCGCTTGGGTCTGCAACAATATCGGCCGCAGTTGCTAGATAAAAATCATCTTGAACGATATTTTTACCTTGTGACTGCTTCACACTACCCATACCCCTAGAAGAAACACCTAGAGATGCACCCTCTTTAATTAGGTTTGCCACTATAGCACCATACGGAGTCTCTGTCATGATCTTGGCTTTACCAACATAATTGTTTCCCTCTTTTTTGAGAGATTTGATCATATGTGAAACTCTTTCCAAATTTATTGAAGGACCGTCTGGATGTCCTAATTCACCAAACGCCCTGTTCTTATCGATATAGTTCTCAGTATATCTTTGTACTTCTCTATCCATGACTTCGGAAGGATATTCTCTACCATTTCTGTTTTGAATATTAGATTGCAAGAAAACACCCTCAATATAGAGGTCTTTTCCTTTTTGTTCTACTAAAATGTCTTCTACTACTTCTGTAATTAGTTTCATCCTAAGCCCGTCCTTTTTACCATAGATCTTTTCCTACGAATATTTGAGATGTTTACCTTACCTTTTCTTTTTCTAGCAGATTTGGTATTTCTAATACTCATCTTTTTTGCATCCGTAGGACTAATTCTAATTTCTTTTTTACCAACGACTTTGTAGCCATCTCTGTTAGTTTTGAATTTCACTTTCCGTTTGCCGCCACGGACAACAACTTTTCTCTTGACTGCCTCATCAAGATCTTCTTCTAGAAATTCGTTAAAACTTAACATTTTTAGGCCTCTTCGTTTTCTGTTTCTTCTTCCTCCGAATCAGATTCAATTCCCTCTTCGGATTCAGCAGTTTCAATTTCATCTTCCTCATCATCACCATGGAACATGTCATTAGCAAATTCCTTTTTGTAATCGTCAATTTCGATTCCAATTTTATCTCTTAGAATAGCATTGATATTATCTGCAACTGTAGCACCATGGCCCAGAATCGAATCATCCACTATATCTAGATACTTATTATTTATATTTTCATTCTCTTCAGTCATTTTTAAAAGTCCTCATCTTCTTCATTCTCAGTTTGGCCAAAGATTTCATCTTTCTGTTCTGCAACAATTTCTTTTCTCATATCATTTATTTCATCATCAGAGAACTTCAAAATATTTCTTTGTACCCATTGGTGTGAGTAATATTTACCCATATAGTCAGTCATTTCAGATAATAGAGCAACTCTGTCTCTAATCATCTCAGTATTTTTAATTTCAGAATAGTAAGAATCTTGTGTAAAATCAAAAATAATTTCTTGTGAAATCGTTTTCCATTCTTCTGGGGTCACAATTCCTTTCAAAATCATTTGTTTTTTCAACAAATCCATGAACAATTCGGAGAATTGATTTCTAATTCTTACAATAAATCTATTAAATTTATATTCATCTCTATTTATCTCAGTTGCTCGGCCCAGTGCTAAAGACTGTTCTGGTTCTAATCTGGAGATAGGAACATTCAATGATTTATATAATTTCTTTTGGAAATATAGTACATCATCCATTTCACCTAAGTTTGAGCCGCCAGGCAATGTTTCGATCTCTGTACCTCTACCACCCTCTCTTCTAGGGAACCAGAAGTCTTCGAGCATCGACATATGGCGTCTATCATCTTTTACTTCACCAGTTGCAGCATCATATGCAACTTTATTCTTATATCTATTCATGATGTCAGCAATATATTGTTCTGCTTTCATCTTTGGAAGATTTCCTACATCGATATAGAAAACTCTTCTCTCTGGTGCTCTAGTCCATCTGTAAATAACTACAGAGTCTTCAACCATTTGTAATTGATTTAGAGCTTTAATTGCTTTATGTAGATGTCCAATTACATATTGTCTTTTTGCATCCTTGAGTCCAGAAGTGACATGTGCAATAGAATCTTGTGAAATAGGTATTCCAGTAGTTTTATCGCCATTGGAGAGACCTTTTTCATTATATATGTAATATTCGTTTACCTTTTTTACAAGTTTTCCTTGTGTTTTGGCATCTTTTTCGATTTGTTTTACTTTTTTGATCTTTCTAGGATCAATTCTTCTTAATTCTTGGATACCATCTTTTGTCTTATTAGGATTGATGATGATATGCCAATATTGTCTTCCGTCAATATACCAACTTCTAAAAATTTCATAACCATTTCTGTTAAAATTTAACAGACGCAATACGGTATCGAATTCTTCTTGCAATGCTTTTTTGACTGCAGAAGATTGATTTACATTTTTAAGTAGTAGTTTTACGGGATTTTCATCAGCTTCATTGACAATTGCTTCGGAAACAATATCGTCTAATGCAATTTCAACTTCTGGATGGATAGACATATCACGATATCTATCAATAAGTTCGTGGTCACTTTTCGCATTATTTTCCAAATTGAATGATGTAGAATAAAAATTTGAAGAAACTGTCAAAGAGCCATCGTCATTCATACTCTCAGGGGGTACGAATGACTTAAGCTCTTTGTTTTCTTCAGCCGTTTTTAGTAGGGTAAACCCAAATAATTTCACTTCCATATTATAATTCCAATAACTTTTACGTTAATTATGTAGTCACGACACCGGCATGCTGCCAGTAATCAAATGCGAATGTGCATGTAAATTCTTCGATAACATCGTTTGAATCCCATGCCAATTCGATAGTAGAAAGTTCTGTTGGGAACAATCCTATAAAGTTATATACTCCGTTGGACAATTCGCGCCCATCTTTTCCAAAATGTTTTACAATTGCATCTGCTTTATATGAGCTGGCACGATCTTGGCCTATGTTAGATTCGTGTCCATTAATTGAACTCATCCACCTTTCAAGTGAATTTCTGACATCAAAATTTTCCGCATTTAATATTGTAACCGTCCAAGGTTCGAATGTTCTGTTACCAGCAACCCTTACCTGTCTACCTTGATATGGTACATCCACTTGTGCAATGGTAGATGAAGGAATTTGCGCGGCACGAATCATGAATGGTGTCGTGGTGGGTGGGGTAGTAACCGTAGACGGAAAGTTTAGGGTTACTTGGAAGAGGTTGGGGCGTGCCCCACCATCTCCAAAGTTTGATTTGAATTGTTCTATGTTGAATGCCATTTATTATCTCCTATTTTTATCTATTTATATTAAACTGCACCAACAATTTCATTGAAATCAACACCAGTACGAACTGCAACAAAGTTGAGTTGAATGAAGTTGATTGATCTTGCAGGCTGAATGAAAATATCTCCAACGAATTCATTTCTATCGATAACCTCACCAGTATTATTTGTATCATCACATACAACTTTAAAGTCATATATTCCTCTTCTACCTTGCACATCTCTCAAGAATGGTTCAATCAAAGATGTAAACTGTGATCTTGTAAACTCATCATTGAATTCGAATAAAGTAAACTTGGCTGAAGTTGCAATTGATTTTTCAAGAACGATAAACAATCTTCTTACATTAATTCTGCTGAACGCTGATGAATTAAGAGTTAGAGTTTTATCGCCAAACAATACAGTTCCTTGGCCTGGGAAGCTTACAACTGGATTGATCGCTGCGATATATAGTGCATCTCTATCCGCTTTATTTTGTACTTGCATAGTTTTCACTACACCTTTATAAACTCCACGATTAAATCCTGCCGGAGAATACCAAGCATCTCTATCATTTTCGCTTCTTACCATTAATCCTGCTGTATCTGCATTAAATGGTACATATCTGTACTTATCGTTATATTTATCACTCATATACTTATAGTTCGAATCTGCGAATGCATATGTGCTCGATGTAACATTGCCGAAGAATGCGATTTGATTATTACTATTGCCGGCATCTCTATCCGCTCTCACATCTACCTCTCTAGGAGAAATACATGCAACAGCGTCTTTTCTTGTTTCTGCAAGATTAACGATATGAGAAACAATACCGTATGCCGAGTCATCACTTTCAGCAACATCTGCTGCTTCGCCCTGTAGAATGAAACCCACATCTACATTTTCTGCATCTGCAAAATGATCAAATCCTGTTTCGAATTGTGCAACAGTAGGTGTGATACCTTCTTGTCCATTACCCATTGGTCTTCTAACAAATAGTTCTGTTCCATCACTATTTCCAGATTCCGATAATTTGGCAAAAGTTTTTGTGGATACCAATCCACCCCAATCACCACCAGCAATCGGATGATTCATTATATGTACATATTTAGAGTTTGTATTGATGTAATCTACATAATAGACACGAGCTCCATTTTCAGTTTTACCATCTGAAGCTTTTGACATATTTGTTAATACTTCAACATTTTGTGCTGAACCATCAGGATATACTTTTTGTACAACCATTGCAACACCTTGTGATAATTTTTTATTATCAGGTGTTCCAGTGCGATATGTTACACTGTTATCAATTGTGCCATCACCCGCTCTTGGTGCGCCAGCTAGTGCTGATGCGACTGTCGGATGTGTAGTTTTAAGACTATCAAATGATGTCTCATCCACTAAATAGATAACTAAGTCATTCGCCCAAGCGCCTGGATTTCTTGCAACAAATTCGTGTCCATTTGCAGCAGCAGCTCCAAATCCAACACTATCTTCGAAATGCGTGTCATTAGGTACATACATATTGTTTGCGAAAGTAAATGAGTTTGCATTTGCATTTCTGATAGTTGCAGTAACAACAGCACCGTCTGCTGGAATGGATGCAGTAGCAAATTCTACTCTTGAACCACTTCCAACAAGGGTATAGTGAGTTCCACTTGAAAGTGTAGTTCCGCCTGCATCTACGAGTTCTAATGTCTGACCACCAGAAACATTTACTGCTGGATTCAATGTGAAGGATCTTCTAGCAGGAACAGTAACTGTCACTGTTTCACCAGTGAGCGGTAGATTTGATGTAAATGTGATTACATTGCTATTCGCAGCGACTGTAAAATCAGACGCTGAATAAGCACCATCAGCTGAAGAAACTGCAGTTACTAATGAGTTTGTCACTGCATATGTGCCTGGAGCTTCAGATACTAAGAATGCTGCCTGTTGAGCAATACTAATTACAACTTCATCATTATCGTTTGCAAACAAACTAATTGCACTATCTGCTGGCGCAGTAGCTGCTTCGTGTACTGCAACTGTTGCGAGCGTTGGCATATAGAATACTTTATATAGTTTGTGATCAGTTTCTGAACCAGCAGACATTGTAATATCTGTTCCGCCAGTATTTGTTGAATATGTATATGTGTCGCTAAGAACAACATCTGCACCAGAAACACTTTTTACATAGTATGTTGTCGAATTCGTAAGTCCAGTTGCCTCTGGTGTTCCAGAGTCTTTGTATACTACAACATCGCCCTGTGCTAGTCCATGACTTGCATTAGTTAATGTAATTGTATTTCCAGAAATTGCTGATGCATCGAACTGACTTCCATACTTTTCGAAGTAATGTCCATGTGACGCTCCAGTTCCACCTGCCCCAGAGTCTGCAGCGTTTGCATCTGTCTGTCTAGTGTATAGTGGAGAAAAGAAACCGCCAGTTGTGAATTGTGTTCCAGCAGTCGACCACGCCTTGTTTGCATCTGAGTGTACATACCATGGGCCAGAATTAGAAGTATTACCAATTTCATCTGCTAATGAAATCTTAGTTGTTCCACCATTTGCACTTCCAGATTCGCCAAGAGACCAACGAGATGCTGGTAATATACCACCAGTTTCCCCTGTACCTCTGATTGAAACTGTGATATCTGCCGCAGATAAGTCTCTTAGATTTGTGTCCGTTCCTGCTGCAGCTCCGTTTGATGTTACTAGTGTGCTGCCATCAGTTGCTAATCTCGGAAGTAAATATTGTGAGTTGACGCCTTGAAAAAGGTCAAACGCCGCCATAGTTCCAGAAACTGCAGTAGTTATTGTTTGTGCAGATGAACCATAGAATGCTGTAGAAGATTCCGCAGTTCCTGTTAATGTTTGTGTTCCTGCTACCGCGGCTGAAACTGTTACTTTACCAGATACCGCATTTAATGTTTTATTAGCATCACTGACTGCTGTATTATTTGCAACTCTTACAATTTTAATTGCGGCTGAGTATGCTAAGAAATTGGCTGCAGTGAACCAAGATTTGTAGTTTGTATCATTTGGCTCGCCAAAAATTGATTTCAACTGTTCTTCGCTGGAGATTTCTACGATTTCCCCAATAGGGCCTTTAGAAAATCTCCCAACCATAGCACCGATATTAGTGACTAAGGCTGGAACGCTTGTTGATGCATCAATTTCAGAAACGTTAACGCCAGGACTTACTTGGAATGCCATTTTTTTATCTCCTTCGATTTAATTTATAAAGTTATTTTCTATTTATTTATAAAAATTCTAAACTCACCATAAATACCTAATTCACGACATACTCATACCATCAGCAGTCCATACATCTCCAGCATCGTCAACAAAAACTTCTGTGTCATTCGATGATGTAATAAACCCAAACGGTAACATATTTTCTTCTAAATGTTTTAATCTTTCTTCATATATTTCTTTTCTGGTATCTACATCACATAGCTCTTTGAAAAAGTTGTCAGTTGTCATCCATGAAAATAGAATAAGTGTATCAACTAAATCATCAAATTTACCAGCCTCTGCCTCATATTTATGACCTTTAGAAATAAAAGATGTCAATTCATTTATAGTTTCAAAATCTTTAATAATTAATTTATCTTCTTCAATAAGACTTTTCATATTCATACAACCGATTTTCTTGGTTGATTTTGTTGTCCTAATCCCCATTGTTGTTGATTTTCCTGAAAATCCTGAAGAAATACTTTGTCCTTTTCTAGTGTCACTGCTGATACTTATGATATTTTCATATTCCATTTCATGATATAGGATATCACTAATCTGTTGGCCAACATCATTAATTTCTACTAGAACGAATGCTTCATTATATGTTTGTGCCATTCTTCTTATAATTGTAGGATATACCATTGGTGGGATGTTGTTTGATCTATAAGTGACAACTTGTGTATATGGAACTTGTGTGGCATCGAAAATGGAAAACGCAGAATAATCTCCACCTCTACCTCTTGCAACATCTACTGTCACAAAATATACACCATCTTTTTTAGGAAATCCATAAATTTTTAAATTTCCGTCCTCTG
>Ga0222718_10004862_pt1 | contig 11024 bp, 15 predicted proteins | sample C33_27DmetaG_FD_165045 | JGI IMG/M metagenome (GOLD analysis project Ga0222718, IMG submission 165045) | Estuarine water microbial communities from San Francisco Bay, California, United States - C33_27D | ecosystem: Environmental > Aquatic > Marine > Unclassified | place: USA: California... | reverse complement strand
CAGAACACGAAATTGCCCACTTTGATGAAAACGTAGATGCATCAGAATATTGTACCTTCCTCAATTTAGGTGGAGGGTTTGATGGATACACTCCTCAGTTTATCTTTAATGGTGTGGATAACGAAGAATATAATATTGAAAATTTTGATATAAATATCGATTTCATCGAGGATTAGTTGTTGACCTTTTTTACTTTTTGTTATAAAATAAATAATAGAGTGAGAGAGGTACTAATGAACTACATAGATATTTTTGGAAGTACAAAAAATAAAAGAGATCTAGCTGCTGACGTTGTTCAGTATTGCATTAAAAACTTAATGCCTAAAATTAGATCTTTAGATATCTCAGTTAGTCTAACTAAAATTGAAGGTGCTGATGGCTTCTGTATGGAAGGTGAAAACAACAGAACCTTTGAGATTGAGATAGATAAAACTCTCTCGTATGACGATTTCGTAACTTGTATTTGTCACGAAATGGTTCATGTTAAACAGCATGTACGTAATGAGTTGGTTGACAAGGGTGTGTTCAAAAAATGGAAAGGCCAGGAACACATTTCGTTATTCAGCACAACAGACGAGTACATGCAATTGCCATGGGAGAAAGAGGCATATGAACTTCAAGAAACTCTTCTTAGCAGCTATACTGCTTACAGGAATTCAACCAAATACCACGCTGGCGTTCACACAAAAGGATGTACAGTGTTTAGCTGAAAACATATATTTTGAATCTCGTAATGAGTCCTCAAAAGGTATGTTAGCAGTCTCTTTGGTTGTTATGAATAGAGTCAAGGCAAATCATTATCCAGATGATGTCTGTGATGTTGTCCGTCAAGGACCTATGAGAGAATCCTGGAAGACTAGACAGAATCCGGATCTTCCAAAGTTTCAAAGAGTATTTTATCCAGTAAAACACCGGTGTCAGTTTAGCTGGTATTGTGATGGAAAAGCAGACACTGTCTATAATAAAGAGAAGTGGGAGTATATATACAACCTAGCACATGCTTTTCTTTTTAAATATACGTATGGTCATTTTGATGACTTTACTAAAGGAGCTATATATTATCATGCGGATTATGTTAATCCAAAGTGGGCTAAACGAAAGGATTATGTTGTGCAAATAGGTGCGCATATGTTTTATAGGGAGAATCCTGAGATTGTTGTCGCTAACAGATAGTGCTGATGAGTACCTGAAAAAAGTTGGCCAGCCCAATGTGTGGCTGTCCGTTAAAGGTGGGGGATGTTCTGGATTCCAATATGTCTGGGATGTCACCGATGAGGAACCAACAGTTGGTAATCTTGTAGTAGATCCAATAGCTGAAATGTTTGTAATGGGATGTACTGTAGATTATGTAAATGAGCTTGGTGGTTCATATTTGAAAGTAATCAACCCTAATGCAACAGCAAGTTGTGGATGCGGAGAAAGTTTTGCAGTATAAAATATATACAACAGAATCATGTGGTTTTTGCTCAGCGGCAAAAGCATTAATGAAAGAAAAAAACATTGAGTATAGAGAGATCAAATTAATCACAGAAGATCAAAAAATGTCTTTTAAACAAGATGGTTTCCAGACTGTTCCACAAATATGGGATACATCAGGAAACTACGTTGGTGGTTATAATGAGCTCAAAGCTAAACTCTCAGAATCATATGATCAAGGTCCAGCCTTCTTATCTGAATAAAAATCTTCTTTTTATTAAAAAAAACTGTTGACCTTTCTATAGTAATATGGGAAGATGAATATAGTGAGAAATGAGGAGATAGATATGACATATGTTTTAGACAAAGGTTTGGTAGATTTGATTAACACTCAGCGTGCAGAAGCTGAGGAGTACTCAAAGCAGCCTGGATGTTGGATGGGTATGATGCCAGCAGCTACTGAGCTCTCCTACTGGGAGTCTCGAGTTCCTTCTGGTACTCTTGCCGAGTACAAGCGTATTGAGCTAGAGGAGTCAGCTTACTACATCACTGCTGACAATACGAGCAAGTCATATGCTCGGTCACTTAACTTCAGCAACTGGTCTGACGAAAAGATCGAAGCACATATTGAGAGGATGTGTGCTTAATGGCTGTCGAATTCAAATACGATAATGAGTCTATTGAATACACTGGCCATCGTTGTGCTTACTATAAGTTCATCAAGCCAGGAGACTTCAGAGACGATATTTTAAAGCTGAGAGAGAAGTATGAGAACGATGGCCATGTTGTCCTTCACGTACTTTCATGCTATAATACTGGTATTGATTGGTTTAGTGGTAAGCGTGTGAAGGAAGATGAGCACGGGTTTGAAGTAATTTATGAGGAGAGTGAGTAATGAATCAGAGAATGGGTAAATCACACAAAGCGTCTGGTGCTGATAATGGTGAGTCTATGAAGCTGTATCAATTCTTTAAGTCTTGTCGTCGTCAGCTTGAAGAAGAAGGACATGAAGATGCTGCTTTCTACTTTGAGCAAGTGGAAGAGTATTTGAAGAGTGGAAAAAGTCTTCCTGCACTAGACAAGCAGGTTTCCAACATATTAGGATTATAAATAGATTTGTAATATCGACGGATCTATAAAAATGCTGAAATTTAATTCCTTTCTTTCGGAGGCTGCTGTGGTAGATAAACTTATAGCAGACCTGAATAAAATAGGATACACTAAACATAAGCTGCAGACAAGAAATCTTGTTCTTGTCTACGTTCCTAAATCTGACAGAGACATTTCACTAGATGATGTTGCTAAAAAATTGAATGGTAAACGAGATAAAAGTCCCGTTGTACAACGAAGAGTTTCATCAGCTGGTGCTGTAGTTTTTGATAGTGGTCCTTACTCAGGTCTGATGGTTGGCGTTAAGCCAGATACATCAAAAGGATTAAACACTGATGAACAAGAAACATTAGCAGGTATTTTTTTGGCAACGATAATGCATAAACCTACTACAACTTTTGATTATAGTGATCTTAAAAGTTTTGGAGATAATAATACATCATCAAGGTTTAGAATTGATCAACTTTATGAGAAGGCTGGTAAAGGATGGATCAACTCATCAACAGTTATAGCTCAAACATTTTATCCTTACATTCGTGGTAAAAAATTACAAGTACACCAAAGATCAAGAAGCGCTTTTGTAACTAATATTAGCACAGCAGCTGCTGCATTAGTTAAAGAATCTGGAAAGAGATTACAGTTAGATAAATGGAACCCAGCTGATATTTGGTTAGTTGATAGAACGCTGGAAGGTACAGATTTTAGTAAATTTGGTAGTATTTTAGATTTGAATACTTTTCTTCTTGATCAGTTTGACAAGAAAAATATTATAGGTGTATCTTTAAAGCAAGTCGGTAAGACAGCAGAGGTATCAGTGTTTAATAAAGAGACGCGTCCTGTTATACAATATACAGGATTTGATACTGGCAAGACTGGATTCGTTACTGCACTAAACGGAACAATTTATTATAATCAGGGTAGCATTGTTATTAGAAACTTTGGACGACCAGAGAGTGTCTCAGCAGAGATTAATGGCAAACTTGCACAAGGCGGAAAAACAGGAGCTGGTCCTCTTCGTAATATTATCCAGGACATCTATTCTAAATTTGATACGATGACTCATCAAGAAATCATCGCACTTTATGAAAATGACCAAAACAAATATTATAATGAGCTGTATGCGAAGATGAGAAAACTAGACCCAGAATCAGCTGGTAAATACTCATTGGATGATTTCATGTCAGCCATTGAAGCTAAAGACAATAAAAATAATTATTTGATATCTAAATGGCAAGTATCAGATATTCTTATGGCCATCAATAGCATGACTACAGCACAGAAGAATGAAGTTGTATCAGATATTATTTCCTATGCATCATCCTCATTGGCTATTAGTTCTGTTTTCTACAAGGTATCGTGATGAAAAGATTTAATAACTATCTAATAGAATCAAAAAACATGCACCTGGAACACATTGAGGATATGATCTTTAATGATGGAGTAGATGGTGCACGTCTTGCTATTACATCACTTCAACGTCTAAGAAATATGTTGGCTGGTAGTTCTTCTAAAGAGTTTGACATTACTGTTAAGTGGGATGGTGCACCGGCTCTCTTTGCTGGTATTGATCCAGCAGATGGTAAGTTCTTTGTTGGAACAAAAGGTGTGTTTAATAAAGATCCTAAATTAAATAAAACACCTGCTGATATTAGAAAGAATCATTCTGGTGATCTAGCCAAAAAGTTATTGACAGCATTGAAGTATTTACCTGAATTGGGTATCAAAGGAGTGGTACAAGGTGATTTATTATTTACTAAAGAAGATATTCAAACTGACACGATTGATGGTAATAATTATACTACTTTCCATCCTAATACCATTGTTTATGCTATACCTTCGGATTCACAGCTCTCTAAGCAGGTCAGAGCAGCAAGAATTGGAATTGTATGGCACACCATATATAAAGGAAATAGTCTGGGGAGCATGTCGGCATCTTTTGGTGTGGACATTGCAGGGAAGCTGCAGAAAACTAGGAACGTGTTTTCTACAGATGCCAATTATAGGGATCAGTCTGGTAAAGCTACATTCACTAAATCAGAAACTTCTGAGGTTACTAATCACTTATCCAAAGCTGGCAGTCTCCTTCGCACTCTTCCCCGTGATTTTCTTTCCCTCATAGCAGATGATAATGAAGTAAAGATGAGAGTAAAAGCGTTTCTCAATACATTTGTAAGAGCTGGTGAGCCGTTTCCAGATTCTGGTAAGATGGCTAACAAGCTATATGATTACGTTGAAGCATACTATAAAAAAGAAGAAGACAAGTACAAAACAGATAAAGGCAAAGAAGGCGCACGTGCAAAGAAAGCTAAGTTTGCTAAAATACTTGCTAGTCCAAATGAATTGAAAGCTCTGTTTGACTTCTTCAACGAGACAGTTCAGGCTAAACTAATGATCATAAATAAATTACATAAGGCAGAAGGTTTAAAGACATTCTTACGTACTTCTAATGGTATGAAAGTTACGGACAGAGAAGGTTATGTTGCTATTGATAAGTTAGAAGGCGGAGCCGTAAAACTTGTTGATAGAATGGAGTTTAGTAAAGCCAACTTTAGTAATGACGTCTTAAAAGGATGGCAGAAATGATGAAAGTAGAAAATGCAAATATTAAAACATCAGCGGATGCAATTGAAAGAGCTTAAGCTCTGGAACAAGTTTCACAATACACCAGATCAAAGATTCTTCGAATATCTTAAAAAACATAAAGATATTGATAAAGCAATTATAGATGCAAAAGCAACTATGGGTGATATAGCTGTGCCTGTTCCTACAGCGCAACAAGCAACTCCTACTAATAAAAAAGAAAAACTCGTTAGCCAACACAGGTGGAACTTTATCAAGAGGAAGGCAATGCCTCTTCCTCATAAGACACATGATCTTGAACCAGATATTATATACACAGGGAGACCACCAGTTGTTGCAGCATCTCCTAAAAGTTATGAAGATGACGAGAGATTGAGCTATAGAATGGTCAACATGGAGAATGTAGATCAGTTGTTATGGATTACACAAGATAGAGGTGGATTTGGAACTCCTGGTAGGGATGGACCTATTAATGATTGGCAGCAAAATGTAAAAAAAATAATGGAGCATTCTTTTGGTAGAGGTGTAGTAATTCAAGCTGGTGGCAATTGTGGAATGTATGCTAGATTCTACAACAAATATTTCAACAATGTTCACACAGTAGAACCAGAAGAATTAAACTTTAAATGTTTAAATCATAACACCAAAGACTTTAAAAACATTAATGCATATAATGCTGCTCTAGGAGACAAAGAAGGTTTTGTAAAAATAAGCGGTGGGGGATATAGAAACTGTGGTACGTTTAGAGTAAGAGAAATAAAAGAAGATGACGTATCCATTCCAATGATCACCATTGATAGTATGAGTCTCCCTCATGTCGATCTTATACATTTAGACCTCGAGGGTTTTGAAGAGAAGGCTCTTAAAGGAGCAATAGAAACAATTAAAAAATTCAAACCGACTATCATTACCGAAAGAAACAGAGGCAATACTTTTCTTCGAGAAATGGGTTATACAGAAGTCAAACTTCCTAAAATGGATACATTGTTCTTTCATCCTGATACAAGAAAGAAAAGCAGAGAGGCAGAAAAGAACAGCAAGAAAGTTCTTATAATTGGAAGTGGTCATTCTGCTACTAAAGTACAAAAGATGAATACTGATGATGTTAAAGTTGTTACAGTTAACAATGCCTGGCAGGTAAGCGATAAATGGGATATCAATATACACGCACCAGATCATCCAAGAGATAAGAGACCTTCAAATCATCCTAGTGAAAAGAAAGTATTTTCTTCTGGGGGAGCTCATGGGTATATTTCTTCTGTGCAAAGGCACGGAGGATTAACTAAATGTGGTTTCTCTATTACTCTTGCAAGTGCTTATTGGGTACTAGAAAATTTACATCCTACTGATATTGGGTTCCTAGGATGTGATATGAATTACGAACCACAGGACGGTAAAACAGCCTTTTATGGTGTCGGTGTAGATATAAAGAGAAGAAATGAACCAGACCCTGATAGAATGGCGAAAAGATATGGACCTAATGATCCACAAAAGTATCTACATGACATATACAGAAGATTCTTTGATATTGCTAAATCTAAAGGAGTCAATGTGTGGAATGCATCAGGTGAAAAGGATTCGAGACTTCCTTTTCCCATGAAAGAAGATTTTATATAAATAATAAGTAAAATGCAACGAGTTAGCCTATGGGAAACCTCTATGGAAAAAGATACAACAGACAAGAAAAAAACTGCCTCTAAAAAAGATATCAAATCAAAAACAGAGACAGGCCAAAAATCAACACAGATTGAGTTAAATCCTGAAATGGATTCTAACCGATTAGCAGAAGATTCTAACAAACCAGCTGTGTTTACTTTTGGTAGAATGAACCCTCCTACTATCGGCCATGAAAAGCTAATCAAAAAAGTAGAGCAGATAGCTAAAAGCCAGCGTAGCAAGCCTCATATATTTGTTTCCCATACTTCAGATAAAAAGAAGAATCCACTTCTATATGCAGACAAAATAGATTTTTTGTCTAAGGCATATGGAACGTATCCTAATGGCATGGTTGTTAAAACAAAAGCAAGAGACATTATTGATGCCATGAAACAACTTGAAAAGATGGGCCATCCTTCAGTAACTCTTGTTGTTGGTTCTGATAGAGTAAAACAATTTGAAGTACTTCTTAACAAATACAACGGCAAAGAATATAACTTTGATGAGATTAATGTTGTGTCTGCTGGGGACAGAGATCCGGATGCTGAAGGTGCTTCAGGAATGTCTGCTACAAAAGTAAGACAAGCTGCAGCTGATAATGATTTTAATACATTCAAAAAAGGTCTTGCCTCAAAACTTCAAAGTGTAGCAAGAGATGTGTTTGATAGAGTCAGAGCAGGATTACAGCTTGCAGAAGAGCTGGAAGAATTTTCACATCTTGAAGAAGAACGTAAGCCTCTTACTATTGCACAAAGACGTAAAAAAGCAATGGTAATGAGACGCTACAAAAGCAAAATCAAAAGATCTCGCGAGATAGCTAAAAGACGTCTTGCATCACCAGAGAAATTGAAAACAAGATCAAGACGGCATGCTATTCAAATGGTGAGAAAAAAGTTTGCTTCAAAGCGAGGGGAAAACTATAGAAACCTATCGCCTGGTGACAAGATTGCAATTGATAGAATTGTTCAGAAAAAAGCAGCGATAGTTAATCGTATTGCAAAAAGACTTCTTCCTAAAGAAAAGAAAGCAGAGCTTATTAGATTGAGACAAGCCCGTTCATCAAAAAAGGAAGAGTTTGAATTTAATGAAGATTTTAATAATATTTTTGTTGAAGTAAAGCAAGATAATGATATAAGTAATAGAGCGGGAACGCAACCTGCTAAATATCACAAAGGTCTTTCACCTGCAACTAAAGCAAAACGAGACGCGCAATTTAAAAAGCAGGCCCGCATGTCAGACAATAACCCAGCTGCCTATAAGCCAGCTCCGGGTGATGCAACTGCTAAAACTAAACCCTCCAAATATACAAAAGCATATCACGATATGTATTCTGAGCAAGAGGCTCAGATGCGTGCTAAAGAGAGACATAAGACTGAAAAAGAACGTCTGAAGTTAAAGCATGATAGAGAAATGGATCGTGCAAGAACAACAGACACTACTGCAGCCAACAGAGCAGAATCATTTGAAGTCACAGAAGACAATATATTCGAATCAGTAGATATGATCTTGGAAGAATTACAAGATCAAAGAATCGATGAAGCATACGAGCTTTCAGAGAAATCTGCCAATGCATTAGCAGACAAATCAAAGAATTCTGGTATCTCCGTAGGTACACTTCGTAAGGTATATAATAGAGGTGTTGCTGCATGGAAGACTGGTCATCGTCCAGGTACAACTCCACAACAATGGGGCTATGCAAGAGTGAATGCTTTTATTGCTAAAAAGAAAAAAGGTAATCTAAATCACGATAAAGATCTTGCTCATTTTGAGCCACAAGGAGATATGATTCCTGAAGAAGATATGCAGGGTTATATTAAGTCGTTGACTCCTAATAAAAAGAAAACATCTACTGTAAGTGATTACATGAAGATGAAAGATATGTTAAGAAAGAAACGTCTTGGAATAAAAACAAACGAAGAGTTTGAGGAAATGTTTGAAGGCAAGACAGCAGATCTTATCAAGAAGAGCCATTCAGAAAGAGGTGCACCAGGAACACTCAAAGCTAAGATAAAGGGACCTATCACCACAGATAAGGTTAAGGCTTTGAAAAACAAACCAGATGCAACCACTCTTGATAAGAAGCAAGCAAACTTCTATCTTAACATGCACGGAGAAGAAACATCTGAAGGATTGTGGGACAACATCAGAAAGAAAAGAGCCCGTGGTGAAAAGATGAGAAGCAAAGGCGCCAATGGTGCACCAACACCAGATCAAATTAAAAGAGCTCAAGAAGATGTAAATGAATCTTTTGAAGATATGTTGATAGAACAGTTACAAGAACAAAACTGTTGTGGTTGTAGTCCTGCACCTATTGAAGAAGCAGAAGTTGATGGAAAGAAGGTAAAGCTAAACGATCCTATTCGTACATCAGAAAATCCTAATAAAAAATTCAAGGTGTATGTGAAAGATCCATCTACAGGAAATATCAAAACAGTGCGGTTTGGTGACCCTAATTTGTCTATTAAGCGTGATGATCCCAACCGTAGAAAATCATTCAGAGCAAGACACAATTGTGCTGATCCAGGACCTAAAACTAAAGCAAGATACTGGTCTTGTTTTCAGTGGAGATCAGGATCAAAGGTTGATAACTAATGCCAACAAAATTAAATGATAGTACAGAAGTAGCACTACCACTTCGTAATATTATAAGCATGATTGCTGTTACATCAATTGCAACATGGGCATACTTTGGTATTGTAGGAAGATTATAGAATTATTAGATTCATAACAGATTTAGATAAGGTATTATAATTTAAGCCGTTTTAATAAGGAGAAGTAAATGGCGTGGGTAGATGTTCCAGGTTCAGGATCACCAGCTATATGGCAATATGAGAATACAGCAACTGGTTCTGATACATATGTAGATGCACCAGGTTCGTATTCTGGTGGTGTAAGAACATATTCAAAGCCAGGTGGAGGCAGCCTCGAAACATATGCAAGAGTTAGAAAGAAAGGGGAGACCGCAGAGCGTGGTGAACTTTCAAAAGACTTTTATGATAATAGGATATAAAAATGCCTGCTAGTTACTATCCTACCGAATATCTTGAACTTAATATAGCAAGAGGCCTTGTTAAAGGAACCACTCATATTAACAAGTATGGTTATAACCCTACTGTAGGTTCTAGCTATGAAACGGTGTGGGATGGTGCAAATACTTATGTGTATATTGCAACTGCTGGAACAGCTACAGTTACAAGTACTGAAGATGATGATGTTGATGGAACGGTATTGGTACAAGGATTAGATTCTAATTATAACGAGGTCGAAGAAACACTTACTATCGGAGGATCTGCTGGCCAGCAATTGTTTTACAGAGTATTCAGAGCTCAAATGTTAACAGCTAATACTGGAGAAACAAATACTGGTAGTGTCAGTATTACTGTTGACTCTAAAGTGGCAGCAAGAATAACAGCTGATTATGGACAAACGTTGATGGCAATTTACACTATACCAGCTGGCAAAAAAGGATATATGACACAATTGGATGTTGGGTCGTCTAAGGATTTGGAAAACGAAGTTAAAGTTTTGACAAGAAACGGAGTATCTTTATCTTGGAATACTAAATCTTTTATCACAACAAGAGGTGGTTTCTTAGAGAAAAACTTTAAGGTTCCCATGGAGCTTCCAGAAAAAACAGATATAGAAGTAAGAGCAAAATCAAGTGCTACATCATCCATCAGTGCTGGTTTTGAATTAGTAATAATCGAAGATAGATTAGGAGCATAAGATGTCACTAGAAATGACTTATCGTAGAATGCAGGTGTCAGATCAAGTGATATCTGAAGAACATGATTTAAACGAAGAAACATATTAAGGTAGATATTGAAGGTCTTCCAACAATGTATGTAACTGGTAAAGGTGAAGGCGCAGTAAAAGCCGGTCTTCGCAAAATTGTTAAAAAGCCAGATATGGTTACTGGTGTCGAACGTGTCACCAAAGCAGATGTGAAGAAAGCCTTTAGAATGAAGGCAATGGACAAAGATGAAGAATAACATAAATAATAAAAGAAAGCTAACAGGAGGACGATATGTCACTTTTTGGAGATAATCCGTTTAGAAATCCTCAGCCGTTGCCTGAAAAGAAAATGGATCCAGTAGATCCTAAAGAACTTAAAGGTAAACATGCTGATCGTACTGATAAAGACATCGACAATGATGGCGATGTAGATTCATCAGATAAATTTTTACACAAGAAGCGTAAAGCTATTACTAAAAACATCAAGAAAGATGATGATGACGCTGGTAATGATGATGCAATCAAAG
>Ga0222718_10004861_pt1 | contig 11024 bp, 22 predicted proteins | sample C33_27DmetaG_FD_165045 | JGI IMG/M metagenome (GOLD analysis project Ga0222718, IMG submission 165045) | Estuarine water microbial communities from San Francisco Bay, California, United States - C33_27D | ecosystem: Environmental > Aquatic > Marine > Unclassified | place: USA: California... | reverse complement strand
GTACGGTCAGAAACCCTTGGGATCGCTGGGTTTCTTGGTGGAAGTACGGCCAAAAATCTAAACACATTACCCTAAAAGAATTACTCTTATCTAGGCCTGAGAATCATTACTTAGATTTCTTTGCTGGAGCGAAAGATTTATTTGTTATTCGTTTTGAAAACTTGCAGCAAGATTTTGACATCGTGTGCGACAAAATCGGAATTCCACGCCAACAACTTCCACATATTAACAAAACCAAACACAAACACTACACCGAATACTACGATGACGAAACACGCGAGATTGTCGCGCAAAAATATGCGCAAGACATTGAATATTTCGGATACAAATTCGGAGGGTAAACGATGATAAGTCACTCACATAAATTTATATTCATTCATATCCCCAAAACTGGAGGAACTAGCATTGAGCGAGCACTAGAGCCTAATGTTCCACTTGAAGACCCAGATTCTCACGCTGGGCATGTCGCAGGAAACACATTAATCGATGGAAAGCATTGGCGAACCCAAGATTATCAAGACAATTTTCCCGAATTGTTTGATTCTTATTTTAAGTTTATGTTTATTCGCAATCCGTGGGACAGATTAGCTTCTCGCTATGAATGGCAAAAACTTACTATGCCCAAATCACATTTCAATTATCAAAAAATCACAGAAAGAACTTTTAAAGAATTTGTGCAACAGCGTTCTTTAGCAATTTCTCAAAAGTGGTGTTACTTAGATCTCATGGAAGACGCAAGTGGAAATCGAGTCATAGACTTTGTGGGTCGTTTTGAAAATTTGCAAAACGACTTTGATGCGGTGTGTGACACAATTGGCGTGCCACGCCAACAATTATTGAACTCCAATCATATTCAACGCAAACGCTATACCGAATACTATGACGAAGAAACGCGTGAAATTGTAGCAAAACACCATGCTCGAGACATTGAATATTTTGGATACAAATTTGGAGAATAGAAAATGATCAGCCACAAGCATAAGTGTATTTTTGTTCGTATAATTAAAACAGGAAGTACCTCTATAGCATCCTCCCTAAATATGATTGGCATTGAAGGGAAAAAACTGCACAGCAAAGCAAGTAAACTGAGAGAGGCAGTTGAAGAAGACATATGGGAGAATTATTTTAAATTTACTTTTGTTCGCAATCCATTTGAAAAGATAGTTTCGCAATATCACTATAACCGTCATCATTTCGGATTTGGCGACTCAACATTCAAAGAGTATGTAAAGGCGTGGAGCGCGGGACAAAAAATAAGCACTTTCCCTCAACTTAATTTAGCTTATATAGATGAGAAACTAAACTTTATAGGTCGCTTTGAAAATCTCCAAGAAGATTTCAACACTGTATGTGATAAAATTGGCATTCCTCATATCAAACTTCCACACAATAACAAAACACAACGCAAACACTACACCGAATACTACGATGACGAAACGCGCGAGATTGTAGCGAAAAAGTATGCGCGAGACATCGAGTATTTTGGGTACAAATTTGGAGATTAAGCAATGAATTTTTGCGCAATTTACAGAAATAATTTTAATTATATTGCTAAATTTTTAATTCCTACATTCACGAGTTTTAAAGATTTTCATAAATTTAATTTTTATTTTTATTCGAACGACTCAACGGATGGCACCGAAGAATTGTTGCAGTATTTTGCAGACAAGTATAAGAATGTTAATTTTTTTACACAAGCAGTAGGCAACAAACATTTTGAAAACGGATGGGATTTAGAGCGAATACAAGGACTTGCTCATGCACGCAACCAATTACTATCTTTTCGACCATTTGCAAATCACGAATGGACCATTTTCGCGGACTCTAATATTTATTTTGATTTGGATATAATAGATCGCTTTCTGTCTATGGAAAAACCCAACGATGGAGTAGCATTTAGTTGCGCAGGAGTAGACTATCATCGCGCCTGCAAATTACATGACAACTGCTTTGCTTATTATGATATGCTTGCAGTAATCGACTCGCAAGGTCGCCAAGGCTTTGAGATCGCCAAAAATGAAAACTTTAAATGGAGTTGTTCATTTCCGTTTCTTGACGAGCGCGAGCAAAATCAATACAACTCCAACTTTCCTGTTCGCGTTCAATCTGCATTTGGCGGGCTAACATTTTATAAAACACAAGAGATAAACAACGAAGACATTTTTTATAGTTCGCAAATTCAAAAAACTCATGCTATTCAGAGAGTACCTATTTATTTGGAACACTGGGATTTTCATGCCAGATTATCGAATTATGGAAACTTATACACCACGCCCATTAAAGTGTATAGAGACGAAAAGGAGCAACACCTCCATGATTACTAATTCGATAGATATACAAATAAAAAAAATCCGAACATTAAAAGAAAACTCTGTATACAGAATAGGCGACTTACTTCTTCAATCTGGCCTAAGATGGAAACTGGATCGACAAACAATTCTTGAAGACCCCAAGTATTTTGATACTTTATTGCATGAATTTTTTACAAAATTCTCTATCAAAAATCAAGAGATAGATTTTCGTCAACTAAAATCAATAACGGATAAACACGTTATACATACCCCGCAAAACGAGTTACTGATTAACCTGCGATGCGGAGACATAGTTTCCCCTAATTGTATTTATTATTACGGAAAGTGTAATATATTCAACCCAGATAGGATAATCGATCAAATTAAACAAGTCATTAATCCTAAAATTGATAAAATTAAAATCATTACTGCAATGCATTATGGCGCAGACAATCTAAAGCTCAATAGATATTTTTGGACTCAAGAAAAGCATCTCAAAAACATAGAGCTTTTAACCCATTTATTTTCTAAAATTTCTAAACAATTTAAAATTTGCATTGATGTAGACGCAAGTGAACTTGACCACTTGGCTTTCATTGATTATCAATTTTTAAAATTAGTGCATGCAGATAATCTAATTTTAGATACCGGAGGATTCTCTAGAGTGGTGCAAAAACTTAGAGGTTTAAAACAATGAAAATAAATAATTTATTTGATCAAATTAAAATATTAAAATCAAACAAGCATTATCGACTCGGCGACTTGATACTCTGCCAGGGATCGCGCTGGCAACATGATCGCAAAATCATTTTAAACAATGAACAGTATGAGGGAAGTTTTTTGCGCGCTTATCTTGAATCGTGCGAACCAATCTATACAATAGATAAAACCACACTTGTCAATTTGGTTCATCAATTTGCGAATAATTTACAATTAAACGAAAATATTCTTTATATTAATATACGACTTGGCGATTCAGTAATGGAACCATTTGGCGCGATCAGTGGGCCAAAAACATATGGCTTACGAAATGAATTGTTTTTATATTATCCTGATAAATTATTGAATGCAGTTGAATGCGCCTTGATTCAAAATCCCCTTATCAGCGATATTCAATTTGTTACTGCATTGCATTTTGGAGATAATGAAAAAAATAATATGTGGAGATTCAGCCAAGAAGCGGTCGATGAAAACCGAAGAAGATTTGAACAGATTATCGAATTAATACAAAAAAAATTCAACAATCCAGTGGGTATTTATAAATTTCCAGAGAATGTTATAAAACACATTGACAATGATTTTTTAACCTTATGCACCGCCAAGAACGTGGTACTTGAAACTTCTCCTCAAAATGTAAACGGTGGACATTTTGGCAAACTGATAGCTATGGTTAGAAACTTAATAAATGATGATGCACAATTTATTTGATCAAATTAAAATCATGAAAAGCAACAAGCATTATCGGCTTGGAGATTTGATTTTATGCAGAGGCTTGCGCTGGCAACATGATCGACAAATTATATTCTCAAGCAAAGAATATGAAAATTCGTTTTTGAAGGATTATTTAGAATCAAGAACCAAAGACTCAGGAATTGATAGTCAAGCATTAATCGAATGCGCGCAAAAACATTCTAAAAATTTAAATTTAAAAGATGATACTTTATATGTCAATATACGCTTGGGGGACAGCGTTATGGAGCCGTTTGGAAAAATCAATGACGAAGCAGCTTATGGAAGAGTGTTTGAGTTATTTATCTTTCACCCCGAGAAGCTAATGTATGAAATTTTTCGTACTCTAACAAACAATCCTGAAATTAATCATATTCAATTTGTTACTGCATTGCATTTTGGAGATAATGAGCAAAACAATACTTGGCGTTTTAGTCAAGAAGCTGTTGATGAAAACCGACGAAAAATGGAAAAATATTTTGAGTTTATAGAAAAAAAATTCAAGCTACCATTGTCCGTGATTCCCCCAAAAGAAAACAAAATCAAACACATAGACAATCAATTTTTAACATTGTGCACCGCCAAGCATGTGATACTTGATGGGGCGCATTTTGGCGAATTAATTGCAACAGTTAGAAATTTAATTCTTTAAATATTTAAATCCTAGTTTTTCGCAAATTGCAATTTTTTGATTTTCTGGCATTCGAGTAAATGCATATCTTGCATATTCTGCTATTCTTTGATTGCGTTTTTCAGGTGTTCCATTAACCCAATACATTGTAGCTGATTTACTGATATCGTCGGCAATGTATTTTGTTATTTTTTTGCATATAAAATTATTATATATTTGAATTCGTTCTCTGAGAGATAAGTGCTCATACCTTAACTGAGCTTCTAGTTTTGCGGTCATTTTAGCCTTAACTTCAAATATTGTATGTTTTTTCGCTTCCGTCAATGATTCTTGATACAAACAATCAAGCACGATCTGTCGTTCTTTTCCTTTTAGCATAATATCTTTAATAGTAAGTACACTCAAAGGTCAGTGTTTATCAGGGTTTTTTTGTGTTTGACAAGTTGTTGGTTGTGTGTTATACTTTATAAAAATGGCAAAAATCACAAAACAATTAAAACACGCCGAATTTCAATACAATGAAGAAACCAAAGAATTTCGCGTGAAAGATGGAGGAGGTAATGAAGTGGTACTCAATAAAATTTATGCATTTGCATTGATGCGTTTCGTGATTCGCATGGCTCAAAGAAATTGGCTGCGAAGCAACAAGACAATAGATGAATTGATTGAAGAGGACGAAGAAAAGCTCGAAGCTCTCAATCCATCGCAACTAACACTATTCTAATGTTTGACAATGGCATAGCAAATGAGTTTGAAGAAGCTCACAATAAAGGATTGAAACGCGGATTTGATCTTGGATGGACATACAAAGGGCAGTTTGACCGAAGCATCATTCGCGGACACATCGAAAATATCGAACGACAATATAAAAAAGTATCTGACCCCGAATGGAAATTAAGATATTCATCACAAAAAGAAATACTGCGAAACATTTTAAAAGAAATTAAAAATCATCCCTGCAACAATGAAAACATCACAAAATCATCATGAATAAACACAGCATCAATTATTCCGAAGAAGATTTGATTGAAATTGCGGTCAGAGAATGGGTGCTAGAATGGTGCCAAAAAAACAATCCCGAAGTTTTTGAAAGGGCAAGGCAATATATATTACAGAAAGCCAAACATGAAGGTGTTTCATAGTTTATGTATCTTATTTTTGATTGGATGCGCGCAAAAGTCATCTACCACTTACAATAAGTATGCAGATACACCATTTAAAGAAATACAGATCAATCCTATACCTCATCCATTAAATCTTAACGGACTTATTCCTTATGCAGTATGGATTGATGGCGAGAGAGCTCGATTAAACCCCGGAGAGATACGCAAATTGGCGCTTTCTCTTGATTTACCCCTCAATGTTCGCGGCACCCCAGAAATGCACGCAGGGGCAGGTTGGCATCAACCCCTTAATTTAACAAAAAAATAGGTGTAATTATGAACTCAACCTTATATTTGCACAATCATGAACGAAAAACTTTTACAATTAGAAATATTAAAACGCGACAAACAAATTCAAGAACTTTATGTATTGATAGATACATTACAAACAAATTTACGAGCATCAACAAGTCAATTAGATGAATCAACAAAAGAAAAAATTACATCTGTACAAAGCTACAAATGGTGCATGAATTGGAGAGCGGGAGACGAATTATAAAAATAAAATCAACAGATATAGTATATTCCGAGCACGATTACGATGAATGTTTTGAATATGTTGATGGTAGTGGTCGAGTGCCCGATGGCTCGACAATTGGTTATGAACACAATGAACAATTAATTCTATTTCAAGACATAAAATACAGCCAATACGATCACGATTATTGGAACAACTATGAACTTGAACATGATGTTGACAGAATTGTGATTGGATAATACAATATTTATTGGCTCCATAGTTTAGTCGGTAAAACACTTGACTTGTAATCATGAATCATCGGTTCGATTCCGATTGGAGCCTCCATTTTAGGAGAGATGGCTGAGTTGGCTTAAGGCGGCGGTTTGCTAAACCGTTGAAGGGTTTATTGCCCTTCCGCAGGTTCGAATCCTGTTCTCTCCGCCATTTTTATTATGTTTACTTTTTTCTGTTATTTTTTCGCGAGTTTAGTTGTTTATCTTTATCTTGAATCATTAGACAAAAGAAGAAAATGAAATTTCGTTATTGTATATCCCACATTCCCGAAGACTCTACGCAACGAATAAGATTGCGTAATTTTAATAGCAAAAAAAATTTAATACAATTCTTAAATTCTCATGCTCAAGATTTGCATTCACTCAAACAAGTAAGAATACATTTTGCATCAATTGATTTGCCGCTCAAAGATACAGTTTGGAAAAATGCTTGACAAACAAAACATATTATGCTAGAATGTACCAATGAATAAAAAATGCCCCATCACAAATGAACATGTAATTGATGATTGTCATATTCGTATTGAATTTGGATATGGTAGCGACTTGGATTTAACTACCTATGAATTTTCTGCGGTTAGCGATAAAGTTGGTAAAGCCGCACTAGAAGCAATTCAACAACTAATGACAGGCAATCAATCGGTGGAACAATTTTCTCGTGATGTCACAGAAGAAACTTTTGGCTTGTAATTGTGGCAAAAAAACACAACGCCAATACATTGTTTCGTGGACACAGCATGATCAATGGTTTAATCAAAGATGTGCTTTCGTATTTTCAAAGTGCATCATGGACAGATCAAGATGAAGCATTAAAGCAACAAATTTTTGCTGACATAATTGAACCCAATAAATGTTGGTATTGCGGAGTTGGTGAAATGCGCGACATGGATCATTTTATACCCACCAACGGAAGACTCTTTAAACCCCCCATGTTTGGGCTAGAACACGATGGAAACAAAATTCCAAGCTGCAAGACCTGCAACGCAAACAAAAGCAACAAACACCCACTAGAATGGCTACAACGAGGTCGCGTGACCAAGGGTAAGGAATTTGTATTTCCTGCCGAGCGAATCGCGGCTTTTCAAATATTTTTCGATACATTTCAACATAAACTTGTTGCAGATCAAGATTTAACAGATATCATAATCAATCAAGCAATTCCAAAATGTGAAGCATCAACACAACAACTTGCTGATTTTGAAAATTGGATAGAAATATGAGTGTAAATACAGACATGGACGACGAATCAATACGACCTTGGGGACATTACGAGATACTGCTCGACACAGAATATTGTAAAGTAAAACGAATTGTGGTAAAACCGCAACAACGACTTAGTTATCAATATCATCACAAACGACAAGAAGCATGGACTGTTGTGCAAGGAGTTGCGCGAGTCACTCAAAATGATGTAGACCGCGATTACCAAGTTGGCGAGACTGCAATCATTGGTCTTGGCGACAAGCATCGCATGGCTAATCCAAGTCTTACAGAAGACATGATTTTAATTGAAGTGCAAACAGGCACATATTTCGGAGAAGATGATATTGTGCGAATTGAAGACGATTATCAAAGACAATAAAATCTGGCATTACAGCAGGATTATAATTACGGCTTAAAAATAAGCGATGTACATAATACTAGGAAAAAACGGATACATAGCAGAAGCTATAATTAAAGAATTAAAGTCACGCGATTTACCTCATATCTCCCTTAGTCGCACAGATGTAGATTATACAAACAAATGTGATTTTGATCTTTATGTGTTAAAAAATTTTAATCGAAACATTTTAGAAGGCGACAATATTATTGTTGTTAATTGTGCAGGATATATCGGCAAGCCAAATGTTGATGCTTGTGAATTAGCAAAAGCAGATTGTGTTGAAGGAAATGTATTGTTTCCCGCAATGTTGTCACAACTTTGTGCAGATCGCGGTTATCAGTATGTTCACATCAGTTCGGGTTGCATTTATGGTGGATACGAAAAACATTTCACCGAAGAAGATTCTCCTAATTTTGATTTTCAGAATGGTAGTTTTTATAGTGGTACAAAAGCACTCGCCGAAAAGGTTGTGATTGAAAACAGCCCAAGCAGTTACATTTTTAGATTACGCATTCCATTTGATAAATATGCATCTCCGCGAAATTATTTGACGAAATTATTGACCTACGATAATTTATTAGATGCTGAGAATTCGTTGAGTCATCGCGGAGACTTTGCGAAATATTCAATACAATTGATAGAGCAAAACGTTCCCAAGGGCATTTACAACATCACAAATAAAGGAAGCGTCACAACTCAACAAGTTGTAGAGCTAATCAAAAAACACAAACTCAGCAACAAAGATTTTCAATTTTTCACAAATCTTGATGATTTTATGCAACAAATAACCGCACCCCGATCAAATTGCGTATTAGACACAAGTAAAATCGAACAATACATCAAAATACGAACCGCCGAACAAGCTCTAGAAGACGCACTATCAAAATATAAAGCTTGACATCATATATTCCATATGATAGAATAATTCATGAAATACAAATGGTATGATTACATTATTATGTTTTTTGCCTTTTGGTATTATGTATTTATTGAACCAATAATTAAAATATTTAAAAAATAATGGGCTTATTCGACAGAGTTTATTGTAAGCGAGAGCTTCCGCTTCCGCAAGATTTAAAAGGTTTACCCGAACACGACTGGGCAAACGAAGAATTTCAAACGAAATGTTTAGAGAATTGGATGTTGAGTTTTACAATTCAAGAAGATGGAAGCTTGACCTGCGATCTGCCTGAGTTTGAAACACAATCATATCATGGATCATTTTATTTTTATACACACATCAATAAAAACGATCTACCAAACGATTATCGCATAGAATTTCAAGCCATATACAGCTTTGGCAAATTAAAAGAAATAAAGTTGATTGAGTTTGATATTAACTGTAATCGCAAAAGAAAATCTTTTGAATTAAAGTGGAAACAAGCACAACAACAATACGAAGCCAAAACCAAAACCTTATTGTACAAAATATACAAGCTATTTTACCGCGATCCTGTTGTTTTTGTATTTGATAAAATTTTTGGTACAATTAACTGGATTAATAGTCACAGATTCACCATTCGCAATAAAATAATGTTTTGGGATTAAAGACACAAACTAATCAATAAAAAACAAACATCCATAATTGCTTCTCTCTCCAAGAAAAATAGGACTAGAGAGATAATCCAATACCAATCCTTTTCCATTTACTTGTGAGGATAAAATATTATAATAAATGCGGTAGATAAAGATAGATATAAAAATATATCCCATAATTCCATTATAAAATTCATTTGTTTAGTTTTTCAAATATTTTAATTATATCTGTTCTGCGGTCTTCTAGCAATTTTGTTGTTTGAGTCCATCGCTCAGAATCTCTCGCACAATTTTTAGCAAGATCAATTTCCATGTGTTGTACTCGCTTGCTCAAGCGATCAACCTTTAAACTTTCTTTTTTTAGGAAAAAGGCGACCATAGACACCATCATTCCCAACGCAACCAATATTATTTTTTCAACTTCCATAATAATATGTACACCCAAAAAAAGCTTGACAGCCAGTGTTTAAGCTGCTATACTACCATACATGACAACTATACTAGGACTAACTTGCATCAGCGAAGAATTAAAAGACAAAGACAAAAAGAAATACTCATTTCGCACAATGACCCGCAAACGATTCAATGATTTGTGTAATACAGAAGATAGAAATGAAGCACTTAATCAATTGTCTGAGAGAATTTTGCATAATTGTTGTGTTACTTCACATATTCTCGATCATTGTGGTAAGTCAGACATTGGGCATTATCGTCTTAGCTCTAGCCTTTTTCCTCTCGTTACCGATCAAACGCTTGAAATCTCTCTTGAAGATTTGCCTGACATCGAAGCAATCAAGCAAGAGCTTCGACAAATAGGTATTCTCGCAAAAACATTGGGTATCAGCATGGGTTCGCATCCCGATCAATTTTGCGTATTAGCTTCACTCAATCAAGATGCAGTTCGCAGAACAATAATCGAACTAAATTTTCAAGCGAAAATCTTTGACATGATTGGATTGCCGCGAGATCATACCGCACCCATGAATATTCATGTGAATGCAAGTCCAACGCCTATCGTAGGAGTTGAGATGATGATCACATCCGAACAGATACATAAACTTAAAATCAAACAGCTCGCAGAACGCTTCTACGAGAATTTGCAAAAATGCGATGAAGGTGTACGAAATCGTCTCACGATCGAGAATGAAGATAAAAGTTTCTTTAATGTAGATAATTGTCTGCAGTTTAGTGAGTATTTATTTGAAAAATATCAATACAATTTGCCTGTCTGCTACGATAATCTCCATGACTTTTGCAATCCCTCTGAGAATAGAAGTTCTGCATTTCAAGCAGAGCGTTGTGCATATACATGGGCAGAGGAATGCAGTCCTGTTTTTCATTTTAGCGAAGGTATTCCCGAAAAACCGCGTGCCCATGCAGACTATTTTGCATTAGGTCGCTTTCCACCAAATGTATCTATTCGCCTTGATCAGCCAATTAAATGGGAATGTGAGGTGAAGAGCAAGGATAAAGCGATTCGTTTGCTAAAACAACAAATGCAAGACACAACAGGGAACTAGTTACAAAATACTATAAATATGAAAACAATTAAAGAACCAACATTCGATTACATCAGAGATGAATTCTGTATAGATGAC
>Ga0222718_10004859_pt1 | contig 11027 bp, 9 predicted proteins | sample C33_27DmetaG_FD_165045 | JGI IMG/M metagenome (GOLD analysis project Ga0222718, IMG submission 165045) | Estuarine water microbial communities from San Francisco Bay, California, United States - C33_27D | ecosystem: Environmental > Aquatic > Marine > Unclassified | place: USA: California... | reverse complement strand
GCGAAGGACCGCCTGCCGTTCTTCACCCGCGAGCTGTTGGCGCTGCGCGCGGGCCGCCGCGTCAACCGCTCCTCGCGCCTCGGGCTGTACGAGGAGGTGCTGCAGCACTGGAGCGGCGACGAGCGCCTGCTCGCGCGGGCCCTCGTCGACGCGCTCGACTGGCACCTGCAGCAGGCGCGCGGGAGCGGCGCGGACTTCGACGACCCGAGCTGTCGGCTCTACCCGCTCGAGGTGCTCGCGCTCCAGAACGTCCGGCGCTGGCTCGAGCTGCCGGCACCGAAGGTCGACCACCCGCTGATGCACGGCAACCTCGCGCGGCTGCGGCCGCCGACGCCTTGGCCGCAGCACGAGCTGGTGCGCCGGCTCGAGCGGCTGGGCTGAGCCTTCAGCGGCGCAGGCGGGCCAGCAGCCGGCCGAGCGCCGCGCGGTAGCCGTCCGGCGCGTCCAAGAACGCCTTGCCGTGACCGACCCCGGGGACCAACCACAGCTCCTTGGTGCCCTCGTGCTGCGGCATGCGGCCGTAGAGCTGCTGGACGGTCGCCGGCGGCGCCCGGTCGTCGAACTCCTCGGCGACGACCAGCACCGGGAGGTCGTGCGGCATGCTCGGGACGACCTCGATCGGCTGGACCTCGGACATCGAGAACCCGGACCACGCGCCGATGGACGCCACCACCAGCGACCGCCAGGGCTCCGCCATGTAGAGCGCCGAGCGCCGGTCCCCTTGGCGTTGGAAGGTCATGAGCCGGTGCGCGGCCGCCGTCAGGTCCTCGATCGGCGCGTCCAGCACGACGCCTGCGACGCGGTCGATGCGCGGCAGCGCGAGCGTCACGGCGATGGTCCCCAGGCTGACACCGAACAGCACCAGCGGCCGCCCGGCGCGGCCGGGCAGACCGCGCACATAGTCGACCACGGCGACCAGGTCGTCGCTCTCTCGCAGCCCGCCGGTGAACGGCGCGCGCCCGCTGGCGCCGTGGTTCCGCTGGTCCACCAGCCAGCACTCGCCGCCCTGCTGGCGCAGCATCTTCGCGACCGGCTCGAGCTCGAGCGACGAGCGGAACAGCCCGTGCACGAGCACCGCGACAAACGCCGGCTCGGGCTCCGCGGGCTCGACGCAGTAGGCCCGCAGCGCGAGGCCTTCGGGCGTCGTGACCTCGTGGCGACGGCCTGCGACCGCCGCCAGGACCTCAGGCGCGAGGCCGGCGCTGCCCGCCTCGCGCTCGGCGCGGAGCGAGCTCGTCGTCTGGACCTGCAGGCCGACGGCAGGCAGCACGCGCGGGCCCGCGTAGCTGCGTTCGTCGCCGCGCGTCCCGATCTGCCGCGAGCCGACGTAGCCGAGCGCGGCAGGGAACGTGACGAACAGGTGCAGCGGGAAGAGCCCGAGGTGCAGCCAGAGGACCGCGCGCCAGTAGGCTCGCTGCGGGCGTCCGAGCAGCCACCGCACGAGGCCCAGGACGAGCGCGAGCGCGACGGTCGGCGCCGTCAGGGCGAGCCCCGCGAGCAAGGGGAACGTCACCGTCGCGCCTCGCGGAAGGCGCCGCGGCCTGCCGGCAAGAGCCCCGCCTCGCGCCCGCGACGGAGCAGCTCGTCGACGGCGGCGCGGCCGACCTCACCGAGGTCGACGGAGAAGTCGTTGACGTAGAGCGCGATGTGTCGCGCGCAGACGTCGTCGTCCAGCTCCTGCGCGTGCGCGCGGATCCACGGCAGCGGACGATCGGGCGCGGCCATGGCGAACCGGACCGAGGCGCCCAGGCACCGCTCGACGGCGTCGATCGTGGCGGGCGCCAGGTCGCGCCGCGCCGCGATCACGCCGAGCGGCAGCGGCCCGCCCGTCTCTGCTTCCCAGCGCTCGCCGAGGTCGGCCAGCTCGCGCAGGCCGTGGTCCCGGTAGGTGAACCGGCTCTCGTGGATGACCAGCCCCGCGTCGCAGTCGCCGCGCGCCACCGCCGGCATCACCTCGTCGAAGCGCATCGGGACGACCTGCGCCGGCGCGGGCAACAGACTCGCCATCAGCAGATGCGCCGTCGTGTGCACGCCGGGGACCGCCACGCGCAGCTCCGAGAACCGATCGAGGCTCGCTCGCGGCGCGCGGGACACGACGAGCGGCCCGCAGCCGAAGCCGAGCGCCGCGCCGCTCGCGAGCACGGTGTAGTCATCCACGCACCGCGCGAGCGCCGGGAGGCTCAGCTTGGTCACCTCCAGCGGCTCGGACCTGCTGACGGCGCGCTCGTTGAGCGCCTCGATGTCGGCCATGACCGGCTCGAACGCGACCTCATCAGCGACCTCGCCGTGCACCGCCGCCCAGAACGCGAACGTGTCGTTCGGACACGGCGAGAAGCCGAAGCGAAGGCGGCGGGCGGGGCTCACGCGGGCAGGCTATCGAGCCCGCGCGGCGCGCGCCACCGAGGCTGATTGGGGGATGCAACGCGGTGCGGCTTCGGGCATCCTCGATCGGCCATGCGCATCGAGCTGACGCGTCCCGACGACTGGCACCTGCACCTCCGCGACGGCGTCGTGCTCGCCGACGTCGTGCCCGACACGGCGCGGCGCTTCGCGCGGGCCGTCGTGATGCCCAACCTGAAGCCGCCCGTGACGACGGTCGCCGAGGCCGAGGCCTACCGCGACCGCGTGCTCGCAGCGGTGCCGGACGGGACCGCTTTCGAGCCGCTCATGACCCTCTACCTCACCGACCGCACGCCGCCGTCGGAGGTCGCGGCCGCGAAGCGCTCGGGCCGCGTGCACGCGGTCAAGTTCTACCCTGCAGGCGCCACCACGAACTCCGAGAACGGGGTCACCGACTGGGGGCGCGTGCGCGAGACGATCGCCGAGATGGAGCGCGTGGACCTGCCGCTGCTGCTCCACGGCGAGGTCACCGATGCGGACGTGGACGTGTTCGACCGGGAGCGCGAGTTCCTGGCGCGCCACCTCGCGCCGCTGTGCAGCGACTTCCCTCGGCTGCGGGTCGTGCTCGAACACGTGACCACGGCGGACTCGGTCGAGTTCGTGCGCGCCGCAGGCGGCAACGTCGCGGCGACCATCACCGCCCACCACCTGCTCTGGAACCGCAACGAGCTGTTCCGCGGCGGCGTGCGCCCGCACGCGTACTGCTTGCCGATCCTCAAGCGGGAGCGGCACCGCGCGGCCCTCGTCGGGGCGGCGACCGGCGACGACGACCGCTTCTTCCTCGGCACCGACAGCGCGCCGCACGCGCGCGGCCGCAAGGAGAGCGACTGCGGCTGCGCCGGCGTCTACACCGCGCACGCGGCGCTCGAGCTCTACGCCGAGGCGTTCGAGGACGCCGGCGCGCTCGACAAGCTCGAGGCCTTCGCGAGCCACCGCGGCCCGGACTTCTACGGGCTGCCGCGCAACCCGACCAAGGTCACGCTGGAGCGCGTCGAGCAGCCGGTCCCCGCGACGCTGCCGTTCGGGGACGACGAGCTCGTGCCGATGCGCGCCGGCGAGGCGATCCGCTGGCGACTCGTCGACGGCCCCGAACGCGACGGCCGTGCGTCCTGACGCGCCGCTGCCCCCGTCCGTCGAGCACCGCAGGCTGCGCGCCCGGGTCAAGGCGCGCTGGCGCCAACGGATGGAGCAGATCGCCGGTGGCCGGTTCGCGCTGACCATCATGTGCCTGCTGTCGTTCGCCGACGCCTGCTGCAGCCCCGTCCTCCCCGAGGTGCTCTACGTCCCGATGATCCTGCTGCGGCCGGAGAAGCGCTGGGCCTACGCGTTCTGGTGCTCGGCGGCGTCGGTGATCGGCGGGGTGGTGGGTTACGGGCTCGGCTTCTGGCTCTGGGAGCACGGGCTGCGAGAGCTCGCGTTCGAGCACATTCCGGGGTTCACCCCGGAGTGGTACGCGGAGATCAGCCGCTGGTACGGCAGCAACTCGTTCCTGTGGGTCTGGCTCGGGGGCTTCACGCCGCTGCCCTACAAGGTGTTCACGGTCTTCGCAGGGGTCTGCCACGACAAGGTCGACTTCTGGGTGTTCTTGCTCGCGTCGACCACCAGCCGCTTCCCCCGGATCTACCTGACGGCCTGGCTGCTGCATCGATTGGGCAAGCCCGCGTTCGAGCTGCTGATGAAGCGGTCGCGCGCGGTGATCCTGGTCTTGCTGGGCGCGGCCCTGGCGCTCGTCGCCTGGCGTCAGCTGGCCTGAGAGGACGCTCCGCAAAGGTGCGCATGGCGCGCGCGGCGCCCGCAGGCGACACTCCGCCCATGCTGCTCTGCGCTGCGACGGACCTCTCCGAATCCGGCCTCGTGGCCGTCCGCCACGCCCTCGAGTGGGCACGGGTCGCCGGCGCGCGGCTGCGGCTGCTCCACGTCATCCCCGACCCCGAGCTGGCGCCGGCGTTCAGCGACGACGTCGGCGGCGACGTCGAGCGCGCGCGCGCGACGCTGCAGCGTCTCGCCGAGGAGCACGAGGTGGCGTGCGATGTCGACGTGCGCGCCGCCGAAGACGTCGCAGCAGAGATCCTCCGCGCGACCGGCGACTGCGACTACGTGTTCGTCGGCTCGCAGGGCAAGTCGGCCTTCGAGCGCTTCCGCCTCGGCTCGGTCGCGACCGCGGTCATGCGACAGAGCGGCGTGCCGGTCGTCTGCTGCCCGCCGCCCGCCGCCGCCCGCTGACGAGGTCGCGACGCTGCGGCCTCAGCGCCCGGCTGTGCCGTAGAGCGCCTGCCGCAGGCGGCGCGGGATGTCGAAGCTGAACTCGCGCGCGCGGCTCATGAACAGCGCGAACAGGTCGTTCTCCGGGTCGATCCAGAAGTGCGTGTTGTGGTAGCCGGACCAACCGAAGACGCCTGCCGGCGCCTTGGTGCCTTCCCCGGATGCGTCGCGCATCACGAACACGCTGTAGCCCATGTCCATGCCGGCGGGCATGGCCGGGGCGAAGATGTCGCGGCTCTTGGGCGCGACCATGCGCTGGATGCTGTCCTCGCTGAGCACGCGCCGCCCCTTGTAGACGCCGCCCTGGACCAGCATCTGGCAGAAGCGCGCGTAGTCGGCCGCGCACGACACCAGCCCCTCGCCGCCGAAGTGCGCCTTGCTCCTCGGGCTGTAGGTCATCTCGTTGAGCAGCGTGGTGAAGCCCTTGATGGTGCCGCCCGGCGGCGGCATCCCCTCGATGACCGGCGCGATCTCGAGGTTGATCCACAGCGGCTGCAGGCGCGCGCGGCGCTCGTCATCCAGCACGAAGCTGGTGCTGGTCATCTCCAGCGGGTCGAACACGTTCGCCTGCAGGTAGTCCGCGAAGGACATCCCCGACAGCACCTCTACCAACCGCCCGAGGATCGCCTGGTTGATGCCGTAGAGGAACTCGGAGCCAGGCTCGAACATCAGCGGCTGCTGCGCCGCGACCTCGCAGAACTGCTGCAGATCGTCGAAGCGCGTCTGGTTGGGGTGCGGCCGGTCGAAGGCAGGCGGCGCCGGCGCGTCCGTGCTCCCGCCCCCCATGACGTAGTAGCTGTAGCCCGAGCGGTGGCTCATCAGGTGTTCGACCAACAGCGGCTCTCGCGCGGGCCGGACGCCGTCGCCGTCGACGACCTGCAGCTCAGAGAAGCACGGGATGTACTTCGACACCGGGTCGTCGAACGAGAACTTGCCCTGCTCGAACAGGGTCATCATCGCGACGATCGTGATCGGCTTGGACATCGACCAGATCGGGAACAGCGTGTCCGCGGTGATGTCCCGGTCGCCGCGCTTGCCCGAGTTCTCGACGTGCCGATAGAGGTCGCGGTCGCGGCCGACGATCCAGACCACGTTGCTGCCGGTAATCTCGCTCTCGATCAGGTCTCGCTGCAGCGCGCGAATGTCCCGCGCGAAGTCCCTGTTCAGCCCGGGGGCCGGGGACGACACAGGCGCGGTCGCGCAGCCGGCGACGAGGGCGAGAGAGGACACGAGGAGCAGGAGGATGCGCATGACGGTGCGGATCCTACCCGACGAGCGCTGCGTGACGGCCGCCGCCACAGCTCGCCTGTCACCACCTACGGTGACGTCGGTATGCCGCTGCGATCGTTGCTCAACCTCCGGAGCGCGTTTGCGCCGCCAGAAGGAGTCGGCGCTCCTTCAGGGCGCCCGCCGGCGAGACGAGCCGGGAAAAAACTGGAGCGGGTGATGAGATTCGAACTCACGACCCTCACGTTGGCAACGTGATGCTCTACCACTGAGCTACACCCGCAACCAGGGCTCGTCGACGAAGCCTACCCGGCAGATCGCTGACAAGCGATCGAGCCCGAAGGTTGACCCCGCGAACGAGGGCGGACATTCCTAAAGACCCGAATCGTCGAAGTCAAGTCCGCCAAGTTGGCGAATTCCCTGCGTTGGCGAGGGACCGGACACCCGACGAACTCCCCCTCGGCATGCCTACGATCCCATCGACGTTTCCTGCGCTCCTCGAAGAGCAGGTCCGGCCGCGGGCCGACCGGGTCTTCCTCCCACGCCGGACGGCGCAGGACCACGAGCCGATCACGTTCGGCCGACTCGCAGGTGACGTCGACAGGCTCGCGGCCGCGATGCTCGTCTTGGGACTTCGTCGCGGGGACCACGTCGGGCTCGTCGCCGAGAACCGCTACGAGTGGCTGCTGATCGACATGGCGCTCGCGAGCATCGGGGCGGTCGACGTCCCGCGCGGCTCGGACACGACCCCGACCGAGCTGCAGTTCATCCTGGCGCACAGCGGGTGCTCCGCGGCCTTCGCCGAAGACGACCGCGTCGGTCGCGACCTGCTGGCGATGAAGGCGTCGCTGCCCGCGCTGCGGCACGTCATCGTCATGGCGGAGCGGACCGAGGTCGACGGCGCGCTCGCGCTCGGCGACCTGCTGCGGCGCGGCACAGAGGCGCTCGAGGCGCAGCAGGACGCGCTGCGCGCGGCGCGCGCGGCCGTCCGCGCCGACGACCTGCTGACGATCGTCTACACCTCGGGCACGACCGCCGAGCCCAAGGGCGTGATGCTCAGCCACGGCAACGTGATGTGCAACGTGCGCGCGTGCGTCGACGTCCTCCACGTCACGGACGCGGACACCTTCCTGTCGGTCCTGCCGGCGTGGCACATGTACGAGCGCATCATGGACTACCTCGCGCTCGCTGCAGGCGGACAGCTGACCTACACGGACCGCCGCCGCATCAAGGACGACCTCAAGGAGGTCCGCCCCACGATCTTCGCCGCCGTCCCGCGCATCTGGGAGATGCTCCACGACGGCGTCGTCAACGCGGCGATGAAGCTCACCGGCCCCAAGGGGTGGATGTTCCGCCGCTGCCTGCAGGTCTCGCGTCGGGTCGGCGCCGGTCAGGCCTCCGCCCTCGACCGCCTCCAGCACGCGCTGCTCGACAAGGTCATCGGCGCCAAGGTGCGCGAAGGCCTCGGCGGCCGCCTCCGCCTGTGCGCGAGCGGCGGCGGCGCGCTGCCGCGCCACGTCGACGAGACGTTCCTCGGCATGGGGATCCCGCTGCGCAACGGCTACGGGCTGACCGAGACGAGCCCGGTGGCGGCGGTCCGACTCCCGCATCAGACCGAGCCGGGCCACATCGGCCCGCCGCTGCCGCAGACGCGCATCGAGGCGCGCCGCGACGACGGCAGCGCGTGCGCGACGGGCGAGACCGGAGTCCTGTGGATCCAGGGCCCCCAGGTCATGCGCGGCTACTACGAGAACCCGTCGCGGACGCGCCAGGTGCTGACCGAGGACGGGTGGTTCAACAGCGGCGACCTCGGCCACACCGACGCGCACGGCAACCTCTGGATCACCGGCCGCGCCAAGGACACGATCGTGCTCGCCGGCGGCGAGAACGTGGAGCCCGAGCCGATCGAGACGCTGGTCAAGACGTCGGCCCTGGTCGAGCAGATCGTCGTGGTCGGCCAGGACGAGAAGGCGCTCGGGGCGCTGATCGTGCCGTCGTTCGAGGCGCTGGAGCGCGCCGTGCCTCGCGACGCGTGGCAAGCGCGGGGCGACGTGCTCGCGGGTGACGAGGTCCGCGCGCTCTACCGCGCGGAGCTCGACCGGCTGGTCACGCGGGACAACGGCTGCCGACCGACCGACCGGATCGCGAAGCTGCAGGTGCTCGCCGACGCCCTCACCCCGGACAACGGCCTGCTGACGCAGACGCTCAAGGTGCGCCGCCACGTCGTGGCCGAGCGCTTCGCAGACGTGCTCACGGCGATGTTCGGGCGCGGCTGAGCGGCAGGTGCTGCGGCCTGCCGTCCGGCCGCGGCGACACGGTGTCGAGCAGGTCCCAGAGCCAGTCGCCCGCTCGCCGGCAGGCCGCTTCGCGCTCTGCGCCGCGCGCCAGGTGCGCGGCGATCGCGCTGGCGAGCGCGCAGCCCGTGCCGCGCACGGCGCCGCAGCTTCGCCGCGGGCGCGCGAACCGCACCGGCGCAGGGGCTCCCCAGAGCACATCGACCGCCTCGTCGCCCTCGCCGTGGCCGCCCTTGTGGAGCACGGCCCTGGCGCCGGCCCGCAGCAGGCCCGCGGGGTCGCCGTCGGCGAGCGCCTGCAGCTCCGGCGCGTTCGGGACCATGAGCGCGGCGATCGGCGCGAGCTCTTCGACGTAGGCCCGCGCCAACGCGGCGCCGGGCTCCATGCCGCCTGCCGTGGCGGACAGCACGGGGTCGACCACCAGCGGCGCCCGCGCGGCCAGCGGACGGAGCACCTCAGCGACCGCGGCGACCAGGTCCGCGCATCCGATGTAGCCAACCTTGATCGCGTCCGGCGCCTCGTCGCCGACGACCGCGCGGACCTGGTCGCGCCACACGCTCGCAGGGAGCGGAGACGCCGACGAGAAACCGCGCGCGCTCTGCACGGTCGCGGTCAGCGCGATGGGCAGCGGCTCGACGCCGTGCAGCGCTGCCACGGTCGCGTCGAGCGTGACGCCGGCCCCGCCGCTCGGGTCGAGGCCTCCCAGCAGCAGCACGCGCTTCAACGCGACGCCCCCGCGACCGCCCCGAGCCGGCGCTTCGCTACGATCGAGGCAAGCTCGCAGGCGCGCCGCATCAATCGTCGTCTTCGCCGAGCACGACCGCGTTGCTGCCCGAGACCCCCATCGCCTTGAGCACGTTGCGCTCGAGGCGCCGTTCGAGCCGGCGCAGCGTCCGCGAGTCCGCGGACTCGAGCGTGATCGAGCCCCCGGCGACCGAGCCGTGGCCTCCCGACGAGCCTTCTTCGCCTTCCATCCCGGCCTTGATCAGCCGCCACGCGTCACCGCCGACCTCCGTCCGCACCGAGACGCAGTAGCTCTGGCCGACGAGGCCGCCGCAGAACACCGCGCGCACGCCCTCCATGCGGAGCAGCAGGTCCGCGACCTCGGCGACCATCTCAGCGCTGGTCGTGCGGCCGAGCGAGCACAGCGTCAGCCCGTCGTAGAGCCGCGCCTTGCCGAGCGCGTCCTTGAGCGTCCGGAAGTAGGCCGCAGGCAGGCGCGGGTTGGTGATCGCAGCCAGGGCCTGCCGGTCCATGTGGTGGGACAGGAAGTCGAACACCTCGACGTCCAGGTCGGAGACGTTCCGCGAGAGGTCCGCGGTGTCGGTCCGGACGCCGTAGGCGAGCGCGGTCGCAGCCTGCGCGCTCGGGGCGAGCCCCGCTTCCAAGAGGTAGCTGGCGACGATCGTGCTGGTCGCGCCGACCTCGGGCCGCACGTCCAAGAACGGCGTGGCCGCCGCGTCCCCTGGCGTCTCGCTGCAGACGTGGTGGTCCACGACGATGTCGACCGTGCTGCCCGCCGGCACGAACGTGTGCCCGAAGCCCGGCTGCGAATCGACGAGCGCGATGCAGTCGAAGTCGCTCAGCCGTACGGTGTCGAGGCGGTCCATCTCGATCTGCAGCTCGCGCACCATCGCCTGGTTCTCGGCGCGCAGGATCTTGCCCGTGATCGCCAGCCGGCTCTCACAGCCCGCGGCCAACCGCGCGAACTCCTGCAGACCGACCGCGCCGCCGAGCGAGTCCGGATCCGGGTTGTTGTGCGTCAGCACCAGCAGCCGCTGGCGGGTGCGCAGCAGCTCGCGGAGCGCCTCGGTGCGCGAGGAGCCGGGGCGAGCGTGCTTGGCCAGGGGAGAGTTCGTCATCAATACGTCGCCGTCGAGCGGCCGGCCGCTGCTACGGCATCGGCGCGACGGGATCGTGACCTGCGGTCAGAAACCGTACTTGTCGAGGCAGGAGCGCATGCCGGCCATCTCCCCCGGGGGCACCGAGGGGTCCAGCTCGAGCACGACCGGGAAGGCAGCCCCGGTGCGAGGTACATAGGTGGCGCAGAGCCCGTAGTCCACCCCACCGGCGCCGGGCGGCAGGTAGAGACCCTCGGGCGAGGCGTCGCCCAACGTCATGCCGCAGAGGCGGTTGCCGAAGACCTCGAGCCACTCGCCTTGCGGCTCGCCGAGCACCTGCTCGCGCCGGGCGCAGATCGCGGCGTCGTGCCAGTAGCCCACGCCCCGGTGGCCGAGGTCCTCGCAGACGTCCTGCATCGCCCGGACGTCGAGCACGGACCGCAGGCTGCGCCCCTGCGTCAAGCTGAAGCTCATGTCCGGAAAGGACTTGAGGACATCAAACAGCCCCCGGCACGTGCGATCGACGGCGGCGTCGCGCCCGACCTTGCGCCGCGCACAGAGCGCCTGCGCGCGCTGCTCGGTCCAGCCGTAGGCGGGATCGCCCAGGTCCTCCGCCTCGATCTCGCCGACCACGGGGACGACGCCGACGTCGAGCACGACCTGCGGCACGCCCAACAGCCGCGCTGTCTGCACTGCGTCCCCGATGGCGCGCCGCGCGACCTGGCGCTCACCGTCGGAGTCGGAGGCGAAGCCGCTGAGCGACGCGCGCTCGAGGAGCGGACCGGCCGCCCGGACCGCCGCGAACCGGACCGGGAGGTCCGCTGCGGCGGCAGTGACCGCCGACCAGTCGACCGCGCGCGGCCCCGGGGAAACACCCAGGCCCGCAAACCCGTTCTCCAGGAGCGAAACCAGCAGGGCTCTGGGCTCGCTCGGGCCGTGAACCGTCGCCCAGGCGGACGCGAGGAAACGCTGCACTTGCATGACGAAGGGGGGGGGGCTTCCG
>Ga0222718_10004858_pt1 | contig 11031 bp, 16 predicted proteins | sample C33_27DmetaG_FD_165045 | JGI IMG/M metagenome (GOLD analysis project Ga0222718, IMG submission 165045) | Estuarine water microbial communities from San Francisco Bay, California, United States - C33_27D | ecosystem: Environmental > Aquatic > Marine > Unclassified | place: USA: California... | reverse complement strand
ATAGATTGATCGCTGATCTTCTGAAGACTGAAAGATGAACCTCACCAACAGATCTTGATCCGGTGTCACTTATTCCAAGGTTAGCGAATTGAGCAAGAAAGGCTTGACTGATTTGATTGTCACACTCTTTGATAATGTCGAGAGGACCTTGAGAGTAAAGGTATGGAGTTGTGCTATATGAATCAAACTTAACAGCTGCATTCTCAACGAGATAAGATTGCTCAGTTGAGAGGAAGGCTTGAGCTTGTGCTTCAGCATCATTGATCATTGCATCAATGTCACCATCAGTCAGACCTTGAAGCTCTGCAACGGATCTATCAACTGTCACCTTGGGAGTTGGAATTGCCCAACGATCAAGACCAACGCACATCATATTTGATACTCGTTGCTTTGTCTTCCACCACCACCAGACAGGACGCAACATTCCAACACCTTCGAAGTTGGATCCTGTTCTATTGAGAGTGAGGAGGAGGAGCTTGTTTGATGGAATAGGTTTGGGTGTCTTGCCAACACCAACAACGGTTTGAAGTACTCCATCGAGATGTTGACCATCACGACTCAACCATTCATTGTGTGCACTTGGTTCACGGTCTGCATAATAATCAAGGAAGACTTTTGTCTTTCCCTCGGAGTCGAGACCTACTTTGTAAATCTCCTCAGCATAGCGATATCCAATTGTGACGTATTCAAAAAGATATCCAAGTTGCTCCTCCCATGAGATTGACATCTGTCCCGCATATCCATCAAAGCCATATGCTTCATTTGCGAATCGTGCCAACTCTTCACTGACAGGATCATTCTCAATACCAGCTTGGAATCTCCATGTAGCTGACAATAAAGTTTGTCGAAGCATGTGCCAAGAACGACGAACAACCGGATCGGTTCTCAACATCTCCTCAGCCGCACGAACCCACGAGAGACCTGTGAGAGATGAGTTCTGCTCATAGCCTGAGATGGTACCACCGGACAGTTGAGTTCCTGTGATACCCATGGTTTTAAACCTTGGATACTTGGCTCTTAAATGCCTTGGTGTCTCATCATCTTTCATTATCATGCCCTTGGTGATGTTGATCACTTTGGGTATATTATCATTTTGATACCACTATTTGTCAAATATTATCTTTTTGATATTGTTCCCCTAAGAGTGATTTGACAATCTCCATGTATAGTTTGACTGACTCTTCAAACTCATGAGGAGGGAATACCTGACTTGGTTCAATGATCATTTTGTAAGTCAGATCAAGAATGACTTTTTTCTTTGTCTCATTCATCTATATCTCCTTAAACGCTCTTTCATGATCCTCACCTTAGAGAATACAGTATTCTTTTTGATGCCTGTAATTTCGCTAATGTCCTCAGCTCGATATCCTAAAACGTGAAGTTTCAATATCTCTTTTTGTTTGCATACTTTGATCATTTGCTTGCAATATATCAAGTCAGTTGGATCATGGTCGTAATGAGGTTCATACTTCTCTTCATAAGTTGTCAAAGCTCGATTCTTGATTACATCACCACGTATGTTGTTCAAATAGATTCTCTTCATGACAACTTTTATCCAGCCATGAAGACCCTTGCCAATATCTTTGTAATATGATTTTTTTGCCATGATCTTTACATATGTATCTTGCATTAAGTCAAAAGCATCCTCTGGATCCTTTGTAAACTCAAAAGCAATTGAGTACATATAGTTGCTTTTATAAAGCTTCATTAACTCTTGATCAATCATTTAAAACTCTACTTCTATAAATCAATTCGATCAAGCTCATCAGAAAGTTCTTGCATCTTCATAAAGTATTGAATTGCTTTTTTAACAACTTCTTTATTATTTTTAGAACGAACTTGATCAACAACAAAGTCAGGACTCTGATATTTTATCCATTTAATATTTTTAATTTTATTCAATCCTTTCTTTTTGATTGCTTCCTCTAAAATTTCTTGTTTAGTATAAGCTATATAAATCCCCTTTAATCTCCTTAAGATCCACCAATTCAACTCATAAGAATCAATATCACTTTTTACAGTGTCATAAAACTTTTTACTTGCTTTTAAAATATATCCATCATCAAGAGATTTAATCTTTTTTTTAGGAATAAATTGATCCGTCGTTGCATTGGGACAAGCCCATCCACGTTGTTGAGCAAAACTCAAAGCTTCTTTTCTTGTTTCTCCATATCCATAAATAGCATCAGATCCAACAAATACATACATAATAATACTCCTTAAGTATTCAATAATAAAAATTCACTCCCAAACAGGAGATTTAAAACTCGACTTTTCTTGAAGAGCCAACTCTGACCTTTCGATTAGGTTTGCTCTTTGGTTGATAGTTGCGGGATGATTCTGTCCAATGATGGAAGATACAATCATATCTCAGAGCATCAAGAGGATCCTCACGTCCGTCTTTCTTTGGTTGTTCTTTATTGTCCCAAGCATATGAGAGCAAAGCTTTTCTGATTGAGTTGCCTGTCGCTCTCTCTCCTTTGTCCCATACCTCACGAGTGATCAAGTACTTTCCAGAGTTGAAAGCACGCTTCAATCTCTGCACTCCATTGAGTACGTCAGTCCTCACTGGGTCCGTTGTCGATCTCATAGGCAACCCGATCCCTCCATCATCCGGATGCTTGCGAATCATACGAAAAGCTGAGAGACCAGTATGATCAGATCTTGCCTTGCCGGCTTTGTCTGCCACACCTGTGTCAAGCCATACTCTTGAGGATGGAGCCATTGACATCAAGGCACGAGGCCAAGCAAATGCAAGGATCATCTGGCTGAGCTGCTCGATGGTCACTTCCTTGGGGTTGAATTCATGGATGATGATTGAGGCTTCCCTTACCTCGTCATATACGATGACCAAGACCGACGGCTTTCTGAATCCCCAGTCAATCGCGATTCGTCCTGTCATGGATGGATCATACTTGAAGTCATCAATGACATGTTTCTCCGGATTGAATTCTGAATACACCAAACCACTTGGAGGCTTTGGTTTATTCATGACCATGGCCTCACGTTCATCAGGAGGGAGAAGCTTTGTTGCCTCAAACCACTCTTCACTCAAGTTGTCTTGATTGACATATGATGAATAAAACAAAGGTTGATACTCTGCTTTCTCTGCCATCTTGCACCACCAAGCATCAATGACAGGAAGCCCAACGAGGATCATGATTGGACTTGGTCCACTTCTCAAACGACCAAGAGCCTTGTGAGCAACCTCAGCAGTCAAAGTCTGACATTCGTCAATCATGCAAACACCACTCGTCACATTCAAACCCTCAAGAGGATTGTGAGTTGCTTCTCTTGTACCAGGTCGATAATACGAGCGACACCACACGGTTGATCCGTTCTCGGTATCTGTCCACAATTTGTTCGTGTGATTGTATGTCCATCCAAGAGGAGCAAGCCATTTCTCCATCTCCGGCATCAGTACCGAGTTGTATCTTGGGGTTGTGTCTGTCACCATCAAGCTTGACATACCTGGTCTCATCTTGGAGACGAGCAACATGGAGAAGACAAGTGCTGAGGTCTTACCACTTCCCCAACCACAACGAGCCGCAATGATCTTGTCTCTTTGTCCAATTCGTTTTATGATTTCTGTTTGCAGTTCATTGGGGTTGATGTCAATCATCAGCATCCTCTTCTTATTCTGATCTCATGATGCTCATCAAGTATGTCATCAATCTTGGAGCATAACACTGAGATGACTGTTGAGAAGTTTACACCTTGGTGCTCGACTGAGTAGTTTTCAATATCAGTACCCTTGGGAATAATCTCTTCTAATCTTGTAATGCTGAGAGCTTTATTTAATTTTTTACGGTCAATCATTGCCTTTGCAAGATGATGTATTTCATCACTGACAATTTCAAATCTTGACTTATGCGATTGCAGCCATCTTAAATATGCAATCTCATTATCAACATTAGGATTCTCAAGATGACAATGCTTGCACAGCAAAACAAAGTTCACAGCACTACTAGATCCACCAAGTGCATGAGGAACAATATGAGACCTTTCTAGTATACTTCGTGAACTCCCCCATTTATGCTTAATAAATACTCTATTACATGCAAAACACTGTTGATGTATAGGATTTATTTTTAAGTGAAAGTCAAATTTCATTTTTGCTGATTTAGACATATTATCCAAATACCAAGATGCAGAACTTGATCTCCAATATTCAAGTATTGTCTTAGCACTCGGCATTTTTCTTTTTACTTTTGATTTCTTGCTCTTATTAAATTTTGAGACTGCATCACCTTTTATTCTGCACCATCTATAAAAAGTTGATCTATGAATGCCAGCTTCATCACAAGCCTCTTGAGCTGATAATCCCTCATCTTCGATCAGGTACTTGATTAGTGGATAAAGCTCATTCTTATCAGTTGGTCTCCCAACGTTTACAGTTGATTGTAATTTCATTTAATGTTATTCCTCTTGTATTACATTTAACTAGGGTGAGTGTAGTACTTGATTAATGATAGCACTGATCAGTTTTCCTTTTGCTGATCAGTGCTTTCTTTTTTGATGATGTGATTTAGCATACCGGCCACTACATCGACACCAGTTTGTTTTGTGACGTTGACATCAAGCTCTCGCTTTTGTCCCCATCGTTGTGGATAGCGTCTCTCAAGAATCCAAGCGGCCGCTCTCCAATCTCCATAGTTGGCAATCTGATCAAGGAGGTTTGCTTCCACGTCTGACTCGGTTGCATTGACAAACTCTTTGAACTGAGGAATCTCATCAAGCCAAGTATAATAAGTTGACCTCCCAATATTGGCAGCTTGACAGGCTGCTTCAATCGTGCATCCTTTTCTCAAGTAAGTACAGATGACCATCGCCAAGTCTTCAGAATACTTATACCTCGCGCGTGTGTGCGTTGTGTCTGTCTTATTTGTATGATTATCTTGATGAGACATAGCTTCTCTCTTTCCAAATTCAGTCAAAAGCTTTGGATCCATTGTATCAATCTTTCGTGAATGTATCACTTGGATATTTTTTCCAAGGTGAATTGATTGGATGATTTTGAGCTGGTAAAGTCTCCCACTTATAATCACTCTCAGCTGGATTCTCTGTCTTGTCCCAAGTCCACGGATCAAGGACCTCAGTCTTTGGCGTTGGCTTTGGTTGAGTCTTTCTCTCTGGTCGAGTATGAAATTCAACGCTTCTCATGAGTACAGACCAGTCATATTTCGTCTCACCATTATGATCATATGATCTACACTCCATCTCTCCATGAACTGAGAGCTTGCATCCTTTTGTTAATCCTTTGATACAACGATCGGCCAATTCACCAAAGCATACTACTTTGAACCATGTTGTATTCTCTTGACCATTATAATGTTTTGTGACTGCTACATTGAGCTTGCACATTGCTTTTCCTGATTGTGTTTGCTTGGCTTCCGGATCACGTCCAAGATGGCCACAGATATGAATATGATTGTATCCCATGTTATCCCTCGATTCTGTCTTTCAGATAGTCTCTTTGATAAGAGAGTTGAGCTTGTTGTTCTTGAAGTCGAGTGATTCTCTCATCCAAGATTTTGATTTTGTCAGTGACTTCAATTGAATCATTGTTCTTTTTATGATCTTCAATCATTTGACGTATGACTTCACTAATTGAAAGTCTTTGCTGGTATGCAAGATATCGAAGATAATCATTTAAACTATCATCGACTTGAAAAGTAATAGTTGTTTTCATTGTTCCTCCTTTGTGTTAATATCTCACCTATTGTCTATTAAGTCAATAAATATTTATGTTATTAGTTAAAGGGGTACTTTAATGAAAGAAAACAAGATGGATGGACTTGGGTTTGTGGATCTGATTGATCAGATGGGGGATTCACTCTCGATTGTGAATGCTGCTCGTGTCAGCTTTGGCAAACGTCACACAGGTGAATTGAGACAACAAGATCGAAAGCTCATCAAATACTTATGGAAAAACAAACACACATCTCCATTCCGACACGTGACATTCACATTCCACATCAAAGCTCCAATCTTTGTTTTAAGACAATGGCAAAAGCACCAGGTAGGATCAACATTCAATGAGATAAGTGGTAGATATGTTCGATTTGATTATGAGATGTATCAACCCCACCAATGGAGAGAGTCTGCTGAGAATGTCAAGCAAGGATCTGGAGGACCATTGATGAATCAGAGTGAACCAGCTGATCTTTACAAGTGGGCTGTTCAACATCAATATTTCATATACAATCAATTGCTTGATATGGGTGTGTGTCGTGAACAGGCTCGACTCGTATTACCCTTATCAACATTCTCAGAGTGTTATTGGACATGCTCCCTCCAGGCACTCATTCACTTCTTGAGGTTGAGACTTGCCAAGGATGCACAAGCTGAAATTACTTATTACGCTGAGGCCATCAAGTCAATTCTTGAGAGAGACGATAATATGAGATTCGTCCTTGAGGTTTGCTTATGAAGTGGCCAGAGCATTGGATGAAACATGCTGTACTCATTGCATCAATGTCACCTTGTCCACGTGGTCAAGTAGGAGCGTTCATCATTGATGAGAATAACAATCCAATCTCAGCCGGCTTCAATGGTCCTCCTCGAAAGTCAGAATCAAATCTTTGTGGAAGTGGAAATCGTTGCTTAAGGAATTGTCAATCAATCGAGTCAGGTACCAGAACGGAAGTTGGATGTCATCATGCTGAGCAGAATGCAATCTCGAATGCAGCTCGAAAAGGTGTGAGACTTGAAGGTGCTTGGATGGTTGTCTCAGTGCCTCCTTGCTTGGCCTGTGCCAAGTTGATTCATCATGCTGGCATCAAAAAGGTTCATGTTTTAGATTGCGTATATTCTCAAGATGGTATAAATTATCTTTCATTCAATGGGGTGGATGTGTTTTTTTTAAACTAAAATAGATGATGATGAGTGCAGTTTTTCATCTTGCACATCACCCCCTTGAATCATTGTCCCCATACAGATTGTTTGTTCAATGGCTTGCGACGATCTTGACCTGTCATATGAATTGGGTATTGAAACATGTCTTGCATTCTTGAGAGAATTGCATAGTTGTCCTCAAAGAGATCATTCTTGATTGCAGTTGGGAAGAGGTTTGTTGTCATGACAACTCCCATCTTTCCACCTTTCCATCTCTCATATATTGATCCAAGGAATTCAATCGTTGTATTCTTGAACCAATCAGAATACTTTTTTGTTCCTCCACCAAGGCCACCAAACTCATCGAGGAGCAAGAGATCAACATCATACAAGAAGTTATCAAGATGAGTTGTTCCATTCTTTTTTGACCATGAACTTTTCTGAGCTTCAAAGGTTCGATAATGATGAGCATACTTGACTCTGAATCCATCAGCTGTTTTGTGCTTTGCTAAGATGTAAAGGAGAGTTGATTTGCCATTGCCTGGTCGACCATAAAACATATATGATGGTGCTGCTGATTGTCCGTCCCAATTCATGAGACTATAGAATGCTTGCTCTTGATTGTGATTGTCAAAAGAATACTCTGAGATACAAGCATTGATTGAATCATTAGGGAGACCAGCTCTGAGCAAACGATTGAGAGACTTTCTCAACTTTCCACAATTGCGACATGGGATGGCCATTGGATGAATCCCATCTCTCACATATTCATATCCCTCAGTGCAAGCATGACAAGCTGGATCAGCGACACCGATCAAGCGATTACGACCTGGAAAGATCAAGCCATTGAGATGATAATAATCAGCATCAAAGTTTGACCAATCTGTTTGAACAGGAGGATCAGGACGAACACGTTCCTCATCTTCCAATAATACATTGAATGAATTCAACATTGCTTTGAGCCTTGGCTCTTCTCCAATCTTTTTCATAATTAACCCCATGTCTTTTTGATTTCTTTTCGTGATCCATAAATTTGATAATCTTCGAGCTTCTCTCCTTTGTCAAACTTCTCACGAGCAACTCTCAATCCATAATGATCAAGATCTTTCTTTGATTCATCTGACTTCAACCATCGTCTCTCAATCTCTCTGACTCTATGTTGAGCATTGAGAACATGGAGAGGAACTTTACCTCGATGATCACACATATGTCCCAGACTATTAAAATCTTGTGATGATGTGAATGCAAGTGCTTCCTTTTTGCTCACCATCTCAAGATCATCCTTATTGATATTTATTGTATTATTATTGTTCTTATTGATATGGGGGACATTTTGTCCATGGTCAATGGTCATTTTGTCCATACCCTCATGGTCATTTTGTCCATCCTCAATGGTCATTTTGTCCATGGTCATTTTGTCCATAGTCATTTTGTCCATGGACTTTTTGTCCATACCTTTATTTGTCAATGTCTTGAGATTGACTTCGATGATCGTTTCAGTTGATTTCACTTTGATCTTGATCCATCCAAGTGATTTCAATCGTTGAGTGATTCTTGTAAGAGTCTTACGATTCACATCATACTTCTTACTTATATATGAGAGTCTGACAGACCCTGTCCAAGTAGACCAATCAACATTCTTGAGAATGCAGATCATCACAAACTTGTCAGCTGGCTTGACTCCTCTTGCTTGCATGACAAGTGATTGTACTTCGAACTCGTTCATTGTTTCCTCCATGATTGTTGGTTTGACTCTCTTTATATATATGTATTATTTACTCACGTCAAAACTTTTTTTAATTTTATTTAAATTTTATTTGACTTAATATTTAATTTGTTTTATCTAACTTATATCAACATGAAACATGGAGGAAGACATGAACAGACTCAAGAACAAAATCAAAGCATCTTTGGCCAAAGAGGGATTTACCTTGGCTGATTTAGCATCGAGAATGGAAGTATCACCAGCAAGCTTGTCAACATACATCAAAGGCAACATGAAGATGCATACAGCATTTAAGATTACTGATGCTTTGGCAGACATGACAGGATGTCACTTGACTCTCAACGACTTCAGAAAGGACGAGCAATGAGATTCTCATTCATTGATACATTCGAGAACCCAACAACAGGAGAGATCTTCAAGATCAGTCAGATCTTGGAATGTGATGAGAATCACGATGGTGATCCAAGTCGTGAGACAACAACGTTCTCATATGTTCTCTCAGGCAATCACGCCACAGAGATCGAAGTGTTTCACTTTGAACTCGTTCAACTCATTAACAATCAAGATCTATTGGAGCTTTAATATGTTGTACTTTATCGCCTTACTTTTAATCATCGTCATCGTCATGTTGTGGAAAGAGGATGCACCCATTGAGATCAGCAAGTATTCGAAGGTCATCAATCATGACATTGCTCGATCTATATTTGAGGCCATGTCTCGCATTGAGATGAGAGAAGATGAAGACATTCAAGTATTGATCAATCAAGGCAAGATCACAAAAGCAATGATTGAGAAAGCAGCAGATCAAATCCTCTTTGAGGGAGGCGAGTTTCCAGCTGAGGAACTGTCTCTCGATGGTCGTGACTTTGCAAAGCTTGTCACCTTGTATGATCAATACATTCGATCAGCAAGCAATCAAGAAGTTACTTACTTACTCAAGAATTTATTTTAAAACAATCATAATCATGGAGAAACTTATGTTAAATCAAGACACAATCAACCTCATTCAAAATCTTTCAAAAGGTCCCAAAGACTTTGATGACAATATGAAAGCAGTCCTCACCTTTGGCCACCTCTTTGAGAATAATGTTGCTGTCACTTTGGCTAATACTTATGTCATCTCAGGCAAGCCCGCTCTTAATGCTGATGCAATGGCCGGTGTCGTTCGTCGATACAAGGATCATGATGGTGTGAAGATCTGTGCTTACATTCGAGTTGTTGAACTTAATGATGACTTATGTACAATCGAGACCAGAAGACGAGATGAATTAGAGTTTGACTTTGTTCACACATGGACATTTACAAAAGAGGATGCTCAATCTCGTGGACTATTGAATCAACGTGCATGGAAGACAATGAGAAAGTCAATGCTTCACAAACGTTGCCTTACTGCCTTATTACGTGCCATCTATCCCGAGATCATTGGTCAAGCTTACTCACCGGATGAACTTGCTGAGAACATGATCAAGGATGAGAAGCTGAGAGATGAGATCATGTTTGCAAGTGCAGAGGGAACACGACCACCACAAGAAGCAAACGTATAAATAAAAAAGCCCCCTCGAGGAGTGCGAGGAGGCGACTGTCAGACCACGAGTTATTTAACAATCATAATCAATGTTCATGGGGAAACATATGACTCCCCTTATAATAAGCCCCCCCCCTTGAATGTCAATTAAAATCTCACTTCACATTGACCAGCAGAACAAGCCGGATCAAGAACAGGATTCTCACCCTCTCCCGCAACAAAGAGATTGACATCATTCCAGTCAATGGATGCAAGATCATTCCAAAGCTTCTCAGAGTCATCACCTTGAACCACTGTTTGATATGGAGCCATATCATACTTGTGATCAGCAACATACCCAAGGAGAGCAACTCCTCTCAATGCTTCTCTATTGGTCCATATAAATGAAGCGACATCATCCCACTCATCTTCTTTGACTGTACAAGTATTACTTACATTGTGAGTCAATCCCTCAACTCTTGTCTGAGCTGAACCAGGTGCAATCCAATTCTCATATACAAGCTTAACTCTTTCAAGATGATCAAGTGCTTTTGATGTTTCACGTGAAACACTTCCAACAGGAGCCGAGCAAGCGAATGAGATAATCCCTGTATTGTCATCATAGTCATGACATGCTTGAGGCACCTTGATCAAAAGCTCTTCCCATATTGGATTGACCTTTGAGATCCTCATTCGTCGAATATACTTCTTGGCATGATGGGGATGGATGCCTGATGAGATGCCTCCAGCAACTGTTGACGTGTTCCCACTTGGTTTGATGCAAGTCGTTCTTGATGCTGAGTTGATTCTGATCAGATCTGCAACTCGACGATTCTCTTGATTGACAATCTCTGCACCTTGTCTCAATACGTCGGGACGAAATGACAATTCATTCTCACACATGCCTGTCATGCTCACACCGATGAGAGCTTCTCTTTCGAGGATGGATTGAGTTGGGAATGCC
>Ga0222718_10004857_pt1 | contig 11031 bp, 9 predicted proteins | sample C33_27DmetaG_FD_165045 | JGI IMG/M metagenome (GOLD analysis project Ga0222718, IMG submission 165045) | Estuarine water microbial communities from San Francisco Bay, California, United States - C33_27D | ecosystem: Environmental > Aquatic > Marine > Unclassified | place: USA: California... | reverse complement strand
GCCATACATTATCTGGAAGGTAGTTTGCTTGGATTGCTTATACTCTTCTTCAGTTAACTCCTCTTTATCGAAATATAATCTACCTAATTGAGTATGTACACTCTCAGGAGTAAATTCATATCCTATAACTTCAGCTATCAATCGTATATGATAGCCATCGAAATCAAATTCTATGAATCGGTCGTTTTTTGGAATGATGGCTTTCCTGAATTCTGGCTTCTTAGGAATTGCGGCGAAGTTAACGCTATTATAGGCACTAGTAGGACGGCTAGTGGGATTATAAAGATTATAACTTGTATAGCAAATATTGTTTGCAATACTGTAACTAGGATTGGCTGGTTTAAATTTTTCAAGAAATTGTTCATACGTAATTTTAACTCCATTATGTTCTGATAAATAGAACACTCCTACCGCTAAATCATTATAGAATGACCAGCTAGAGTCTTCTGTTATGTCTTGATAGTTTTCAATTATCTCTATCAAGCTGTTACAGTTCCTTTCACACCTCTCATGTAACTTAGATAACGGAATGATTCGATTTAAATCCTCTTTATCAGACATTCTGTTATAATACCACTGTATTACCTGTGGTGGGTTAGGTAATTGTAAGCTGTCATATTCAACCATCGAATACATTAGGTTGATATCGTTGATATTCCTATGAGAGAAATGATATAAGAAGTTCTTCTTATTGAATGTATACAGTGTATCAAAGCATTTTAAGATGTTCTGTATCTCTTTCTTTGAGAGATTAAGTCCTTCTTCATGGTCGATAGGTACTATATACCCTTCCTTATGATCTAAAGGTCTGATATAAATCGCTACTGCAGAAGAAAGCATAGGATGGTAGCGGTCGTTAGTTGTAACGACTTCCACATAACCTCCTTTTCTACCTAAATTACAAAGGTAATTTAATTGAGTCTCGCTTTCAACGATATAAAACATAACTTCTTATTCATAACCTTTATTAATATACGAATTATTTCCTAACGAACAAACTGGGAAGGATCTTTTAAGTAAGAATCTAATTTAGTTACTGATGCATTAATTCTATTTGCAGAACGATCTCTAAGTGACCATTTTAAAGTCTTTAGTTCATACTTAGGATAATAGTACTCTGGTTTCTGTGCTTTCATTGAAGCATATACGGATGGTGCAATTTCTAGTATACGATTTGTATTCTTATCTATTGCGAAGTATCGCTTGAATGTCTGCTTTTTATAAGCTTCTGGGGATGGTTTAGGGTAGTATACAGGTACAGGTAAGGTTGCTCTCAACTGAAGTTCTTTTACGTTTTGCCTAAGGAAGTCATACTTGGTACGACCTGGAGGGTTAGCGAAACCGAGAGTGCTTACTCCGTCTGTCTGATCGGGACCTGTTATATCAGTTAGTTGTTTTGAGTCTTTAGATGGAACGCTGCCGGTAAATTTTTCTCCTTTAAACGTTTCAAAATACGCTCCTTGGTACAGGACCCCATCTGGTCCTGCTAAACCGTCTTGCTTTGTAGCGGTTAGTACTTTATATTTAGTTTTAGGTAGATACATTTTAAGCTATTCTATCAATTTCTTCTATCGTAGTTTTTTCGTCAACATCATACCCGTTTGCTTTAAAGTATGAAATAATATCAGATAAATAACCATTACCGCCTCTTGCTCCAGTTGAGTAGATTTTTATAAACTGCTCTAAAGTTCCTTTATAAGGAGTAAATTTATATCCAGGTAGGTACGGGGTTAGTCCGTAGGTCTTACTATTTGCAGCAATCTCGGGAGAGTAATATGGCTTAATGTCTTTGTCTCTATTTAAAGGATAAGCTGTGTGCTGACCTTTTAACACTCTTGTTAAATATCTCATCTGTGCTTCGACACCTTTTTGTAGAGTATCAAGAGTATTATTTTTACCAATATCAGTGTTACCTACGTTACCTGGGTTATTTGTTCTGTAACTACGTGACTTTGGATAGAAACCTTCTCTATAAGTCATTACTGTTGCTAAGAGTTTTAATCCTTTTGAATACCCTTGGACGCTATCAAGTGCTGGAAGGTATTCATTTTTAATGTAACTATTTAGATTAACCCCTCTTATGGATGGTCCGCTAGCTGTAGATGGATCCCAGACAAAGTCTGGTACTGAGTCTGAATCAGAGTAGTAAGGCCATTCAGGTGTCTGCTCAGATGATGTTGTATCCTCAGAAGGCACGTCAGGTACTTTAGGCGGTACCTCGTCGACATCTAACCTCAATTTTCCGTCTACTGATGCTAATCCTTTTGTGTTAGTGTTATAGATTTGAGCCTTAACTCCTACTGTCCATCTTTCAGCTGATATTGTATGTGTTAATCCTGTAATTAGAAATGCAATACCTTCTTCTTCGTTTCTATAAACTCTTGGAATAATGTTTTCATTTATAACAAAACTTCTCATTACTTCAAAACCAGACATCCCTTCTAGTTCTAAAGTTAATTCATAAGGAATAATTGTACCAAAATCCTTACCTGCTTTAACTTCGTTATTTAACAATATCTTACACAACACAGCATACTCTGTAGCAACAGATGGAATGTTAATACCGGTTGATCCGATTGTTCGACGGTAGTACATTGCGTCTAAAAATAAGAAAACTCTTGCTAATTGTTCTTGTAGTTTTTGTTCACTCTCTTCTTGTGCTGCAAGTTTTTTCTCTAAATCTTCTACTTTTTCTGGTATGTACCTATCCTTCAATCCTTTGTTGAATTTTGACCAACCGGTTCCTTCTATCCCATTTGAGACAGGATCTGCTTGTGCAGCAATTGCTAATTGAGCACCGATTGCAGGACTTAACTTTGAGGTGAGGTTTAAATTAAGGAGTGTGGAGTTCTTTCCTATCAGCTCTAATCTGACTAGGTCAGATTCTATAAAGGTGTTTGGATCAATTAACTCCCTATCTATAATATGAAAAGTAAAAGTATTTTCAAAGTACTGAAGTTCAAAACTGTTTATGTTGCCTAAGGCGATGTTTAAACTGGATAGCATATCTGTTAGCATCTCGTAAATCTTCAACTCCCCGTTAAATAATTTAGAGTTAACTAATTCTTCTAAGTAACCTATCTCTACAAAGATATTTAAAATATCACCTCGAGGAGTAAGATTTTTAGAACCGTTGTCTACTTGTTGAGACTGAGGTAGTATAAACTTATCCGGGTCGATAGAGGCATGTAGGTTCTCTAATGTTTTATGCCTATGTACTAGTGACTTATCGGTGTGCAGTCGAAAGAGTTTTTCGGCAGCTGAAATACCTACATTTACTCCGGGAATGTATATGTTTAAGATGTCTAGAAAAGCTCCTAGTTGTATATAGTACTTATTATTATCTACTGGTGGTGAGATTCCGTTAGATGTACCTGCATCGTTGCCGTTTTGAATAGGTGCTCGACAAAGTACTGTGTTATATTCGGATCTTACTGAGACAGCAGTAAACATACTGCTTCCATTCTGCTCTTTATAAGCGACATTAATACCTGTCTTTTTTATGGCTTCTCGGATCTGATTTAGTTTAAAATGTATCTGAGTGTTTAGTTCAGGAGCAAAATCTCTCAAAAAACCAGATAAGTCCACTTCTTCTACAGCTGCTACTGCTGCTGCATCTTCAGTAGAAGCCTCTCCTACGGTACCTTCTGGTGCTTCTTCAATTACTACTCTGTATTCTAGATTCCAGAAAAATAAGTTAGCAGGATTAACTAACTTAACCTGCTGGAAGACTGGTGTTTCTGGTACTTCTAATAATTCAAATACGTAGTTATAAAGGCGTCCTGTGTTTTTATCTCTAACTGTTTTTGAGTAGTTGGTTAACTCTCTATAAACCGGTAAATCTTCTAACTCAGGTAATTTACTTCTTTCAAAAAAAGCTTGAGTCGCTAAGTTAAATCTAAACTCACCACCTGTTGAAACATTGTACACTATGTTCGAACCTAGTAACTCTTTCCCAAAGGTTTTTAATCCTACAAACGCTGTATACTCTACTTCTTTTGTGTAGTCTTCTTTTTCTTCATCCCCACTAAATAAGTTTGCGAAAAAAGTACCGATCTTTTCTGTAAAATTTTCGGCTACAGTACGCTTTACTAGTTCCTCTGGGAATAAATCTGATTGTAGAAATGATAAAAAAGCTTGTTGTTCTTCAGTTAAGTCTCTCCTATCTAATTCACCTTGTCCAAATACAGAAATTTCCGGCAACTGACCACTTACTGGGATAGAGGTTCCAGGGATATATTCAATATCCTCTATTATACCTGCATCTTCTAGCTCTTCTTTCTCTTTTATATTTTGAACATACTGGAGCTTTTCGTTTAAAGTTACACCGGAATTAATAGAAAGAGACTCTATAATAGTTCCCACTGATACTAAATCCACTGTACAGCTGTACCCTCCATCTGGTCTAATTGACCATCTAAAGTTTTTAAGTAAGCCGTACATTGCATCGTAGTTGTAGGAGTACCTGGTTCTCAATTCATCAATCGCTACATAGACTGATAGTTTAGTGTCTAATCCATCTCGATTTAGAAATCTGTCTGATAGCAGTTCGGTTACTTCCTGTACTTTCTTAGTTTTATTATCCAAGTAATAACTATTTCCCCATTCCAGTAATGCCGAATACCCGGGCCTCATAAATAATTGCTCGTACTGATCTAACTGATCTACGGAATGTACTTCGAAAGATACTGTTGCTGTCCTTAAAGAACCGAATCTGTTATGAGTATTAAGCTGCATACCGGTAATACCTGGCTTAGGTCTATACCCTAGACTATCAGTCTGTTCGTATCCAGGAATATCTCCTTCTTTTGCAGATTTAACTCCATTATCTAATATAAATTTAGATGCTTCTGTATTAGTGTGACCTATGTATTGTCCAAATGTCGGTGAACCTGTATCTGTATCTATTGTGTTTGATATATCAATAGCAGAAGTTAACTTGATAAAAGGTACCTTCTTTAGGAAAAAAGAAAACGTTTCAGGATTAACTCCGTCCGCCATTAAGCGTTCTCGGTTACCTAATATCTCTTGACGTGCATTTACCTGTTGTGCTACGCCGGGGTTTAAGAATCTACCTGGTATAAAACTCATCTACTTGTATTGTCAGATCTTAATTTAGCTAATACTTTTGATAAAGGCAACGGAATACGTAATTGAATTCCTGGTTCTATTAATAAAGTATCTCTTCTTAATGTTGGATTTGCTGCTGCTATGATGTACCATAGAGAAGAATCCTTGTAGTACTCTTGAGCCAGTATGTCAAACCTGTCTCCTAAAGTTGAAATTAAATAGATATCATCTACAGATTCTGCAGGAACATTATAAACTGTTGTTCCTTTTCCAGAAATATTATCTGAAGTAATGTTTGGAGTATTATTATATCTGCTCATACTATATCTACTTTTAAGCAATAAATGGGTTACCCTGTGAATGATCTATGTATCTCTCTGGTAACTTTCTGTGTATTATATTTAAGCTTAGGTTGAAAGTAAGTACTTGCGGTAACATTAATTCTGCATTTCCGATAGACCATGGTACGTCTGTACTAATAGTATGTGATATACTTGTCATCACGGCATACTCATTTAATAAGTCTCCAACTTTTATCTTGAGTAATGTACCTTGAGCAAGATTTGTATCACTATATTTAGGGTAAGCGTACGATATTAAGGTATTTGCTTTCTTGTACGTAGAAGTCTGTTCGCGATCTGAGAACATTGGCACCTGTAAGGTATACCCTACGGTTCTATTCGTATTTAAATACGTGTAAAGGGTTTCACCTCGTCCTACATAATTGTAATTATTCCAATTAGAGCTAAAGCTATCTGTAAATCCCTGTACAAATCCTCTAAAAACTAAGGTTGAGTTAGGTTCTCCGACTACTGAGAATACTATAGGTAGTGTGTCGGACTTGAGCAACTCTTGAGTAAAAGCATCTGTATCAGGATCTCCTAATATACCGTTAGCGCCGATGAAATCTGCTCTTCCTGAGTCTCCGAAACCTCTATCGTCCCAAGACTTCGTACCTTTCATTTTTTTAGAATTAACAGAGATGTTAATCCTACCGCTGTATAGAGCTTGATTTGCTGCATTACCAGTACCTGCATAGTACAACTGCCCAGGTTCTGCTACTAGTCTAGCTAGTTCGTTATAGAGAAAGTGAGTACCGGTTCCATTTACCGGCACCTGTGCTAACATAGTTGCAATATGAGCTGCTGCGATTGCTGCTCCTGCTAACGCTTCTTTACCTGCTTGAAACCTCTCTTCAGGTGTTAGGTCAGGTTTAGCAAGTTTAGTTGCTGGTATAGAAGCTCTAAGTAGAGCTTGTTTGCCGGCAAAGGCAAGACCTTTTCCTGAACCTAATAGCTCTGCTACCCTTATAAGATCGTTCTTACGAGCTTCGATAGGGTTGTCCATTGGAACTAAGTCTTTATTAAAATCTCTAATAATCGGCATTACTGTACCTGGTAATTATGTCCTAATACAAGACTGGTTCCTACTGCGTTACTGTCCATAAATACTTTAGCTTCAGCCATAGATAAGTCTTTCATAGCTTGCTTAAAATCTTCATCTCTTTTTTGAGCTCTGTTCTCGGCGTTTTGACGATCTTCTTTTTCTTCTTTTAATAAGCCGACTATAGCGCCGATGCCACCGCCAAGTGCGCCGCCTACAGCAGTTCCGATTACAGGCACTATAGATCCTATCGTAGCTCCAATGCCGGCTCCTTGTAAAGCAGTACCTCCTACCCCTAGGCCGTACCCTAGTGACTCATTACCAGCTTCTTCTGCTCTATTACCGAGGTAACTAACTCCCATACCTAGTGCTCCTAATCCGAGACCGCCAGCAACTCCCTTAAGTCCCATTGCGCCGCCCATTCCTCTAGATAGTCCAAACTTACCCATTCGAGATGCTCTCATAGCTGCGCCGTATCTAGCACCGCCAGGCATAGTGCTCATCATACCTTTGCCCATTCCTGAACTGCCTCCCATTGAGGCATCCCTAACTATCATCGGATTCATCATAGTACCTCTCATCATATTAGCGATCATCATACCGCCAGAGGCTAATGCTGCTGCTCCAACTGCTAACTTAGCTAGAGGAGATGATAAGAATCCTGCTAATAAATCTGCTAACTTAGTAACTACCGGCATTACTTCTAAAGCTACTTGTTTGAATGCATCTTGAAGCTTCTTAGCAGAATTTTCAAACTTCTTACCTAAGTCTGCTTCTTGCTGTACTTCTAATAATGCTGCACCTAAATTACCAGTTTCTTTAGCTCTTTCTCTAGCAAGCTGCAATTGCTCGTAACTTAAGTCTTTAGAAGCTTGTTCGTTAGCTGTGATTGCTTCTTGACGCAATAACATCTCTGCTAACTGATCTTTATTCATACCGAATGCTTGTGCTAAAGATTCTCTAGCAATAACATTCATATTTTCAAAATCTGAAATAGTACCTACTTGGTTTGCAATTTCTTTAGTAAGTTGCAAAGTATCTCCTCTTAAGGCTGCTAATCTAGCTTGCTCTAAATTTAATTGTCGTCCTGTTAGTAGTTCTGCTTCTAATTCGTTAGCAATAGAAGATTCGAAATTAAGCATGCTAGAGCTTACTTGCTCTAGTTGACTAAACTCGATACCCAATCTCTTAGCTTCTGCTACGGCTTTCCCTAATTCTTCAGGATTCCTTCTTAAATTAACTAATGTGTTAGTCGAAGCTTTTCCGATAGTCTCAAATGCTTCACTTAAAGGTAAATTGACTCCTAAAGCTGCACTAGACTGTACTACTGATTCTGCTAAGTTATTTTGAAAATCTGAAGAGTTCATTGATAAACTCTCCGATATCATTGTTAACTTAGCAGCTGCTTGAGCAGATACGCCCATGTACTCTGTTAACTTAACAAAGTTTTCGAGAGTCTCACCGCTGAATACTACCCCTAGCTTGAGTTCTTGCTGTAGTTTATTTTGTGCATCAGCTAACGCTGTAGAAGTTATTCTAGCATCTCTAGATTGTAGTGCGTATTCTCCAAAGCTTTTTTGAAGATCTAAAGCAGAATCCATACTAATACCTAAATTAGTACTCAACTCTTTAGTTTCTTTTGAAGCCTGTAGTAAGGATGCTAGTAATGCAGAAGGTCCTACTAATCTAAGCAGCTCTTTTGCTGCAATACCGGTTCCTTTCATTCTAGCTTGTAAAGGAGATGCGCCTTCTTCTGCTGCTTTTCTTGCGGATTCTGCTGCTTTTTGGAATGGACCGGATAATGCTTTACCAAGGACTGGGATTTCTCCTAATGCGGATGCTAGTTTAGCGAATGCTTTTCCGGCATCTGCTATTTGATCGACTTCGGATTTTAACTTACTTGCTGCTAATACACTCCCCTCTAATGCTTCTTTCCTTCGGAGTTCGTTTTCAAATGCCTTACCTAAAGATTTTAACTCATCTTTAGTGGCTAGCTCGACGCGTCGCTTTAAGATTAATAAGTTAGTTTCTGATTGAATTAATCCATCTTTAATCTTTTTTATATCTCTCTCTACTTGCTTCTGTCCTTCGGTAGTTGCTAAATACTCAGCTTGAGATTTAGCTAAACTTTTTATACCGTTTCTAGCTTGAGTAAAATTATTTTCAATACCTTCAGCTGAAGTATTTATCATACTCGAGATTTGACCGGAGGCAGATTGAATATCTCTCTGGAAGCCAGTGAGTTCTGCTCTTAGTTCGTTTAAATCTTTACCAGAAAGTCCGCCTAGTCTCTCGTCAGCCATAGTATATACAATATATTATAAATAGGAAGACCTCTATTTTGTAGAGGCCTTCGTACTGTAAGTAGGTGCTTTTATATTCGGTCTCGCTATTTGAGTGTTTTGTGGGGTTGCATTCTCGATACCTCTAGCTTTTTGCTGAGCTTCTTCTTCAGCTTCTTTCTGCTTTTCGTAGAATTCTCGGATTGAAGATGCTGTATACCTCCTTAACCAGATTGGCATATTGTATACTGTATTCCAATCATAACCTCCTTTACCGTGGAAAACTATTTCATGAACTTGCTGGAATACATTCTGCCTATACTCAGGCGTCAGGCCAAAAAAAGTTTAACCCGATTGGGAGAGCGACCTCCTCTTCGCTACCGTCTTCGTAAGTGTATGTAAATGATAGATCAATGTCTGGGTTAACTCTCATGTATTCTTCTCTAATAGCTCTAGCATCTTGAGCTAGCAAATACCCGTCGACAAACTTTCTAACATCAGCTCTCTCCCTTGTTCCATCGATTGCTACTATCATGTGCTTTAGTCGAGTAGTAACTTCAGCAATGTTATTCTTATTAATCTTTTGAAGTCCTTTTACTTCGTTGTCGATGGCTAGTTCGTCACCGTGTGTGAGTAGTTTAAAGGTTACTTCTGATCCTGCTTTTGGCAGTTTCACTGTAAATTCATTTACTCCTCTACTAAACTCTACTACATGCTCTTTAGCATCTAATAAAGAAAGATCTACATCAACCTGTTCTCCGTTAAAATTAACCGGGTAATCTTTTCCGTAAGATAGAATTCTAGCAGCAATCATTATTGCATTCTTATCCCCTACTAAAAGATCATTGTAATTAAACTCAGTTACCAGTAATGACTTAAGTAACTTGTCAATTACTGTGCCGTTCTTAATGTAATTCTGATTGGTAAGGATATCTTCTTCTTTAGCAGTCATGTACTTCATCTCTACGGTACCTGATGCTAATGGATGTCCTTCTGGATATAAGAGACCTTTTGATGGTAATTCAATAGTCTCTGTTGGTAGCTTAAACTCCATAAACTAATTAGTTAAAACGTTTAATCATAAATATAAGAAATAAAAAAACCCGAACCAACTAAGATCCGGGCTTTATCTGCTTGACAGGGCGAGGTTTACTTTTCTTCTTTCTCTTCCTTATCTTCCTTCTTTTCTTCTTTTTCTTTCTTAGGAGCTTTCTTTTCTTCTACAGCTTCCTCTTCTTTCATATAAGTCTTCTTGTACTCCTCTTTAACAGCGATTGCCATTTCGTGAAGTCCCTTAATCATACCTTCTTGAGCGCCTACTTTAGCTTCGTCGGCCATCTCTTTGAAGTATTGACTTCCTTTTATTTCTGATAGTCTACCTTCGTAAGCAGCTAATACTTCAGCGATAGTTTCCATCTTCATCTCCATTGCTGCTCTATTGCAACGTGCTTCGATGATACCAGTTACCTCTTTAATATCTCTTCCTTTCAATGCTTCAGTTACATATTCTGCAACAACTTCTTCCATTGTTTCGCCTTCCATATGATTACCTTCAGAGTAATCACCTTCCATCGGAGCCTCCATTTCTTGGATTGGCTTTTTGCTTTCTGCTAAAAATTTTCTTAAATCAAAAGTATCCATAACTTATATTAGAAGTTTAATACGCAATAGTCCATTGCGAGGGTTAAGTCAACTTGTACAGCTTCATCTGAAGACCAGTTGTATTGACCGAAATTAGAATTTTGTACGAATGCACCTTTAATGATCCACTCTCCAACGATATCACCTACAGGACCTAAAGCGTTAAGAGTTACGTCTTTCTTGTAAAAGTCAGCGTAACCAGCTCTACCAGTTACTGATTCGTAACCCAATCTAGCCCACTCCATTACTGCTTGAGCACCTGAAGGTGTGATTGGATCGTATAAGTTAAGAGTCATGTTCTGCCACTCTCTCTTACCACGCAACTTTCTGTAAGTGTTAATATGATCTAATTTAATCACATTGTCGGTAAATTGAGGTGAAGCTACACCCTTAACTAAGTATGATGGAATTCCATCGATGTACATGATAAACCTGTTCTGTACCTTTGGTTCAAAGGCAGTGAACATGATTTCATTTGGATCTAATGTAGGCATCGTGTATTTATTTTACTTTATTATAAATAGTTCTCTCTAAATTTATGCACCGAATGCAGCACCTGTTGGTTCAACAACAAAGTCTAATACGATGAATTCAGCAGTCTTAGTTGGCTGGATGAAGATCTGACCTACTAACTGGTTTCTGTCAATAACATCTG
>Ga0222718_10004856_pt1 | contig 11031 bp, 11 predicted proteins | sample C33_27DmetaG_FD_165045 | JGI IMG/M metagenome (GOLD analysis project Ga0222718, IMG submission 165045) | Estuarine water microbial communities from San Francisco Bay, California, United States - C33_27D | ecosystem: Environmental > Aquatic > Marine > Unclassified | place: USA: California... | reverse complement strand
CAGCCGTACACCGTGAACACCGGCTGGTCACTCGTGCGGATCGCATGGTGGGCTTGCGACGGCGTGCGGGAATAGTCGCCGGCCCGCAGTGTCCTCGTTGCTTCGCCGACGGTCCAGTCGCCGGACCCGGCCAACACGACGTACAGCTCCTCGGCGTCGTGCCAGTGGTCCGGGCAGTCGCACTCGGTGTCGAGAAGAAAGATTCCGAAGCGCTCGTTGGTCGCTGGGGGGATCACACCGTCGGGGCCGATGACCTCCACCGTCGCGGCTCGGTGGGCCCACCCAGGGGGAACGACGGCTGGGTCGGGGCGGCGCCACGGCATCTCGGGCCATTGGCTCGTCGATCGCTGCGAGCACGGTCCGCACCTCATGGAGAAAGGACGAGATCATGGCGCGAAGCTAGCGTCGGGCTATGAGCCTCGTTGACGACTACGACCACCTGTCGATCACGACCGAAGGGCGGGCCGTCTGGGCGACGATCGACAACCCGCCGATCAACCTCATCACCCGCGAGCTCCTGGTCGACCTGTTGCGGTTCTCCGAGCGAGCTGCTGCGGACCCGAACTCGACTGTGGTGGTCCTTCAGAGCGCGAATCCCGACTTCTTCATCGCTCACTTCGATGTCACGCTCTTGCAGCGCGAACCGGGTGAGGCGCCGCCTCGACCGACAGAGCTGAACGCGTTCGATGAGATGATCGAGCGCTTCCGAACCATGCCGAAGGCGACCATCTGCAAGATTGCAGGGCGAATCGGGGGCGGCGGCAGCGAGCTGGCGATGGGTTGCGATATGCGGTTTGCGGCGCTGGGCCGCGCAGTCATGAACCAGATGGAGGTTCCGATCGGGATCATTCCCGGTGGGGGTGGGACCCAGCGCCTACCCGGACTGGTCGGCCACAACCGAGCTGCGGAGTTGATCCTCGGCGGGCTCGACCTGGACGCGGTAACCGGTGAGGCCTGGGGCTACTTCAACCGGGCCCTGCCGCCCGAAGAGCTCGATGCCTATGTTGATGGCCTTGCCCGCAGGGTCGCAAGTTTCGACCCTGACGCCGTTCGGGGAGCGAAGCAGGGCCTGCTTCGATCGCACGTCGACCCTACTGATGGTCTGATTGACGAGACCCACATCTTCAACACGTTGCAGGCGTCGGACTCGGCTCAGCAACTTTTGCAGCGCTTCCTGGAACTCGGTGGTCAAACGCCCGCCGGTGAGCTTCGAATAGAGGACCTGGCCGCCGAGACCGCTGAGAGCTGATGGGCTAGGGAAACAGGCTGTCGATCAGCCACTCGGCCTCGACCAGGGCGAGTACGACGATCGGTCCCGCCATCGCAGCGAGAACGAGATAGACCCCCCAGCGAACAAGCGGGGATCGATCCGCGAAGCGGCGGCCCCGGTCGATATCTTCGGTGTGATCTGTCGCCAGCAGCACCAACGCGTCCTCGCTGATCTCGTCTCGCACGACCACCCGGTAGCCGCCCGCAGAGAGGCTGATATTTCCGGTTTCGGGGTTCGTGTCGCTCACGATGGTGGCTTCGATCCCGGCTGAATCGAGCATGGCGACAGCGAGTTCCGCATCGAATCGACGGTTGTACTCGCCGACCACGCTCATCCCCGGCATCAGACTCACGGAGGGAAGTCTGCCGTCAGTAGGGTTCGTACCGCATGACGAACGCGATCGATGTGAGCGATCTCACGAAGACCTATGGCGATCTCCGAGCAGTCGACGGACTGTCGTTCTCGGTCCCCGAGGGGCAGGTGTTCGCCATCCTGGGGCCGAACGGTGCTGGCAAGTCGACCACCGTAGAGATCCTCGAAGGGCACCGCGAACGAGACGGCGGTGAGGTCAGCGTGCTCGGTGTCGATCCGGCGACAGGTGGCCGTGACTTCCGCAATCGGATCGGCATCGTGCTCCAAGAAGCCGGTGTCGACAAGGAACTGACCGTTCGTGAGACGATCGAGCTCTATCGAAATGCGTACACGAAATGCCGGCCCATCGACGAGGTCATCGCGTTGGTCGAGCTCGAAGAAAAGCTCGATATCCGCATCTCTCGTCTGTCGGGTGGTCAGCGGCGGCGTGTCGACTTGGCACTCGGCTTGATCGGGTCACCCGAGTTGCTTTTCCTCGACGAGCCGACGACAGGCTTTGACCCAGCGGCTCGGCGGCGAAGCTGGGATCTCATCAGGCGCCTTGCCGATGACGGCATGACGGTGGTGCTCACCACGCACTACCTCGAAGAGGCCGAACAGCTTGCCGACCACATCGTCATCATGTCGAGTGGCCAGATCGTGGCCGAAGGCACACCCGAGTCGTTGCGCCAGGATGCAACGACCGAGTCGATCATTCGCTTCGAACTCCCACGGGTCGATGCCCGAGTCGAGGAACTGTTCGAGCCGCTCTTCGGCAACGTTCAGGGACGCGATCGCCGAGTTGAGGTCACCACCACCAAACTGACAGCCGATCTCGCACACATCACCGGATGGGCGGTTGAGCGCGGGGTCGAACTCAGTGGCCTCGTCGTCGAGAGCCTCACGCTCGAAGACGTGTACCTCCGGCTGGTGGGGGAGGATGCATGAGCCGTGATCTCGTCATCCTTTGGCGGTCGGTTCGAGCCGAGAACCGCATGTTCTGGCGCTCACCGGTCGGGGCGTTCTTCACCCTCGGTCTGCCGCTCGTCATGCTCGTGTTGTTCGTGGCGTTGTTCGGTAACGGCTCGATCGATCACCCCGAATACGGTGACATCAGCACCGCTCAGTTCTATGCACCCGGGCTCGGCGTCTTCGCTGCTGCTTCGGCCACCTATACGAATATTGCGATCAATCTCTCGAGGCGACGAGACGATGGAATCCTGAAACGGGTTCGCGGTACACCGATCCCTCCATGGGTGTTTCTCGGCGGCGTCGTCTTGTCGGCAGTGTGGATCGCGTTGTTCGCCACCACTGTCATGCTTGGGCTGGGTGTGATTGCCTACGGGGTTGAGGTCCAGTCTGATCAACTCCCGGTGATGATCGTCTCGTTCGTGGCGGGCAGCGTCTGCTTTGCCACACTTGGTGTGGCACTGGTAAGTGTGGCGAGGACGGCCACCGGCGTGCCGGCCATGGCGAACGCCACGATCCTGCCGATGGGATTCATCTCCGATGTATTCATCCCGCTGGACGATCCACCGTCGTGGCTTGCGTGGGCGGGCGATGCGCTTCCGCTCAAGCCCTTCGCAGTGTCGTTCACCGAAGCGATTTCGCCATTCACGGCGGCGCCCGGTTTCCAGTGGGACCGCATCGTTGTCCTCGTCGCCTGGACCGCGGGAGGCGTCCTCGTCGCATGGAGAAGGTTTCGCTGGGAACCTGTGCCTGGCCCGCCCAAGGGTCGGGGTCGCAGAAGCCGCGCAGCAGCGGTCTGAGACCCCGGGTCGGCTGGGCATGATTGTACGGGCCGACGAGATCCTCATCCCGAGCTAGGTTGCAGACGTGTCCTTCGTGACTCTCATGACCCCTGCCCGTTTCGGTTCCCTCAATCTCAAGAACCGGGTGGTCATGGCTCCGATGACAAGGTCGCGAGCTGGTGTTGATGGAGAGATCACCGACATCATGGCCGAGTACTACCGCCAGCGGGCGGGCGCAGGAATGATCATCACCGAGGGCGTGTACCCATCCGAGAACGGCAAGGGCTACTGCCGTACTCCGGGATTGGTGCATCCCGACCAGGTCACAGGATGGCAGCGTGTCACCGATGCGGTTCACGCCGAGGGTGGAACGATCGTCATGCAGGTGATGCATGTCGGCCGGGTCGCTGTCGCCGACAACAAGCGCCCTGATGCCGAGACGGTTGGGCCATCGGCAATCGCTGCGAATTGGAAGCTGTTCACCGACAACGGTGGCGGCACCATGCAGCCGTGCGTCGTGCCACGGCCGCTCGACGGTCATGAGATCCCCGGTGTGATCGATGAGTACCGGCGCTGCACCGAGCTGGCGTTTGAGGCAGGTTTCGACGGCGTTGAACTTCATGGCACCAGCGGATATCTGCCGGCACAGTTTCTTTCGACCGGCACCAACCGGCGCAAGGACGAGTGGGGTGGTTCGCTCAACGGCCGCCTCCGGTTCTTCGTCGAGGTCGCTGATGCCATGGCAGGAGTCGATGGACCCGGCCGGGTCGGCTTCCGAGTGGTTCCCGGCAACCCGTACAACGATCTGCACGACGACGATCCGGAGGAGACGTTCCGGGCACTCCTTGCAGCGCTGAATCCTCTCGGGCTTGCCTACTGCCACACGATCCGCCTCCCTCGCGGTCCCGTTGACAATGAGCGCTTGTGCAGGCAGGCCTGGAACGGGCCACTGATCATCAACGATTCGTACTCACCGGAGGAGGCGAGCGACGCCTTGGAACTCGGCCGTGGCGACGCGGTGGCGTTCGGTCGGCTGTATATCACCAACCCCGATCTTGCCGAGCGAATCGAAGCCAGAGCGGAGTTGGCCCCGACCGATGCTGCCCACATCTACGACCCGGGTCCCGAGGGGTACCTCGACTTCCCGACGCGCTCGGTCTGATGAAGAAGCCGACGGCCGAGGTCGAGATCACCGATGATCTCTTACGGGCGCTCCTCCGAGACCAGGCCCCTGAATTCGCCGAGGAGCCGATCGATCTCGTCGCCACCGGATGGGACAACGAGATCCACCGGCTCGGAGACAGCCACGCTATGCGTATACCTCGACGGTCGGTGGCCGCTCCGCTCCTCATCAATGAGCAGCGGTGGCTGCCGATCCTCGCGCAACGTTTGCCGCTTCCGATTCCTGTACCGCTCGTCGCCGGCAGGCCCGGTCATGGATTCCCGTGGGGGTGGAGCATCGTGCCTTGGCACCCGGGCGAGCCGGTTGGGGAGTCGCCGGGAACGGCCACCATGGCTGAACAACTGGGCCGGTTTCTTCTCGCGTTGCATCAGCCAGCACCCCTGGACGCACCGGCGAACCCGTTTCGGGGTGTTCCACTGATCGAGCGTGATGAGCGAGTTCAGCGTGATCTTGCCCTGCATCTTCCGGGGCTCTTGCCGGACGACACGCTGGCGGCAGTCCGTGACCGATGGGCACTACTGCTCGAAACGGCTGCCTTCACCGAGTCGCCAGTTTGGATCCACGGCGACCTTCATCCCAACAACCTGCTCGCAGTGAACGGTGCTCTCACCGCAGTCATCGATTTCGGTGACATTACGGCCGGCGATCCGGCTACCGACTACCTGATGGGTTGGATGGTGTTCGACGCGCCAGAGCGCATGGTCTTTCGTAGAGCCCTGCAGGCCGACGACGCCACCTGGAACCGAGGCCAGGCATGGGCTCTGCTCCTCTCGCTTGTCTTCGCCGCCCAGGGCGGAGACGACCCCGGGATGTTCTGCGTTGGTCAGGCCGGTATCCGTCGAGTACTCGACGATGTCGTTGCCTAGAGCGTTCCGTTCCCAAGCTGCACGACGATCTCCTGCGCTCGCGCCCGCACTTCGTCGAGGTCGGTGAGTCGGCGTGCTGCGGCCAACTGGCGGGCCATGCGGTGATTGCCTTTCAGCGTTTCCCGGTTTCGCTCAAGGAAGTCCCAGTAGAGCGAAGTGAAGGGGCACGCGTCGTCACCGACACGCTTCTTGGGGTCGAAGCGGCACGAGCGGCAGTGGTCGCTCATCCGAGAGATGTATGCACCACCGGATGCGTAGGGCTTCGACGCCATGCGACCGCCGTCGGCGAACAGCGCCATGCCGATCACGTTGGGAGTCATGACCCAAGGCGCACCGTCTACGAAAGCCGATCTCATCCAGTCGTTCATCGCCTGAGGGTTCACCCCGGCAGTGAGTGCCAGGTTGCCGAGAACCATCAGACGCTCGATGTGGTGCGCGTATCCGCGCTGGTCGATGCCGTCAATCGTGTTACCGACACAGGCCATCTCGGTCGTGGCGGAGCCGGAGAACGCAGGTGGAAGTGGGGCGTCGGCCCCGAGCGCGTTCGACGAGCCGTATGCCGGACCCCAGTTCCAATAAAGGCACCACACGTACTCGCGCCAGCCAATGATCTGGCGAACGAAACCCTCGACACTGTTCATCGGCGCCAGCCCATCGTCGAATGCTCGGGTGGCTGCGGCCACAACCTCCCTCGGGTGGAGCAGGCCGAGGTTGAGCGATGTCGACAGTGTCGAGTGCGCGAGTCGCCACTCGTCGCGAAGCATTGCGTCCTCGTGAGTACCGAAGACGGGGAGGGCGTCCCGAATGAAGTCGTCGAGTCGGGCCGTCGCCTGGGCGCGCGTCACGGGCCAGAGGCCGGTCGGGGCGGCACCGAAGAGCTCAATATCGGCGTCGGACTCAAGATCGGACAGGACCGCAGCGTCGATGGCGTCGAGCTCGAACGATGCCAGCTCGGGCCACGCCCGACCGTCTTTGGGCGGTGGCTCCCGATTGTCAGCATCGTGGTTCCACCGACCCGAGACCGGCTCGTCACCGTCCATCAGGATGTTGAGTCGCCGTCGCTGCCAACGGTAGAAGTCCTCCATACGGAGATTCGTTCGACCTCCACTCCATGCTTCGAACTCGTCGAGAGGGGTCAGAAAGCGCTCGTCAGTGCTTAGTTCCACACCCGCTCCGATGAGCGAGGCCACACCCTGGTGTGAGGACGGTGCCATTGCCAGCACCCGGTCTACCTTGCGCGCGTCAGCGTGCTCGACAACGCCCGCAGGAATGCTGCTGGCTCGCCGTTCGTCGACGTCGTACCCGAGGGCACGAAGCTCTTCGGCAAAGTGGCGCATGGCCGACAGCACGAGATGGGCTCGCTGTCGATGCCACCGATGGCGGCGAAGTAGGTGCGCCGACTCGATCAAGAGCACCCGACAGTCATCAGGCCCAAATCGGGCTAGCGGCCCGACCTCGGTCGAGAGCTGGTCACCAAGGACCAGGACGGTCGGCCTGAGGTCGCTCACAGGATCGCGAGGGCGAGGAGGCCTCGGGCGCTCCAGCCGATGGTTCGGATCCAGTTGCTCGACACCAGCCGCTTTGCGACATGCTCGTCCCAAGCGACCGAGAGCGAACGGTGGGCAGGGACCTGGAGGAAGACGGTCGAGCCGTGGATGATCGCGAGCAGGACGAGTCCGGCGAATGCAACAGGTCGGCCGATGTCGTTGGGGGTGAGCCCGAACAGCAGGACTGCGGTTATGCCTTCCACTGCCATGAAGGGGCCAACCACCCAAGCGGTCCGTCGGGTATGGGCGTTCTCGTACGGAACGAAGACCGCAGGGCCGACAAGTCGAAACAGGGGGTAGTGCACGACTTGGACGAACCAGATCAATCCGACCATCGCCAAGGTCGCACCAGCGTGAATGAGCAGCATCAGGCGGGGGAGATCGACACCCAGGTGTCGAGGTAGGCAGCCGAACCCTGATCGTCACTTCGCACGGCGGAACTCGTCAAGACGTTGACTGACCGGCCGTCTCGATGTGCGGCGTGGCCCCAACCGAACGGGACCGAGACGAGGCCGGGCTGGAGTCGCTCGTCGTGGTGGGCCCGTAGGTGGAGCTCTCCACGTTCGTTCCACACGCGAGCCTCGGCCCCATCATCGAGACCGAGGTCGGCGGCATCGGAGGGGTGAACGCTGAGTTCGGGTTCGGGGCGAGATGGGTGGTGCGCAGGGAACTGGCTGTAGTTGGCATTCAGGAACCGGACGTGGCGTTTGGTGGAGATCAATTGAAACCTGTGGGTCGACGGGGCGACTGCGTGGTTGGGGTCGAGGGCGCGGAGCCGGAAGCGCTCATGCTGGAGCAGCGCCAATCCTGGCTCGTGGTTGAACCTCGCCCAGCCATCACGCTCCAGTCGCTCGTACGTGATGCCGTCAAGGAGTGGATGCGGCCGTTCGAGAAGAGCGCGGATGAGCATCTCGTCAGATTCTTGGTGACTCGGGTCGTGGAGTCCCATCCGATCGGCGAGGAGTCGGAAGATTTCGTTGTTCGACTTGGTCTCGCCCCGCGGCAGGATCGCTGGCTTGTTCAGCGCAATGTTCAGGTGACCCCACGCTGGAGCCAGATCGAGGTGTTCGATCTGCGTGGTGACCGGGAGGATGAGGTCGGCGTAGCGGGCGGTGTCGGTCACGAACTGCTCGGCAACAACGGTGAAGAGATCGTTGCGCTCGAGGCCCTCGACGACGCGATTCTGATCGGGCGCGATGACCGCTGGGTTGCTGTTGTGTACAAAGAGCGATCGGATCGGCGGGTCGAGATCGATATCGATCAGTACCTCACCGAGTCGGGCCATGTTGAACGTGCGCGACGGTTGGGCGAGTTGTTCGACGTCGAGGCCGAAGGCCTCTTCCCACCACACTTGCGTCGATCGACAGAGTCCTCCCCCCGGATCACGCCATGCACCGCTGATGCTCGGCAGTGAAGCGATCGCGGCCATGATCTCGACGCCGTTGCGGCGGTGCTCGGGACCGACGAGTGATCTGACAGCGGAGGGCCGGTTGGTGACGAACGTATGCGCCAACCACTCGATGGTGGTGGCGGCGATACCGGTCTCGGCCTCGCATGTGGCCGGGTCCCACGGCATCGCGGATTCAACGAGGTCGCCGGCGCCGGTGGTGTGTCGATCGATCCAGTCGGCGTCGAGTAGTCCGTCACGGTCGAGGACATGCACGAGGCCCAGTACGAGCGCAACGTCGGTACCGGGTCGTATCTGCAGGAAATAATCGGCTCGTTCTGCAGTGGTGGTTCGTACCGGGTCGATCACAACGACCACTGCGCCGGCGTCACGGGCCTCCTCGATCACCGGCCATAGGTGCCGGTTGGTGAGCAGCGTGTTCGTACCCCACAAGACGATGGTGCGAGCGAGGCGAAGATCCTCGGGATCGATTCCTTTCGGAGTGCCGAGGATCTCGTTGGCGCCGAGCCACGCATCGACACCGCAGAGGTGACGTCGGATGTCGGACGTGCCGAGCGCAGCGAAAAAGCGGCGAGAGAGCAGACCCTTTTGGATGATCCCCTGCGTGCCATCGAAGGAGTACGGAAGGATCGCCGCCGGCCCGTCTTTTTCGATGATGGCGCTCCACCGCTGCTCGATCTCGTCAAGCGCGACGCTCCAAGAGATCGGCTCGAATTCGCCCGACCCTTTCGATCCGACCCGTCGCAGCGGCGTCAGAACCCGGTCCGGGTGGTACACCCGGTCGAGGAAACGGTTGACTTTGGGACACAACTGTCCGTTGGTCGTTGGGTGTTCCACCATGCCGCGGAGCTCGACAGCGATGCCGTCATCGACGGTGACCTCCCACACGCAGGTGTCAGGACAGTCGTGATGGCAGGCGCCACGGACGACACCGTCGATCATGCGCTGCATGATCGGCCGGTCACGATGCTGGGTCCATCACTCGGAAGGCTTCGCCGAACGAGACGCCGGCGAGACGCCCGTGTGCCCGGGCCTCGCCCCATGTCCGCTCCCGAAACGCTGCGGCCTGTTCACCCGATGGGTCGCCGACGATGTGCATCGTGGTTTCGAACTGGCTCTCGTGGGCCATCAAGGCGGCAACCTTGGCATCGAGGTGACGGGGCTCGATCTGTTCGACATGGTCCGGTTCTTCGCACTCGAACAACAGGAGTGCGCTGGGCCGGTGATGCGAGAGCCCGTCGGCCAGGTGTTCGCGGTGGTAGTGCGGATCGCGAGCAGCGACGACACCATCGACGGTCAACCACCCGGCGTTTCGATGATCGGGGTGCATCCGCCAGCGACGCCAGGGGTCATGGCCGAGCACGATGTCGGGTGCGGTCTGGCGGATCACACGGGCGACCTCGCTGCGCTTTCGAACCGTGTTGTCGAGTTCACCGTCGACTGCATCGAGGAAGTGGACCTGTGCATGCGGTGCGATCCGACTGGCGGCCTCGGCCTGCTCGGTCCGCCGTCGGGCGACGAGACCGTCGAGGTCGGCGTCGACATCCCACGTACCCTTCGAACCATCGGTGCAAACGAGAAAGTGGATCTCGGCTCCTGCCTCGCCCCACTTAGCAAGCGCGCCACCGCACTCGAACTCGATGTCGTCGGGGTGTGCTCCGATCGCCAAGGCACTCGAGGGGGTCGGAAGATCGACTCGCATCGTCTGATCCTTTCAGCTGCGTCGCCGCAGGTCCGACTCGTCGGCATCAGCGAGCGCCGCAAGGTCCGCTGGATCATCGACATCGAGGGCCAACGACTCGTCGTCGATCACGGCGACCTCGAGGCCCCGTGCAGTCGCTTCGCGGCAATGGGCATCGAAAGAGGCTGGGCCGTAGCGGAACGTGAAGTCGGTTCCGGCGGGCAGCGAAAGTACGTTACTGCCGTCTCGTTCGGTGTCGGGTGCGATCGCGATCCCGTCGCCTGTCACGACGCGCAGGTCGTGAGCCCGCGGCAGGTCGGCGTGGGCGATGATGATGCGGCCGCCGGGTGGGAGATCTGTCCCCAAGTGGCCGACCGCCGCAGTGACCGACGCGTTCAGGCCGGTCACACCAGGGGCCACGACCTCGACACCGAGTCGACCAGCCCATCTCGCCACGTCGACATCGTCGGAAATGATGAAGACCGGGAGATCATGAGCTGCACGCACGACACGTTCGGCCATCGCTTCGGCGAGTCGGCGGCGGTCGCTCGCCGACAAGACCCCGGAGAGGCGCGTCTTGGCGTCGCTGAACGATCGGATCGGAATGGCGACGACTGCGGGGCCGGTCACGCGGCGGAGTCTAGGGTTGCGCCATGAGCATGCAAGTAGCCGTGTTGGGAGCCGGGTCGTGGGGTACGACGTTTGCGCACCTTTGCGCCCACAACGCGCCGACGGTGCTTTGGGCTCGCGACGAGGCAGTCGCTGATGCCATCAACGAACGGGGTGTCAATCCTCGATATCTGGAGGGGTACGAACTCCACCCGGATCTTCGGGCGTCGTCGGACCTTGCGCACGTGGTTGTTCAGGCCGACCTGCTGGTGGTGGGGGTTCCGTCGGCATCGTTTCGCCAGGTCTTGATCGATGTTCGGCCCCATCTCCGGCCCTGGGTGCCGGTTGTCTCGCTCACCAAGGGC
>Ga0222718_10004854_pt1 | contig 11036 bp, 17 predicted proteins | sample C33_27DmetaG_FD_165045 | JGI IMG/M metagenome (GOLD analysis project Ga0222718, IMG submission 165045) | Estuarine water microbial communities from San Francisco Bay, California, United States - C33_27D | ecosystem: Environmental > Aquatic > Marine > Unclassified | place: USA: California... | reverse complement strand
CCAAGCCTCGTAAGAATGTCTTCTGGTATCTTTATTAGATTGGAGCAATCAGGACGGGTATCGCACCACATCCATTGCTTTTCTTTGTTGGACTTCTTCTCAGCCTTACGCCAAGGGTAGCACCAAGCCACATTTAGCATCAATGGCCCTTCCATTGGTTTAGATGGTTTGTGCGGCATAAACAGGGCAGTCAATTCATCCTGTGCTTTCCTACCCTTACTACTGGCAAACTTCCCCACAAACTGAGTTCCGTCCTTACGTTTCATGATACGCATGGAACCTTGGTGTGTACTCTTGGGTGGAGTGCATTGAATAAAGAACTTCATCGTAGCAACCAGCAGACTATAAGTGTAGCAATCAATCCGAAAATCAATACCTCGGTCATAATAGACCCCTGACGTAGTACCGATCCCCAACCTTCTTAAGCACTACCCGCTGGCGATTACCACGCCACTTACCTTTCTTGCATTCAGCAGTAATGACTTCACCACTATCCAGCTCTACCCTGCGAAGGTACTGGTTAATAGGTAGTGCTACGATTGTACCACTTACTTGATCTTCCTCAAGCTTACGCATTGGAGGGGCGACCTTGGGCTTGATCGCCTCCTCCTTGCGTGATGAGACCTGTGAGGGGTGTGTGGAAAGTGTAGGTGCTTGCTTTTGCTTTGCTCTTTCTTCCAGCCTGTCAAATGCAGCAAGTAATCCCTGACTTGGTTTATTGCGGGAGATGTACCCATGTATAGTTGCAGGCTTTAATCCTGACTCTTCTGCCAGTTGTTTTACAGACCAGCGACTGTTTTTAAATGTTTCTTTGAAATTCATGTGTTTCCTTTTTGGAAATAGTTCATTCACCTTCTACTAAATCATCCAGCCAATCAGAGTCGAGTCCGGCAGGTGCTTTATATCCACACTCCCTGTCGCTCTTTAATGTCGGATCTGCTCTTGGTTTCCAGTATGGAAATACCTCTTGAAACTCCTTTATTGCGTCACGCACCATGCTAGGTGCATAGGTTGCACGTCCATTAGCATAACGCATCGCCATCCAGATTGTTTCTGTAAATGCGTGTTTCAGTTTCTGTATTTGTTCTTCTTTCTTCATAGTTTTCTATCCATAGTTAATACAAATGTTTTTGGCACAGATACTGGTTTATCCTTTATCCGCCAAGGTTTACTCCAGAAGTAATCATAGCCAGCAGAGGTTAGGTCATGGAGGGAGTGGTATTTCTTGCCGTCACTATCAAAGTATCCCGTGCGATTACAATAATTAATCACTCCCTTTGTGTCTAGTGGTTGCGGATCACTCATACTTCTTTTGGTAACATCCAGTGCGTGATACCAATATCAAAACCTATCTCATCCAAGAAGTTGTCTTCAGCGGCTTCATACCAAGCAGGGTTAAATCTGTCGTAGGCACTATTAGTCACAATTACATGTAGGTTTGTGCTAGGTCGCTCGGCAGATGCGTTATACCATTCCCCTCGGTCAATCTCTTGTAGTGTTAGTTTCTTCATGCTTGTCTAATAAAACTAATCCAGCAAATGTGGATAGTGCAATTAGTATACTAATTATAATGATTTTACCATCTTCCAATGTTATTTGTCGGGCAATATATATGATGGCGGATACATATAATATTGTGATTGGAGCTAGAAGTAGATATGCCATATCCGCAAACGTCCATAATTCCCTACTCCTGTCAATAATAGAATTGACTTTTTTTACAACGGAACAAATAGCCGCAACCTATGGAAAACCTTATGGAACGGAGGGAGCATAAGCCCGCAGATCAGAATGAGTTCACAACCGCACTCGTAGGAAAGTCCCAAGGGTTATCACTTCAACGTCAGGTAATGGCACTGATTGAAAAGACCAGTACACTTGATAAGGAAGCAGACAAGTTAGCTAAGAACAGCAAGCTTTCTCAAACCGAAGCACGTATGATGCTACAAGAACTGTGCGGGTATCCTGCCGATGAGTTCTTTCGTAGACTCGGCAATAAGATGGACTATGTAGTGGACAAGATGACGGACAGGGTTGCTAACAATATAGAGGAGATCCCAATCAAGGAACTACCCAAAGCACTTGTGGCACTTACCAACCTTTCACTCACCCTGAAGGGTAGACCATCTTCTATCTCACAGAAGCAGGAACTACGCATCGGTGGTAAGGATGTAGCACAGATACGTGCAGAGATGATGGAGTATGCCCGTGAAGACTACCAGAAGAAGCATCCAGCACCTATAGTAGTTCAAGAGGTCAAAGATGAATCTTGACGCTATACCTATAAGTTTATAGTAAAAGGCACATTATGGAGCAACTGTCGGATGAGGAATTGATCTATGCCCCTTCGGGCGAACCAGACGTAAGTTACCTGCAACAACTGTATCGCACTACGCAATCAGACCTTGCGGAGTGGATGGATCGCAGGCAGCATGATTACGACACACGTAACTGCATCTGGCAGGGTAAGTCTGATGACTTCCGCAAACACAACCGAGACTCCGAGACAGGGCAAGTATTCCCTTGGGATGGTGCAAGTGACCAGGAAGTTCCAGAAGCTGATGAAGCTATTGAGGCACGAGTAGATATGTATATGGCAGCACTTGAGCGAGCCAACATCGTAGCAGTACCTACCGAGATGAATGATGTGGGGCAAGCTGGAGTCAACTCCAACTTTATGCGGTGGCTTATCAATGCCAAGATGAAGGAGTATTATAGCGAAGCAGAACTTGCTGCCAACCATCTTGAAGAGAAGGGGCTATGCGTACAGTATGTGTACTGGAACTACAAAGAGGACTTACGCCAGAAAGAGATTAATCTTGATGAACTTGCCCAGCAACTCGGCCCATCTATGGATCAGTTTATGTCTGGCGAGATGGATGAGCAGTTGACCGCAACAATGGTGCAGGGTCTTAATGTCTCCGAGAAGAAGGCGGGTGCAATGATTCGTGAATTACGCACCAAAGGCTCCACTACTATCCACTACGCTGAAGCGATTACTAATCAACCTGCCGTCAGGACTCTTGCTCCAGACGAAGACTTCTTTGCACCAGCATGGACTATTGACTTTCAGGAAGTGCCTTACTGTTTCCATGTGGTTCACATGACCCCTGAGCAACTGAAGGATAAAGAGAAGAACGAAGAGTGGGATTCAGAATTTGTGGAGTCTGCGATTGAGCAAAGTGGGATACAAAACACTGGAGATGATATATACCTACGCCATCGTGACTCCACTTTCTTTTCTGAAGATACCAATGATGATACCATTCGTGTAATCTATTGTTACCAAAGGCTCATTGATGAGGATGGAGTGCCAGGTATATACTGCACCGTATTCTGCTATGGAGTTGAAGATAAGTACGGCAAGCATCAATTACTTGACTATCGCCACGGCAAGTATCCATTTATAGTTACTCCATTGGAACGCACCAGCAAAAGACTATACTCTTCAAGAAGTACCACAGAAAAGGTTGCCAGCAGACAGCAGGCACTAAAGGCGGAGACAGATTCCTTTATTGATCGCCAGTCAATTACCACTCTTCCCCCATTGATGCACCCAATTGGTAAGCCTCCCACACGTTGGGGGCCAGGTACTAAAGTTCCTGTATTGCGTCCAGACCAATATAAATATGCAGACACTCCCCGTTATGATGGAGGCTCAAGGGAAATTCGTGAATATTTAAAATCCAGCATCAACGCACAACTTGGTAGAGCTGGGCCAGAAACAGATCCAGTAGAGGCAGATGCTAAGAGGCAGAGACTTATTAATAAGTGGTTACGTCACCACACTCTCGTAATGGATCAGGTCTTTAGCTTGTATCAACAATTCGGGCCAGATCAGGAGTACTTCCGTGTGATTGGTGAGAATAACGTGCAACAGTACGAGAAGGGTAAACCAGGCGAGCGTTACGATTTCTGGGTAAATTTTGATGTGTTTACTCTTGATCCTTCCAAAGTAATTGAACGAGTGAAAGCCGCAGCAGATCTTGGAGGTGCATTGGATAAGCAAGGCACATTGGATACGCAGCAACTTCTCCAGTGGGCAATTACGCAACTATTCCCTGGTGCTGCCAACCAAGTATTACAACCTGTTGAGCAAGCTGCCGAGAAAGCGGTTGCCGAGGAGCGTAATACTATTGCAGAGCTTTCAAGTGGTATATTACCAAACGTCAGACCTAATGATGCACACCAAACCAAGATGCAGGTTTTGGTTGAGTGGATGCAGCAACCTGATATTCAGCAACGTATGCAGCAGGAGGAACCATTTAAGCAACGTGTGGAAACGCACTACAAGCAGTTGGAGTTCCAGATGCAGCAGAAGCAGAATGCAGTGATTGGCAGGACAGGTACGCAACCAACACAATTTGGCACAACACAACAAGGTGCTTAACTGTAATATGAAACATGGAATACACACCTAAAGAATTGGTGGTCGCTATTAACGACCTCAAACTAAACCATCACTTCCAGATATTCTGGCAGTTACTCAAGGACTCCAATGAGGAATCTGCTGAGTATGTAGCCAATCCAGTATTATCCAATGGTGGCGGCATGAATACCAGTGAGCATTTAATAAATACTGGTATCATGCGATGCTACCGAGATTTACTGAAGAAGATAGACAATCCTGTAGATTTCTTTCTGGAAGGACTTGACACAGAAGAAGAGTTGTAGAATAACAGATTCACTTTCTTATTGGTTAATACATAGTCTATATAGTGGCATAGTGTGCCCCGCAGAAGTTTTTTCATATCTTTCCTTCTGCGGGGCTTTTTTATGTCCACCCCCATCCAATAATTGCACTTGACTTATTTTTCTAGCGGATAATAAAGCAGGACAACTGCGACTAAGTACGCTGGATAATGAATACACAAGACGGGGTCACGGATACCGCCCCAAACGAGGTAACGGACGAAGGTTCGGGCAATCTCTCTCTTGAAGATTTAACACAGCGGTTCTTGCCGCAATCTGATGAAGGAGCGTCCGACGAAGAAACCACAGAATCCACCGAAGAAGAAGCATTAGACACTGACGACAATACTGATGTCGATGCTGGAACTGAAGAGGAAACTGAGGACGCTGACGAACAACCTGATGACTCGGATGACGAGGAAGAGGCTATCGAGCAGCTTGATGTTCTTTCAAAGTATAATTTGGATTTAGAATCCCTCTCTGACGACGAGAAGAAGGAGTTGAATAAACTTCTTGGAGGTTCCATGTATAAGCGGGTCAATAAGTTGACTGCTAAAAACAAGGCACTGGAAGACGAGTTGGCAGATTCAAAAGGCAATCCCCGACAAGAGGAAGCTCCATCAGGACTTGAGAGTGCAACAACTATTGAAGCACTTGACAAGGAGGCGGAGACATTAAACCAGACACTCGATTGGGTTTCTGAGACGCTTGACGATTGGGATGAGTTTGAAGGTGATAATGTTCAGTACGATGAAGATGGCAATAAGTTCATCAAGATCGGTAAGGAACAGTACGATAAGAAGCAATTGAAGCTGATTAAGCGTAATACCGAACAGACCATCAAAAAGGGAATACCCCAACGAAGGAAGTGGATTGAGGACAAGGCAACCGCAGACCAGCAGGCAGGACAACTGTTTGATTGGTATAGCGATCCAGAGTCCCAGGAGTTCCAGTTGTATGAGCAAGCTATGGCAGATCCTGCCTACGCACCAGTTCTTACAATGCCGAACGCAAGCTTCTTAATGGGTGTAGCCATCGAAGGGATCAAGGCAATACAGGCAAGGCAACCGCAAACCCCAAAGGGAAAAAGTAAGGCAGCCGCACCGAAAAAGCCTAAAGCACCTCCAGCACCAGCAGGAGCAGCAGTATCTAAAACCAAGTCTACTACGAATAAACAGAAGGCAATCGCAGCCGCTTACAAAGCATATGAGAAATCAGGCAGTCCAGACGCATACGCAAATTACCTGAAACTTAAAAACTCTTAGTACAATGGCTAAAGCAACAACTTTAAATGCAGCAGGAAATCGGGAACAAATTACCGATATTCTCACACTGTCGGAGCCAGAAATGACACCAGTTACTTCTGCTGCTCCCAAGAAAAAGGCATCCGCAACATTCCCAGAATGGCAGGTGGACGCACTACAGGAACCATCTTTTGGTGGAGTCGACGAAGGCAAGGACGTAGATAGCTTTGAAAACAAAGCAGTCAATCGTGCAAAACTCGGCAACTATATCCAGAAGTGGCGTAGAACTTTCCAAGTCTCTGATATTCAGGAACTCGTGGATACCGCAGGTGTTCCTTCTGAATTCGCACGAGCACAGGCACTTGCCACTCGTGAAATTAAACGTGATGTAGAGGCAGCAGTTTGTTCCTCTCAGGATCGTCAACAACAAGCAGGTGCAGGGACTCCATATAAAACTCGTGGTATTTTCCGCTGGTTAGGATTCAACGGCACTGCTGGAGGTGACTATCCTTCTGATGTTCCTGCGTCACAGCAGTACACCAACTACATTGATTTCGGGGCTGGTCTTACTGAGGTAGAGTTCAATAATCTCATGCAGAATATGTATGCCGAGAATGGTATGCCAAATGGCACTTTGATGTGCGTGGCTTCACCAAATACTCGACATGAGATTTCGTTGTTCTCTCGTGCAGACACTACCAGCAATGATAGCACCCTGAGTGTAACGCAGCCAGCAGACGCAAAGAAGATCACTCTTAACGTGCGTCAGTACGATGGTGACTTCGGGATGGTAAACATCGTTCCTGCGTCACTGTTCTTGGATCGCACCAGTGATTCTGCAACAGTACCTACTGATCGTGCTCTGCTTCTCGATACTGGAAGTTATTCCTTATTTACCTTGAAAGCTGAGTCTCGTAGTGAGCTTGAGGATCAAGGCGGAGGTCGTAGAGGTTTCTGCGAAGTAATCGCTGCACTTGGAGTTGATTCTCCAAAGGCTCATGGTGTTCTTTACTCCTAATCACTAACCAAGGAGATTTAGTACAATGGCTACAACAGCATACGCAAAACCAACCACCACCTCTAACAATGAGGCGGCTCAAGGCTGGACTCACGAAGCAGTTATTACTTGGGAGGATTTCCTCTCTAGTAAGATTGGTACTATTGCTGATAGTACCGCCCACACTTATACACTTGCTATTCCAGCAGGGAGTGTGGTTACGGACTTCTCAGCAGAATTGGTAACTGACTTTACGGACTCTGGATCTGGTGATGAGTTAAATCTCATTGTGGGGGATGGAGACGATGATAACGGATACCTTACCGACTTCCAACTTCATGCAAGTGGTACACCAGTAACAGTAAAGCAAGTCAATACGGGGGCGTTGATCGCAACCGCAAGCAAAGCTTATGCAGCTGCTGACACCATTGACTTGAAGTTTACTCCTGACCAAAGCACAGGCACTGCTTATAGTGTCAACGAACTGACGGCAGGAGAGATCAAGTTCCGCTGGCGGATGATTACCGCTTAATTAACATTCACTTCTATCCCACGGGGGTACTCAGGTCTTTTTTCCATGTTTCTTTATTCCTGAGTACCCCCTTTTCTTTATCATGGCTAATACAGACATAAACGTGGGGCTAGGTGCTCCATCAGAAAACGAACCAGCGTTGAGTTACGTCATCGACTGGAAGCAATTGGTGGACAACGCACCAAGCGATGCATCTAATGGTGATACGCAATCTTATTTACTTTTTCCTTTGAAATCAGGTGTAATTATCAAGGATGTGTATGCTTACGTAGAGGAAAGCTTTGTTGGCTTAACTTCACCTGTATTCAGTATTGGAGACAGCGATGACCTTGATGGATTCATGACAGCAAAGTTTTTAAATCCAGCACTTGCCTACAGGGGTAATACTAGCGATGGTGTGTACTTTACAAGCACCGACACAGTAAGTTCTGCTGGCGAAACAAATGATGTTACTGTGTCACTAAAATCAACCCTTAATAGTAAATACTACTCCTACGATGACACATCTACTACAAAGTCCTTTATTGTAAGGCTTCAAGCTGATAATAAATTAGGCTCAGCAACAGCAGGAAGACTTAAGGTCATAGTAGACGCTATCTTTGGCAACCTTCTGTAATCATGTCTGAATTAAAAGGAACAGCAAACGCACCACAAATCTACCTGCCTGAATGGGGACATCTAGGCAATGGTTCACAATGGATGAGAAACATGGATCGCTACTTGCGTTACGAGGTAGATCTTGAGAAACACAAGATTGCTACCTATGATGCCGTAGCAAGGCGGGAAGCAAGAGAAGCAGGCAACCACACAGTAGACGGGTTAGGGAAACTTAAGGGATGTATCCCTGCCCGCCACTTTTTCAGAGCAATGCAGCACTACGGACAGGACTGCTGGAGCGACAAAACCTTCGTAAAAGACTGGTACAGGGATAACCCTAGCCACAGAGCACAGTCATGAGAACAGTAAGCGTAGGTACAATCACATCAGGTGGCCCCACCACAAGCTTCACTGCTGGTACACTCATTGACAAGTTCAGGCACAAATGTGGTCTTACCCAACTTAATGAAGATGAAGCCAACGCTGCACTGGAGTCGATTAATAAATATACTCGGTGGGCAAGGGAACGTGCCAGGTGGCCAGAAGCTACACGAGTAAAGCAAGTCATCCCTGATGTACGTGTGAGATCCGTAGCGGTCAATAATGGCGGCAGTGGATATACATCTGCACCTACAGTAACGATTGCAGCACCAGGAGGTGGAGGCACACAAGCAACAGGGACTGCAACGATCAATGCAGATGGTGAAGTCAATGGCATTGCAGTTACCAATGAAGGCAGTGGTTACGCCAGTGTGCCTGCTGTATCTTTTTCTGGTGGTGCAGGTAGTGGTGCAGAAGCTACAGCAAGCCTCAATGCGTATATTGACTTTGGCACAGATGGCGACAGCACCGATACCATATACGAGTTATTCAGGGTAACGGAAGACGATCCTTGTTCTGGTAACTACGGAGCTACAGAAATTCCATTTAAGTTGGTTTATGATAATGTAGATGCCGCAGAACTTGGTGAGGCATTATTAATGAACCGCACATCTACTGCTCCAGTGTGGATTACTTATGGATTCCCGAAAGCAATTTACGCATCGGGTGATACAGATTTTCTTTACGTCTGGAGCGAATATGCTATACAGGGTGCTTATGCAGACTGGTTACATGCGACACGCCAGACAGAAAAAGCTCAAGCCGCAGAGCGTAGGGCAGAGGAAATTATCATCAATGAACTGGACAGACTGGAACGACAGCAAGGCCAGACCACTTTCACTCAATACACGACACATCATACAACAGTACCCTGGAACTAAGGAGAACGACAATGGGAGCACAGACAATCAGTAATTTCAAAAGTCTAACAGTAGACGTTACGCCAACACTTGATACCAGTGCCTATGCACAGAACGATGTGCTGTTTAACTTCACGGAGGTAGCACTAGGACAGGGAAATCAAGTAAAGGGAACAATCAATGGATTCAGCCTTCTTGATAAAGACGACAATGGCAATCAAATCACAGTGTTTGTGAGTGATAGTTCAACTGCAAGCTTAGGCACAGTCAATAGTGCGGTAACTATCAGTGACGCAGATGCAGCAACCATCCTGAGTTATGTAGATACTGGAGATACTTATGAGGATCTAGTTGGTAGTCAGGTGATCAAGCCTGCTGCATTCACTCCAATTCCATTTAATGTGGAGGCAGGAAGCATTTACATTGGTGGTGTACTACGAGGAGCAGCAACGCCCACACATACCGCCAGTGGTATTACAATTCGCTTACACCTCACTATTGAGGGTGCATAATGCCGTTACGTTTTACAGGTACTGCAAAAGCTACTACAGCCGCTGCTGACATTGAGGCTGCGTCTTCATCACAGGAATTCATTAATACTTACTCAGTAGAGTTTGATGGCACAAATGACTACATGCTTGTGTCGGATGCACCAGAATTAAGCTTTGGTGACTCATCTACTGACTCCCCATTTTCTATTTCAGCATGGATCTATAATGACGTAGTTGGCAACACTCAGCGTATTGTCTCAAAACTAAATGGGTCTAGTGCCGAGTATCTATTTGCTATTAGTGGAACGAGTAAAGTTTCATTAAATCTATACGATGGAGATACCAGCGTTAGGTTATCTGTTGATAATAGTGCGACTATTTCCACTGCAACATGGTATCATGTGGCTACAACTTATGATGGTAGCGGCACACTTGGCGGCATAAAAGTGTATGTGAATGCAGCATTAAATACGCAAGGCACAAGTTCCGCAGGCAGTTATACCGCCATGCATAATACCGCAAATGATGTCGAGGTAGGGGCGTGGATTAGTAACTCAACATATTTTAACGGCAAGATAGATGAGGTTGCAATTATACCTTCTGAGTTATCTCAAGCTCAAATCACTGCAATCTACAACAGTGGTTTCCCTGCAAGCCTAAGTTCCTACTCACCCGTAGGTTATTGGAGAATGGGTGATAATGATGGGGGAAGTGGTACAAACATTACTGATCAGGGTAGCGGCAGTAATAATGGAACTCTCACAAATGGCCCAACCTTTTCAACAAGCGTACCATCATGAGTGTAGAACATAAATACGCAATTTGCGATCAAGCCAAGGTTGACACACTAGATACAAGTAAGCTCCAGCAAATTGAGGATACTTTTGATTACGATACGGTTATCACCCCAACCTTAATGCCAGACGGTAACTACATTGTGGAGTATTGCGGAAGCAAGCCTTACGCATTGTACGGAACAACTGTACTTACAAGTGCTGAAGTTAAGGCACGTAGGGATGATCCAGACGATGCGTGGTACGTAGATCCTAATGGAATTTAGAATAATGGAAGTTGATGCAAATTTAGTATTCGCAGGAGTTGGTGCATGTGCCGTTATTGGTGGTGCGATCATGGCTTATGGCGAATTGAAAACAAAAGTAGTTGGATTGACGCAACGAGCGGATTCAGCACAGAAATCAAGGGAAAAGATGTTTGAGCGAATAGGCGAACTAGAACAAGAAA
>Ga0222718_10004851_pt1 | contig 11037 bp, 13 predicted proteins | sample C33_27DmetaG_FD_165045 | JGI IMG/M metagenome (GOLD analysis project Ga0222718, IMG submission 165045) | Estuarine water microbial communities from San Francisco Bay, California, United States - C33_27D | ecosystem: Environmental > Aquatic > Marine > Unclassified | place: USA: California... | reverse complement strand
ATGTTATCAACTACTAAAGAAATCGAGGACACTGCCGAGGGTAAAGAAACCCGAGACATGACTCGTGCTCAAGTTGTTAAAGGTGCATTCAGAGTTCTAACACTTAAGTTAGGACGTGCTGGTGTTCCAATGATTGTGACTAATCACACATATGATGTGATTGGTTCTATGTTCCCTCAAAAAGAAATGGGTGGTGGAAGTGGTCTCAAATATGCAGCCTCTTCAATCATTTATCTTTCTAAGAAGAAAGAGAAAGAAGGAACGGAAGTCGTTGGTAATATCATTCATTGTAAGAATGCAAAATCTAGATTGACTGTAGAAAATAGAATAGTTGACGTAAGACTATCTTATGACAGTGGACTGGATAGATACTATGGTCTTTTAGACCTTGCACTTGCAAGCGGAATCTTTGAGAAGAGTTCCACACGTATCAAACTACCAAATGGTAAAACAGAATTTGGTAAAACAATTAACAACAACCCCGAGAAATACTTTACACCTGATGTAATGGAAAGACTCGAAACAGTAGTAGAAGGATACTTTAAATATGGAAACACGCATAGAACAGACGATACTGAAGAATCTGATTCGGAGTGAAGAGTTTGCACGAAAGTGCGTCCCATTCATTAAGTCAGAGTATTTTGCCGATACTGAAGAAAGAACTGTATTCAATGAAATACACGAATACTTTCAGAAGTATACTAAATCACCAACTGTAGAAGCACTTCTCATAAACCTTGAAAACAATACTTCTCTTAACGAGAATATTGCAAAGGGTTCAAAAACTATAGTTGATAAGATTGGTAAAGATAAGGAGACCACACCAAGTGAGTGGTTAGTGGAAGAAACGGAGAAATGGTGTAAGGATAGAGCAATCTATATTGCAGTCATGGATTCGATTGAAGTCATTGACAAGAAATCACAGAGGTCTACTGGTGAAATACCCGAACTATTGAAGGACGCACTTTCCGTGTCTTTTGACACAAACATTGGACATGACGTGTTAGAAGATGCAGATGCAAGATTTGAATTCTATCATACGGAAGAAGAGAAGATTCCGTTTGACTTAGAATACTTCAACAAGATTACCAAAGGTGGATTACCTAATAAAACACTTAACATTGTTCTTGCTGGAACTGGTGTTGGTAAATCATTGTTTATGTGTCACCAAGCAGCTTCATGTCTTATGATGAACAAGAATGTTTTATACATTACTATGGAAATGTCAGAAGAAAGGATTGCAGAGAGAATCGATGCAAACACTATGAATGTTCCTATGAAAGATTTACCCGATTTATCTAAGAAAATGTTTGATAAGAAAGTTGACAAACTAAAAAACAAAACTAAAGGTAAACTCATAGTAAAAGAATATCCTACTGCAACTGCACATGTTGGACACTTCAGACACCTATTACAAGAATTGGATATCAAGAAAGACTTCCAACCCGATATTATATTTGTCGATTATCTAAACATATGTGCTTCACATAGAGTGAGGCCAGGTGCTGGTGCAAACTCTTATACACTTGTAAAGAGTATTGCAGAAGAACTTAGAGGACTTGCAGTGGAATTTAACGTTCCATTAGTAAGTGCAACCCAAACAACCCGAAGTGGTTATGGTTCCACTGATATTGGACTCGAAGACACTTCGGAAAGTTTTGGTCTACCTGCGACTGCAGACTTAATGTTTGCACTGATTACCAGTGACGAACTAGAAGAACTAGACCAACTCGTAGTGAAACAGTTGAAGAATCGATATAATGACCCCACAATCTTTAAAAGGTTTGTAATCGGTATTGATAGAAGTAGAATGAAACTCTATGATTGTGAACAAGAAGCACAAGAAGAACTATTTGAGAATGATTCTACCTACGATGATGATGTTCCTGTATTTGATAGAGGAAGGAATGATGGACAGAAGAGAGATTTTAACGACTTCAAATAAACCCCCTTTACAGACCACCTAAATAATGTTATACTAGATGGTTCTATGAAGAAAGTGATAAAAAGTTCAGAGGTTATAACAAAGATAACCGAAAAAATTGAACTCAAGAAACAATTGAGAGTTGCACGTATGTCTAAAGATTCTAAAGAAATTGATAAAATAAACAAAAAAATATCAAAAATAGAATCAAAATTGCATTCCTCACCACTTGCAAAATCCTAAATAATAACATAGATTACATACACTATAGTAAATCACGGAGAATTTATGTCAAGAGAAACAGCAAGAGCCGACTTAGTATCTAGAATTGCACAATTAACGAGTAGAAAGAATTGGTTAAAGGGTGTAAGTCAAGAATATCAAGTCACTAATCAACCTAACGGAACAGACCATACTGCACGCGATAGTCAATCTGCATGGACAGGTGCTGGACTTGTTGGTTGGTTATCTGCATGGAAAACTGCAAACTCTTCAATAACTGCAACTGCAGATTGGAGTATAGCAGACTTTGACGGAAGTAATTGGACACATGACGATTGGCAACAATACTATTTCCAAGAACATGCAAAAGGTATATCAAATTTTACAGATTCAGACCAAGCTATTACAGATATAGATGCTACTTTAACTGCATATCAATCAGACTTAGACGACCTCGACGCAGGAATAGCTGCTGGTGATGTTGACCAAGTTGCCCCAAGTTAGTAAACAAAAAAATACCATAAATAGTAGTAATACCACCAAGAATGTGGTATAATTACTATTATGGGTGCAAAGAACTTACATTTAGAACATTTAGAAGACGAGATTATCAATCAAGGGATTGATGGTGGTCGTGGTGCTATAAACTTTTTACAGGGTCTTAGAGACATGTTAAAAGGAAACTCTAATTCAAGTGTTAATATGACTGTTAAGTGGGACGGAGCTCCTGCTATTTTCTGTGGTCAACACCCCGAAACCAATCAATTCTTTGTTGCAAAGAAATCTCTATTCAATAAAGAACCCAAGTTCTATACTTCAGAACACGAAATTAAAAATGCAGACGAACTAAGTGGTGCATTAAAAGAAAAGTTCTTAACTTCATTTCAATGTTTATCTAAACTATCTTGGAATACAATCATGCAAGGTGATTTAATGTATACCAACGATAAGAAAATGCAAAAGATTGACGGAAAATCATTCGTCACATTCCAACCAAATACAATCATGTATGCAGTAGATATCAATTCAGATTTAGGTAAAGAGATTGCAAACTCTAAAATGGGTATTGTATTTCATACCACATACACTGGTTCTACAATAGAAGACTTAGGTGCAAGTTTTGGTGCAAATATATCTAAACTAGGAAACAGTAAAGATGTTTGGATTGACGATGCAACATATAAAGATGTCAGTGGTAAAGGTTCAATGACTGCAAAAGAAACACTTACACTTACACAAGAACTATCCAAAACAGGTAAAGCCTTCCATGGAATCAAAAAGAAAGATTTAGATAAGTTTCAAAAAATACAGGAAGAGATTGGAAAGAAAGGTGCTGGTGCATCTTACAAAACATATTGTAATACACTTATCAGAGGTGGTAGTTTTAATCCAACATACAAAGGATATATGGAACACTTCGAAAGCTACTGGAGAGATAAGGTGGTTGCAAAGGTCAAAACGGAAAAGACCAAACAAATCAAACAAGAGATTGGTGAACAACTTTATAACGAACTCAGAAGTTTAAAGAACATGATAACTAATCTAACTTCCTTTATGGGACACCTAGTAGTTGCAAAACAACTTATCATAAATGCACTAAATAGAGTAAAGAGTATAGGAACTTTCAAAAAGACTGCAAATGGTTTCGAGGTAGTTAACCCCGAAGGATACGTTGCAATCGATAAAACAGGAAGTGCAGTTAAACTTGTAGATAGAATGGAGTTTGCATTCAACAACTTCACTGCACAAAAATCATGGGACAAGTAATGAAATCATTCAATGCATTTCTAACAGAAGCAAAGGATAAAGGTGTAGTGTTTAGCTTCGGACGATTTAACCCTCCAACAACAGGTCATGCAAAGTTAGTAGAAAAACTTAAAAAACAATCGGGTGGTGATGACGTTCTGTTATTCACTTCACATTCAAATGACAAGGTTAAAAATCCACTGTCACACCGAGACAAGATATCGTATCTAAGAAAATTCTTTGGGAAGATTGTTGCAGACGTAAATGCAAGAACAGTATTTGAGATTGCAACAGAATTACATAAGAAGAAATATAAAAGAGTCTCAATGGTTGTTGGGTCAGATAGAGTAAAAGAGTTTGAAACACTACTAAACAAATACAATGGTGTTAAAGCACGTCACGGATTCTATAAGTTTGACGAAATCAATATAGTATCTGCTGGTGAGAGAGACCCTGATGCAGATGATGTCAGTGGAATGTCTGCAAGTAAACTCAGAGGATATGCAGAACAAGGAGACTTTGATAATTTCAAACTAGGTGTTCCAACAAAGAATAAAGGGTTGATTCAGAAACTATACAACGACATTCGTAAAGGAATGGGTATTGCAGAAGGAACACTACCACACTACATGGTAGAAGATTTAATAGACGAAGGAGTCTATGACCCAGGCACCTTTAAAGCAGTTTTCCTAAGTGGTGGCCCAGGCAGTGGTAAATCTGCAGTTGTAAAGAAATTAGCTTTGACTGCACTTGGTTTAAAAATGGTCAACACTGATAAAGCATTTGAGAACGGACTAAAGAAAGCAGGAATGTCACTTGACCTTAGAGGTGCAGACTTTGATAAAGTAGACCCTATCCGTGCAAAAGCAAAAAAGATTACAGGTAAAAACTTAGACTCATATATCGAAGGAAGACTAGGTCTTATCTTTGACACTACAAGTGCAAAGTCAACTAAGATTAAGAACTACAAAAAAATGTTAGACACATTAGGATATGAATACAAAATGGTATTTGTTAATGCAAGTCTAGACAATGCACAAAAAAGAAATGACTTAAGGTCTAGAAAACTACCAGCCGAAATTGTAAAAGGTGACTGGGACGCTGCACAAAAAAATGCAAAGGAATATAAATCACTTTTTGGTAAAGACTTTGTAGAGATTAAGAATGATGATGACCTTGCAAGTCTCGATAAAAAGGCAAATTCACTATACAGTAAACTGTTAGGTTGGTCTACTTCATTCCCTAAAAACAAACTTGCATTACAATGGAAGCAACGAGAGTTGGATGCAAAACGAACTAAATAGTATTATGTTAGAAGAACTTAGAGAAAAATTACGTAAGACCCAACAAGACAAAGAAGTTGAAGGCAAGAAAGGTTCTCAACCTAAGAAATATTATGCTAAAGACGCAGACGGAGACGAAATGTCTCAGTCCACAAAAGATAAACGTGCAGACCACTTTAAGAATAATAAAGATAAAGAAGGTGAAGACGCATTTAAACCAGCACCTGGCGATTCAAAAGCAGATACTAAACCTTCACAACATACTAAGAAGTATAAGAAAATGTTTGGAGAAGGTGCAGCTGATAAATCTTTACAAAAGAAAGCAGACAAGAGTGGAATGCCAGTTGGTATTCTAAAACAAGTCTACAAACGTGGAGTTGCAGCTTGGAAAGGTGGACATAGGCCAGGAACTACACCCGAACAATGGGGACATGCACGTGTTAATTCTTTTGTGACTAAATCCAGTGGAACATGGGGTGGTGCAGACCAAGACCTTGCAAAGAAAGTTTCGGGTAAATCAGAGTCAATAGAAGAAGGAGTTGATATCAGAAAAGAACTCAAAAAGATTAAAGGATTAACTAAGAAACAATTAGAAACATTATCAACAATGAACACTTCACAACTAACAGTTTTAGTTCAACAGTTAAGTGGTTTGGTTATGGGTGAACAAGACGAGTTAGAAGAAGGTAAACTTGTCACTGATTACAGAAGTATCTTAGAATACATTTTCAAAAACATAATGAAAATGGTTGAAAAGGAATATGAAAAGAACTCTGAAAAAGGTTTAGGAATGATTAATCAGTTAGGTTCTTATGTTGGAATGAAAGTCACTGATAAGAAACAACAGAAAGGAAAATTATTCCTTAAGTTTGGTGATAACATACAAGAAGACGCTGCAGTTGACGCTGCAAATCTAAAAGCAAAACAAACTGAAGAACTAGAAAGATTAAAGGCAAAACAATTACAAGAGTTAGAAGCACTACAAGATAGACACGAAAGAGAAACAGACAAAGTCAATCAACAGAAAGAAAAAGAAGCTGCAAATAAACAAATTCAAGCAAAACGTGATGCAGATAGAAAAGCTGCAGAGAAACAAAACGAAGAAAGAGATTACAAAAAAGAATATGAGAACTACCACTCAGACCCCGAACAGATTAAAAGACGTGCAAAAAGAAATGAAGCACGAAGAAGTCTAAAGGACAGAAAAGATATAAAAGGAAAGGACGTTCACCATAAGGACAACAATCCTATGAATAATGACAAGTCTAACTTATCAATTGTATCACAAAAATACAATAGAACAGAACCAAGACTTAGAAAATTGAAAGAGAAGGGGATACTTCCAAGTGGCAGGAAATAAACACGACAACGGAGTTCACGAACAGGGAACAGACGAAACAGTAAAAGCATATCAAGAAGATACGCCTGGTCAATCAGTTGAGAAATACGTAAAAGAGAATCAAAAATCATATCACGATTCAAAGAAAACATTTTCTCAAATTGCAATCAACGAAACACTCGATACACTTCAAAAAGAAAAAACCAATCTACTAGACAATCCATTTCGTTTAGGTTCTATGATGTATTTTGAATGTATTAATGAAGCAAGAAACCTTATCAAAGAAGACCGATACAGACTTACTGAAGTTGATAAGAATATAATGGAAACAGATATTGGTGAGTTCGAAGTGTATGAGGGAGAATTAGTTCCACTAGATTGTCCACAATACGAGTTTATAAACGAAGAAGAAGAACCCGAACTCAACAAACCAAAAGCAGGTGGCCCTAAGAAATACTATGTATATGTTAGAGACCCACAAACTAAAAAGATTAAAAAAGTCACATGGGGAGACACTACAGGTCTCAAAGTGAAACTCGGAAACGAGAAAGCAAGAAAATCCTTCGCTGCACGACATAAGTGTTCACAACAGAAAGATAAAACTACTGCATCATATTGGGCATGTAGATTACCTTACTATGCAAAACAGTTAGGTCTATCAGACGGGGGAAATTTTTATTGGTAATGGAGATACATAATGAAAAAAGAATTATATCATACTTATGCAAAAGACGACAGACATGCTGAAGTCTTTAAGTCAAAAGAAGGTTTTGAAGTAGACCTATACGAAGAGAAAAAACTCTTAGAAACAAGACAACTATACAATCATTCAGAATCATATGCAGAGGATTGTGCCGATAATTGGGTTCAAGGTTTGTTTAACATAGAAAAAGAAGGAAGTTTCTACGGCTATAACGAAAGAGATGATAATTACTATCCCGAGATAGATGACTAACCCCTATACAGACCAACCATTAGTCCAACACGGGACGAACATAGAATACACTGTTAGAACCTTTTCTGCAGAAGTAGACGAAGAAGAACTGGTTTGGCATAGAGATAAAGAGTCTAGAACTATCCATGTGTTGAGTGGAAACGGGTGGGAATTGCAAAAAGAAGACAAATTACCCGAAGAATTAGAGATAGGAAAAGACTATTTTATCATAAAGAATAATTACCATAGAGTAATAAAAGGTGAAGGAGATTTGGTTCTCCGTATAGACAGTAAAAATAACATATAAAACTGCACTAAATATTACTGCAAAATCAACTAATAGAGCAATTGTTCGCGATATCATGCACATGACCTCTCAAAAATTATAAATAATACTGTTATGAGTTATAAATCAGAAAACTGGAAAGAAAAACTAGAACAAGTCCGTAGTCACATCGCTTTGAAAGAAGGGAGTGTGGAAAAAACTGCAGACGAAATAATTAGTGAAGATATCGAAAACGACCTTCTAACTGGATTCGAAGAAGACGTTAAAGTAGTCGAAGATAAAATCACTGAAGAATTAGTTCTTGAAGCTTCAATGGGTGATATGATTAAGAAGGTATTCAATACAGATAGTGAAACAGAAGCTATGGGTATTGCAAAACTTCTTAACATGACAGACGTTAAGGTTGCACTTGCAATGCAGAAACAAAATCCTAATGGATTTAAGAAGACTACATTCGGTATGGGTGCAGACAATAAACAAAGAGACATGATTAAGGATAAAGACCTTATAAAAATGTTCAAGAAAGCAGGTGTTTCACCTCTTAAAGATTCAGTCGAAGTTGAAGAAGAAAAATCAGTAAAAGAATCAGTAGAGAAATCTGCAGAAAAACTCGTAGAAAAAAATATGCTTGGTAGACTTGCAAAACAATTACATTTAACAACAGAAGGTAAACAGAAAATGTTTGACTACTTCGAAAAAGGGGAATTAGAACAATGAAATTAACATCAATGGGTCTATCACCCGAACTACTAGAGGCATCTAGAACAGTTTTACAGAACTCAAAAGAATACGAAGAGTTCTTTCAATCTGCACTTAAAAAATTTGGTGTAGATTCTCCTGCTGATTTTAAATCAGATGAAGAGAAAAAGAAATTCTTTGATTACATAGATAAAAACTATAAAGGTAAAAACGAAGAAGAAGTTGCAGAAGGTGAATGTGCCTCTGATAAAAAGAAAAAACAATATTAGGAACTGGTATGAACCTCTTTTACGAAGCCAAAAAGGTATTAGATAAGGACGGGAAAGTTAACCCACTCGGCCCTTATGGAAAACAGAAACTTACTGGACGTGAGATTCAAGTCTATTTCCGTAGAAACAAAGTCAAAGACAAAGTAATCAAGAAAGCAGTCGAGGTTGCATTAGACCTTGGTGGTGCAATGGATATTGCAATCAAATCCATTAAAGACTATTACGGGGATAAAGTCCTAAAAACAAAAGAAGTTCAAACTGCACTTAAGTTTGCAAACGAAGAATCATTCAGAGATTCATTCGATATGTTAGACGAAGATTACAAAAAAGTAATCAAAATGTATCCAAGAGATAGAGATTGGAAAAAACTTATCACAAAACATAAACGTGCAATTGACTCACTCAGAAAAAACGATAAAGATTTACCTAAAAAAGTAGAAGACGAATTACTAACATGGGCTTCACAAACAGGTGAAGTAGGTAGTAAAGACGATGCAGAAGACTTCATAATGTCAATTATTGACGAAGGAACATTGACAGAAGGTAAAAACCTTATGCCTGATATTCAAAAGATAGTTGACACTAAAGGTGCAGCTAAAGTTGGTGGTATAATGATTGATATGTTTACTGCATCAATGATTTCTCAAATCTACAATAAAGTAAACGACTCAAACAAGAAGAAAATGGAGAAGTCAAACATCTCTACACTTGTTGACATTGCACAAAGAATAATGCAGAAGAATTCTGTTCAAGAAGGCACAATGTCAATTGGTATCTTTGACAGAAAGTCTTCAGAAAAGAAAAAGGCAATTGCAGGAATGCAAAAACTCCTCAAAGGTAAACAAAATGTAAAAGTTGGTTCACCTGAAGGACAAAAGATTGGTGATGAGTTAGATATGAAATATCTATCAGATGACGAACTTGCTGATGATTTCATAAAACCATCAAATAAAAACATGACAATTTCACAACTTCTCAAAAAACATGAGAAAAGACTTGGATTGAAATTCAAAGAAGAAGTCGAAGAGGCAGTATCACCTGCTCAACAAGCTGCAATCGCAATTGCAAAGAAAAAGAAAAATGAATCAGTCATGGATTCTTACAGACAAATGTGGGAATCAGAAAATCTTGAAGAAAAAAAAGAATTTAAACAAAATGATATCGATAAAGTTGCAAAACTTACTGATAGAAACGAACACACTAAATCACTCATACACATTGCAAAATCAATGGGTGACAAAAAGTCAGTAAAAAAATTAGAATTAATCGACAAACTGCATAACGAATATGGTCATATGTCTATGGAATTAGGTAAACTTAGAAATGAAATCTATGATGACCTGAAGAAGGATATGGAAAAATATTCTAATGGTAAGGACATGTATAATGCCACATAACATGAAAGATTTATTTAAAACATATCGTGAAATGCACTTACAAGAAGTGCAACAAAAAGAAGTTGATTCACTGAAAAAACTATCTAAGGACATGCAAGCAGTTCTAAAAGGTTATCAAAAGATTGCTAAAATGGGTGACAACGAACTTAAGGACAAGAAGTATAACAAAGATTACGAAGCAGTCCTTAAAGCAAGAGATGTCATCTTACAACTTATTGGTAAAGTAAACACTCAAAAAATTCTCAACAAAGAATCCTTAGACGAAATGGTAAATGTAAACAAGTTAAAAGAGTTGCCAGATAATGTTCAGAAACAAATTATGGATGCAAAAAAGGAATACGATTTAAGATGGGACGGAGTATTTGTTCCTATGGGTGATGAAGGCACTTCTCAAAGAAAAGAATATGAGAGAAGAGGTAAGTTATTCAAAGCTGCATCTGCAAAGTATAAAGCATTACTTACAAAACATAAAGTGATGGCGAAGTAATGGATAGAGTAGACGCAAGATACAGAACGTTTAAAGAGAAACTTAAGAAACTCGGATACGTTAAAACAGATGCAAAAAAAGTCAATGCAGTCATGGAAAAGATTGGTGACTTTGGAATGATGTCAGACACGGGTAATAAGAAGATTGCACGTGCAGTATCACAAGCAAAGAACGAGAAAGATTTAAAAGCCAAGTTAGATAAAATATCTACAATGGCAAAAGGTAAGTATGCAGAAGCTGAAGAAGACGAAGTGTATCAAAGAGCATTAGATGCATTCCAATCCAAAGCAAAAGGGGTTCAGAACAGACCTGACGCTGCAATGTTAATGCAACTTCGTAAGTTTAAAGACGGAACTAAAGATGGTGAGGTCAGAACAGACGATATGCAGAAAATTAAGGTAAAAAGAGACGATGCGGTGAAAGTTCATGACGTTTTAATGAAGGTTAAGAC
>Ga0222718_10004848_pt1 | contig 11046 bp, 9 predicted proteins | sample C33_27DmetaG_FD_165045 | JGI IMG/M metagenome (GOLD analysis project Ga0222718, IMG submission 165045) | Estuarine water microbial communities from San Francisco Bay, California, United States - C33_27D | ecosystem: Environmental > Aquatic > Marine > Unclassified | place: USA: California... | reverse complement strand
GATGATGATAAAAGAATGCACCATAATCACCACCACCAGCATTCAGATGCATTGCCAGATATACCATCTTGCAATCAAACCGACTTGAATAGTCATTCACTCTGATGTGTCTTTCTGTGTATGTTCCATCAGACAATGGAATCACTTGATGCCCCAGGTCCATCAATCGCTGTTCCAATATCAAAGCAAGATACCCAGTCCAATGTGCTTCTTTTTCATCATTGGATATCTGGCCATCTTGATTGATGTCAAAGCTGGCACACGGTCATCCACCTTGGATGGCTTGCCTGCATGCTGTCTGTCTATGAATATTAACATGTCTCTATAATATCATGAATCTAGTTCCATTTACACAAGTCTTGGATTCACCAATGGATTGGATTCAAGATGAAGGATGAACCTCCATTGTCCATTGTTCCATGACTTGGATACCACTTGACACTTGTGTTCATTCAATCCAAACTGTGTACTGGTGAATGAGATGACATCACCCACTTCCAAGTATCCGAATGCTGGGAATGCTTGGACTTCGATTCCATAGGCACCAAGACCACTGATTCTGATTTTATCCCTTGCAATCCGATATGCTGTGTTCATATCCCAAACAAAGGGCAGTTCCAACACCACTTCACGCAATCCGAATCTGGAATAGCTCAGGTCTGACACCGGGTCTTTGGCCAAGAATGGATTGACATCTTTGCTGGATACCGTTGGGTCAATGGTGATTGTCGATAAGAAGTGATTGTTCTGGCCTTCATATCCATACTTGACTGTGACCTTGTTCACTGGCTCCACATCCAAAGGTTGCAGACCAGTCACCACTTGGAACATTCCTGATTCCAGAATGTGGAATGATGGATTCACTTGTTCTGATTGATAGTATAGATTCAATCTTGGTTCAATACCAGCTGGACCATTGAACACTTCGATGGGTAGGTTGGCAATGATGTTTTCTTCCATCCATTCCAATGCAATGATGTCTGGGTCATTCACATACCCGGCAAACTTGTAACGGTTCAGAACTGGTCTCAATCCTTCCCATGCACTTCTGTTGAACTGGAGACCAGTCAATTCCAGAAGATATATGCACATATTGCCACCACCAGACAAAGATTGTCCAGTGATTGGGTCTTGTGCACCTTCACCAAATTCTGCCCATGAACACCAGAATGTCTGGTCTTCATCAAAACCCGGTCCAAATGAATTGTTTTGAATCACTGATGTGGCATCCCAATACACATAACTATACAATTGACCATCTTTATTGACAGCAGTTTGGATGATATTCACAAAGTTTCCACCAGTTTGATCCCACACTCTGATTCTGGTGGCTTCCACTTCACCCATTGCTATGATGAATGTGAAGTTCAATGTGACACCACTTCCACCACCATCAATGATATATGCTGGTGAAACCTTTGCTTCTTTGATTGTCTCAAATGACTTGGAAGTATTGCGAATATACCATTCACTTGGTGAACCAAACACAAATGGAACATACTTGCCAATTGGATATTGAATAATTCTTCCAAGTGCTGAAGCTCGTTTGTCTAAATCTGGATACTTGAATGGGTCAATCTCAAAACTGTTTGCCAACAACTTTTTTTTGGTGACATTCAAACCATTCTCGATGCTGAAGATGATATTGCCCATGGACTTTGTTGGTGTTCCAATGATTGGGTCCACCACTTTTCCTGTGAACAATGGAATCTTGTCTTGTTCTGTGAATGATGTTTTGCCATTGGAGACCATCACCATCGACAACACAGCTGGAGACAGTTCCAATGTTCTATTGGCCAACCATTCTGCAATCCAGTTCACATCATCAAAGACCACTTCGATGGATACACTGTTGGCTTCAATGTTGAATCCCACAATGTCAGTCTGCTGTTGGATGCTAGGGTCACCCAGTCCACCATTGTATCTGTGGGTCTGTCCTGTCTGTGGGTCATCGATGTCGATGGGTATGGTGCTGAATCTGTATGTCTTGCCAAGATAATCAATGGTCAATAGATAGCACAGTTCTTTTCCTTGGATGTCATCTGGATGGAGTCTCATTATTCCACCTCCACCAATGTGACTGTGGCCAGTCTGAACATTTCATCTTGTTCTTCTTCACCCAGTACAGATTCCAAGGTCACACCACCAGACATTCTGACAAGTGAATGATTGTAGTATCGATTGAAGATGAAGAAGCCATCTTCATCTTTGTCTTCTGGAATGGATGGAAGGTACACAACCGGCTTCTGTTCACTGAGATGTTGACAGATACCCAACATTCCAAACACACCATCCCCATAGTTGGCAATGGGCATTGCTCCACTGGCTTGACTGAACTGCCAGAAATCTGGATTCAGTTCATAGATGGTCCGACTGTCCACAGGTTCTGTCCATGCCACTTGGAATGTTCTGCGACCTTCTGACATCTTCCTTGCATAGTACATTCCATCATTGGTGGTGTATGATTGGACATTTGGGTCATAGTTGATTGACCGGCCCCGTTGGTATTGTGGTGCCATGAAGTAGATTGAACCAAAGACCATAGTGCCAATCTGATAGTATCCTTCCAATGTGTCCTGTGTTGGAATCTCGATGGCATATGCCACTTCACCAGCACCGGCTGCACCTTGGAAGGCTTCTGAAACAATGGTCACACTGTCTGGAATCAAGTTGATTGTTCCACTGGTTGGAAGTGTCGTTGGGTCCACCAGTTCACTGTCGAAGACCAACACAGCACTTTTGGCATCTGAAGTCTTGGTCCACAGTCCTTCACTGTTTTGGACTATCTTCACAATGTACTTGTTTTCACCATCCACCAGTTCTGCTCTCCATCCAACACATTCACCATATTTCAGATATATGTTCTTGGTCAGGTTGTCTGGAATGAGTGTTGCACCAACTCTTTCAAAGCTACCAGACAGACCGGTTGACACATCGATGGACACAGCTGTTGACCAACTTGAACCATTCCATGTCTTCAATGTGGCTGTCTTCCAGTTGATGTTTGACAGATGGAGACCAGCAACATCATTCAGACCAAGATTCTTTTCACTCGATTTGGTGACTGGGTCTGTGTACCATGCAATCCGTTCTGTGGATAAGTTATCCACACTTCTCCACACCACCCTTGGTGACAAAGCAACTTCATGGAACATGTGGTCAATCGGATAGTCATATCTTGGTGCAATCTTGTACTGGTCTCCAGCTCTGGCCGGTGCATCTTTGGCACTCAGTAACAGACCACCATCCACATAAACATAATCACCATAAAGAGGATATACAGCACCACGCAAGTCCACATTGGGTTCACCAATGCCACCAGCTGAAACATGCATTTCAGACCAGTATGATTCAAAAGACCCAATCGACAGATGGCCCCATTCAAACAATCGAGTGATACCCGGTGCCTGTGTTCCAAGTGTCACATCCACTTCTGTCCACACCTTGGCTTGTTTTTCATCCCATTCACGATAGTACACTTTGACTTTGGTTCCATCTTGGAACACCATGAATTCATTTGTGGATGTCAAGTCGAAGTTCTCTGTGTGCAATGTGGAACTGTGGTCCAAGATTCTGAATCCACCCACAGCAAACCGAATCCGCAATGTATAACTATTGGAACCATCTGAGGACTGCACTTTGAAGACAATGTTGTCTGCTGTCAATGTGGCATTGGTCTGCACTCGCATCTTGAATCGATAGAATGTATCATGATAAACACTTGGTGTATATCGATAGTATCTTGTGTTACCACTTGTTTGGATTCTCAGGCCCTCCGATTGGATGACATGTGAACCGGCTCCAGTTGTGGTGTATATGGATGAAGTGTCTGGTGTCTGATTGTGAATCCAGTTGTATTCAAACCCATAGTATTGATTTCGGTCTGGTTGCTGTTCTCGTTCTGGATGCTGAACTGAAGACCATCCACCAAGATATAATCCACCAAGACTGAGACCAGTTGAACCACTGGTGGTGTTCACTGCCAAGAATGTTCTTCCTTCCCAGACTGTCGCTTTTATATTCTCCAATTCAACACTGGAACCACCTTTGAAAATGATACTTTGGGCAATACCACTTGTGAATCCTTCACTGGTCTGTTGCCAAGTGTCACCCAAGTCTTTGGACTGGAATCCATATAAATCACCAAAGGTATCTCGGACCACAATGAAGATGGTTTCTTCTTGATACCAACATGCCAATGTTCCATCCACCAATGTGTCACCAGCATTGGAACACAATGTCAATACACCATTGGAGACTTCCACTTCATATGCACTGGTGTATTGTGTTGTCGCTGCAGCAATACCGGGATTCGGTATTCTGATGAAGGACAAAGTATCAGTATTACTGAGATATGCAAAACCTTGCTGGCCATTGGGCAATGCAACACCAACAGGATATGCATGGTCTTCACCATAGAAGCCAAGTGCATAGAAGCTGGTTCCATTGTCTCTGGATACAAACTGAACCAGTTTGTTGTCACCAAGTGAAGTGATCTTGGAACGAATACCCACAACCAAAGTGATGATGTCATCAGATACAATCAGATTGGCAGTGTCCAAGTGGTTCCCGGTACTGGCACTGACATCAATATAGTTGTCCACCAATGCCCTTCTGGATATCTCTTGCCAACTGTCTCCACCATCTGAACTTCTCCAGACAAACAGATTGACCACATCGATGTTGGTATAATTGAAGAAGGTCACAATGATTGAACCATCTTTCAAGACTGCAATGCATGGTTTGGCTGTGTTTTGTGGTGAACTGGACAATGTAGTTGTCAACAATGTCTGTAGTGTTTCAATGGTGCCATCTTGTTTCTGTCTTCTGACTGCAATTGTATATATTAGACCATTGTTCAATTCAGTGACCCAATACAATGTTCCATCTTTGGATGCTGTGATTCCATAGTCTGAATAGCTTGCTGTGGTATTGGTGAAGTTCAGATACTTCCAATCAGTGATGACATTGTTGGCATTCTGTGAACACTTGACATCATCAGGACCAGAAAAGACAAAACTGGCCTTCTCTCCTGGTGTTCCACCCTCGACAGTTTCAACAGTGATGTCTTGGGTCTGTGAACCGGCCATTGCCAAAGACAATCCAGTATATGACTGACTTGGAAGGGCCACACCGGCTCTGGGTGTTTGTTGTGTGAATGTGGACTGTTCTGGCCAAATGTTATCTTTTGTTATGTTGATGGTTGGAACCAATAGTCCACGCATCTTGTCTGGTGTTGTGTTTGCCATATCAATATGCCCTTATTCCGAATTGTTTTGGTTGTCTGTATCCGATTTCTTTGGTGAACCTTCCAAAGTGTTTGAATGGTTGAATGACCACAATTTGTTCTTGTGGTGCTGTACCTTGTGATAACTGTTTGACACCTTCTTCACCACCGATTCTGCGAACTGTGGCACGATCCAAGACTGCTTCACCCTTTAGAACTCTGGCTGGCATTTCATCTGGTGCCATACCCCCCATGTGGAATGTGGCTTGTGGTGGTTTTTGGGCCATCACCACTGCTGCTTGAGCTGCTCCAGTTCCAATGGCTGTGGCTATCATGGCACCACGCAAGATGGGTGGATATGCCAAGGCTGCTGTGACTGCTTGGGCTGTATTGAAGGCCACTTCACCCACTGCTGCAGCTTGATTCATTCTGAACAAGCCAGTGATGACTTTCTGGTTTGCTTTGCCATTGTCAATGGCAGCTTGCAAAACTGCACCACTGAATTCACTGAATGACCCGGCCAAAGCTTGTGCATTATTCAAGTCTTCTTTGAAGATATCCAGCTTCAATTTTTGCTGTCGTTTCAAAGTCTCCTCTGTGATGACTGCATTGGCCAATTCAACATTCTTTGATGTTTCACCCAGTTCTTTGATTCTCTCCATCTCACGTTCAAAAGCAAGTTCATCTTGTTCTGACTTGGTCAGGAATGTCGATTCAGCCAACTTGGATAGTTCATTGGTGGCACTTTGTTGCTTTTGGAACCGTTCCATGTCTAATTCAATCAATGTCCGAATGGCATCTTCTTCTTCATGTGATGTGTCCACTGTCTCTTTTTTGGCCTTGGTCACCTTCTTGGCTGCTGCTGCTGCTTCTTCATTGGCATCTGATAGTTCTTTTTCAAGTGTCACCATGTCTGTTGCCAGTTGAACTGCTTCTTCTTGCATCTTCAATAGCACATCACGTTCTTTTGTCTGTTGAGTGATTTCACCAGTTAAGATGTTCAAAAGTTCATACAGTTCTTGTTGTGCTTTGATATTCTTCCCTGTCAAGTCCACTTTGTTGTCAATCTCATCATTCTGAAGTTGTAACAATTTCAACTCTTCAATCATTTCATCTGACAAGATGGCACGTTCTCCCATTGCGTAGGCAGACAACAGTTCATTGACTGCTTTCTTCTGCAGTTTGGTCTTTTCAATGGTTTGTTCTGCTGCTTCTATGTTGCCCCGGAATGATTCATTGGCAGCTTCTCCAGCCTTTTCCAGATTGTATTGATATTCTGTGATTTGACCTGTCAGAAGTGCATAATCATTTCGCATTTCTCGTAATTTGCCAGCTGCATCTGTCAAGTTGGCTTGTTGTTCTTGTTGGGTCTGAATCAATGCTTGATGTGCATCTCTTAACTTCAATGTCATTTGTCGTGCATCTTCAATTTCTTGTTGATATGACATGTACCCCATTGTCAATGCACCAATAGCAGCAGCAGCAGCCAACACATAGGGATTCAATGAAGTGAATGACATGGTCAGTCCTTCAGTCACAGCAAAAGCATCCGCAAGGCCATCAGCAGCTTCAGCCAACTGGGGATTGACACCACGCAATGCAAGACCAATAGAACTGAACCCACGGTCAATGTCACCACTGGATTCAGCAACACGTTCCATTCTGTCTTCTGCTTTTCTGGCACTGTCAGCCAAGTCATCAAAACTGGCTGCACCTCTTTTGGCAGCATTGGATGCTTCTTTGGCTGCCTTCTTGGATGCTTCAGCACTCTTCTTCGCTGCCTTTTCAGCTTGCTTCAGTTGCCGGTCCAAGGCTGCAACCATCTTCTTGGCTTCTTGGTCTGTGATGTTGGGAATGGTCTTCAGTTTGGCCATCAAGTCTTGCAAGTTGGCTTTGTAACTGATTTCGATTGACTTCTTCTCTTCTGCCATGGGTCACACTCTCTTCATCAAGTCATCTGCCAATGCTTTGACAACTCGGTTGGCTGTTTTTCGATGGGGTTTTACCAATGTTTCTGTGGCCACTCTTCTTCCCTGGGGTTGAAGAATGTCTCTGGACTGGTAGTTCTCTGAATCTTCTCCATATTTTATCATGTAGCTGTATGGAGCAGTATTCTTCAAAAACACGACAAAGTTCCCATTGGCATCCACTTTCATCCCACGTTTGAACTTCTTCCAAGATTCCTTGGATGTTTTACGGAAGAAGACAATGTTGCCTTGGTCATCTGTTCTGACTTGGGGTTTTCTCTTTGGCCAGTCTCTGACAGCTGCCTTTTCGATGTTGGCCAACTCTTCTTCCATAATCTTTCCAGCATTGGGTGCCACAGTATGCAAGAACCCCATGAACATGGATTCCATGTCTTGGTTCACTGTGACTGTGGCATTTCCTCTGGTGTATGACTTCATTGCATTCTCTTGGATATCATTGCTTCCATTCTAGCAGTTTTTATCCGTTCTTGTCGTGTTCTTCTTTCATCTGGTGATTCACAATGAAGTCTGTATTCGGCCAATACTTTGGTCTTGGTCGGTTGGTCCAATGTGTGGAACCAATCTGGATGTTGGTTCCAACGCATTGCAATCCGCATGGCCATCAAGTCAAAAGAACCGGACCGACCTATGAAAAATTTGCAGTGTCTTCCACATCTTGTTCTGTGGGGATTGTCTTCATCATCTCCACCAAGATGGTTGTTCCTTGTTCATAGATGGAACCCGGTGTCATTCCAGCTTCCAACAATCGTTCCATGACCTTGAATCCAAACTGAATTGGGTCTCCACTGTGGACTGGATATGCTGGAAGGCATTTTGCATGGTCAACTGCAACAGCAATGGCAGCTGCACACAGTCTTCCAAGTTGTGCTCTGTTGGGTTCTGAACCCCAGATTGCAACAAAGTCCAAACAGACTGCAATGCTGTTTGGAAGCTGGATGTCATGTTCACCAAGTTTCTTCAAATTTACTTTCATTGTGTGTACCTCTTATTTAATAAAACTTGGGCCACCATACAGATGAACCCAAGTATTTGAAAATTTCAGAACTGAATTATGTTGGTCCTGTGACTGTTGCACCACCATAACATGTGAAGTTCAATGTGAATGATGATGGGTCACCCTCACTGAAGTCCAAAGTGCAAACACACTTGGACAATGTCACTGTGTGATCAGCATCATCACCAAAGTCTGTTCCTTCAGCTGTGTACTTGATGTCAACACAGTAGTGTTCAACATATGGTGTTCCAGTTGTACCAGTTGAAGTATTGCCAGAATAGTTTCCAGACTGTTGGATGAAGTCACGAACTGAACCAGCTTCTGAACCATCTGTGAATTGTCGGAAGTGGAATGTGAATGAACCAGTCACAGCTTGTTCATCTTGTTTGCGAATTGCAGCGAAGTTTCCACGGTCCATGACAACCAGTTCACTGAATTGTTGTGGTTGACTGAATGAAAAGTTTCCATCTTCGTATGCAACTTCTAATGATACTACAATTGCAGTTCCATCTAGCAATTCAATCTTGCCATCTCGTTTTGTTTTTGGGATTACTGAATAAGCCATAAGGCCTCCATTTATATTGTGTGTAGGGCGGTGAATTCAATATTGATTATACAATATTCTTGGGAGTCTGTCACTTCTCTGGTTGAACTGTTGTATCGAACAGTGAATCCATTGTTGGGTGTCGTATAGGCTTCCAAGATGGCATTGATGACATTCTCTTCAGCATCCAGTGCATTATCATAGTCTGTTGGGTATATGTCCAACGGTCTCAACCGATATGCAAACAGAACCCGGACTGGTGTGTTGACATATACACCCACTGCCCTTCTTTGTCTTTCATCAACAGCTGTACTGGATGCCAACTGGACACCGAATGCCAAGTGTGCAACCGTGTTTTCAGTTCTTCCAAAGTAGTCTGGACTGTGTTTGGATTCCTTAAATCCAGTCAATGCATCCACTTTGGCTGCGATTGCTGCTCTGACTGCACTGAATTTCATCTTCTTCTTCTCGAACTTCTGAATGTTCCATATCGCCCCGGTTGATTCAAGAATATGACAGGGTTCTTGGCTTGTCGATTGTTGGGCTGGTCAGACTTACCATCATGGTCATAGTCATACACAAAGTTGATTTGCTTCCAATCATGTGTGTACTGTTTGAAGTGTTCACTTGCCAAGTCCAGATACCGGCCATTGGACTGTCCAAGACTGCTGTGGAAGTCTCTGAATATGTAGTACAATGACAAGTTCTGATGTGCAGTTCTGAAGGCTTCTGGACTCATTACCAAGTATTCCAGTCCACCACCTTCTGTCCTCATTCTCTGAACCAATGTGAACCAAGCTTCATCAATATAAGACTGGTAGGATGCAAGGTTGCTGGGGCGAATATCAGCTAGTTGGGAATAAGTAGAAGTCAAGTCGCCATCTGAGACAACTGGATATAATCTTCTTTTCACCACTGCTGCATTTCTGCGGAAGTTAAACACCCCACCAGTCAAACTGATTTCCCATTCTTGCAAGTACCCTTCACCCAGTTCCAATGTTTCAGCCAAGTTGGATGCACTGTGTGTGTATTGTGGAATGTTACCGGGATATGTTCCGGCTGCTTCATCCACAATCTTGTCCCCATTGGGTGCAATCAAACTGTATTTGACATCTGTTGGACCGACCAAAGAACCATCACGATATATTGGAAGTGTGGTCAGTTGTGACTTGCCACGTTCCAACAGTTCTGGCACTTTGATTTGTGGTGCATAGGGTATTGCATTGCTCATTTTGTGAATCCTTCATAGATGACCATCCCAATGGTCTGGTATTCTTGAATGAAGTCATTCATGTCTTTGACCACTTGGTTCAGTTCATCCAGCTGTTGTCTTTTCTCTGGAATGTGTTGTTCTTTCATCAACATTTCTTTCATGCGGCTGTTGTTCTTGTCCAGTGCAGCCAGTTCCCAGAAGTGTGGTTCTGGATTGCCAAGCATATTGGAACGAAGCATGTTGACACACCAATCATGGAATCCATCAGTGTCCAACTTCTCAATCAATCGATTGGCCACCACTCTGACATTGTTCCACTTTGGGCAGTGATATCTTCCACCACGAACATCATAGACATGCATATAATCATATTTTTGTGGGTCCAAGTATACCCAACCATCTTGTTGCAATTTTCCGATTCTGGAACCGGGATTGCCAACTTCACCAGATATCTGTGATATTCCATTGACACCGGGTACAACTCTTTCCATTCTCAAGTGTGGAATAAAGAAGCCCTTCTTGACTATCTTGGTGCTTTTGCCAGATTGAACTTCGACATCTCGATACACAAATGACCAGTTGGATGGGTGCCATTTGTAATAGAATGGATGGTTGGGTCTAGCCGGTAGCAGATTCTGTTGTTGTTGGGCTATTGGTGCCCATGGTTGTGGTTGCATTGGATTATTCATTGTGTGTACCTCATTTGAAAAGATGGGTGGCAGTCAGACCACCACCCATTGAATATTGAATATTGAATCAGATTAGATTGCAGAAATCAACAGACATCCACGTTCATCATCGATGATTGACATACCCAAGTATGCATGTCCAACGATGCGTGTCATTGCCTTGTCAGCTTCACGTTCCATCTCAATCATCACTTCACCCATTTCCATGGATTCAGCAGCACCGGCCAATGGAGCTGGCATTCCAGAAGCAAAACCGATTGCACCTGGAGCGAACAAAGCACCTTGATGGTCAGTTCCATCATTGGTCACGTATGAAGAAGTGTAGATTTCAACACCCATGAATTGACCTTTGTAGTGAGAACCTTTGGCACTGATTGCTTCATAAGTAGCT
>Ga0222718_10004846_pt1 | contig 11047 bp, 2 predicted proteins | sample C33_27DmetaG_FD_165045 | JGI IMG/M metagenome (GOLD analysis project Ga0222718, IMG submission 165045) | Estuarine water microbial communities from San Francisco Bay, California, United States - C33_27D | ecosystem: Environmental > Aquatic > Marine > Unclassified | place: USA: California... | reverse complement strand
AGCACCGCCATCCTGTCATCCAACACGCACTTGGTGGATATGCTGACAGGGGCGGCAAGCCACTCGTCTCAGGGTGAATTAAAGCGCCTGCTGGAGTGGACGCTAGAGAAAGAGCTGACGTGGACGCCCGAGGAAATAAAAATCGTCAAGCGCCTGCAAGACAACGCCGGGGTTGTGGCACCGATCATCATCCAGTACATGGTCGACAACGTGGAGATGCTGGAGGAGATGGCAGAGGATATCTACAACAAGATATTCAACCAGCTCAAAGCCGATAGTACCGAGCGTTTTTGGGTTGCCGGGGTGTCCAGCTGCATGTTGGGCGGCATCATCCTTAGCTCAGACTACGCCGGGATAGTCGACCTGCCCCTCAAGAACATCATGGCGTCGTACAAGGCTACGGTAGAAAAGATGCGCAGGACGACCAAAGAGAGCAAGAAAACGGCAGACGACATCCTGCACAGCTATGTACGGGAGTTCTACGGCAGCTTTATCTCTGTACGGTACGTCAACCAGCAATGGACGGCGGCTCTGGGCGGCGAGAACAGCGACGCCATCAACCAATCCCTGACCCGTAGCAAGGTGTGCGGGCGCGTCGAGTTCAACGTAACCCCGGGCTATGCCGACTTCTACATAGAAGAAAAGCTGCTGCGCAGCTACTGTGCCAGCATGAGTTACGGCTACGAGGACATGCGCAAGCAGCTAGAGGCTAAGTATCCGGTGAGCCATATCAAGAAAGACATGACCGCCAAGACGCAGGGGCCCAGTATGCGGGTCAACGCGCTAAAGATTAGTCAGCGGCTGGAGGATGTGGATGAAGGTCTGCTACCCTTGGCAGAAGGTTAGTCGCGGCGAGGGCTTCTTTGTACCCAGTCTGGACACGGCCAAGACTAGGCAAGAGGGTCTCGTAGCGGCTATCCATGTCCGCGTCTCCCCCGCCAGAGCCATCGTCGCTATCCACGACGGGCTCATTGGCGTTTGGTTCTTTATTCCGCCCCGACAACCGCACGAGACAGCGCCACGCGGGCCTTCTGAATCTCTTCTAGACGCAGCCGCTTCTCGTCCGGGGGCAACTGAGACGCCCGGATAGCCCGCATAGCCTGATTCAGCTTGTCCATGTTTGCCTTAAATTGATCGGCCATAGCGGCTCGGGCAAACTTTTCGCTCTCAGCTTCTATCAGCTCTTGGGCTTTGGCTACGTATCCATCCTTTATAAGCTGGCGCACCGTGTTGCGTACCTGTTGGTACTCGGCCATCTTGTCGTAGGCGGCAGAAATAGAGGCAGAAGCGTAGTTGTCTTGGAACAAGGTGCTTAGCCCGGGCCACTTCGATAGTGGCTTCTCTGCTGCCGTAGGCGCGCCCGGATCGCCCGGTATCATGCTGCTGACAAGCGCTATCCCCAGCATCGGCAACGACCCCGTGTAGCCACGGATAAGATTTTCTGTCTGGATAGGTGACAGCCCTGTCGTCTCACCGAACATCTTGACCAGCTCAGTCGTCGATTGACGGAACTGATACTCGGGTAAACGCGCTTCTTCGCTTCTAGACAACAGCGGCTGGCGGCTAAAGAACGACTTGTTGGCGTACATCTCAGCCAAAGGCTTAACCGCTTGGGGTACGGGTACCGGCACAGGTATCTCAGCACCACCAGCCTCAAAAGTCATCATGCTGCTACCGCCTGGCACCAGGTTAATGGCGATACCGTTCAAGCCCTTGAGCGCGTCACGTTGTGCCTGCTCGTCACCCGTCATCATGTTAAACAGTGCTTCTGGCAGGGACTTAAACAAGTAACCAACTTCAAACGGGACGGGCAGCTTAAACGGCTCGTCAAAGCCCGGTACGCGGATAAAGTAGTTGTTGTACTTGGCGTCGGGGGTAGCGTTCTTGTATGCCTCGTCGTCCTGCATCATGGCTGCGTAAGCAAACGAAGTCGCCATCAACATAGCGCCACGGGTATAAAACTTACGCTGCAGGTTTAGTTTCTCATTCATCGGCATCTTGCCGAACATCGCCTTGTAGATGACATTGAGACCTTGTATCTGTGCATTAAAAAACGGCACCAACGAGTTGGCGATGTGTACAGTAGGCGACATACCGCGCTTGGTGAAGTTCATCGACTCGAGCGACATCAACGTCGCTTCCATCTCAGACAAGCCCTGACGGATGTAGCTGTTGTACTGGGCGCGGCGGGTCAAGGCATCAGCCTGCATAGCCAGCGTCTCCATCTTGGCAAAAGCCTCAATAGCAAAGTTGCGCTTGCCACCGGCAATGCGGCGGAGCACGCCGCTAATATCTTCTTGCGTGCCCGTAAACTGCTGACCACCGGTTACACCACGAGACTCAAGCGTGTTACCCAGCGTGCCGCCCAAGGCTTGCATCTCACGTAGAGCGCCTAGAACAGGGGTAAAGCCCGCGCCTGACGTCAGGGGTGCAGCCAAAGAATCGCGGAACAACTGTCGAGCTGCATAGAACGGGCTGACAGTAATCGCTTTACGGACAAAAGAAGCTGGCATGACCATCGCGCGCATGAAGCCCGTAACCTGTGCCGGGATACCAGCCATACCCTTAACAAGCAGATCCGCCGGGATGCCTGCCTTGTCGGTTTCAATCCTAGCGTAGCGGTCTTGCCCGTCAACTTTGTATCGAACAACGTCGGGGCCAGCAAGCACACCCTTAGCCTCAGTTGCCATACCAATGTTGATAAGCTCAGTTACAGCGTTCTTTGTCGCCAAGTTGTTAAGCGACATATCGGTCAGCATAGCCGTGTTCTGCACAGCGCTGGTAGTAAAGTCAAGAATCCGCTGATCACCGCCAACAAGCTCGCGTAGGTGCGGCATGTCGCGCAAGTTACCAATCCTGAACGGCGTGCCGCCGCCAATATCAAAGAGCAGCTGGCCGTTTTCTTCTCGGTAGAAAGGCACGTAGTCAGAGTCTTTGAGCAGCGCGTCGGCTTGCTCTTTGCTAAACACGCCAGATTCTTGGGCAAAGCGTACAAGACCACGGTTGTATTCGTTGTACGTCTCACGTGCCCGATCAAACACATCCTTAAGCCCAGCGCTTTCGATGTCCCGCACAGCCTTGTCTAGGTCTGCTTGCGTTAACCCGGCACCGTAGTTAAGTCTGTTCAACCCAACGCGCTTGCCGCGCAGTGCAGCCAAGTAAGCAGTAAACAAACGGCTGGCGTTATCTGCCCCGCCGGTCTTATCGGCGGCTTCTTTAAGAATCTCAACAACGCCTTTGATACTAGCGCCCTTTTCGCTCTCAAGAAGCATCTCGGTCTGGCCGTCTTTGCGCTTTAAGGTCTTAATCTGTATCGCACCGTTGGCTATTGACTGGGCCGCAAAGTTCATGCGCTGGTCAAACATGCGAGCAAAGTACATGACCTGCGTACCTTTTAGCTCGTCCATCAGCTTCGTCGCCCGCTCAAGCGGGGCAAAACGGTCGACCAGATTGGTCTCAAATGCCAAGCCGCTAGCGCCTGTCCGTACTTTATCCAGCCAAGGTCTTTGTTTAGCGACCAGCCGGTCGGTAATCTCAATAGCCGACGCAAGCCCGGGAGACGACGGAGCAGTAGGCGCAAAGAACGCGCGTGGTGTAGCCAGACTAAAGTCAGCTGTTGTGGCGCGTGGCACCACAGCCATCATCCGCTCAGCCGCAGCAAGGGTGGCGTCGAGCATATTCTGCGGGCGGTCGATACCAAGCACGTCAAGTATCAGGCTCTTAAACGAGTCCCACATGGCCTTGAGCGTCCACTTCTTCTGGCGCATCTTGCCCTGCATACCCTCGTTACTAAGCGCTTCGGCAACAAACTCGCTAAGACTATCTAACGCATACTCGCCCTTAAAGTCAGGGTCATTCTTTACGGCGTCGTAAAGGGCCTCAAGTTCTTTTTTACCGGCGCGTTGCTTGTCGTTAAGCTGGTCATCTGGCAAACCCAATACCCGTTCAACGGCAGCGTGGGTAGCTTCGTGCAGCACAACGTGCTCATTCATACCAGTAACGCGGTCGAGTTCGATGCCGGTGCCGTCAAGTAGGGCAGAGCCGTTAGCCGGTTTGCCGTCAGGGCCAATCAAAGTCCCGGTGTCTTTTAGTACAACACGGGTGCCGCCAAGCAGTAACTTAAGCCTGCGAGCAATAGCTTTGTTAGTTGGGTTGCTTGTGCTCTGCTCAATCGCATCGAGCGCACCGGCGATACTGCCAGCCTCAAGGCTCTCAACAGCAGACGTAGACAAACTGCCGCCGTTAGCCGTAGCACCCAAGCTAAACAAAGAGTTTTTAGTAGAGTCGCCAAGTAAACGGTTAGTAACAGCGTCGAGCTCGGCGTCTTCTTTATCTTTAATCTTAGCTAACGCCCGCTCTTTTTGTTTTATTTTGTCTTGGCTGCTAAGTTTTTCATTGGCATCTATCTTAGCCAGCGCTTCAGTTCTTTGATCCGCGTACTTTTGCTTTACTTCATTAAAAGCGTCTTGCGCAGTAGCTGCGCCAAGCGTGTTGGCTTCTTGTATTTCTTTTTCAGAAATCTGTACGTTGCGTTGCGTCGTAATAGAACGCCGCTTTTCACGGATGCCCATAGCCGGCGCAACGCGTTGCTGTCCGGTTTCGCCTGCTGCAGGGGTTCCGGTTTGCGGGCCAATACGAAATGCTGTTGGGGCAGAACTCTGAACAACGGTTGCTGGCCCCATACGCTCAGTAGTCTGCTTAGCTGCAATACGTTCAATTTCTTTGGCACGTTGACGTGGGCTTGGTTCTGGCGCAGCTGCGCCTGCACGAGCCTGTTGCAAGCGTTTATACGCAGCATTAACTTGCCTATCAACAACAGCTAAACTGTCTTTTCTACGGTTTTTGGCTGCTAAGAGTTTTTCTTGGTACTCTGTCAGCGCTTTAATTTCTTCTCTTTCTATGTCAGCAATACGTCGGGTAACACCGGCAACACCTAACACAGACCTAGCTCGCTCAAGCGCCGCTTGTTTCGCCTTATCTGCCTCAACAGATTCAGCACGACGTGTCTCTAATCTTTTTTGTTCAGCTGCTATTGCTGCACGACGCTGCTCTTGGATTGCATTTTGTAGCCTTAAGTAGTCAGGTCTGTTAAAACGTCCCGCAGCTAAATCCGCAGCCGCTTTTTCCGCTGTCTGTTCTAGCTTTTTAAGAGCGTCCGCCTCAAACTGAACAAGACTGTCTTGTAACGCAAACTTAGTGGCCGCTGCTGCGTCTATGTTAGCTATTTGTGTAGCCATTGCGTTTTGCAAGTTTTGTACAGCCTCTTCTTGTTCTGACCGCAGGCGCTCAATGCGCTTACGAATAGCTACACGAACTGCGGGATCCATACCCTCAGCAACAGTCAAGCGTTGTTGCTGTCTGATTAAAGCCGACTCAACTTCATTTATTGCATTTATTGCGTTTATTACTTCAGGCGCAGCAGCTTGTCGCGTTGCACGCTTAGTTAAAACACGATAGACTTTGCTTGCCCTATCAATGGCGTCTTGTAAATCTGCCCGTTGTTCTTGTACAGCGTCGCTAAAAAACCCGGCAGTAGAAACCTTACGCTCCAGTGCTTGTTTACGCTTTTGTGCTTCTACAGCTTCTTTGCGTAAAAGTTCTTTTGCGTCTTCTTCTATCTTTAGCGTTTCTGCCCTGAGTTTTTCAACAGCTGCTCGGCCTTTCTTGACTGCCGGAGCCTTGTCAAAGTTTTCTGTGGTCGTTCTAATAAGACCAAGTTCTTCGTCACGACGACGGCGATCCGCTGTAGTTTCGGCAAAAAGCTCTCTTTGTCCAGTAACACGGGCTTCCTCTGCTGTTGGGCGGCTAGCAGCAAGCGCATCACGGATAGCGCGAATGTCAGCTTGAGTAACATTACGACCGTCGTTAATAGCGTCAACGACTGGCTCCACAGCGTCTAACAAACCGCGAGTGGCATTGCCAGCATCCATTACGTCAGCGGCTTCGTTTAACGCAGTAGCAGCCATCGGTCGCATACCGCCCATGCGAGCCATTTTTTCACGTACAAACTCTGTACGACGACGCAACTCGCCACCTAAAGTTGTGACTGTTTCACCTCTGGCTTCTGCTACACGGGCAGCTTCTGTTGGGGCAAACTGTGTGCGTACTGTAGGAGAAATAGCCGCCCTAGCCGCTTTAGCTGCCGTTGTCGGCGTAATTAAGGCTTCTTTAGCTTGTTCTAGTTGCTCAAAAACAGCTTGTATGGCAGCAGAAGGCTTAGCAAAACGGCGCTGCTCTAATGGACGAGTGTCCATCATTATTGTCTGTGCAGGACGGACAAGTTTGTTAGAGCGCATTTGCGCCGGGATAACCGTGACCTCTTTTAAATTAGCCCTACGCGGCTCCGCCTGAATGCGTGTAATTAACTCTTGAACACCAAGATCAATGGCTTCTGCAGCGCGCAAGGCTTCGTCAGTAGAAATAGGCCCGCCACCATTAGCTTTTCTGTGCGCCGCTGCCTCCCGCAAAACTGCACTAACGTAAGCGCCTCTTGCGTTGTTTACAAAGTTTTCAGCGCGTTTTAGTTTTGGTACCGAAAGTACAGGACGGGCACCTTCTTCTGCGACACCTCTGGCGTAAGTGCCCCCGGCTTCTCTTATGTCGTTTAGCCCGGTTTCAATATCCGCCAAAGCATCTTTTTGTTGGGCTCTAGCCTGTAAAACTTCAGTTGCATAACCGCTGCCAACATCACGCCTAATGGCAGAAATTTGCTCGGCAATCTCTCTTGCCTGCCTTATGCGATTGTCTGCTGCCGCGCCTTGGTTTACTGCGTAAAGACCCGCAGCGTCGTCCATAAGCTGGTCGTATTCTTTCTGTAAACCGTCAATACGCTCACGTTGAACACGAGCCTGCGCCCTTGGTAACGGCACGACGGTATCGGGCGCTTTGATATGAAACCCTTTAAATACGGGCAAGTTCGCCAAAAAGTTATCCGCCCACCTGTCAGGCGTAATGGCTTCTGGCGCCATGTCTTGTTGTAGCGCGTCATAATCTATTTCGGTAGCTACAACATTTTGGGTTTTTAATGGCTTCTTTCTCTTGACCCGCTCATAGTTCATGGTGTCGGAGTTGTAGACATACTCGTACGCACCACTATCGTATCTGCGGCTTTCAGGCAACGCGCGTTCTAGTGTTTGTCTTTGCGTGTTCAGCCCGGCTAATGTTTTCTCTAAAGCCTCTATTTGTTGCGCGGCTTCCGCTTCTATTCTGGCCAGATTAGTCGGGTCTTTAGTAAATTTCTTTGGGTCTTCTTTATAGCCTTTAGGTATCTTTATCTTGCCTTCCTCAATCAACGCGTCGAGTTTAGCTTGCGGATCAGTCGCAACAAACAACTGTCTTTGTACTTCAAGGTTTTTCTTTTGCTGCTCTATCTTCTGCCGCGTATCATTTATCTGCGCATTGATGTCATCTAAAGCCGCCAGCGTCTGCTGTTCTTCATCTGGTTGCCGTACCGTAGCAGCAAAGTCTTCGGCCTGTTGTTCGGCACGGGCAATTTGCGCTTCTAGTGCAGCAGCTTCGGCGTCTAAGCGTTCTTTACGATTGGGGTCAAGCGTAGTCAGTTGACGGACAAGCCCAGCACGCGCCTCATAATCACGACGCGCCTTATCAACATCCACGCCCTCGTCAATGTTCTTTTGTATGCGGGCATCGAGTTTGGCAATCTGTTGTGCCAGCGCATCGGCTCTAGTTTCTGGTCTAGCCTGTAGTTGTTGACGCAGTACGGCTGCTTGTTCTATCAAACGATCGCGCTCAGCAAAGAGGCGCTGGGCATCAATTGGGTCTACGCGCTTGTTAGCCTCACCGATAGCGGCTTGGTTTTCTTCTAACTGGCCTTCTAGACGGGTAAGCTCCGCCTGCATATCTTGAACTGGCACCGCCGGTGCCTCGGTCGGAGCAAGCGGTGCTTCTTCTACAGCCGGGGCTTCTTCAGCAGCAAACGGGCGCTCAATCTGGCGCTCTACACCGGGCACCGCTGCGGCAGCAGGGGCTAGTTGCTCACGGATAGGCTTGGTGCGGTTGTACTCAGGAGCCAGCGTAGCCAGCTCTTTTTGCATTTCTTTAAGCGCGTCTTGCTTGCCTTTGTACTCAAGCTGTGCTGCAGGGTCGTCGGCTGGGGGTTTTTTACCCAGCGCTTTTCTAGCGTCTTGAAACTGCTGGCGCTTGGTTTCATATTCTTCGCCAATACGCTGGGCATACTCAGGCGTGGCACGTTCTGCTTCTTCTGCAACGCGGGTAGTCTCGGCTTCTTGCGCGGCAGCGGTCTCTGCTGCGGCTGCTTCGGCACGTTGGGCCTCTGCCTGCTGGGCAGCGATAGTGGCTTCTTCTTGGCGTACCTGCTCCCGGGCACCAGCGCGGTCTGACACACGACCAGCAATACCCAAGGGGCCAAGCAGCGATGTCTGGTACGCAACCTCGCCATACACTTTCATGGCATCGTCGTCAGTCAGCGGTAAACCGTCCCGATAACGCCCGATAATTTCTTGCGCAATTTCAGTTGGGACTTCAGCCGCAACACCCCTAGCTGTCCCTTTGGTGACAGCAGACAACAAACGCTCATCTGCCAGTTTGCGGGCAGCGGCGGCACTACGCTCGCCAAACAACGCCCCTGCAGGGATGCCAGTAATTTTAGATACTAACCTGCCACCTAAGGCAATTGCTGGGCCAGCAACGTCCAACGCGGCTTGCGGTAAAGCAAAAAGAGCGGCTCTACCACGATCGACATCAACAGGACGCCCGGCTTCAATATCTGCAGCAGCCTTACTTTCTAAACCTTCACTATACTGTTGGATAAAGCTATAGGCTAAACCGCCACCAATACCTCCAACGATTGTGCCAACAGGGCCAGCAAAAGACCCAGCCATTGCCCCCAACCTAGAACCGGCAGCGATACCAGCAAGATTTGGAGCCTGCGCAGCAAACGCCAAGGGTATTTGCGTACCTACTTCACCGGCTGCGCCTAGCAGACCGCGTTCTGCGTAAGCCTGCTTTAACTTCTCTAGACTTACTTCGTCTGCGTACTTTTGACCTATTTCTTCTTGACGGCGAACGCCAGCTTCGGCTGCTTCATTGGGTGTCAGTATGCTTCCAGCAGTTGTACGCAGTCCAGATGCCGCCTCTTCGGCACCGCGTTTTAATTGGGCGAGAAGCCCAGACTCGGGTTGTTGCTCGGCAGTAGCAGTTTGTTGCGCTAGCTGAGACTGTAAAAAACTAAAGATTTGCTGCTCGGTCGCCCCTTCGGGCGCTTCTACACGATAGATTTGACCGTCGGGGCCTTCTACGCGATAAATAGGCATCGCAAATCCTTAATCTATTTTTACTAATCTTGTCCGAGCAACTTAAACCCAGGCATGAGACTACTAGATTGTACGCTCATCCCAAGCGGCGTCAACCCGTATTGCCCCAAATACTGCCTCTGTAGTTGCCCACGCTTGGCCTCTTTTTGAGCGGCTGTAGCCGTTATACCCTCAACACTAGAAACCCAGTCTTCGTATTCTTTGCGCGCTTGTTCGAGCGCTGCTTGGCGTTGACGCTGACCCGATCTCAGCACATCTGTTTGCGCTCTAGCATACTCCGTCCTAGCCTCGCGCTCTGCGATCTCACTGGCGGTCTCTTTGGCTTTGGCTTCTGCCTTGGTCTTAGCGTCTTTACGGGTCATGTACAGCTGAGTGCCGTAGGCGAGGCCCTGCCCAAAGTCAGGCTGCGAAAGCAGTCCGATACCCAAAGACAGGTAGAAGTCGTTGTCCAGCTTGCCAAGCAAACCGCGTAAACCTTCTTGCTCTTCTTTAGGTAGGTTTTTAACAAACTGCTCGCCCAGCACCGCCGGGTCGCCAACCTCAAAGTCAGGCTCTTCGCCCCTAGCAAAAGCAGCAGTCTGCGAAGCCAACCCAGCCTGCTCGTCAGGCGTCATAGCAGCAATAGGGGCAGCGGTACCCTTGGCTAGATCGCGTATACCGCCTTCCGGTTTAGGCCCGGCAAGAGCTGCTGTAGGCGTTACCACAGGCATTACAAGTTGTTGACCCGGGGCCTGCGCTGCACGAGCAACCGCTTCATCTGCAGCACTCATGGCACCAGCGGCGCGACGTTGGGCTTCAGGTAACGCAGCGGCGGCTTTTTCTTGAGCTTGGCGAGTGGCACGAGCGGCAGCTTCGGCGCGCTGTTCTGCGGCCAATACGTCGGCAGCGGTAGGAGCCAAGTTCTGCTTTTTCTCGTCCAGTATGCCTTGCAATCCGCGTACTTTCTGCTCTAACGGAGACAGCCTAGCCCGCGTAGCAGTTTCTTGGGCTTCCATCACCAAGTTTCTTGGCTGTCTTTGTACCGGCGGCTCTTTGGTATCAACACCCAAAGCACGTAACCTTGCATCCCCAGCAGCAATTTCGTTTTGTAACTGCTGCCTTTCTCTAGCGGATCTGTACGATTGCGACGCTTTTATGGCAGCAGCTTGTTCTGCCCGTGCTTCGGCCAGTTCTCTTGGGGTAGTGCCCAAAACGCGCTCGCTTGCCGACAGTTCTGCCTGTGCTTGTTGCGCAGCAGCGCGTTGCTTAGCAGATCTAGCTGCCGCTTGGGGACTTTGTAGTGCAGGAGTAGCGGCCCTTTGTGCAGCCCCAACGGCGGCTTGAGCCTCGTCGGCTTTACCAGCAAGAAACGCAGCATCACTAATAGCGCCGCGTCGAGCGGGGGTAGTACCAGCAGTACCCATAACGCCTGGTAGAACAGGGGGCAGCTTTGTCTCTTCTATGGCTTTGCCAAACTCCTTAAGCTGCCGTTGGCCTTCTGCAGTACGAGGCGCAAATGTCATTGCTTCTGCACGACGAGCAAACGCTTGCTCAGCAGACTCGCCTTCTTGACGCGGGCCAAGCAGCGCCATAGCCCCAGCCACAGGTATAGAAGCCATGCCAGTAAGAGCCGACAGCCCGGCTTCGCCAGCACCCAAAAGTCTTTCCCCAACAGGCAAGCCCTCAACACGCGCTCTTTCTGCAGCAATGTTTTGGGCAGCTTGAGCCTGTTCGCGTGCTATGCCTTCAGCGGTTGGCACACTAGCAGCGCTTAG
>Ga0222718_10004842_pt1 | contig 11049 bp, 10 predicted proteins | sample C33_27DmetaG_FD_165045 | JGI IMG/M metagenome (GOLD analysis project Ga0222718, IMG submission 165045) | Estuarine water microbial communities from San Francisco Bay, California, United States - C33_27D | ecosystem: Environmental > Aquatic > Marine > Unclassified | place: USA: California... | reverse complement strand
TCATAGAGGCTGATCTCGGGATCTGCGTTCCCCAGGATGGCGTCCTTGAAACGCAAATGCTCGATGTACGACGATCCGCTGTGGTGGCCTTGATAGGGGATCGACTCGTCGACAACATCGTGCTCCTCGATGCCGCCGATCCAGTGCTCGCCACGGCGGCCGATGCGAATCACATCATCGGGGATCAAGGCCTCGACCTTGCCTCTCTCGCCGACGACGGAAAGCTCCTCTTGGTTGCGGGTCGCCTCGGCGAACATGCAGAGGTCGAGTAGGCCTCGACCGCCGTCATCGAAGTCAACGATTACGAACGCGTTGTCGAGGATGTCGGGGGTGCGGCCGTCGTAGGACTCGTCGAGATGGTTGACGTCTTGGGCGCCGCTGGCGAAGACACTGATCGGTGTGCCCGGCATGATCCGCACCATCAGATCGAAGAAATGGCAGCACTTCTCGACGAGGGTGCCTCCGGTGTTCTCTGAGAAGCGGTTCCAGTCTCCGACCTTTTCGAGAAAGGGGAACCGGTGCTCGCGGATCGCGACCATCCGCGGGGTACCGACGGCACCGGCGTCGACCTCCTCAATCAGCCGGGCGATCGGAGGCATGTAGCGGTACTCGAGCCCGACCCAGGTGATGGCATCGCGGCCCTCGGCGAGATCCAGGACCTCGTAGCAGTGTTCGACAGTCGTGCACAACGGTTTTTCGACGAGGACGTGCAGGTCGGTGGCGAGCAGATCGCGTAGGACGTCGATGTGGGTCATGTTGGGCGACGCCACGATGACTGCGTCACATGCGCCGTCTTCGATCAGTGCGCGGTGGTTCGTGTAGTGCATGGCGCGGGGAGCGATTGCACCAGCGAGCTCGCGGCTTCCAGGGTTGGGGTCGGCGATCGCTGTGACCTCTGCGCCGTCGACGTATTTCAGGTTTTCGATGTGCTCAACGCCCATCATGCCGCTGCCAATGATGCCGTATCGCAGGCTCGTCATACTGCCGCCTCCCCCAATCGAGGCCCTGTAAGCGCTTTCAGCGTGGCGGTAGCATACGGCCATGAGCGACTCCCTCGTGCGTGCCGGAGCGCGTGCCTTGCCCGCCGGTCTCGACGCGATCGGTCCTCTCGGGTTCGGGTGCTGGCGACTCACAACCAGCCAGACATCCCAGGCCCAGGCGTTGATCGAGACCGCACTCGATCTGGGCATGAATCTCGTCGATACCGCCGACGTTTACGGACTCGATTACGGCGGCTCCGGCTTCGGTGGCAACGAGGAAGTGCTTGGCAAGGTCTTGGCCGTCGCGCCCCACTTGCGTGATCGGATGGTGCTTGCCACCAAAGGCGGGATCATGCCGCCGATCCCCTACGACTCGAGTGACGGTTACTTGCGTTCGGCGGTTGACGCCAGCTTGCAGCGGCTCGGGGTCGACGTGATCGATCTCTACCAGATCCACCGGCCCGACCTGTTCGCGCACCCCGTACAGGTGGCTGACACCCTCGGCTCGCTCGTCTCGGACGGCAAAATCCGGGCCGTGGGGATCTCCAACCACACCCCAGCGCAACACGATGCCCTCGCATCCCACCTCGAGGTGCCGCTTGCCACGAGCCAGCCCGAATACTCACCGGCATTCCTCGGCCCGATGCGTGACGGTACGTTCGACCTTTGTATGCGCGATGGCGTCGTGCCGTTGGCTTGGAGCCCGCTCGGTGGCGGTCGCCTGATGTCCGGCGACGGCGTGCAGTCTGCGTTGATCGCAACCCTCGATGAGCTGGCCGAACGAGAAGGTGTCGACCGTGCGGCTCTTTGCTACGCCTTCGTGCTCGCTCACCCGTCGGCGCCGGTGGCGTTGCTGGGAACCCAGAACCCCGATCGTCTCCGCTCGGCCACTGATGCACTCAACGTGCACCTTGACCGTGCCGACCTGTACCGGATCGTGCAGGACAGCGAAGCGGTGCCGCTCCCATGAGTTCGCCTGTCGAGATTTCGTGGTTTGGTGCACTCTGCGACGACGACTACGAGTTTCTCGGGGTGCCAGACCCAGCGCTCGTCAGCTCGTGGGGTCACTGCCGAGACATCGTCCAAAGCGCTGATCGCAACGGATTCGACAACATTTTGTTGCCGTCGGGCTACCAACTCGGGATCGATTCCACGGCGTTCGCGTCGGCGATTGCAACCCACACCGAACAGATCCATCTCCTCCTCGCCGTGCGCATCGGTGAGATGTGGTTGCCGCAGCTTGCGCGTCAGCTCGCAACCGTTGACCAATTGGCCGGGGGTCGGCTCACGATCAACATCATCAGTTCCGACATACCGGGCCAAGCGCTCGACTCGGAGACTCGTTACCGCCGCACGGTCCAGTACATGCACGGTTTGCGGGCGCTCCTCGACGGAGAACGACTGGAGATCAGCGGCGACTTCGCCAACTTTGCGCTCGATCCGCCGCGCATCGCCACCGTCGACCCAGGCTGCCCTCCCATGTACTTCGGTGGATTCTCCGAAGCGGCCAAGGAGTGTGCCGCCGAAGCTGCCGACGTGTTCCTCACCTGGCCCGACACTGTGGCATCGGTGGCCGAGACGATCGTCGACATGCGGAGGCGGGCCGGACACTTCGGTCGCACGCTTCGCTATGGCCTGCGCGCTCACATGATCGTGCGCGAGACCGAGACCGAAGCTCGGGCGGCTGCCGATCGGCTGATCTCGCGACTCGACGCCGACACAGGCGCCTCGATCAAGAGTCGGTCGCTCGATACGCAATCGGCCGGCGTCTCCCGCCAGAACGAGCTTCGTGCGGTTGCCGACGACGACGGATATGCCGAAGCCAACCTTTGGACCGGTGTGGGCCGTGCCCGCTCCGGCGCAGGAGCTGCGATCGTGGGAGATCCTGACCAGGTCGTGGCAAAGCTGCAGGCCTATCAGGAAGTTGGTGTCGATGCGTTCATTCTGAGTGGCTACCCCCACATCGCCGAGTGCGATCTCGTGGCCGAGCACGTCCTGCCCAAAATCGAGCACGGTGCGCTGCGGCCGAGGTGGGGTTGAGCTCAGCGAAATCGAACCTGCGAAGTCACCGCAGCTTCAGCGAGCCCGAGGCATGCCAAGGTGGCCTTCGGCGACAACATTGCGGTTGATCTCGCTCGTCCCGCCGTAGATGGTGGTGACGGGCGAGTGGCGAAGGTTCTCTTCGATCCGACCGCCGAGATGGGCATCGGCCGACTCGTGGGTGAGCAGACCTTCAGCGCCCATCATGTCGTGGAAGTCGCGACAGTGTCGCTTGTAGCTCTCGCTCGCGAACAGCTTGGTCATGGAGCCCTCCACGCCGAACATCACACCTTGGTTGGCGAGGTCGGCGCAGTGGTATGCGAACCCTCGGCACACCTCGACGTCAATGAGCGCTCGTATGAGTTTCTCCCGTACGGTCGGATCCTCGATCGGCTTGGTTCCGTCGGGACGAGTGTGGTTCTGCGCCCAGTCGACCGCTGCGTCGATCACCGGCGGCGAGAGGAACTGGCCCCCGGCGATCCCGCGCTCGTACTTGAGCGCAGTCTTCATGACGGACCATCCGCCGTTCACGTCGCCGACCCGCCACTCGTCGCCCAGTCGCACATCGTCGTAGAAGGTGGCGTTCGAGCGCTCGATCGCCATCGTCGGGACCGGTTGGATTTCGATGCCCGGCGTGTTGAGCGGTACCAGGAAGAATGACAGGCCCTTGTGCTTCGGCACGTCGGGGTCGGTGCGGGTCAACAAGAGGACGTAGTCGGCGATGTGGGCCATCGTCGTCCACATCTTCGCGCCGTTGATCAGCCATTCGTCACCGTCGCGCTCGGCCCGGGTCTTGGCCGCAGCCACATCGCTGCCGAACTCGGGCTCGGAGTAGCCAAAGCAGGCGAGTGAACTGCCGTCGAGTAGCCGGGGAACAACGTGCTGCTTCAGATGGTCGTCGCCGTGTTCGAGCAGGATCGCCGCCACGATGACGGTCACACCCATCGCATCGATCGGGGCACGCGCAAGCTGCATCTCTTCGTTCAGGATCACCGATTCCAGCGCGCTGCGGCCGCCCCCGCCGAGTGCGGCGGGAACCGGACCGGAGAGCCAGCCCCGTTCAGCCATCGCTCGATGCAGCGCAGGGATGTGCATGGTTCCGTCGTGCGTCGCCTCGATCATCTCCTCGGTGAGGTTTGTGGCGAGGAAGTCGCGCACCTCACTGCGAAACGCTTCGGCTTCGGGCGGGAAGGAGAAGTCCATCAGGCCATCCTTCCGTCGACGGCTGGCCCGAACTCGCCGTCGGCGAGGCGGGCGTATTCGAGGCTGGGATCACCCAGTTGCAGAATCCATGCAGTGGCTCGGCGGTGGTAGAGCTGCACGTCGTACTCCTCGGAGAAGCCGTAGCCGCCGTGGTACTGCATCGAGCGGTCGGTCGCAAAGCGGGCCGCTTCGGCGGCGAAGAGCAGCGCCATCCCTGCCAGCCGGGACGCATCGGGCTGTCGGGTCTCGAGCGCCCATACGGCTCGGTGGGCGAGGAGGTGGGCGCCCTCTATACGGGTCGAGGCATCCGCGTATCCCTGCTGGAGGGCCTGGAAGGTGCCGATCGGGACTCCGAACTGGACCCGTTCTCGCGAATACTCGACGCCCATCTCGATCACCCGGCGCCCGAGACCGACGTACGCCGCTGCGGTGAGACCCCGCCATTCGTCAAGGGCATGGTTCCAGGCGGCGTGGTCGACCGAGATGACGTCGTCAGTGAGCCTGCGGTGGGCGAGGGCGAGTCCGCCGGTGTTCGGCAGAGTCTCGCCCGATGGAGCGGATCGGTCGAGGACGATGCCGTCGCCGACATGGGCGAGCACGACATCAGCCACCGCGCCGGCTGGGACGAAGCGGGCGATCCCGTCGACCGGCGGACGAAGGGCGATGGTGGCCAATGGCGTCCCGTTCGCCAGCTCGCCGACGAGTTCGTCATGCCCACCGATGGTTGCAAGGAGGCGGGCTGCAACGGCGTGTTCGATGAGCGGCACCGGGGCAAGGTGAGCCCCGTAGACATCGGCGACGACGGCAAGATCACAGAGGGTGGCATCACCGCCGCCGACGGCGCCAGGAAGCGCCATCCCGGTGCCACCTATCGTCGCCAAACCGGCCCAGAGTTCTGTGGAGAAGCCACCGGTACGTTCTGCTTCGCGAACGACAGTGGATGGTGACTCATTCGCGAAGAAGGTGCGGAAGACATCCTGGACGGCGAGCTCGTCCTCGGTGAGTCGGGTCTGCATACTGCCATCCTGACCCGTCGGGGGCCTGACGAGAAACTCCGCTGTCGGATCGATCGGCGGCGAGACGAGTACGATCTTGGGCAGGGTCCGAGGGAGACACCACATGCGTCTGCAACTTGCTCTCGATGTCAGTGATATTGACGCCGCCGTCGAGTTCTACTCAAAGCTCTTTGACACCCAGCCCCACAAGCGAAAGCCCGGTTACGCGAACTTCGTTATCGAGAACCCACCCCTCAAGCTTGTGCTCTTCGAGAACGCCCGCAACGCTGGTGGCATCAATCATCTCGGCGTCGAGACCGAGACGTCCGAGCAAGTTGTAGCGGCAGAGGCACGGCTGGACGATTCCGGTCTCGACACCACCGGCGTCAACGACACCGTGTGCTGCTACGCAGGGAAGACCGAAACCTGGGTCGTCGGCCCCGACCAGGAGCGTTGGGAGTGGTACGTGAAGACCTCCGACGAAGCCGACTTTGGCACCGATGTGATCGCCGAGTTCAAGACCGTTGTGGGCGTAGACGTCGATGGAGATTCGGGTAGCGCCTGCTGCCCGTGACTCACGTCGCAGCCATCGTCTAGCGGGGGATTTCCCTCCACGGTTGGTCCTTTGCGTAACCCGGTTCGCGTGGAAGTCCAAGCACCCGTTCTCCGAGGTTGTTTCGCAGCACCTCGTTCGTTCCCCCACCGATCGAGATCGAGAAACGACCGTACAACTCCGCCTGCGACCACAGAGTCTGCGACGCCTCACCGCAACTGGCAGCGGGGCCTTGCAGCTCCATCGCGAGATTGCCGGTGCGAACCCTGTTCTGGGCGGTCATCAACTTGATGAGGCCAGGGTCGATGGGCGGCATGTCGCCGCGACGAATCGCCTGTTGAATTTGTTCGCCCATCCAGCCAGCAATGTGTTCGCGGCTGATGATGGCGGCGAGTTCTTGGCGAACGGTGGGGTCACCCGAGCGGTCGGCTTGTTCGGCAAGGGTGCGGAGGTTCTCACTCGCCGGTGTCTTCGGGCCCCCACCGATGAAGGCTGCCTCGTTCGCAAGCACCGTACGGGCCACCGCCCATCCGTCATCGACCTCACCGATGACGTTCGTGACCGGGATCCGAACATCGCTCAGGAAAACCTCGTTGAAGTGTGCCGACCGGTTGATCTGTACGAGCGGTCGGACTTCGATCCCCGGTGTCGCCATGTCGACGAGCAAGAATGTGATGCCTCGGTGCTTCGGCGCATTCGGGTCGCTCCGAACCAGGAGGAATGCCCAGTCGGCGTGCTGGGCTGCGCTGTTCCACACCTTCTGGCCGGTGACGACGAAGTCGTCACCGTCGTGGTCTGCCCGCGTCGACAACGAGGCGAGATCACTCCCGGCCCCCGGCTCGCTGAAGAGTTGACAGAACGTCAGCTCAGCGCTGAGAAGCTTCGGCAGGAACACGCGCTTTTGTTCGTCGCTGCCGTGGCGAAGCAGGGCTGGCCCAATCATGGCCGTGCTCGCTCCTACGAACCCGGTCCCTTCCTCGTACTCGCGCGCGATCTCGCGTTCGATACGACTCATCCAGGGCTCGCCGCCACCTCCGCCGAACTCAGATGGCCAAGCGATTCCCATGAGGCCCGCTTCGTGGAGGCGTCCTTGCCAGGCTCGACACGCCTCGAAGTGGGCAACGGCGTCACCGGGATCGGTCTGGACATTGACAGCCCACGGGTCGGTGGCGCCGCGGCGGGTGGCGTTTGCCTCGTACCAGTCGCGTACGCGCGCCCGGAAGTCGTCAGCGTTGTCGCCCATGGCAGCGGACTGTATCGGGGTCGGCAGTGTGGAATCCGCTGCCCGCTACTTGGGACGGCACCGAGTGTTTGGCACACTGGCGCCATGCCTGAGGCCTACATCGTAGACGCAGTCCGTACCCCCACCGGAAAGCGAGGGGGTGGCTTGGCTCATGTCCACCCCGCCGACCTCGGCGCTGCGAGCATCTCTGCGCTCATGCAGCGCACCGGTGTCGACCCCTCAGCCATCGAAGACGTGATCTTCGGCAACGTCGATTCGGTCGGAGGTCAGGCCGGCGACATCGCTCGAACATGTTGGCTTGCCGCCGGCCTTCCCCAGCACGTGCCCGGCACCACAGTCGATCGCCAATGCGGCTCTGGGCAGCAGGCCATTTCGTTCGCGGCGATGGGCATCATGGCTGGGGTTCACGACCTCGTCGTTGCCGGTGGCGTCCAACAGATGTCGCAGATCCCGATCTCGTCGGCGATGACCCTCGCTGCCGATCTCGGATTCGAAGATCCGTTCAGCGGCTCAGAAGGGTGGGTCCATCGGTACGGCACGCAAGAGGTCTCGCAATTCCGAGGCGCCGAGCTCATCGCCGAGAAGTGGGACATCAGCCGTGATGACATGGAGGCGTTCGCGTTGGAGAGCCACGAACGAGCGATCCGGGCGATCGACGAAGGTCGGTTCGACAACGAGATCGTCGCAGTGGGGGAGTGCACGATGGACGAAGGCCCCCGCCGGGGCGGTTCGATCGAGAAGATGCAGCAACTCCAGACCCTGATCGCAGGCGGACGTATCACTGCGGCGGTTGCAAGCCAGATCAGTGATGCCTCGGTCAGCCTCTTGCTGGCGAGCGAGCAGGCCATTGAGGAACACGGGCTCTCACCTCGAGCTCGAATTCACCATATGAGCGTGCGCGGGGACGACCCGATCTACATGCTCACCGGTCCGATCCCGGCGACCGAATACGCGCTCCAAAAGACGGGTATGACCATCGACGAGATCGATCTCTTCGAGTGCAATGAGGCCTTCGCCAGTGTGCCCCTCGCCTGGATGATCGAGCACGACATTCCGCACGAGAAGGTCAACGTTAACGGTGGAGCCATCGCCCTCGGCCATCCCCTCGGAGCGACCGGTGCCAAGTTGATGACCACGCTGCTCAATGAGCTCGAGCGCACGGGAGGCCGCTTCGGCTTGCAGACCATGTGTGAGGGCGGCGGCCAGGCCAACGTCACCATTCTTGAACGCCTCTGACTCGTAAGGCACCTGATGGTCGAACTCGCAACCGGGAAAATCGTCTTCGTTACTGGAGGCGCGAGCGGGATCGGACGGGCGGCTGCAGTGGAGTTTTCGGCGGAGGGCGCATCCCACGTCGTCGTCGCCGACATCGACAGCGAGGGCGCTGAAGTCACTGTTGCCGCACTGCGCGGGTCTGGGTCGTGGGTGCAACTCGACGTCACTGATGACGATGCGGTTGCTCGAACACTCGATCAGATCGTCGCCGAACATGGACGCATCGACATCGCCTTCAACAATGCGGGAATCAACGACACTCCTCACCAGTTTCACAACCTTCCGGTCGAGCGATGGGATCGCATGCTCGACGTCAACCTCGGCAGCGTCTACTCGTGCATGCGTCATGAACTTCGTCACATGGCCGCTGCTGGTCGAGGCGCAATCGTCAACACCTCCTCCGGTGCCGGTGTTGTTGCCGCCCCAGGGCTCCCGCACTACACCGCAGCCAAACACGGCGTGATCGGGCTCACGAAAGCGGCTGCGCAGGAGTACGCCCGGCAGGGGATCCGCGTCAACGCGGTGTTGCCCGGATCGACCGACACGGCCATGCTCCAGAATTTCATCGCAGGTGATGAGGGGATGGCCAAGCTCATCGCCAATGCAAACATCCATGGTGAACTTCTTCGTCCCGAAGCGGTCGCAGCGGCGGTGGTGTGGCTCTGCTCAGATCACGCCGGCATGGTCAACGGGCAGTCGCTCGTCGTCGACGGTGGGGGGCTCGTTCGCTGAGAGCTCAAGCTGCTGCAGTACCGACCGACGAAAGCAGAGTGACCCCGATGGAAGCTGAAGCCCTCGAACCGCTCGATCCTGAGTCCCAGGCCAGGTTCGACGCGGTTGTCGGTGAGATCCAAAAACGGGAGAAGTCCAAGCGATCCGCTCGCGAGATCTGGCACGCACACCACTGGCCCGACGAGTACGACCGCTGCATGGTCATCGCCGGTCGCCACATCTGTCGCCGGTGTCTGATCCTCTACCCAGCTGCCCTCGCAGTCGCCGTGCTTTCGCTCAGCGGTGTCACGCTGTGGCCACGCTCGCTCGACCTCTGGTTCATTTGGGGCCTCTGCCTCCCCGCGTCTGGCGACTTCGTGCTCGAACAACTCGGCGTGATCCGGTACTCCGCCCGTCGGCAGGTCATAACGACGGCGCTTCTCGCCCCTGCGCTCGGACGGGGTTTCGGTCACGAACTCGCCCAAACCTGGTCATGGGAGTTCTGGGGACCAGTTTTTACGTTCTGTACGGTCTGGTTCGTGGCCGCGCTGATCGGCTGGCAACGCCGTCAGAAGGTGTGAAGCCGAACTCGGCGACGAACGCCGGGTGAGCGGGTCGGCTCAGACGAGTGCGCCGTCAACCTTGGCGATTGCGTCGTCTTCTTCGACATCGAGGGCAAAGGCGAGTTCGCTGACCAACACGTTGCGGGCCTTGGTGTAGAGCGTCTTCTCGCCAGCAGACAGCCCCTTGGCCTGGTCGCGTAGAGCGAGGTTTCGGACGACCTCGGCCACCTGGTAGACGTCACCGCTCTTGAGCTTCTCTTGGTGGTTTTTGAAACGCCGAGACCAGTTGGCGGGTTCTCGAACGTCGCGTTTGGCGAGCACCTCGAAGAGGTCTTCGACGTCTTCTTCGCTGATCGGCCAGCGCATGCCTACCTCGTCGACCTTGTCAACGGGAACGGCGAGTGTCATCTCGCCGTGCGCCATACGGAGCACGAGGTATTCGGTTTCTTCGCCGAACGCCTTGCGCTTCTCCTTCTTCTCGATCACCGCCGCGCCGTGATGGGGGTACACCACTCGATCACCAGGCTTGAAGGTCAACTGATCCGTCCTCGAAGTTCGCAAGCACCGCTCACACAATGATGCCAGCGAAGTCTTCGTTCGCAAACTCGGAGATCGAACCGATTGCGTCGGGTCGGGGCCCTACGATCCGGTGATGAGTCGCGAAACGATCCTCGCCTGGTTTGCGGTGATCGCCTTTGTGGGTGGTGGCATCGCGTATGTCGTGGCTACGAGCGGTACGACGCCACCGCCACTGCGAGTCTTGCCCTCACCGGCCGTGGCCGACATTCGCACTGGCGAGTTGAACGCGCCGTTGCCGCCGAAGCGAGATGTCGACTCCTACCGCGGGTACGGCACATGGGTCGATGTGTTCGACTTCTCGCCACCGTACGCAGGTCGCTCGCCGTCGTTGCGGAGCTCGGACTTGCAGGTGATGGCCGATGCCGGTGTGAGGACCGTGTACCTCCAGGTTGCCCGCCTCGATGAGCGATCACCATCGGGGCTCGAGGACCGTTGGCTGCTTGCCGAGTGGTTGTTGACCGCGCACGAGTTGGGGATCGATGTGGTGGCTTGGTACCTGCCTCGGTTCGGGGAGGGCACTGCCGACCTCGATCGCGTGCAGGCGATGATCGACTTCGAGGTGCTCGGCCAACGATTCGACGGTATTGGGATCGACATCGAATGGACTGGTGACGGGGTCGACGACGAGACCCGGAGTGGGCGCCTCATCAACCTGGGAGAGGCGGTAACGGCAGTCAATCCTGACGTGCCGCTCGGCGCAATCGTGTTGCCGCCAGTCCTGACCGAGGTGGTCAACGAAGACTTTTGGCCCGGGTTTCCGTGGCAAGAAATCGCTCCCTCCTTCGACGTGTGGCTTCCGATGGCGTACTGGTCGTTTCGTTCGGACGCATCGGGCTACGGCGATGGCTATGCATATGTGAAGGAGTCGGTGCGCCGATTGCGCGACAACATCGGCGATCCGAACGCG
>Ga0222718_10004841_pt1 | contig 11050 bp, 13 predicted proteins | sample C33_27DmetaG_FD_165045 | JGI IMG/M metagenome (GOLD analysis project Ga0222718, IMG submission 165045) | Estuarine water microbial communities from San Francisco Bay, California, United States - C33_27D | ecosystem: Environmental > Aquatic > Marine > Unclassified | place: USA: California... | reverse complement strand
CATGAGTGGTATGGGTGGTCTCGCATACTCCAACTAAAAACTTTCTTGAGAAGAAAGTTTGATCAAAGAATCAAAATACAAATTAACTTTTTATAAAAAAGTTATATCAAAAAATTTATTACTTTTTATAAAAAAGTTATATCAAAAAATTTATTACTTTTTATAAAAAAGTTATATCAAAAAATTTATTACTTTTTATAAAAAAGTTATATCAAAATACTAGCAACTAAGAAATTTCTTAGGTAGCAAACCAAACATTAGAATATTCTTTTTTTTATTTAAAACAGTTAGTCTATATTTTTATAATTATGGATAAGTTCCAGAAGATACCATATAAAACGTTTGAAAATAACGAAGATCAACATGACTCTACTATAAATAACACTTCTCAAAATGAAAAGCAAAATCTATCACTTTATGTTTCAGCTATTGAGAATGATGACAATAAATTAATTTATGATGTAAATTCAAATAATACATCGGGAAGATTACAATTTATGTCACAACAAGATGATAATATCGCCAGTTTTATAGATAGTACTACAGAAAGCGAAATATCTAATTTAAATTCAACTTTCTTCGTTAAACAAAAACGTGGAAATAATCAAAATAAATTTGTTAATGAGCAAACTTTGAACAGTTATCTTAGTATTTCCGATTTACAAGATGATGTAAAAGAAAATGTAGATATATGTAGAAGCACATTAAGAAAAGCATATCAGAGAGATTTTAAAATTAAATCATTAGAAGAAAAATCAGAAGGTTTATTAGATGGATCTGATAAATTTAGAAAAACATCACGAAATTTAAAAAGAAAAATGTATATTAAATATTTATTTAATTATTTAGCAATATTATTAGTTATAATTATTATAGTTTTCTTGATAATAAAATTGACTTAATTAAGTTTGATTAATATACAGTAAATCATGAGCAGACAATCCAGAAATTTGTTTGCTGCTTCGCAGGAGGCGTTGAAATCAACACAAACCTTCAAACATGGAGCGGTTATAACTGGTAAAGGTGGTAAAATAATAGTTTCTGGGCATAACAAAGGAAATCGAACAAAAGTTTTGAATCATGTATTTACATGTGTTCATGCTGAAATGGATGTTATGAATAAATTAATAAATTGTGTTCTTATCCCTAAATATGGAAAAGATTATAAAAAACATATAAAAAAATATAGTATTTGGGTAGTGAGATTGGAGAATAGAGATGAGATAAAATATACCTATTCAAAACCATGCTTCTATTGTTCACGATTGATGAAATATTATGGTTTTTCTAATGTTTATTATACAGTTAATAATGAAATAGTCAATAAAGAAAAAGTAGAACTTCTTGAGTCGAGTCATAAAAGCGATTGTCAAATGAAGGGTGACAATGTAACAAATATCATGAAATTAGTGTAATTATATAGATCTAATCAATATTATATTTATCATCAGATTAGTGTATTTTTATTATTGATTTATTTGAGTAGGATAGGTAAATTCGCATTACCAAAAATATTACTATGAGATGGGCAAAATATATTTTTATTGAATGTTGTCCTATTTTTGAAACTATTTTAGTAGAACAACTAGTATCTTTATTATGTTTTACTACACTCGCATACATTGACTTGTTTTGATATATTGTTTTACCTAATATTACACCAGCAAGAACATACGCAAAATAAGGAAATAATGGAAAATAATCTAAAAATACATTTTTATTCAATCCTAACGCAACATTCATGAGTCCTATCAAATCGTAGCTAAAGCATTTATTGTTAAATTTAAATATTGAGAAGGCACTTGTTAAAGCCAAAACAATGAAAAATGCGATCCCAGTTTTTCCGACACTCCACATCACAAAAGGCATCGCTAAAATAATCGATATTGAAATAAATTGAAATATACCGAATATTATAACCCAATTTCCAAATACTAATTTTGTAATAATAGACATTAATATACCAAAAATCATTATTATACCCGCTCTTCTTAAATTTCTCAATATATAGCGATTTTTTTGTTTATTTGTATCTATTTCTTGATCTCTATTAGCCAAATAGATTTGTTTATTGTAACTGGAAACTAGATTAACACCTACAAGTATAATAAATAGTGTATGAGCTATTATTCCTACTATTGTAAAAATAGGATCCATACCATACATTGTTATCGCAGAATGAGATCTAATATTTTTAAGAGTTATATTAGTAAATAAACCTATATGTGAAAAAATCATAAATAATACAGCTATTCCACGTGCGACATCAATTGCTACAAGCCGTTCCATTACATTACTAAAGTAAAATTATTTTCAGTAATTAAAATAAATAACCACATTAATATGTTTACTACTTTAAAAATATAATATTAATATAGTCAAATACGCTATGATATATTTACAAACATTTATAGGTATTATATTTTTCTTTATAATTTTATTCTTCATTGTTACATATTTTGTTATAAATGTTAACGATAAATTACTTATTTTAAAGAGATATGAATTGCTTTTTAATCATGAATATGCTGCTCCATTTGTGGCTATAAATAAAAATGAAACACCAGATAGCTTTTACGATATGATCGATTACCCGGTGATTTTTAAACCAGATTTTTGCTCAGACTGGGGTGCCTGTGTTGAAAAAATAGAAAATAGCGAACAAGCTAGAAATTACGTTGCTAATAAAAGAAATAGAGATAACTATATAATAGTTCAAGATTACATAAATGGACCATATGAATCGACTGTTCATTACTTTAGGAATCCTTTAACAGGTAAAGAAACCATAGAAATAGCATCGAGAAATACTCTTCATGATGGTGTTAATTTTATCTGGGGATACAAAAATAAAAAAGCAATGAAAAAAAAATATGGAACTGGTTATTATTATTATCTTAAAGATACTGAATTATATACACCGGATTTTATAAATCAAATAAAAAAAATGATATATCGTATTGGAGGTATTAATATATGTCGATTTGATATTAGATATAGCAATAAAGAACAAGTTAAAAAGGGTTATGGATTTCAAATTATGGAAATGAATGATCAAAGTGCCAATAGAAATTTTATGTATGTTGGAATCAATTCGTATCCAAATTTAGTAAAGAAAATCTATTTATTTATTGCTATTTTCGCCAATTTTTTTATGGTAGGAGGCTATGGATTTCTGAATTTATTAGCAGGTAATGCGACATCTCCAAGAGATTTTTTGAGGGCTTTGATAGCACGATTACACAAATTCTTTTTCTGTAATCAAATGTATACATTGAAATTTATTTAAATTTACAAAGTTTGCTCTTTTGCTATATAGAAAAGATAAATCCAAAGTAGTAGCAGATTTATCGCATAATGTGCCATAACAGCTAAATTTATATTTTCTCCATTCCATTCTTTATTAAAGATCTTTAAGATTGGTTTATATAGCCAGGCAAAATATTTTTCTGAAAACACATTATTAGAAATTGACTTATCATTTTTAGATTTAGTCATTTTAGTCATTATACATTCATTATTCGATAATTGCCATGTCAATGGATTCAAAATGAACAAGAGTAAAATAAATTTAAAAAATATTTTTACTATATTCACTGGAATAATATAAATTATAATAGGTACTAAAATAAATACGAAATGTAATCCATCGATGATATTATTTAATGAATTCATATATTATATTTAATATTTTAAACTTGATTAATAATCAAATATTGACATTTATTTTTGAACTTAATAATAGGTTTTAAGTCATATAAACTAAATAAATCTTAAATAAGATATATAGAGATGGATATTAAAAATAAGTAAATACAAAATTAAAATAAATGTCTGAAGATAGTGTTAAGAAAATAGATGAAATCAGAATAGGTGTTCTTGGGAATGTAGATAGTGGTAAAACTACACTGATTTCGGTTATTTCAAACAATATTCTCGATAATGGTCGTGGTCTAGCTAGAAAGAAAGTCCTAAAACACAATCACGAACAAGAAACTGGAAGAACTAGTAGCATTACTCACACATATCATTATTCAAAAGATGATAATCGTATAGTATCATTTATCGATTTGGCTGGACACGAAAAATATTACAAAACAACCGTCTTTGGAGCCAACTGTTGTTCACTAGATTATATCATGCTACTTGTAGGTGCTAATATGGGTGTTTCTTTGATGACACGAGAACATTTTCTGCTAATATTAATTTTGAAACTTCCTTTTATTATTGTGGTTACAAAAATGGACTTAGCACCTGAAAATGTTTTGGAAAATACTATCGCGGATATCAAACTGTTGATTAGTAAATACAAACCAAATTATGAATTATTAGAAATGTGTAGTGATAATTTACATTCATTAAAAAATTTCAATCCTACTATTGATAATAAGGTGCCTATTTTTAAGATTTCGAATACAAATGCCTTTAATCTGGATATTTTGAAACAATTTTTATATTCGCTTAATATTTATAATCCATGGTTAAAACTCCGATCTGAATCTTTATATTTTACTATAGAAGATGTGTATACAGTTAATGGTACTGGTTTAGTTATCACAGGAACTCAAACTTCTGGTATTATTAAGAAAGGTAATAAAGTCATGTTGGGTCCAATTAATGGCAACTTTGTTGAATGTTTAGTTAAATCTATACATAATAACTTTAAGGAATTAGTTGAACAACTTGATGCTGGCTGTAGTGGTTGTTTTTGTGTTAAATCGCTAGAAAAGAAGGTTCATTTAAAAAGGGATAATGTTAAACGGGGTATGGTGGTTGTATCTAAAGACTGTAATAATTTTACTTATAAAACCTTTGAAGCCAAAATTAAAATTCTTCACCACCCAACTACAATAAAAAAAAACTATGAACCTATAGTTCACTGTGGTTCTATAAGACAGACGGCAAAGATTGTAGATATAGAACAAGATTTACTGCGAACTGGAGATCAGTCAATAGTAAAGTTTGAATTTAAAAGTAGACCCGAATTTATTCAGCTAAATAAACAAATCATGTTTCGAGAAGGAAAAACAAAAGGCATTGGTGTTGTAACCAAATTAGTTAAATAAAAAGATATTTAATGTAACAATATGGGAAAGTATAAGTGGATCTATAGTAAATTATGTGCCTGTCGTGTCGTTCAGAAATTGATAATGAGCGCTACCATGATGATGACAGGTGAAGTTGAAGGGGTGATTTGGCTTGTAGTCGGCCGAGGGTGTTGCGTACCGACAGCACCAGGTTAGGCAATTGTAGCAGGTTGATGGAACCTTGACCGAGAAGTCCTTGATTCCATAACTTTCGTCACGAATCTCGCAAGAGCAGTTTCCGCTCCATTCTAGCATCTTGAACTTGTAGCCTGGATTGCGCACCAAATCTGCCGCCCTTCGGCAATATTCTTGTTTGCGATATTCAAGATACTTGTCGCACTTTGGCTGGAAATGACCATGTTCGCCACAGAATCCGCAGTTCCTTTTGGTATTGTTTTTCTTGATCAAAGCGGAAATCTTGTCCACCGTATCGTCGGTGTTCTTGAGTTGCCACGATTTGGTTTCAATGTTCCATCGAGCTCCGAGTTGTTTGAGTTGTTCCTTGATGTTGTAGGTCTTTCCTTGTACAGTTATCGTTGTCGCATCACGAATGATCGTGATAGCCAACATCGTATAATGAAATGTGAGGTGATCTGGTGTATTTTGTTTGAGATAATAGATTATTTGATATAGATAGTTTCAATATAAAATCAATTTTGTTCTATAGATTTCTATTTTTTTGAGTATATATTGTATATGTCAGCTAAAAAAAAATCAGTAAAAGCTAAATCTGCTAAATCTGCTAAGTCTGCTAAGTCTGCTAAGTCTGCTAAGTCTAAACCACAAAAACTTTCTAAAGTAGGAAAGGCTAAGATATCAAAAGAAAGCAATTCAGATCAAAAAAATGAAAATCCTACACCAGCTAAGAGTGGATCGGTAAAACCACAAAAAATCGGAGGTGTGATTCACTTTAGCGATTATCCATCATTTAAGCCTAACTTGACACCCAAACAAATTCTTCATATGGGTAGTTTTGGAGGAACATATTTTCGACCAATTTATTCATCTATAAATAAACAAAATTATAAAAATCAACATAAACAACTTCCAGCTGATTGGTTCACTGGATTAAATATTGAGAAACAGATTACAAGCGAAAAATGTAATCCAGAAATTAACAAATATAAAGTTAAAGCTGGTTCATCACTAACAGATTGGGAAACAAGCGGTTGGATTAAATCGCAAGATCCATATGGTTGGTTTCAATGGTATTGTCGCTTTTACCAAGGTAGAAGAACTGCCGATGACAAAAGACAAGTTGGTCGATGGGATAATTATGCGGGCGAGATACGAGGTAGATGGAGACGAAATTTAATAAAAAAATGTATAACTAGTAACAAATCGCATGATGATGCGACAGTTAGTCCAGTGATTCGCCAAGGATTACAACATTGGGGGTATATGTTAACTAAAAAAGACTATGAACAATTCAAAAAAAAAATGTGATTATTATGTAATGATTTTGATAATTAATAATAGTAATCGCAACCTAAAAATTAAAGATTATGTTAAAACTATTCAAAATAAACGTCTTAAACGTGAAACACCACCAAAGAAAAATGGTTTTTTTCCTATGTATGTAACTGATAGTATATTAAAAAAAATGAAAGAATATAATATTCCATTTATAAATATTCTTTGTTTAGAAGATTTGATGGAAGTAATAGATAAAAAAATTCCAGTCGAAGGTGTTATTATTGGTGGAAGCGAAATTAAGTTGAGTTTAGGTAAACATCCAGAAGATCTATTATTGCCTAATATGTACGCAATAGAACATTTTAAAAACAAACCTATTTTTGGAATTTGTTTTGGTTTTCAAATTCTAAATGTATTTTTTAATGGAGAAATAAGTTCATTAGATAAATATATTAAAGATGATAAAATGGTAAGATTATTAGAATCAGATAAACAATTTAAACAGTCTAAATCCACAATATTTAAAAAACAACTTTCTGGTAAATATAGATTTCTTCATGGAGACTATATTTCTAAATTGGGTAATTGTTTTTTTATTAGAAGTATTTCAGAAGATGGAGTTATACAATCAATAGAACACAAAACTAAACCAATTTTTGGCACACAATTTCACCCAGAACTCTCTGGCGAAAGAGGTGAAAAGCTTATCTTAAATTTTTTAAATATCTGTGGCTATTAGTATAGATTTGCTTAGCATTAGAAAATTGATTAATTTTATTTTACATTTAATTTTGTAATTTCAGCATTGAAACCACAACTTTTAGAATATGTTCTCACTTCGTGAAAGCCAGCTTCCAGTTGAACGCACACCATCTCTTCTTGATATGGATCAATCTGATATGGATGAACTAACTACAAAAAATACCAAAAATTCTATAGCAGATTCAACTAATGCTACAATCGATCATGCTCCGTATATGTCGTTAGAACAGTTTAGACCACAGCTTATTCCACAATACTTGGAAATCCATGGAGATACGGATATTATAGTTCATGAAAAGATTCACGGTTCTAATATTCAGATTTCAGGACGTGGCAACCCACGTATCGGTTGGGTATTTCAAATTGGATCTCGAAGGCGCTGGGTAGATCGATCAGAAAAGTTTAACAATATTTATAACATTTTCGATAAGATTCAAAGCAAGATTTTCCGTCTATTTGATTATCTTTATATGAACAATCAAGAAGCAGGTCCTTTGGATACTGAAATTGTAACTATCCGCTTGTTTGGTGAAGTATTTGGTGGCAAGTATGGAGATTCAATTGATAGTGGATGCTTCAGAACACAAAAGGAAGTAAATTATTGTCCATTTAATGATGTAGCTTTCTTTGATATCAATTATAATGGAGTTCCAATTCCGGTGTTGAAGGCGCATGAAGCGTTGATGCTCATGTCTATTAGAACAGTTCCGCAAATTTATATGGGACCTCTAAATAAGTTTCTAGAAACGTTTGATGTCAACAAGTTTAAATCTGTTGTTTCACACCAATTTTATGGTCTAGAATTTATTGATGTACCAGATTCAACTGAAGGTGTCACAATTCGTACTACCGACCCAAATGCGACTGGAGATAAGGCAAGTGTAATTAAGATGAAGCAAATGTGGGCACTAGAAAATAAGAGGCTAAATCCAAAGGTACAGGCATCGGTTCCTTCTAGTACTCCAGCGCAAATTATTGAAGCTTTGGATATGCTAAATGAAGCACGTCTTGTTAGTTGGTCATCTAAGAATACTATAGAAGATATTACCGATATGCGTAAGATCCAAGAAAATGTAGCGGCGATTGTCGCTGATACGATGAAGGATATCGAAGATGAATTTCCGCACATCGGAACTGAATTGAATAAGAAAATACAACGAATGCTCTTTAAGAAGGCATTTCCTATGTTTAAGTCTTATATTTCGGAATTGTAGAAATATTAATAAATAATTACAAATCTAATAAATAAAAAATTATATTTTATTTTATTTATCTCTAGCTCAAATATAGTTAAAAGTCTTCATACTTATTAAAACGAAACGAAGTATATCTTACATATCGTAGTTGTTCTTTTTTTTTTTCACAAGATTCGCAAACTGATTTATTGAGATCCAAAAGTTTAAATTTACAAATAATACAATGTTTACAACTATTATCTAAAAATTGTAGATTTTCATTTGCTAGTTTTTCTTTTGCCAATTCTTTAAGTTTTAATTCAGATTTTTCACTTAGACTAGAATTTTCAATCGTATCATCACTAATACAATCATTATCGCTATTATTTTCATTTCCGTAAAATAAATACTCTTCATCTTCGGTGTACAAACATCCACCTGGAAACATGTGAGCAAGCTGGTTTTCACCACCTAAACCCTGTTCGAGGAGAAGACAACCTTCACACTGATTATTCATTTATAGAAACTTACTAAAATTTAATTGAATAAAAAACGATCAATTTTATCTATAATTTAAAACTAGCTATTAAAGAATATAAAATTGATGTTATTGAATTGTAGATTAGTTGAATAAGACCTTTTCCAGAGAAAATGACTGAAAAGTTATTCACAATTAATATTCTTAACAGATTGATAGAGATCCCTATCCAAGAAGTACATGGTCAAGAAATAACAACCCGAAGGGTTAAAAATCATATTCTTGGTTTATTTGAAATTCTTAAATATAATGAAATCTCTCTATATATTGAAACAAATAATACCAGTGAATCCGAACTTGATGATAATGAAATACTAGATGAGAAAAATGAAATAAATTGCTATATAGAAGAGGATTATAATTAATATCTTAGATCCTAAGCGATCCTAAGCTATCTAGGCGATCCTAAGCGATCCTAAGCGATCTATGAAAGAAACGAAGAACTAATTATATTATCAAATTTGAAATTTTTATTTTTTAATATGTAATGTAACATACTACATAGTTCTAATTCAATGACAACTGTTGAAGCTTATAATAAAATAGCACATGAATTCAGTTCAAGTAGACATTATAAATGGCCTTGGATTACCAAATTTTACAATGATTATGTTTATAAAAATGAAAAATCCAAATGTCTAGATATTGGATGTGGCAACGGAAGAAATATTAAAGAATATCAAACAGATAATTGTAGTATAATTGGAATAGACAATTCAATAGAATTTATAAAAATATGCCAGTTACAAGATCTGGATTGTAAACTTATGGATATGATAAAATTAGATTTTCCAAATAATTCATTTGATTTTACAACTGTTATTGCTTCATTTCACCACTTGAATAATGTAGGTGATCGTAACAAATGTCTTTCCGAGATTAAAAGAGTGCTAAAACCAGAAGGTATCGCACTAATTTCAGTTTGGTCAAAAAATCAACCGGCGAAAACCAAAAGGGTATTTCATAATTATGGAGACATCTTGGTTCCATGGAAATCATCTAACACAACAAAGGTAACTAATAGATATTATTATATATTCGAAATCGATGAAATTTTGAAATTGTTCTATAACAATAAGTTTAAATTTATACAACATTTTTGGGATTGTGGAAATGAGATTTTTATAATTCAAAATTCAAAATAATCATGAATATATGCTACAATTTTGAATTAAAATCTCTATAATTAACTACTACATATAATCCTGTTTTATTATCTTTTAAGCTTTTATTATAAATATTTCTTGGGGCGAGTGTCGCCTTATTTAAACTTACAATTTCATCTGAGTATGTATTTTTTTGTTGATGTGGTAATGAAAACTTAAATTCTTTGAACAAATGAAGCAATATAATACGCATTTCAATCTGTGAGAAATTTTTTCCTATACAATCTCTTGGACTATAGGTAAAAGGACTAAATCTTTCTGAATTAGGATTGTAACTAGCAAATACACTATTATTCCATAATTCATCATCTACAAATTCACGATCAGGATTGAATTTATCTACATCATCTCCCCATAATAAGGGATTACGATGCCGTGTCCAATTAGGGATTTGTATAAATGTTCCCTTATTTATTTTCACTTGTTCTCCATTTTTACCCACAATATATTCATCTGTTTCAAGTTCTCGAGATGTTCCATTAGGAATAGATGTCCATAATCTAAGTGTTTCCATTATACATCTAGTCATATATGGTAATAATTTGAAATCAGTATATTCAATATTGTTATCCATTTTATCTTTCCAAAATAAATCAACTTCTTCTTGTAATTTATTATAACAAATGGGATTACTACATAATTCATAAATTAACCAAGTCAAAGTATTAGCAGTTGTATCATGGCCAGCAAATGGAAATATCAACGAATTACCCACAATCTCTCTTTTACATGGACGAGTTAGATTTCTATTTCTCATAACTTTACTTAATGGTCCATGAGATTCTTCGAGTTCAATTAAAAATTTTTTCACAAATTCACTGGCATATTTAGTATCATTATTACTAAAGGCATTTCTAATTTTAAAGTTCGTTTCTTTTTCAAATTTATCAGAGAATCCAAACATTG
>Ga0222718_10004838_pt1 | contig 11065 bp, 11 predicted proteins | sample C33_27DmetaG_FD_165045 | JGI IMG/M metagenome (GOLD analysis project Ga0222718, IMG submission 165045) | Estuarine water microbial communities from San Francisco Bay, California, United States - C33_27D | ecosystem: Environmental > Aquatic > Marine > Unclassified | place: USA: California... | reverse complement strand
CGTCGAGACCCACCTCAGCAACGTGCACGCACGTGAGGAGTTCAGACACCACAGCGTGATCAGCGCTGTGTGTCTCGGTGTGGTCTTGGGTTTCGGAACGCAAAGCTACCTTGCGGCCCTCGACTCACTGATCCGCCACCTCGAGGCCTGAAGCAAGCCCCGAGGTGGCGGCCTAGCGAAACAGCTGATGATCGACGAGCGCCGTCACCACGTCGATTGCCGATCCGGTCTCATTCGCGGCCTCCTGCTCGCGCTCCAGCCGAGCTGCGGTAGGGATCGAGATCGCCAGCCCGACAAAAGTGAAGGCAAACCCGACCGTGTACGGCCACAACGACCCACTCAGGACCGTCATCACGAAGCCGACGAGTGCAGCCGCGACGGAAGCCCCAAGTTGAAACATCGTGATGCGCGGAAAGGAATGGGCGAACGCCCGGGCAGAGCTGTAGCTGACCCGAGCCGCAAGCATGCGGACGACCACCAGCGAGACCACCCCGGCCGCAGCAGCGAGCACCACTGGCACGCCGACCGACCGGCTGCGATTGGGGTTCGCGACGACCACGATCGCGACCGCCCACACCGGCACGATCGCAACGACGATGTAGAGCGACAGCATTCGTAATGCAACAAGCGCGCTCGGCTGCGTGGCCATCGAGCGCATCCCGATGAACGGGATGAACATCTTCGGCAACAGGCCGACGACAGGACGCCAGCCGGGATCGGGTCGTCGCTTGGTCACACGAGTTCGATGCCGGCGTTGGCCAGCTCTTCGACTGCTGCGTCAGTGGTGTCGGGCGCGACACCCGCACAATGGGCCAACAACACTCGGGTGTCGAAGCCATTCGCCTTCGCGTCGCAAGCGGTAGCTCGCACACAGTGATCGGTGGCGATCCCCACGACGTCGACGTTGGTGATGCCACGTTCACGGAGCCACGGGCCGAGCAGTATCGATTCGTCGGCGGCGGCGCCGCCGTCGAATGCGGTGTAGCTGGCAGTCGACCGCCCTTTGAGGAAGAGCTCGTCGATTGCAATCTGCAAATGCTGATGAAATTCGGCGCCACGGGTATTGGCTTCGCAGTGCACCGGCCAGGTGTCGGCGAAATTCGGCGCCTCGTCCCCAGTCGCCCAGTGTTCTCCGGGGTCGACATGCCAATCCTTGGTCGCCACCACGACCGCATAGGCGCCGCCGGCGCGGTCGAGGCCAACCCATTCCGTGATCGATCGGGCGACAGCAGCGCCGCCATCGACACCCATGGAGCCGCCTTCACAGAAGTCGTTCTGCACGTCGACAACGACCAGTGCCGTCTTGGTAGCCAACGTGTTCGTCGCTGCGTTCATCGTGCTCGACCTGCAGCAGGCACCGGCGTGGAGAGCGGTTCCTCGACCCCCTCCCAGATGGTGGGAATCGCCGGTGAGTGGGTCGGCCACGGAGCGCGGTCGGCGTCCCGCAGCCGGCTGCGGCGCTCGCCACACCGCTGACGGGCTTCTTCGGGGTTGGTGAGATCGGCGACGATCTGTCCGTCGCGCACGAGCGGCACCTGCGGGTTCATCGTGTCGTCCTGCAACTCGACCGGCAAAACCGAGAGGACTTCACCGGTAAACCGACCATCGGCATCGACCGTGCGGTGGACGTCCTTGCGGCCACCAAGCGTGCGTTTCCCCGGCGAGAGCTTGCCTACCGCACGCAGTTCGGCGTCCGCACCGTCGGAGTCGGCGATTGACACGAGCTTGTAGACGAGTTGCGCCGTCGGGTGGCCGGAACCGGTGACGAGGCTGGTGCCCACAAGGTACGCGTCGATCGGTGCATTGGCTGCTTCGAGTTGGGCGACCTTGAACTCATCGAGATCGCTCGACACAACGATCCGACAGCCGGTTGCTCCCAGGCTGTCGAGCAGGTTGCGAGCGGCTCGGCTGTCTTCCTCGAGTTGGCCGCTGTCGATGCGGATCGCACCAATGTCGCAGCCGACGACGGCCACAGCCCGCCGGATCCCCTCCATCACGTCGAACGTGTCGACGAGGTAGGTCGAGCCGATACCGAGGGTTTCCCGCTGCGCCTCGAAGGCCTCTTCTTCGCTGGCATGGGCGAGGACGAACGCGTGCGCCGTGGTGCCGCCAGTCGGAATGCCGTGACGGCGACCGGCTTCAAGGTTGGAGGTCGTGTCGAAGCCACCGACGAACCCGGCCCGGGCCGCCGCGACCGCCGACTCCGGGTCGGTGCGCCGGCTGCCGCCCTCTATCAACAAACGACCGCCGGCGGCATCGGCCATGCGGGCCGCAGCGCTGGCGACGGCACAGTCGTGGTTGAGGACCGACAGCATCACCGTCTCGAGCACCACGCATTCGGCGAACGTGCCCGTGACGGTCAGCACGGGCGAGTACGGAAAAAACAGTTCCCCTTCGGCGTAGCCGGTGATGTCGCCGCGAAACACATAGGCGCGCAGCCAATCAGCCATCTCGCCTTCCTGCACGATGCCCGAATCGAGCAGGTACTGGACGCTGTCGTCGTCGAACCGAAACCGGCTCACGGCATCGAGCACCCGGTCAATGCCGGCGACAACCCCGTACGCCCGGTTGGGCGGCAGTCGGCGGGCAAACACTTCGAAGACCGCACGACGATGCGCAACCCCTGAGCGCAAAGCCGATGCAACCATCGTGAGTTCGTAGTGATCGGTCAGCAACGCCGACGTCGGCCGTTTCACGATCGTCACGCTAGCGGCAGGGTACGGGCGGGCCGTCGTCGCGCCGGTTGCGAAGACGCCACCCGGTACGTCGTCTGTCAGATTCTCGAGACCGCCGATACGTTTCACCGAACAATGACAAGTCCGTTCCAGATCATGCACTCGATGACGTCGGACCGATCGGCGCTCAACGGGAAAGCCATATCCAAGCAGACCAGGGCGCGTGTGTTCGGTTTCGCGAAGCCGTACAAGGGACCGATCCTCGGGTTCCTCGGCACGATCATCGCTGCGACATTCCTCGGCCTGCTGCCCCCACTGCTGATCCGTGAGGTGTTCGACGACGCCATCATCAACAGTGACGGCGGTTACATCAACGTCCTCTTCCTCGTGATGATTGCGGCCGCACTTGGTGAGGCCGTTCTCGGCCTGGTCGAGCGCTACCTGTCGAGCCGAATCGGCGAGGGCCTCATCTACGACCTTCGGGTCAAGCTCTTCGATCATGTCCAACGCATGCCGCTTGCGTTCTTCACCCGAACCCAGACCGGCACGCTCATAAGCCGGCTCAACAACGACGTGATCGGCGCCCAGCGGGCGTTCACCGGCACACTCGGCACGGTCGTCGGCAACGTCATCGCACTCACCGGCACCCTCATCGCCATGTTGTTGCTCGAGTGGAAACTGACCGTGCTCGCGATCGTGATCCTGCCGTTCTTTGTGCTTCCCGCTCGTCGGGTCGGAGCCGGGCTGAGTGACATCACTCGCGAAGGCATGAACGTCAACGCCTCGATGAACAACACGATGACAGAGCGTTTCAACGTCGCCGGCGCGCTACTCGTGAAGCTGTTCGGTCGGCACCGGGCCGAAGCCGACGACTTCAGCGAACGCGCAGGTCGGGTGCGAGACATCGGTGTTCGCTCGGCGATGTACTCGCGGGTCTTCCTCACCGCACTGACGCTCGTGGGGGCCATCGGTACCGCGCTCGTCTACTGGTGGGGTGGACACCAGGTGATCGACGGCGACATCACCCCTGGAACACTCGTCGCCCTCGGCCTCTACACCGTGCGTATCTACATGCCGCTCACCTCGCTCTCGAACGCACGGGTCGATGTCATGCAGGCGTTCGTGTCGTTCGAGCGGGTGTTCGAGGTCCTCGACACGCCCAACGTCATCCAGGACGCCGATGACGCCGTCGAACTTCCCCGACCTGCGCGAGGCGAGATCCACTTCCGAGATGTCACCTTTCGCTACCCCGACCCCGCAGAGGGAACCCCTGTCTCCCTCGGCGGCGCTGAGCAGACCGGCTCGCCTGACGATGTGTTGCGCGGGCTCAACGTCGGCATCGCTCCCGGCCAGATGATCGCCATCGTCGGCCCGTCCGGTAGCGGCAAGACGACGATGACATCGCTCGTGCCTCGGCTCTATGACGTCACGAGCGGATCGATCACGATCGACGGGCACGACATCCGCTCGGTCACCCAGGACTCGTTGCGCCAGACGATCGGTGTCGTCAGCCAGGACCCTCATCTGTTCCACGAATCAGTCGGTGCCAACCTCCGCTACGCCCGACCGGGCGCAACTGACGCAGAACTCGTCGAGGCCTGCCGAGTTGCTCGAATCCACAACGTCATCGCCGAACTCCCCGACGGCTACGACACGGTCGTCGGCGAGCGGGGCTACCGGCTTTCCGGTGGCGAGAAGCAGCGCCTTGCTATCGCTCGCATGCTGTTGAAGGACCCGGCCGTCGTGATCCTCGACGAAGCGACCAGCCATCTCGACACCGAGAACGAGGCCCACGTCCAGGAGGCGTTGGCGAGCGCCCTCGAGGGTCGTACGTCAATCGTCATTGCGCACAGGCTGTCGACCATCACCGACGCAGATCAGATCCTTGTGCTCGACAACGGCCGGATCGTCGAACGCGGCACTCATGAGGAATTGCGCCATTCGGGCGGGCTCTACAAAGAGCTGTACGAAACCCTCGTGCGCGCCGAGGTCGGGTAGTGCCGAGCTACCGGTTACCGGGAGTGCTGGCGCGGCGGTAAGGAAAGGCGGCTCGCAAGGCCCGGCGCATTGGCCAAGAACGGACTTCGCATGAGGACAAGGGCAGCCAACGCCGAGCAGGCGACCACGACGTACATGCCGTCGTAGCCGAACGCTTCTGCGACGAAACCGAGAGCGAGGGCGCCGAGTGCATTGGCAAGGTCACCGAAGGTCGTGACCGTTGCCACCGCGCGAGACCGTTCCGCATCCGAAGCGGAGTCGACCGCGATGAGAATCATCAGGGGGACGTTCCAGGCGAGGCCAATCGCAAGCACGACTGCGGCGGCGTAGAGCCAGGCCGTCGACGATGCCGTGGCCAGGAGGAGCGCGCCGATGATCACTGTGCTGTGCGCGAACGTTGCGAGCCAGCGACGTGGGAATCGAATGAAGGCCCGTCCACTCACCGATCGCATCGCCATCACGACCACCGAATAGGTGAGGAGCAACCAGCGGGCATCTTCGATACCGAACTCCTCGCCATAGTCGGCAATGAAGGCGTTGAAACCGAGGAAACCAACAAACACAAGCATGTTGATGACGCCGACGCGAGCAGCGACCGGATGGAACAGGTCCCGCACCTTGGCGGCAGGAACGGCATCAGCGGGGCGGGTCTCGGGCAGGAAGCAGGCGACGACTGCGGTGGAACCGCAGAATGCAGCGGCGAGCGCGAACGCCCACGCAAAGCCGTGGGCCTGCATGACGATCTCGCCGAAGACCTGGCCGACCGCAAAGCCGACGAGCACCACCGTCGAAAACAGGCCGAAAACCTGGTCACGGTGCTCTGCAGACGGAAGTTCGGTGGCCACGGTGGCTTGCGACAGGTACATCACCGAGCTCGCTGCACCAGAGAAAACCCTCACGACGAGCAGCACCCACAACTCGCCCGTGCCCGCCGCCGGCGTGTGTAACAGCTGCGCGACCACCAGGGCGAGCGCGCCACCGATCATGACCGGTCGGCGACCGACCCGATCAAGCATGTAGCCACCGAATGGACGGACGACGAGCATGCCGATCGCCCAGACCCCGAACGCAAGGCCGATCTCGGCCGAGCCGCCACCGAGTTCACGCTCGACCAGACGCGGCAGCACGGGGAAGGCCACCCCGGCGACACCGAAGTAGAGCATCGTTGCTCCGAAGACCGCCAAGATGCGCGGCGTGTAGACCCGTTCAACGCTGGCAGGGGCGGTCACCGGGGGCAAGCTACTGCTCGCCCTTCACCGCGCCTGCATCACGGCCGACTAGACATCCACCGTGGCCTACGCCGGAACGTCACCCAATGCGCTGCCGACGACGTGGCGGTTTCGCCTCTTCGGGAAGCTCTTCCGTTTCGTGAGTCGGGTCCTCAGCCGGCCCAGCAGTGAGCGGCTCCCCGACCTCGGCGATGACCCGGTTGTCTTCGTCGCAAACCACACGAGCATGTCCGACGTCTTCTACGCGATCGCAACCCTGTCGGACTGGAAGTACCCGGCGCGTTGCCTGGTCCGCTACTCCTACTTCAAGAACCCCTTGATGGGCACGTTCCTCCGCACTGTTGACTGCGTTGCAGCCGGAGGCGGCGGCACCGACGCTGTCGCCGTGGCCGTGGAGATCCTCGAGACCGGCCTGCCAGTCGCGGTCATGGTCGAGGGTCGGATCGTGCCACCCGACGAACGGGCCGACGACGGCATGGGCGAGTTCCGCGACGGCTTCGTCACTATCGCGAGAAACGCCGATGCCCGCGTCCTTCCGATCGTGATCACCAACGCCGACCGGGTGTGGGGCAGTCGGGCGACGCTGCCAACACTTCGACTCCGCAACCGGCCGCGGGTCGACGTCAGAGTGGGAACACCCTTTTCCGTCGACGAACTGGTCGACAGCGAGGCGATCGCCGAGGCGCGAAGCCAGATGGCGGCGATGCTCGCCCGCCCCTAACGTCGGCGGCCATGACGGGGATGAAGAAGGTCTTCGACTTCATGGAGGACCTGCGGCTGAACGGGTTGCTGGTCGAAGCGATCTCGGAGGACCACGACACCTTCCGGTCTGACCACGACGCCGGCGGCAGACGTTGCGGCCTCCGAGCGAAGTTGCCATGCGGCTACGAAGGCGTCATGGGCGTTTCCCTGGTCATGAACGTGCCGGGCGTGACCCACGTGGGCGCTGAGATCGACGCGCCCGCAGTGAGCAACCGCTCAGCGCCACTGCGCGGTCAGGTGTTCTTTTCGCAGGACTCGGCGCAGTCGGGCCCAGTCGCCGACACCCACGACGCCGTCTGCGGTTTCTTCGATGGCAGCAGTCGGAAGACGCTCGTGAACGCGCAACAGATCAGCAGGAGCTGACGATGAGTATCTGGTCGACCGAAGCACCCGTCCCGATCGTCTTCCTGCACGGCTGGGCGACCTCAACCCATACGACCTGGGTCGAACCCGGCTGGTTCGAGCTCGTCAAGGAGGGGGGTCGACGCCCGCTCGGGTACGACCTGTTGGGGCACGGTGAGGCCGACAAGCCCGACGACGTCGAGGCCTACAAGGACCTCGTCACTCCAGTGCTCGATCAACTGCCGTTCGGCGTCGACGACGGGCGGCAGATCGACATCGTCGGCTACTCGCTCGGGGCTCGCACTGCGCTTGACGTTGCGTTGCGCCACCCGCAACTCGTACGGCGGCTCGTGTTGGGGGGCGTGGGCCGCAATCTGGTTGAGGGCTCAGCGCTCGGCGAAGGGGCCGATCGGGCCGGAGCCGACTATCGCTTCGAAGGGCTTCTGCGAACGGCCGGTGAGGAAGCAGCCGCCATCCTCCAAAAGGTCGGCGAGGCACAGTCGGCCCGAGAGGATCGCTACTTCACCGCCGACCAACTGGCCACCGTGACTCAACCGGTGTTGGTGGTGATCGGCACCGAGGACTTCGCGGGACCGCCTGAACCGTTGGCGGATCTGCTGCCAAACGTCGAGGTGAAGATCCTGCCGGGGGTCGATCACTTCTCTCTGCCGAAGCAGTTCGGCTTCATCGATACGGCGCTCGAATTCCTCGACTGCATTCCTCGCTGGTAGCCGCAGCCGCTGCGAGCAGCTCCTCTCGGAAGTTCGGGTGAGCGATGGTGGCCAGTGCCTCGGCTCGTTCGCGCACGGTCAAGCCGAGGACTTCCGCGACCCCGTACTCGGTGATCACGACATCAAGGTGGTGGCGGGGCGTGGTGACGATCGAACCGGGCAGAAGTGACGGCGTGATTCTCGATACGAGGTCGCCGTCGACCGTCGCGGTAGAGCGCAGACACACAAGCGACCGGTCCGAGAGTTCGAGGCCGGCGCCGGCGATGAAGTCCTCGTGACCACCAATGCCCGAGAACTGGGTGCCCGCCAGGGTGTCGGCGATCACCTGGCCCGCCAGGTCAATCCCCATTGCGCCGTTGATCGTGATCATCTCGCGGTTGCGACTGATGTTCTCCGGCGAATTCACGATGTCAACCGGTAGGAACCGCACGTCGGTGTTGCCGTCGAGCCAGTCGTAGAGCTCCTGCGTCCCAGCTGCGAAGGTGGTTACTGCGAAGCCGTCGAACTCGCCCTTGTGATCGTTGGTGACCTTTCCGGCCTTGCACAGTTGCATCAGACCGGTGGTGAACATCTCAGAGTGGATGCCATAGCCCCCGCCGGACCGTTCGGAGAGCAGCGCCGCAACGGTGTTCGGAATCCCGCCGATCCCGGTCTGCAGGGTTGCGCCGTCGGGCACGAAGTCGGTCGCGGCCGCCGCGATGGCCTCGTCCGCCGGCCCCGCAGGCTTGTCTACGAGCGCGAATGGTGTGGCGTCACCGTCCACTACGACATCGACTTGATCGACGTGGAGTGCATGGCGGTGTTCGGGTGGGAGCCCCATCGTCCGCGGGAAGTGCGGGCTGGTCTCGACGATGCAGAGGCGTTCGGGGTCAGCCGCTGCTGCGTGGAGCTCACCGATGCTGGCGCCTGCGTGCAGCGACAGACTCATCCAGCCGTCGGCGTCAGGAGGCGTCGCTGCGGTTGCGATCACCCGAGATCGAATTTGTTCGAGAACCGGAACGAAGCGCCGAAAGTCGGCCGGCACGAACTCGATCTTCGCCCCGCTGGCCAGCATGAACCGCTCGGCCGGTCCGAAGAACCCGGACCGCATCGACACGCCTGGCCGGAGCAGCACCTCGTAGAGGTCAGGCATCAGCGCTCCGAAGAGACGGAGGTCGTCCCATGCTTCGCGCGTTGCGAGGGCGTGCATGAACTGGCCGGGTACTCCCGGCCCGAGCGGGATCGCGAGGGAATCGACCGGATGGAGAAGCGCTGCTGCCTCGTGCGGGCTCAGTATCGATGGCACCCGTTCATGTTCGGTGACCAGCGCGTGCTGCAGCAGGGACCAACGTCCCGGTGATTCGACTCAGGCAAACATGACTTCACAGCCCGTACCAGCGAGGACGGCGTCGACGCGCTCGCGATCCGCGTCGCTCAAGGTTGCATAGTCAGCTCGGAGCCACTCAAGGCACTTTCCCTGGTACTTGAACGGGCCTTGGCGATACGTCTGGCCGTCAATCTCACACACGACCTCGTCGGCGCCGCTCATCACTGCTTCGGCGTTGGCAACCATGAACGGCGCGTAGGAGCGGCCTGCCTCGGCGATCATGCGCTTCGTGCCCTCGGGGAGGTCGTCAAGTGGGGCCCACCCCTCTTCACCATGGACCGGCAGCCAGCCACTGTCGTCGAGCCGCTCGACCCACGTGATGACCTTCGGTGCCCGCTTCGCTGCGACCGTCATCGGGGTCGGATCCCACTTCACGAGCTGAGTCAGCTGACCGAAGATCCCGAAATCACTCCGCCCGGGTCGATCGCCCAGCAAGAAGTCATGGGTCGAGAACAATGCGGTTAGCGCGTCGAGTACCCGTTCATAGGATCCTTCGATGATCGGTGCGTTGAGATCGGTCGAACCGACGAGCTCGCGCCGACCGATCTGGCGCTGGGTGATGAAGTCATACATCTGCTTCGCCCTGTCGCTGTCCATCGAAAGGCTTCGCGAGGTGGGGAGCAGGTGGCCGGCTTTGTCGATGTCATCTTCGTAGGCCCAGCGATAGTGGTACATCGCTTTGGTGAGCCACTCGTCACCAAAGTCCTCGAGCAGGGCGTCGATGAAGGCCAACGCAGGGTCTGTCGGCACAAGGCTGCGACCTTCGTACTCGCCCTCCAGGCGCATGATCTGAGGCGATGAATCGACCGTCACTTCGCCATGTGAACCATCGGCGTTCGGGTAGACGATCACCGGGATGATTGGAACGGGGGCCTCTGGGAGGTCGTCCCACTTCGAGTCGCGCAACACCCACCGGAAGGGGATACGGCGGTATCGAAGGACGCCGCGCATCTTGAGGCTGTACGGGGATCCGTAAGCCCCACAGAGAATGATGGGGTGACCACTCATGCGTCTCTTTCTTTCTGTTTGCGTCGTCGGATCCGACGGAACGCCTCGAAACGCCCGACGAAGTCATCTTCTTGTTCCTGGGTCCACTCGACCGAACCCCAACTCGAGAGTTCGCGGCAGCGCTCACCGTGCGCAGACCAAGAGGACGGAACGGGCGACGTGAACCCGAGCCGCTGCAGACCGACGAGTCGAACATGGATCGGTATCGACACCGCTTCCACGAGCGAAGGCCCGGCACCGGCCATCCAACCCGTCTCGTCCGCCCAACCGCCCATGGTGTCGAGTGCTGCGACAAGCTTCTGCCCTGCCCGGTCGATGCGCTCGGGGTCGACGCCGTAGTAGACGCCAATCATCGGCCGGAACGCGTGCTCGTCGACCCAGGCGACGCGCTCGCGAACCATCTCGCGAACAGACGGGTCCGCAGGCAGCAGGCCCGGTACGTCGATTCGTTCCTCCAGCCACGCGAGTACCGGAATCGAATCAGCCCGGTACTCCCCGCCCACACGCACCATCGGGACCTCGAGCTTTGGGCTGTGGTCGAGGAACTCCTGCGGGATGACGAAGTCTCGGGGGCGGGCAGCCGAAGGCGGTACCGGCACGAGGTCGTGGTCGATCCCTCGCTGGTGGAGCGCCCACTCGACGCGGGTCGAGAACGGACACATCCAGTGACCGAACAAGGCGACGTCGACGCTCATGCCACCAACGGCTCGCAGCCGGTACCGGCCAGGAAGGCATCAACCCTGCCTCGGTCGGTTTCGCTCAACGCGACGTACGCGGCCCGAATCCAGTCCAGGCACTTGCTCTGGTACGAAAAGGGGGGCTGTCGAAACGGTGCACCCTCCACCTCGCACACAACCTCGTCGGCTCCCGACCCGATGGCCTCGTGATTGGCGACCATGAACGGCACATAGGTTCGTCCGGCCTCCTCGAAGAGCGTCTTGGTTGTCGCCGGGA
>Ga0222718_10004836_pt1 | contig 11067 bp, 5 predicted proteins | sample C33_27DmetaG_FD_165045 | JGI IMG/M metagenome (GOLD analysis project Ga0222718, IMG submission 165045) | Estuarine water microbial communities from San Francisco Bay, California, United States - C33_27D | ecosystem: Environmental > Aquatic > Marine > Unclassified | place: USA: California... | reverse complement strand
TCTGGCGGTTCCATTACTTTAGAAAGAGCTGCAACAAATGCTAAAGTTGGATTAGGTTATAATTCTATTTTAAAAACTATGAGATTAGATGATGCTGCAGGCACAACTGACCAAACTAAAACTAAAAGAATTTATGATGTTACTGTTCGATTTTATGAAACAGTAGGTGCTAAAGTAGGACCCAATGAAGATAATTTAGATATTATTCCATTTAGAGATAGTTCTGCTGCAATGACCGCACCCGTGCCTTTATTTACTGGCGACAAAGAAACAGAATTTCCGAGCGATTATGGTACTAATGGTTTTGTAACTGTTAAACAAGACCAGCCTTTACCTATGACGATACTTGCAATTTACGCAAGATTGGAAATATATGACACATAATGGATATTATACCGTTTAAAACAGAACATGCTCAATACATATTAAGCCAACAGCTTAATGCTAAAGAATTGTATTTAAGACCAGAGCATAGAAAATATGCTCTATATTTGGAACAAGTTGGGTTGTCGTTTACAGCGCTTATCAATAATAAGCCAATAGCGGCAGGCGGCATATTCATGCTGTGGGACGGTGTAGCTGAAGGGTGGGTCATGGCTACAAATGATGTATGGAAACATAGTATAATTATGGCTAAACATTTTAAAAAAAAAACTGATATACTTATTGAAACAACAAATATAAAAAGATTACAAACAACTGTAAAAGCAGATTTTAAATTAGGTCAAAGATTTGCTGAATGGTTAGGATTTGAAAAAGAAGGATTTATGAAGTATTACGGTCCAGACGGTTCAGATTATATAAGATATGCGAGGATTATAAAATGAGTTTTTTTGGTGATTTAATTGCAGGACAAGGCGCAGCAAAAGCTTCAAACTACAACGCATCATTACTTGAAAGAGATGCAAAAGTACAAGAACAAAATGCACAACAAGCATACAGAGTTTTTGAACAATATGATTTACCTCGATTTGATTATTATGCAGAAAAACAACAAGCAGCATTAAGAACATCTACCCTTGGTTCGGGTGTTGAATATAGTGGTTCAGCATTAGCAATGGCTTTAGAAAATCAAATTATGATTGATACCGATAGAGATATGATGCAATACAATGCTGAGATTGCTAGAGAAGCAGGATTAAATCAAGCCATTATGCAAAGAGCTGAAGCTAACGTTGAAAGATTTAGAGGACGTGTTGCTAAAAGAGCTAGTTACTTTCAAGCAGCAGGTAGTTTACTTGGAGATTATAAAACATTAACAGGATAAAACTATGGCTATAAAAATTTACGAAACACAAGTTAGACCCACTACTGAAACAGGACAAGTAGCTACTACACCTGGAATGAGAGTTAGCCAGGCGACAGGTGCAGCAATTGGTCAAGCAATTAAAGGTACTGCTAAAGAAGCTATTGGTTTGTATGCACAAATAGAAACTCGTAAATCAGAAAATGAAGTTTTAGAAAAATCACAACAAATATTAGAAGGCAATGAAAATTTTGAAGGTTTATCTATGGCTACTCAAAAAGCAGGTATGATAGATGACCCCGATGCTGCAATACAATATTATAATGATGCTTTTGAAATTGCTAAAAATAATGTTGGTTTAGATTTTAAACACAGATATTCAAAAAAATTATTTGACCAATATTTAAAAAAACAAAAAATTAAAGATGGTTTAGCTGTTAGAAAAAACTCTAATGCAGCTTTTATTACTAAATCTCAAACATTAGAATTATCAGAAATAGAAAAATTAAAAAAAGATATTGTCTATGGAGAAACAGAAGACATTAAAAATTTAGCTAAAATAGAATTAGAAAATAAATTAAATTCAGATAAATTTAATAATTTATTTGGAGCAGATAGTGAAGCAACTAAAAACTCTGCATTACAAGATATAGAATTTTATAAAGCTAAAAGACAAATAGATATTAATGCAACTAATGGATTAGAAGCTGCTAAAAAAAATAAATTAATTAATTTAGAAAATTATGAAAAATTAAAAACTTATGCAAAAACAGGAAACTCAAAATTAAAAAGTACCAACACCACTAATTTAAATAATATTGATAGTGGTTTAGATAATTATGTTGTTCCAGATTTAAATGCAGTTTTAGAAGCAGAAAAAGTTGCTATTCAAATAGGAGATGAAACACAAATTAATAAAGTAAATGAAATAAAACAAAAAGCAGAACTTCTATTAAATTTAAAAAATATGGATATGCAAGAAATAAATCAAGCAGCAACTACAGCAAATAGATTAGCTAATCAAAAAGGCGCAGATCAAAATTTACTTTTTAGACTTGATTATATTAATAAATATAAAAATAATTTACAAACCGATTTAAATAAGGACCCAATTGAAACTGCAAACAAAGTTGGAACCTTTGAAACTAATCCATTAAACATTTCAGACTTTTTAAACAATCCTTATAATATTGAAGAATTTTCACAAAACGTTGCAATAAGAGTACAAAATGCAAAAGCAATATCAGACTTTTATAGAACACCTTTACAGTTTTTTACTAAATCAGAAAAACTAGCAATTAAAGATGCAATAGACCAAACCAATGACCCTAAAATTTTAATTAATATTGCTAATGGAATGGCAGCATCTTTTAAAACTGACTCTGATAAAGTGTTTAAAGAAATTTCTAAAGAAAGTGAATTTTTAGGTTACTTAGGTGGTTTAAGTATAGTTAATGGTGTAAATGATGAAGCTGTTAATTTAGCTGCTTTTGGTTATACTTTATCAAAAACTGATAAATTAAAAAAAACATTTTCAGCTTCAGATAAAGGTTTTTTAACAGAAACTGCTAAATTTAGAGAGGCTTTTCCCTTAACAGGTCAACAAGAAACTTATGATAATATTATTGAAGCAGCTACTCATATTTACAATGCTCAAATGTATAAATCTGGAAAAGATTTAGCTGTGTTTAATCAACCTAAATTTAAAAAAGCTTTACAGCTTGCTGCTGGACAACAAGGTGAATATGGTGGAATAGAAAATTATCAAGGAAAATTTGTTCCAATTCCTAACTTTGTTAAAAACGGTAATTTTTCTGATGTAGTAGATTTGTTAAGAAATCCAGAAATATTTTCAAAAGCAACTGGAGGTGATGAACCTAAGCACGTTGATTTAATTCAAGGTAAATTAAAAAAAGCAAATGTTTTTAAAGAAGGAGACCCAACATTTATTGGTATTGGTTATGGTAAATATGTTTTAGCAATGGGAGATCATCCATTCGAAAAAAATGCTAATCCTCAATATGTTGCGTCAAGCAAGCCTAATTTAAGAACTGGAATAAGTTATTTAATTGTTGATTTAAATAAAATTAAAACTGAAATTTTAGGTATTAATTAATGTCTTTTTTTTTAAATGAAGATGAAAGCAACACAGCAGCTGCTCTTGAAAATAGTTGGAGTACAGGTGATAAAACAGGATTTACAGAAAATTTAAAAGCCGCATATAATTATACAGTTAAAGCTGAACTTTCTACATCTGAAAGACAAAATGTATTAGATAAATATGGTGAAATTATTGATACAGCTAGAGAGTTAGGTCATGTAGATATTGTTAATCCTTTTATTGAAGACCCATTTGAATCTGAATTAGGTCCAAGTTTATTAGATGGTACTGGTCCTATACCAGAAGAAAATCGTATATCTGCTTTTCACACTAAATTAGATACATTAATGGAGTCTGACCCACTTCTTGCAAAAGCTTTAAAAGAAAAAGGAATTGATAGTAAAACCAATATTGAAAAACAAATTAAAATTGATGTACAAGATAGTTTTAATAAATATCTTGATGTAAGCTCAAGACGTACTGGATATGGACTTGCTGGAACTATTATTGGAGGTGGTGCTGGTTTTTTTAAAGACCCATTAATTGCAGCTACATTACCTGTAAGTGCAATGTATAGTGTTCCAAGAGGAGTATTAGCTACAGCAGGAAAAATTGCTTTAATGGAAGGTATTATTGCAGGAGCTGCTGAAACAGCTGTTCAGTATGGAGCAGGCGCTTCTGCTTATAGAGAGGAAGTTGGTTTAGAAGGTGAGGGTTTAAAAAGAATAGGTTATGCTACTTTAGCAGGTGCGCTTGGTGGACCATTATTGTTTGGTTTTTTTAAAGGTATAGGTAAAACTATTGATGTATCAAAACAAGGTTTAGGAGTTATTAGAAGTAAATTAGAAGATTTACCAATTCAAAAATTAAAAGCCATGTATAAAGAAATGGCAAAAAAAAATCCTCAATTTGCAAAAAAAGATTTAGATACTTTTAATCCAGAACAATTTACTGAAGAAACACCTTTTGTTAAAACACTTGCTAGTGATAAAGAACATGTAGTTAGATCAAATGAAGTAGCTGATTATGTTAATGGTACAGGTAAAATAGATAATGTTGCTCAACCACCATCCTCTATTGTAAAGCCAAAAGATTTATCTGAATATAAAGGACCCATAAAAGAATACGACCCAGATGATTTAATTTTCGACCCACAAACTTTTCAATACAAATTAGGTGGAGATTTACAGGGTGTATCTAGAAAATTAAAAGATGTTACTGAGTGGGACCAACCTTCAGCTGGTGTGGTTTTAGTTTATGAATATGCGGATGGTAGAAAAGCAATTGTTGATGGACACCAAAGATTAGGTCTTGCAAAACGATTAAAAGCACAAGGTCAAAAACCTAAATTACCTGCATATACTTTTAGAGAGTCTGATGGATTTGTACCAGATCAAGTCATGGTTAAAGGTATGATGATTAATTTAAGAAATAATACTGGTTCAGCTACAGATGCTGCAAGAGTTTTAAGATCAAAATTTAATATTGATTGGGAAAGAGTAAAAACAAGTTTACCTGCTAGATCAAAAATTGTTAAAAACGCAGATGGTTTATCTAAATTGTCTGATGATGCTTGGGGTTTATTTTTAAATAAAAATGTTAATGAAGATTTAGCATCATTAGTTGGAAGTATTTTAGATAATAAAAATATACACAATAAAGTTTTAGCATCATTAATGACTAGAAGATTTAACAATCTTCAAGAAATGGAGTTAGTAATTAATGGTATTAAAAATAGTGCTGTTGTAAAATCTGAACAAGAAACATTATTTGGTACAGATTTTATTGAAGAAAGTTTATTTTTTGAAAAAGCACAATTAATCAGTTATGTTACCAGCAATAAAAAAAGGTTAAAACAAGCCTTTGAGACAATTGTAAAATCTGATAAAGATTTATCAGCAGCTGGTAATATATTAAAAAAAGAACAAAACATTGAACAAGGAATAGAAAATGCAAAAGTCCTCGAAAAACTTAACATCCTCGCAACAAGAGTTGGAGAACTCTCAGATGACCTCAACGCAGCAGCAAAAATCCTCAAAGAAGGAAACACCACAGAAGCAAGAGAAGCAGCTCAGCAAGCTATCCAGCGAGCAGTTGAACGAGGCGATTTTGATGGGAACTTTGTTAGCGGACCAATCAGAGATGATGCGGTTGAAACTCCGACACGATCAATACCTAAAATCGAAGAACCAGAAGTCATCCAAAGAAATATAGATGAAGCTAAAAGTTTTGATGATATTCAAAACAATACTAAAGGTATAGAAAGACAATCAGATGATCTTGATAATCAATTGTTTGGTGAAGAACCTTTAGATTTTAAACCTTTAACAGAACAACAAAAAAGATTTGTTGATGAAATTAGAGATGCAGACCCTACTGATGCTAATGTAATTAAATATGAAAATTCTGATATATATATAAATAAAATTATAGAAGCTGATAAAGTTAAAGAATTAACTAATAAAGTTCCAGGATTTATTTTAGATAGTAATGCAGATTTTTGGAAAAATAGAAACTTTGGTAAAAAATTTGGTGTTGGTTTAGAAAATTTTATAAAAAAATATTATGGTACTGGTTCAGAATTAAAAGAAAAAAAAGTTGTAATTATTATGGGTCCAACTGCTGCAGGTAAATCTACATTAGAAAAAAAATTTAAAAATTATAAAGCATATTTGGCTGACTCAGACGAAGTTAAAAAAGTTTTACCAGAATATAAAGGTGGTTTAAATGCTAACGGTGTTCATGTTGAGTCAAGTTTTATTAATGCTGTTATTATGAAGCGAGCAGCACAAAATGGAGATAATATTATATATCCAACAACAGGCAGAAATGCAGAGCAATTAAATAAAACAATTAAATTTTTTGAAGATCAAGGTTATACAATACAAGTTGCAAATGTAGAACAGCCAGTTAATGTTCTTAAATTAAGGAACATAGCAAGAACAATTAAAGATAATCGTATTATTAGTAATGATCTTGTAAATAATAATACTTTAAATGATATTAAAAATAACTATATTAAGGTTAAAGATGAATACAAAATCAAAACAGCAGATATTGAAGAAGCTAGCGCAAGAGACGCAGGAAATATACAAGAAAGCAGACGAGGCATTTCTCCAAGGACTTTCGAGCAAGAACTTGACGAACTCATCCCAAGACTCGACCCCGATACAAAAATCCCAGGAAACAGAATAATTAATCAAGAAACTGGTGAAACCCAAGTTGAAGAATTAACTATTAAAAGTATACTTGATGATGAAGCACAAGATACTGCTTTTATAAATAGAATGAAGGATTGCGTATAATGAGTTATAAACAATGTTTATCTAATGCTTTAAATGAAGGTACCATTAATAAAAAACAACACGATGAACAATTAGAGTTAATAGATAATTTAGAAAGAACTTATAAAGGTCAAGGTTTAAATCCTACTGAAGCAAGTATTGAAGCAGCTAAGAAAGCTTATGATACTGCAAAGATTGCAGCAGCATATAAAAAAAGAAATAATAGATTAAAGATTGCTGCACAACAAAGAATAGAAGTTAATTTAAAAAGTTATCGTAATGCTAAAGGCGAAGAAGATTATGCTGGTGCATTAAAAGCTATTTTTGCTAGAGATGATAGTGCAAACTTTGCAAGTTTAGAAACAGTTATTCAACAAGAATATGCAATTGTTCAAAAATATTTAGATAGTTTTTTACATGAATTTAAATACGGACAATTAGAAAAAGTTAGAGGTGTAGTTGGAATAGAAACTACTAAAAGAAAAACTTTAACTTCTAATTTTATGAAAGCTTTATTTGGTGAAGAAACAACAGATAAGCTTGCACAACAATTAGCTAAAGCCTGGACAGAAGCTTCGGAGCTTGCAAGACAAAGATTTAATAAATATGGTGGACGTATAGCAAAACTAACTGATTGGAGAATACCACAATCTCACGATTTTATTAAAATTAGAAAAGTAGCAGCAGATACTTGGACTGATTTTATTTTACCTTTATTAAAAGTAGATAAGATGATTGACCAAACTACAGGTTTGGCATTTACTCCTCAATCTATTAGATTGGCTCTTAGAGACGTTTATGAAACTTTAAGCTTAGATGGTACTAATAAATTATTAGCAAAAGATATTGCTAAAAGAAAATCTGCAACTAATCAAAGATTAGATCATCGTTTTTTAATTTTTAAAGACTCTGAGTCCTGGTTAAAATATCAAGATAAATTTGGTAAAGGTGATAATGTTTTAGCTATTACTCAAGATCATTTAATGAGTTTAACTAGAGATACTGCATTAAAAAGAGTTTTGGGACCCGATGATGAAGCAGGATATTTATATGCTAAAACTTTGGTAAAACAAAAAGCTGCTAGAGATGCTAGACAAGAAGCTCAAGGTTCTTTTAAAAGAAAGACATTTGCATTTAAAACTGAAGACGAACGAGCTGAAGCTATTTTGGGTGGTGGTTTATTTGAAAGTGGAGTTGATAATTTATATATGCTTTACAAAGGTCAATTAAATAGACCATCGGATAAACCCTGGGCAAGAGGATTGGCTGGTATCAGACAACTACTAACTTCTGCTTATTTAGGTTCAGCATCTATTGTTGCATTGACAGACTTTAACTGGCAAAGAATAACTAATCAATTTAATGATTTACCTGCGTTTAAATCAGCTAGAAGAACTTTAAGTTTATGGAGAGAAGGATTATTAGCTAATGATAAAACAATTGGTAAAGTCGCTGTACGATCTGGTTTAATTGCAGAAAGTTGGACTACATTTGCTCATCAACAATCTAGATTTTTTATAGAAAATAATGGAATGGAATTAACTCAAAGATTAGCAGATGCAACAATATCTTTATCTGGTTTATCAGGCATGACCCAAGCTGGACGTTGGGGTTTTGGTATGGAGCTTATGGGATTTTTTGCAGACAATGCAAATAAAAGTTTTTCTGAATTAGATAAATTATTTCAAAGAGGATTAAAAAGATACGGTATTAGTGAAGGAGATTGGGATATTATAAGAAAAACTAAATTATATGATGCTGCAATTGATGACCCTAAAATGGTAGGTAAGAATGTTGTATTTTTAAGACCCGATGACATAAGAGGTAGAACAGATATTCCAGAAGTAGCTGCTGAAGATTTAGCTACAAAATTATATGATTTTATTAAAACTGAAACTGAGTTTGCGGTACCTTCTGTATCTGCAAAAGGTAGAGCTTGGATTTTAGGTAATGCAAAACCTGGAACATTTACAGGTGAATTAATTTTATCTGCTGCAATGTTTAAACAATTTCCAATTACTTTAATGTTTACTCATATTGCTCGTGGTTTAGCACAAACTGGTTTTCCTGGAAAATTTAGATACATGGGTGATCTTATGATTACAGGTGCAATGTATGGTGCATTTACTATGGAAGTAAGAGAGATTACAAAAGGAAGACAACCAACACCATTAGAATATATAAATGAAAATCCAGGCGAATATTTTTTAAGAGCTTTAATTACAGGTGGTGGATTAGGTTTATTTGGTGATTACTTTGTAGCTGACCACAATAGATATGGTAAAACAATATCAGAAACAATACCTGGTCCATTAATACAATTTATAGCAGACCTTTATGGTTTATCATTTGGTAACGTTTTTGATTTAATAAGAGGTGAAGAAGCTAATTTTACAGGGGATAGTTTAAAGTTTATAAAACGGAATACTCCTGGAGCCTCAATTTGGTATTTAAGATTACTATGGGAAAGAGTTATTATGGACACAGTAGGTAGAATGGTTGATAGTGATTTTGACTCTAAGAATAGTAGGCAAATAAATAATTATTTAAGAAATACGCAACAAGAATTTTGGTGGCAACCTGGTGAAATAATGCCATCAGAAGCTCCATATGTACCGTTTTCTAAATAAAATAATGGTTGCTAATAGATACAATTTTTGGCATACAAAAAACTATTATCAGCTAAAAAATAATATATAAGGATAGCATGACAATATCGACTACAATTGTAAAAAACAGTTATTCGGGTGATGGTTCAACCGCAACTTTTAGTTATACATTTAAAGTATTAGCAGAGTCTGATTTAACAGTTATTATTCGTTCTGCATTAGGAACTGAAACTACAAAAACATTAACTACTCATTATACTATTACAGGAGTAGGCTCTGCATCTGGAGGTTCAATTACATTTACTGCGGGTAATATTCCAAGTGCTACTGAAACAGTTGTATTGATTAGAGATACCACACAAACACAAGCAATTGATTATGTAGCAAACGACCCTTTTCCTGCAGAAAGCCATGAAGAAGGTTTAGATAGAAGTGTTATCTTATCACAAGAAATTCAAGAAGAAGTAGATAGAAGTATTAAATTATCTAGAACGAATACAATGACCAACACAGAATTTACTGTGGGTCCTTCAGATAGAGCTAATAAAGTATTATCATTTGATAGTTCTGGTGAACTTTCAGTTACACAAGAGCTTGGAGTATTTAAAGGAAATTGGTCTGCTAGTGAAACTTATGCTGTTAGAGATTTAGTTAAAGATACAACTAATGATAACATCTACATTTGCCAGACCGCTCATACATCTTCTGGTTCTTTACCTTTAAGTTCTAATACTGATATTGGTAAATGGTCTTTAATTGTAGATGCTGCCGCTGCAGCAACGAGTGCTACCGCAGCTGCTGCAAGTGCTAGTGCCGCTGCAACATCCGAAACAAATGCAGCTACTTCAGAAACAAATGCTGCTACAAGCGAGACTAATGCAGCTACCTCAGAAACTAATGCTGCTAACTCTGCTACAGCTAGTGCAAGTTCTGCAACAGCTTCTGCTTCATCTGCTACCGCTGCTGCTAATAGTGCCTCAGCTGCCGAAGCAACATTTGATTTATTTGATGATAGTTATCTTGGTGCAAAAGCAAGTAACCCAACAGTAGATAATGATGGCGATGCTTTACAAGATGGTGCTTTATATTTTGATACGACTAATAATGTAATGAAAGTTTATGATCTAGGTTCAACAACTTGGTTTCAATTAACTCCAACAGTTTCAAATCAAAACAATATTAATACACTTGCTGCTATTTCAGGCGATGTAACTCAAGCAGCTTCTGATAGTGCTGATATTCAAACTGTTGCATCAGATAGTGCTGACATTAGAGCTTTAGCAGATATAGAAGATGGAACGACTGCAACCAATGCAGTTTCAAATGCTGGAAACAATGCAACAAGTATTGCAACTGTTGCTGGACAAATATCGCCAACAAATAATATTTCATCTGTTGCTGCAATCGCAGCTGATATTACAAGTGTTGCAAATATAGACAGCGATGTAACCGCTGTTGCAAATGATGCAACCGATATTGGAACAGTTGCTACTGATCTTGCTGGTTCAGATAATATTGGAACTGTTGCTACAGATATTGTTAATGTTAATTTAGTTGGTGGTTCAATAGGCAATGTTAATACAGTTGGTTCAAACATTGGAACTGTAAATGAATTTGGAGAAAGATATAGAGTATCAGCTACAGCACCTACTACTTCATTAGATGTTGGAGATTTATATTACGACACAGCTACAGATGCTATGAAAGTCTATGGTTCATCTGGTTGGCAGAACGCAGGTTCATCAGTTAATGGAACTTCACAAAGATATAACTACACAGCAACATCTGGTCAAACAACTTTCACAGGTTCAGATAACAATGGTAACA
>Ga0222718_10004834_pt1 | contig 11068 bp, 6 predicted proteins | sample C33_27DmetaG_FD_165045 | JGI IMG/M metagenome (GOLD analysis project Ga0222718, IMG submission 165045) | Estuarine water microbial communities from San Francisco Bay, California, United States - C33_27D | ecosystem: Environmental > Aquatic > Marine > Unclassified | place: USA: California... | reverse complement strand
AATCTATCTATATAGGTTTGTCTAATTTTAGATTTAATGTCAACAACATATTGTTTAAATGTATCTGATTTATATTTAGACAGATCCAATTCTTCCGATTTTAGAGGTGTGATTCCTTCTGGAAATACTTTTAAATTAATACTGTTAATAGGCATACTTTGAGTAAATTCAATTTCTCTAGATAAATTTTGTGATTCTTGAATGCTCCTAATTATTTTTAATGAACATTTAAGATTAAAGTTATTTATATTATAAGATAATGTTTCTAAACGTGTAAAATTTAATATAGAGTCAATATTATTATAAAATAACAATTTTTTACACAATATTTTTTTAAATCTTAATTCTTGTTCATCTAAATTTTCAAATATTTCAAAGAGCTTTGGCATATATTTGACAATTATCGAAAAATTTATATTTAATTCATTTTGATTACACAGAATTTCCATAATTTCATAAATATTAGTATTTAGCGTATTTTTTATTGTTTCTAAAATTTGTTTACCTTCTTCAGTATTTTTATAATCATATTTAGTATTTCCTATTTCAGAAATCAGAAAAGTATTAAATATATTTAGTACTGAGAATATTCTTAAACTATCTTCAATACTTAAGGTGCCAGTCATGGTTGTTGAGAAACATTTAGTAATTTTTTTCATTATATAATTACAAAAGTTGATGTATTTTTCGGGCTTATATTCTAATAATTTAATGAGAATAATATATATGTGGTCATGTTCTAGAAATTTATTCATAAATTGCTCCATTTTGTTTAAATTCTCATTTGCTTCTGAACTTGAATAACACTCAATAATTCTATCTACCAGTAAAGTATATGATTCATATTTGATAAATATATTATCCGCATATTTATCTAAATAATTTAAATTTGAAAATAGACAGTCAATTAAATTTTTTCCAATAGTTTCAAAGTCAAATGCTAATCTATTATTTATAAAACATTCAATAAGGAATATTTTCATCATTTCAGTTATTTTGTCTTTATCATTTTTTATCATTAATATACTATTATTGAAATAAAGGTACAAATTACGACAACAATTTATGTAGTAAGTTTTAAAGGAATAAATTGTTTCGTTATTATCGATAAATTGATCAAGAACTTCTAAAGTATTTATAAACTTTTCAATTGAATATATAATTTCAATAATTTTTGTATCTATCAGATGTGAATATGATGTATCTATAATTGTATCTTTTGATAAAATTTCAATGAGTTCATTAATAGTTGAATGAGATGTTAAGTAATTTCTCAAATTATTGATATAGTCATTGATATTTGAATTAAATTTAAAGTTAAATCTACAATAAACAAGTGAAAACCATTTTTTATATATAAATTCATATATAGGACTTGTAACATCATATGATAAATAATCATCGTTATCATCTCTTGAATTATCATTAGTCATCGACTCATTAATGAGTTCTGAAAATATTAATGAAATACATTGAATAATTAATTCTAAATCTGAAAAGCAAGAAATGTAGCTGTTTAGAATATTTTCTTTCGATGATATTGTATCTGAGATATTTGAAATAAAGGTCTGTATTTCATTTTTTAGTATAACATAATGTTCATTAACAAAATCAAAATACTCGGATATGTTAGATAAGTGTTTTAGCTTTTGTTTACGTAAGAATATGGATATATCTGTATTATAAATTAGACATTTATTTAGGTGATGTCTTTTATCTTGATTCGGTAAATCAATCACATGATTTATATTTTCAAAAATTTTTTTGATAAATTCTTGTAGTGAATCGTATGTTTCCATAATGATACCTAATAAATATTAGTTATGTAATTACTAAATCAATTTTAATAAAATAATTTAACCTTCATCACATGAAGATTAACAAAAAAATTAAGTAAACATATAAAATTAACTATGATCCTTATTATCATTATCTATATCGGAATCTAAATCTAGATCAGATAAATTATTAGATGTTTCTTTTAGGATTATCTTTTTTCCAATCAAAGAAGAATTAGATTCTGTAATCGTATTATCTAATTTGACATTATAAGTTGGATTATGTTTTTCTTCAATAACTACTTCTTCTCTATCTAGTAAGTCTTGAATTAATAGCATTTGATCTTCAGTCATTCCACCGACAGTTTCTATAAAATTATTTCTAAAATCACTTATCCATCGATCACCATCAGTATATCTTTGAAAGAATGTCTGCATAAATTTCTTATCAATTCCTTCAAATTCAGCTTTGATGACAATAAAACGCCGATTAAACTTATCGACACCAGTCATTATTGGACTTGTTACTTCATCATATGTAATAAAATCAATATAATCGGTTGAACCTTGTCTATTACCTATATTCAATACAGGAATATTATCTGGAATTTTAATTTCTGGAATTTCTGTTGATGCTGATACTCCCATTTTATTATAAGAAATTATATAGGCTAATCTTTAAGTATTTTAATCGGAATCCGGAAGAAAATCGGAATCAGATGCTGGTGGTACCGCAGGTGTTTTGGCACATTTCTTCTTTTTTGATTTACAATAGGTATTTGGAAGTTGATTAAATTCAGTATCATAAATTTCAATATTATAATTGTTTTTGTTGTAGAATTTCACTCTTTTAAAGCATTGACCAGCAAATGTAGAAAATTCATCGAAAATATCTATAATTAATGGTACAAATACACGGTCTTTTGCCTCTTGTCTCAAAATACGACCAACTGCCTGTTCTATATTGCTCTTAGGAGACGCAAGAACTATAGTATCTAGTGGATACCTACAATCAAAACCTTCACTGGCCATCATAAAGGTTCCTAAAATCACATTTTTCCCTTCTGTTTCTTCTAGATCTTTTTCTTTCATACCACCTAAATAGAAACCCGATGTATATTCGGTTTCTGAATCTAGAAGTTGTTTAATAGTTTTAAGATGATCTCTACGGTCACTAAGAATAAGTATTTTTCTACCTTCTTTCAAACATTCATGAACTCTAGAAATAATTAGCTTTGTTCTGGGCAAGAATTCGCAAATATTATTAATCATTTTTGCTCCATTAGGTTTCTTATTATAATTTAATATTATTTTGTTATATCCAGAAAGTGGTTCATCTGGATTACCTGGAGGTACATATTTAATACATTCAACTTGGACATCTTCTTCATCTCTTTTATTAATTTTGAACACTATATCACCAAGATACCATTGAAACACTTTTGTCAATCCATCTGCGCGCTGTGGGGTAGCACTCAATCCAAGTGTATATTGACATCCAGTTTTTAAGAGAGCACGAGAAAATGTTTCTGCTCCAAGATGATGACATTCATCATAAATTACAAATCCAAATGAATTAAATACCTCTTCAGGATATTCTTTCATTGAGATACTTTGTAACATTCCGATAACTATATCATATCCATCAACAAATATTTTTGAACCTTGAATTTTACCAATTCTAGCATATGGAAGAAATTGTTGAATTCGCTCTTTCCATTGATTTACTAAAAATTCTTTATGAACTATAACTAGTGTTTTTACACCAAGTTTTGCTGCCAAATATAGTCCGATTACTGTTTTTCCATAACCACAAGGAACTGATATAATTCCCCCTCCTTGAGTTTGAGCAGCATCTAAAAACGCCTTAGCAATAGGCTCTTGTTTAGGCTTAAGTGAATGGGGAAATTCTAATGTAACTTTTTCGCCTGGTTCTATAGTTTGATTTTTTGCCTCACCATATTTTTTAAGTGCGTAGTATCTAGGCAAATACAATTTTCTTTTACTCTCACAATATACTGGAAATGGCACTGGTGTAGTTCCATAAGATGTATTAACAAATGGTTTAACTGTAAGATCTTTTCGAATTTGACTAATTTCTTGCGAAGTTAGCTCTTCTTTTAAAACACTATATCCACGTTTACTCAGAGAAGTATTCATTTTAGTTTATCAAATAATATTGTAAAAATCTTAATTCAATTTTTTTATAGCAATTTCCTTTTTTTATAATTTACTAAAATTAATATCTAATTATAAATTATAAATGTCTTCATTAAAAAAATTAGATATGATAACCAATAGAGTTCAAAATTCACTAAAGCTCAAAAATAAAAATCTTAATTTAGAAAAACTTTTTGTAGGATTATTTGTTGTTTACGCCGTTTTGTTAGCACCATTATTACCACTGAGAGCAGTTGAAGTATTAAAACATACTTGGGTTAGGGTTGTTTTGATTGTTGTTATTGCTTTAGTATGCCTTGTGTCACCTATGAATGCTATGTTAATGGCAATCGGTTTTGTTGTAACTTTACAGAGATTACAGTCATTAAATGCTATGTATAATAATAATTTAAAACTTAATAATTTAAATAATATTGTTAAAAATAACAATGTTAGAAATAACAATGTCTCAGTAAATAATGTTGTTCCAGCAAATAATGTTGTCAATGGAGCATTAAGTGTTAATGGAGAAAGCGTACCATTGAATTTAAACGAGGCGGTAGAAGATGAAGTTACATCCAATGTTGAAGTAGCAAAAAATGTAGCTAATTCTTTGAATAATAATACTCAAGAATTAAAGAATCTTCTCAATAACAATGCTCCTAAAAATGTTAATAATCTTGTAAATAATCTTTCTGAAGAGACTCAAAATGTTGTTATTATGGTAAACAAAGAAGTCAACAATGCTCAAACAGTTAAAAATGCGAAAAATATTGCTTCAAATGTTAATAATTTAAAGAATACTGTTAATAATTCACAAGCTCCAGAAAATATCAAAAAGCGTGTAAATACTCTTGAAAATGAAGCAAATACACTAGTTATGCTTGTAGTAAATAATACTGCTACAAATTATAATAATAAAATGACTATGCCAGTAGTTAATAATTCAGCAAATGTCAATTCAGCAAATGTCAATTCAGCAAATGTTAATTCAGCAAATGTTAATAATGGATTAATGTCAAATCCATTAGTTTCTGGTTTAAATAATACTAATGTAGCTAACAATATGTCCGCCAACAACATGGCTGCCAACAACATGGCCGCTAACAATATGGCCGCTAACAATATGGCCGCTAACAATATGGCCACTAATAACATGGCCGCCAATAACATGGCCGCCAATAACAATATGGCCACCAACAATATGGCCACTAACAATATGGCCACTAACAATATGGCTGCTAACAATATGGCTGCTAACAATATGGCTGCTAACAATATGGCTGCTAACAATATGGCTGCTAACAATATGGTCACTAACAATGCTAATGTAGATATCAACACTCTAAGATCAATGTGTGCTGAATTATCTAATAATGCGAATAATTTAGTAAAAGAAGCTGAACAAACTAATCACATGAATACAAATAAAGGTAATCAAATTAAAAATATGGCTAAAAACGTTAATCAACATGTTAATAGTATTAATAACGCATTAAATCAAAATGTTCTTAATAGTAAGGTTGTAAATAGTATTAATAATGTAAATAATAAAGCAAATGCTCTTAATAACGTTGTAAATAGTGTTTCAAATGAAGTTAATTTGGGTGTTGTAAATGCAGCAAATGTTCTCAATGAAAAAGCTAATAATTTAAACGATGTGGTAAAGAACGCCGTTAATAATTTGAATACTCCAGTAGCAACTAAAGGTGTATCAAACAGTGTTAACCTTAATGGTGTAGATGGAATCAATAATAATTTGTCAGCCAATAATATTCTTCCAAATAATGTAGATGCTTTAGAAAATAACAACTTAAATAATGTAAATCATGGTTTAAGTGCGAATCACAATAATGTTAATAATGTTGTTTCAAATAATGTATCAAATCTTCCAAATAATGCCAACTCTAATGTCAATAATAGTTTTAAAAAACTTGTAAATAATAAGGCATATGGATTAAACGATTTAAATAATAACATGAATGTGTTAACAAATTCTGATAATTCTTTAGCAGATGTAGTTGGATTAAATAATCGTAAGTCAAGACAAAATTTAAATCAAACTAACTTATCGGTAGAATCAGCTAATGGAAGTTCAGTAAATAGAAATAATAATCTATTAATGAATGGTGTAGCTAATTATACCATTGAAAATAAAAATAACTTAGGTGGTCCATACAGAAATAATGTTGGTGCTTACAATCGTAACAATCTTGGAACAAAAAATCCATATCTACCACCAAAAGGTCCAGCTCCAAGAAAACGAGGAGTAAATGAAAATTTTAATGTTCAACCACACAACCAAAATCATTTAGGTGAAACTAATCCAATTCTAAAAAAGCAAGGTTCAAATGTTGATGTTCGGGTTCAATCATACAATTCAGGATCGGCTGGACCATATAATCCAGCAGGATCATCTCATGGATCAGTTGTTGAACCATTCGCTAATCATGTTGCCGCAAATAATGTAGCTGCCATGAATAATGTAGCTGCTGCGAATAATGCTGCCGCTAATATGGCCGCTAATAATGCTGTCGCTTCTAATAATAGAGTAGCCAATAATGCTGCTAGTTGTCCAGGTCTTCCTTATTCAACACACGAACAACTTAGAAAAGCACAAGATAGAAGAGTAACTTGTGATGGTGTCATGAATAAAGATCCAGTCGTAGCGTATCAAGGAATTCAAAGTGCGCAAGGATATGGTAATCCATCTCCAGTAACCGGGTATAATGAATCAGGTCATGATTCAATAAACTATCTCTGTTTAGGAAACAGACAATAAATATATAAAATTTTATTTAAATTTAATTTATTAGTTAAATATTTTACTAAATATTTATTAAAATATATTTTTTAATATCTACCAGGATAACTACTTGATCCATAACCACGAGAACCAGATGATGGATAAGTTGAACTTCCATAACCACGAGATCCATACCCTTGACGTCCATAACCTTGAGATCCATAACCTTGAGATCCATATTGTGATCCCATCATATTTGGCATTCCCATACTTGACATTCCAGAACCTATACCTTGCATCATAGGGCCCGTCATTTCCCTAAATCCTTGGATACTTCTTGGATCCATACCAGACATCATAACCGAATTATTTGTAGCTGCTTCGGCATTATTTTTAGCTTGTTTCATCAATTCTTTTTGTGTTTCGGTGATTACAGTTCCTTGACAATTTTTCCAACTTCTAATTATATCATTTTTAATATTTTCTTTTCCAGCAAACATTCTTAGCATTTTTTGAATATAAAAGTGTCTGTATAAGAATTTAACAAAGTATACACTATTTACTAAAAGTACAATAATTATTATTGATAGTAGTATTCCGCGTATCCTACTTTTAGTGTCTTGTTCCATACCAGATGACAAAGAAGCATTTGATATTGATGGACTAGTAGTCGAAGAATCTATAGCTTTACCCACTCTTTCACGATAACATTTTAAATATTTGTTATTACTTCTAAATACCTTTTTATCACTCAATCTGGATTCAAGAAATGGTGTATAAAAAATGGTTCTTGTTCCAAGAGGTCTTGTAGGGCGGGCATTATTTCCAAGATATTTTTTAAATGTTTCTATATTTGAATCACCTATATTACCTATCTTTTCGTAGACAAATACTTTGTAACCCTCTTGACACGGTGGATACGGTAAAGACCCATCATATGAAAAATATCCACTTTTTTCTGGAATAACCATATCAGCTGACCATAAATCAGAAACATTTACTTCTTTATCATAATCGATAGGATCAGCTGGAATATCATTTATTATCTGAGAAATAAATTGTTCTGAATTTCCATGATGAGGTCCTCTTTCAAACATACAACATACCATCAATCCGGCATTCTGACTAGAATTATCAGATAATTTATGAATAAGACAAATTTCTAAATCAAATTTTTGACCATCTATTGAATGTAAAGATGGTGTATGAATAGAGATTTCTTTCAATTCATATAAAGTGGATTCATATTCTGTAAAAGAACCTGAACTTGGACGTAATGTTATAGTTTTATTTTTATATTGAACAAAACATTTAGTGCTGGCAAAACGATGAGTAATATTACAAAGAGTTCTACATTCTTTGAGATTATCAGTATCTAAATTAATAGGAGATTGTTTTAAATTATTACATTGTGGAAAGTTATTTCCCCATAAAAAACTTTCATCATAAGCCCATTGTTCACTATGGTCTACCATTACTTATAAGCTATATTTTTTTTTTAGTTAATTTAATTATTCATGTATGATTATATATTAATTTAATATTTGTTTAATTTAATGATATTAACAATAGGGTATAATCAACTTATAGTTCTAGCAACTATGATTATAGGTTATTTTTTAAGAAATTCTGTTTTAACAAACACATTATCAGAAATAAAAGATAGATTTAGCTTTATAAAAAGCTTAAAGTTAGAAACAAATAATAAAGAACGACAATCAATAAGTAATCAAAATTTAAATAAAGATCTAAATAATAATAAAAATCAGTGTTTAGAAATCAAACCTCATTCTTACAAAACAAATGAATTTGAAAAATGGTCATGTTCTATAAAATCTGGCAAACTTAAACATGATATTGCTAAGCCATTGGGGTTTGTACCATACAATTTCACAAATAATAAAAATAATAGTGTTTTATTTAATATTACACCTGATCATACTAAAAGTAAATTGGATTTTGAAAAGACTTTAGTTGGTGATGTCGCAACAAGTAATAATGGGTTATTACACACTAATTTTGATAAGAATGTTTCATCTTATAAGATTTTTGATAAGATAGATACATTAATAAATACTGAAGATAATCGATTTAATAATGGAAAAAAGAATTTGTGTATAGTAAATAATCCGGTTAATTTACAAAAAAAAATAAATTTATTGTCTCGTATCAAAGACGAAAAAATAGTCTCAAATTGGAATATTCCTCTATTACCTGAAAATTATATTTCTGATAAACTAATTTTATACATGAGTAAAACATATGACGGTGAAAATTTTAACTTATATAAATCATCAATTTATGAAATACCTATTGAAACTTTGCCATGTAAATTAGAATTAGATAATATGATCATTATAGCATATCAAAATAAAAATGAAATAAATTTATTTTTAGAAACACCAGCGAAAGATTATTTGACTGAAGAAGAACAAGATTCTATAAGACAGCAAAAAATAGATGAAATGGTTGATGAAACATCAATACCACAAATTAACTTAAAAGTTGTTTATAAGTTTAAGTACTACAATAATCTAAAACAGCTTAAACCATGTTATTTAGAATCAAATTTATCTTCTGTAAAATTGATTTAAAACAAACACAAAAAATATATTTAAACTTTTAATTGAAATTCAAATGATGAGTAGATCAGCTCGATGTGTAAGGCCTCTATCTTCGCGTAGTAGAATGTTTGCTGCTAGTTCGCTTAAGTATTCTAATGCCGATGAGGCAGAAGAGGAAACTGAAACGGATTTGAGTGATGTAAAAATTGTAAATAATGATATTTATTTTAGCTGTGATGTTACAGCTGATACGGCACTTCAACTAACTATGGCAGTTAAAGAAGTAACTAAAAAAAATCAAATCATGTCCATTCATTTTGGTATTGATCCACCTCCTGTAAATATTTATATCAATAGTGATGGAGGTGAAGTACATTCGGCACTATCCGTGTTTGATCAGATTAGAAACAATCCAGTTGATGTCACTACTATTATATCTGGTAATGCGCAGAGTGCAGCAACCATAATTTCCTTGTCAGGACATAATAGAAAAATTACAGCAAATTCTTATATGCTTATTCATAATATATCAAGCGCTTTTTGGGGAAAGATGCATGAATTTGAAGATGAAATGAAAAATATGTCTAAATTGACAGCAAATCTAAAAAAGATTTATAAAGATAATACTTCTATTACAAAAACAAAACTAAATACGATCTTAACAAAGGATCTACTTATGGATTCGAAGGAATGTCTGCGGCTTGGATTGGTAGATGAGATTATCTAAAATAGAAATAATCTTATTGTATATTAATAGAAAATGCCACATAGACAACGTATTATTTTATTTGTAAATAACATTAATTTTATAACATTGGGTGTTATAGCTAAAAAATATTTAGCAAAGAACTATAATTTAAATGTAGTCTTTTTTTTTGATACTGATATTTTCAAAGTGAACGATGATGATATTGTTATTCCTGTTGGATTAGGAGCGTGTAAGGTATGCTATAATTTACAAATAAAAAATACATTGGTTAATCCTAAAAATATATATGATACACTTAATCTAAAATCAGAATGTTATATATATGCTCAAAAATTAGGTTTAACAAATATATCCACATTTCCAAACTTTGAAAATGATGTAGAAAAACTAAAACTATTTATAAGAGAAAATCGAAATATTTCTGGTAAATTTTTGGCTAAACAAATAAGAGGTGCTGCTAGCACTCAACAATTTATTTATGATGAGATAGATTTGATAAAAGTTTATAATAAATTTATGCTTACTGATTATGTTATACAGCCATATTTAAATTTAAAGAAGGTGATAACATTTGATTGTGTATGTGTAGATGGTGAAATAACAGAATATATTGTTGAAGAAAAGTTGCCATTTTATGATGGCAAATCTACATTCTTCAAATTAAAGAATAAATCATGGCGTAAATTTATTACACTACAATCTAAACATGTTAATAAAATAATAGCAGATTCTGCGAAAGTTGCGAAAGATTTAAATTATAATGGATTTTTAGAATTAGAATATTGTGTGACTGATACAGATCAGCTATTCTTTATGGAAATTAATCCTCGTGTATGTTGGGTTGCCCTTACTTACATAAAAGATAAAAAGAGCCCATATATTGATAGGCTTTTTATAGAATTTATTAGGCAATGTATAATTAAAAAAAATAAATCTTTGGATTCTATATCTGATAATGATTCCAAAGATTTATTAATGAATTTAAACAAAATAGAAAGATTTAGTGACAATCAATTGATGCTACATAAAGCTAATAATTATCAGTCAAGTATTAATAAAATAATTATGATGATTCTATATATTTTTGTAATCTTGATTCTTATTGTGATGT